>JAABUM010000263.1_pt1 | contig 101389 bp, 194 predicted proteins | sample 5559161 | NCBI WGS metagenome assembly JAABUM01 (sample SAMN10711868, study PRJNA513369) | rock metagenome | isolation source: Antarctica rocks | place: Antarctica: Victoria Land, Siegfried Peak nord
GGTCCGTAGCAGATGCGGAGTGCTGAGCAAGGGTCAGTAATGGAGCTTCGAAGAGGTCCGCAACAGATGCGGACCTTGTCCTCCAACAGTCCGCATCTGTTGCGCCTCCTTCCACCTGCCTGAGTTCTGAACTCAAAAGCAAAAAAGCCCGTGTGTCAATGTGTCAACTGACTCAGTCTGACTGTGTCAGTGTGTTAGGGGGTCGGTGAGTCAGGTGTCAGCGCCCAATGTGACATTTACGATGCACCATTCAGTCATGGCTGATCGCTGATGTCCCTAATACTTGGCCAGTCTGCCTGCCAGTAAGTGTCCTCACACAAGCGAAAACGTAAATCACCGTGTACGAGCCGGGCGTGACGCACTCGAAGGCTTGGTCAGGGTCTGCCCGCCAGTGTGCTTGGTCACCAGCGACCAGAGCATGCAACAAGAGCTTCTGCAATGCTACAAGCAGGGCAATGGTCTTTGGCAAGTTACAGAACAGCACAATCATGCCCCCCTGGCATGCACTCCACTCTCTTCATTCGGCACAAAACCGCGGCGGCGAAACTGCATGCGCAATGCCGCTCGAGCCCTCACAATGCCCACCGTCGAGCGTCTTGTTTCGATGCTGACATGCATCAACTCGCCAATAGCGTCAAAACCACAGCTGGAACATGCAAACAGTTCGGCTGCTCGCTAGCAGCCGTTGCCGCCGGCGGCAATGCGACTCACATCAGCCACCGCTCGTGTCATTTGTTTGGCTCCCGATTCACCGACTCGAAGCCACCTTCTCAAGGCACTGCTCGAGCCTGCTCAGCACCGAGTCGTCCGAGAACCTGCGGAGTGCAGGCCCCATGTTGACAACTGCCATCAAGCACAGCAGGGTGGATGCACACCTGGTGGCCTGGATAGGCAGCATGACACGGCGACTTGCAGCAGGCCGCACCCACCTCTCGAACAGCGCCGTGATTCTGGCTGCCTCCGGACCAGACAGCAGCCCTGCCGCTTCCTTGGCCGGCGCTGCACGTGCAAGTGCATGCTTCCGTCGCCAAGCTCAAGTCGTCTTTTATCATAACAATGCAGCCTCCTGCGAGTCCCATGCTGAAAGATGCATAGGAAACATGCAACCTCCCGTACTGCATGGCGCATGACACATGCAAGCAGTAGCGACAGGTCTGCATGCGTGCGATCGTCTGCCCACAAACGACAAGATATCGCACACGGTGAGTTCTGCCTACCTGGCAGCGCGCGGGCCTGTGCGGCGGCGGCGGCGGCCTGCGAGGTGGCGCCCGCGTCGAGCTGCCCCTCCGCCATGAGCTCGCTGGTGAGCGCCTCGAACTCGGCTTTCAGCTCCGCCAGTGCCCGCTGCCCCTGTACCCGCAGCCCCTCGCTGCGCTCCAGTTGCTGCCTGTTCGAAAAAAGGGAAGAAAACGGTTCAGTACAGGATTCCGCGATTTCAAATGGACTCGAACTCCACTTCGAGCTCCGCCAGTGCGCGCTGGCCCTGCACCCGCCACCCCTTGCTGCGCTCCGCTGCTGCCTGCGCATGAGGAGGAAGAGCGGCATCATCAACAGTCCGAACAGGTGTGGACGTCTGACACAATGCCGCTGCAACCGCATCGACGTCAGGCATGCAAGAGCTTGAGAAGAGCAACAGCACGCGATATTCAGAGCACGAAATACTGCATGGCCGGCTCAAGCATGCTGCAAGTTATACAAGGAAATGTGCCGCAGCAGGTGCCAGGCAGTCGACAGGATGACTTTTGTACAAAGGTCCACTCTAAAGCAACATGATACCAAACCCACACACGACGCGCACCGCAGGACGGAGCCGAAGTGGTCGTCGGCGTCTGGCGGCTGCTTAAGGAGATAAACACTTTTTCCCTTTCGGACTCAGGACAGCTCTACAGCTACACCATACTCGACGAGATTGTTATGCGATGGTTATGCGACAGAAGCGAAGTGGTTGGCGGCATCATAGCGCTGCGGCAGGTGCCGCTGGCATGCCGGGGACAGACAAGCATCACCTCAACAGAAGGGAGACGGCAATGCAGGCGCATCGTAGGACAGAGACGAAGTGGTCGGCGGCGTCTGGCAACAGCCGCAGGTGAAAGACAACTTTCCCCGAACGAAGGTGCGATCCATACTTGAACCAAACGCGGGGCTCGCACCGCAGGACGGAGGCGAAGTGGTCGGCGGCGTCGTAGCGCTCCTGCAGCCGCTTGGCATTGGCCGCCTGCTCGCTGGCCTGCACCTTGAGCTTGCCCAGCGCCGCATTCTGCTCCTTTACCAGCTGCTGCAGCGTCTCCAGCGCCGTCGTGGCTGCAAAAGGGGGAGCATCAGCATAGCAAGAAGGCGTCAGCGCAAGCTGGGCTCTGCCGCCAGCAGGGGACACTGTAGGGGCACAAGGCCGGCACAACAAACCACGCATGTGGCACCGCAAGGACGCAGGCAAACAGGGCATACAATGCTACGGGCCCTTATCCAAAGGCGTACTGTGGGTGTTGGTGGCCATGAGGCGCTTGTTCTCTGCCATCGTCTCCTCGATCGCCGACAGCGAGAAGCCTGCGTTGCAGCAGTTGAGTTCTCGGCCTGGTGGCTGCTTACACACAGCATGTCCAGCCAAGCAAATGCAGGTGCAGCTTGTGACAGTGCTCAAAGTCCTGCAAAACAGGAGCGCGGCCCAGTTCCCATGCAGTCATGGCCGTGGTGCCAGTGCAGCATCAGTGCCGGCATCAGCGCCGGTGCTCTGGCGCTTTCATATCTTGCATTTCGCAGGCGGAAAGGGGATGGCAAAGGCGATGGCCGCTCACTGGAGTCGGACACGGCAACTGCGAGGCGCTGCGTGCCGTCCGACAGCGGCTCGCCCGGCGCCACCTCCCGCAGCTCGAACAGTCGCAGCGCGCCCCTGCAGGGTGCAGTTCCATTCAGGACCCCATTCGATCTGGACAATGCATACGACAGCAGCTTTCCCGGCGCAACCTCCCGCAGCTCAAACAGCCGCAGCACGCCCCTGCCACAGGAAGGTCACACATCGAAGTCCGGTGGAATTTCCCAATGCGATAAACACTGTTTGAGGCGGGCGTCATGTATGAACAGAGCATCCGCATGAAGCGGTCATCGTAAGAATGCCCCTATGCGGGAAAGCTTGTCGCTGGGGACAGCAGCAGCGCCGTGCGAGCAGTGTCAGCATCCAGGGCGACACTTGGCAGAATGCTCACGCTGGCACGCCCAGGCTGAACGCTGCCTACAGGGACAGCGTCCACACCGTGCCAGCACCTTCGGAATGCAGGTTATCAATCCCATACGACTGAATTCCGCAGGGCGCTCACGCTGGCACTCCCAGGCCGGACGCCGTGCACAGGGACAACGTCACACCATGCCAGCACCTTCGACATGCAGAAACTTTGACCCTATGCGAATAGTTTGCCAGGCTGCTCAGGCTGGCACTCCCAGGCCGGACGCCGCGCGCTGGGCCAGCGGTGAGACGATTCTGACACTTTCAGACCGACATCGTTCCGTGCACTCACGCTGGGACGCCCAGGCCGGACACAGCGCGCTGGCGCGCCACTTCTGCCGGCCCTGCGCCCGCCGCCTCGCCGCGCCGCAGGGACTCCTTGTCCAGCCCGAACGCAGGGGACAGCAGCTCCAGCGCCAGCACGGGCGCCCGCGCCGATCGGCCGCCGGAGACCCGGTGCCGCGCGCTGCCGGCGCCGCTCATGGGCGACGGCACGCAGATGTCTGCACCCGTCGCGGCGGACAGGTCCAGCCGCGGCGTCCGGTGGCTGTTTGGCGGGAAGCCGCCGCCGCCGCTGGTGTTATTGCCGGCGTGTAGCGGGCTCGGCGGCGGCCGCCCGTTGGGCTGTCGCAGCTGGATGCCGCCGAGGCTGAGCGCCGAGAGCGGCACGTCACGCGGGCTCTCGCCGGCTGGGCGGGCCGCCGGGCTGCTGCCGAAGCGCTGCTGCTGTTGTGATGGCGGCTGCCGGTCCGCTGGGGCGCTGGACTCGTCACCCGCGGGTTGTGGGCGCCCAAAGCCCGACAGGCTGGGGATGCGGAGTGGTGCCTGCAAGACGCGGGTGAGCCAGTCTGAGGCTCGCTGCTGGCAGCTGCCGTCACCGAGCTCGTCGGCTCACGTATGGTGCACGAGCAAAGTGTGAAAGAAACCTGCAACTAGGAGCGGCGAGACCGGTCCTCCGCGCATGATACACTGGACCAAGCTCATCGCTGTGCAAGCCAGCACAATGCTGCCAGTCGACAATGATCCTGAATGGTATTCGAGCTTCAATCAAAACCTCTCAGGTGTGTGCTGCCTCCAGTGGTCCTCACAACTGTAGGGCCACAGCGTTGGTGACATGTCAGAATGGCTCCCAGGAAAGCGATAAGGCGATGCGCACACCCCCGAGAAACGTCAAACAGACTGAAAGACTAACACCAGGCTGCGAATTAATGGCCCACGTGAGATTGGCGTCCTCACCTGCGCTGCCTGCTGTGGTGAAAAGGTGTCGCTCTCACTGTCAGATCCGCTGCTGCCGGTGAAGTCGCTATCGTAGCTGCCGTCTGAGCGATCATCATCCTCTATGGACGCGCCCATCCCGCTGTCTCCGGGTGATGCAAGCCCGACCGCGAAACCAATCCGGTGTAATGGCCAGGCTTGCAGGCGGTTAGTGCCTACGGAACGCTTCAGCGGCAGGCCAGCTGTGCTGTCTTTGCCTTCAGCAATCACGCAATTGTGCAATTGGGAGGTAGAACCTGGTCGCAAACTCAAACCCGCACGTGTCGGAGTTCAAAATGCTGGAGTGCCCGAGAGGGGGATGATGAAGTACTGCCTGCAACCAGGGGGAGTAGAAGAGCAGGGGGGAGTTCTTCTACTCCCCCTGCTGCAACCCAGGCATGGCATATGAGCGACCAATCACTCTGATCCTCATCTGCTGATGTCATTCAAGATGCCAGATCTCTGCATACAAGCGAAGACTGATAGACTGTCGGCACAAACGCCGCGCCAAATCACAAACACGACTAAAATGGCAAGCAATGACACAAACTCCGCTGCCGTCCGCATTCACACCCTACGCCTCAAGTCCATCATCGGGACCCAGCGCAGCCACGATGCCCGCCAGGCTGCCCGACACGGTCGACGGCTCCAGCGCCGCCGCCGCCAGCTCGCCGAAGCAGGGCCGCAGCAGCGGCGCCGCCGCCGGCGAGGCCACCACGGCGCCCAGCGCCGAGCATGCCTCTGTGCGCGCGGCCCGAAGCAGCTTGGCCACATGGGCAGCCAGCGGCGGCGCTAGCTTGTAGGCCGCCTCTTGTGTTGTGTGCCCCGCCGCCACCGCTGCGAGCGCCCGCAGGGTGCCGGGACGCATGGCCAGGGCTGGTGGCGGCTCTGTGCCGCTAGTACTGCCCACGCAGCAGCGCACGAGGGCGCTTAGCACCGCTGTCGCGGCCTGCACAGCCCCCGCCTGCAGCGCCTGCCCGAGGCCGTCCACGATCGCCGGCCGCGCCGCCACACCCGGATCCAGCCCCGCGGCGCTGGCTGCCCTGTTCAAGCAAGGAAACGCTGCAGCCGGTGCCAAACTCGCCCAGTGAAATGACATAGTTGAAAGCATGACTGGTGGTCAAAGGACGCAGTGTGATTGAAGACAGTTGCAGCTAAACAAGAAAAACTGCTGATAGCCGTGGTCTGGGCGGGGCCGCCGCCGACACGCAGTTTGCATGGGCAGCAGGCGGCACCTGGCTTCTGCTGCAGAGCAGCTCAGCAGCGCAGTCAGCTGTCCGAACAGCTCGGCTGCCCGCAGCTGGGCAAGCGCCCCGCCTTGGGTTGCCATGCGTGATATTGCTGGGCTGTGCTGAGCATCTGGCGTCTCTGTGCCGTTGGCTGCTGCGGGCCGCGACTTCGGATCATGCCGCTGGTCGTCCGAGTGGTCTGCAGCCGACACGCCGTTTGCTGTCGGCTGCCCGGCATCTGATGCCTTGTTGGGACAGCTGCGGTGATCTGCTGGCAGTGCACTGCCGCTCGCCGCCGGCTGTGCACCGGCTGCTTTGCCGCCGGAGGCACTGCCTTTAGTAGCTGCTGTCTTTGTGGCATCAGATGCCGGGATCGCATCTGCGCCGCCAGTCACCCACTGCGCGAGGCAGGCGGCGTTCGGGGGCGGCGCCGCCAGCGACGCCAGCGCGGTGGCCGCGGAAACCCGCTGCGGGAGCGGGCGGTGCGGCACCAGCAAGCTGCACAGCGCTGCCAGCAGGTCGCTGAGCTGCACATCCTCCAGCCGCACGAGTGGGCCGACCTGTACACAGCTGTGAAACATGTCACGATCAGGCCGAGAGGCTGAGACGCGACCGCCGCTGTGCGGTGGCGACAGCGGTGAAAGTCTCAGACGGCGCAGCTTGACAAGTCAAAGCAGCAAGACGGCAGACGGCGCCAGGGGAATCCAGCACCGTTTCTGATCGTCCTGTTGTTCCAGCACAGCTATGACCGACCTGCTGGAGGACGTCCAGGATGTTGCCGGCCAGCTCTGCGGCGTCGGCGCCGTCGTCGTGCGACGCGGCCGCCAGCGTGCGCGCCAGCGCGTCAACGCAGGCCGGCGCCTTCAGCACCTCACCGGCGCCCGGCTGCAGCGCCCAGTTGCGCAGGATGCTCGAGGCGCACACGGCCTGCGCACAAGAAGTGAAGTTGCTGCCGCTGGCTCAGAAGATAGCCGGAACGTGCACCGCAGCATTCGATTGGTCGCTTTCCATGCACAGTCTGCCAAATGCATGAAAGCCTTCGCCGCATGTGCATTGTGACGGTACCAACAACATGCAGGGCATGCACAAGCGCCGCCGCTCACATGACTGCAGTCGTCAGGACAGCGCCGCTGGCCGACCGCACGCTGCGGCGCAATGACTGCCTCCTCCCTCTCCCATGGCTCGCCCTGCCGGGAGGGAGCTAGAGGTGTTCGATAGCTTGCATTCTTTTCAATGTTCCCAACAGAACACAGACCAGACAGAACTGTGTCCCCCAGGCACCAAGTAACAACACACAGGAGTATGGGTACGAGTAAGGCAAGGCGGACAATGATTGCACGTTGACGCAGGCGATGGCGCACCTGTGGTGCGTCGACAGGCCGCCTCGGCCGCTTGCACGGCGGCCCGATGAACGGTGCAGGCCTGGCCGCATCGTCAGACAACTTGACGTAGCCCGGCTTTGCGCCATTCAGGTCCTGTTCCAGCACCTGCACATCATGAGTAACAGTGAAGCATTGCGATTCTGCTCGCCATCAAGCCACGGCTGTTAAAGCATCTGCTTCTAAGCGTCTGGCATATGTGCAGCCCTTGGGCCTTTCTCAAGGCGAAAACGGCAGCGCCCGCACCTTCAGGAGCAGATGGGGCTGCGCCGCAGTGGGCGCCAAGCCCTGTCATCGATCAAAGTGCTGCCATGCCGATGCCTACACTTGTCCTCAAGGCGAAAATCGACAGCATCCTCACCTGGAGCAGCAGGGGCAGCAGGTCGGGGCTGCGCCGCAGCTCCAGCGGCGCCGACGGGTGGTACGAGCCCAGCGCCAGCACGTTCAGCGCCCACGCCAGTTCCGTCTCAATGCCGCTCTGCAGCGCCAGGCGCAGCCGCTGGACCTGCGTGTTATAAACACATCGAAATGATGTTTAACATCAGCGCCCACGCCAAATCCGTCTCCACGCCGCTCTGCAGCACCAGGCGCAGCGCTTGCCCTGCATTGAAATACTGGGGCAATCACCCTCAGCATGACGCCAGTGATAATGTTGTGCCTCTGGATCGCCTTCATAGGTCCCGCACTGCCCGTGCCGGAGCTGCTGCCAGCCGCCAACCGCAGCCAATGGATGCCCTCACTGCTGTCGACTCCAGGATGTCAACGGTCAACACTTAAGGTGAAGCCGAGTAGCTGCTTCAAACCGCAGCAGAGAAGGCAGACTTTGTGGCAGCGCCGCACATAAGTTCACAAAGAAGGAGCAGAGGAGAGAGCGGCACCTCAGTCGCCTCGAAGTCGCCAGGGAAGACGAGGCATGGGGCGAGCAGCGGCAGATTCATCTTGTACGACTGCAACCACCATCATGGTGCTCAGAAGCAGCACAAGCGATGCAAGCCCGTCAACAGTATCGACTGCATGGTGGCGAGGGTGCCCGACTATGCACAGGACTGGCGTGAGCATGCTCGCACCTCACCTTCAGGGGCTGCTGCGCTGAAGGCAGAGAGGCGGGTACGGCGGTCACACCGGGCGCTGTTGCCGGCGTGCTGGGCAGCCCGAGCTGCTGCTGCGGCTGCTGCCGCGGCTGCTGCGGCTGCTGTGGCTGTTGGCGCAGCTGGTGCAGCTGCTGATGCAGCTGCGTGGACTGTGGCGGCATGCCAGGCGGCTGCTGGTGCGGCTGCAGCTGCTGTTGCTGCAGCTGCGTTGACAGGGCCGGATGCAGGCTCTGCAGCTGGGAGGCTGGCCTGTCCGGTGTCCAGGCAGGCTGCCCGAAAGGTTGCCCAGCCGGCGTACCGGGCTGTGTCATGCCGGCTTGCTGATGCTGCAGCATCTGCTGCCGCTGATACAGCATCTGCTGCTGCCGCTGAAGCTGCAACTGCTGCTGCTGCTGATGATGCTGCGCCGCCGCCGCTGCCGCCGCCGCCGCCGCCGCGGCGACTGACTGGACACCATGCAAGGGGGGCAGCTGCGATATCTGCTGCTGCCATGACTGTGGCTGTGGCTGCTGGTACATGTGCTGCTGTGCTGCGGCCGCCGGCGCGGCCTGGTGTACGCCAAAGGCCTGGCTGAACTGTGCCTGCTGCGCCTGGTGTGCTTGCATGGCGGCCGGCGCTGCCTGCATCCACTGGCTCTGCCGCTGCTGCTGTTGCTGCTGCTGTTGCTGCTGCTGGAGCAGGAGATGCTGTTGCTGTTGCGCCAGCTGCTGCATGTGTGGGTGCTGCCACTGCATGGCTTGCTGTACGGCTGACCCAGCAGACGCTATTGGTATGCCAGGAGCACCGGCAGCGGGCGGCCACTGCGGCCCAGCCACGTGCGCCGGCTGCTGTCCGCTTCCATGCGCTGGCTGCTGGACCGCTGTCGGGTTGAATCCGCTGGGATGCATTGCCTCACATCAGTCGCGCCGTCATAGCGCAGGCTGCACTGCCGGTGGCCAGTCCCGGGCCTTGCGACTGCGGTGCCACGACAAAAAAAAGTTCGATGATGCTGATGCTGATGCTGATGCTGAGACACAAAGGCCGTCCATGACGCTTTGTAGCGACACGCACCCTGCCGGAGAAAAAAACCCATGCGGACATGAGCTGCAGTGGCAAGCAGTGCACATAGCGGTTGCTGTTCCAGCGCTTACTGCTCCACTGCCTGAACGGGTGCATTGCACCTTAGGTAGGAGAAAGCTGCGCTGGAGGCACGATCGAGTAAGTCGCTGGGCCGGTGATAGTCTCCAGAGCTACTTGGCTCACCACGATGGGCGGCCACTGTGGTTGCAGCATTACGATCGAGCTGTCAAGCGTCCGTGTAGCCTAGCTTCGGCGTTGCTGGCATCGCTTTGCTGTGTTTTGCGTTTGAAAACTGGCTGCTGCTCAGGCGACTGCAAACTGAATGACGAGACCGCAGACCCTCTGCAATATCTTGGAGTTCAGCCAACCAAGTTCATGATGTATCGAACAAGAAGCTGATTGCTAGTCGCGCAATCTCAAATGAAATGGCTATCGCGCCGCCCGTCGCAAGATCTGGGCTTCGCAAAGCCTTCCCTGAGATGACTCTAGGTGCAACCATGCAAGCGTGGAGGTGAGCGCTTTGATCGTTGGATCCTGCAGCGTTGCAGCTTGCAGCTCAATTTTGTACGGTCGGCCGTAAAGCCTGAACATGCTACGGCTTCGTATGAAACCTCCTATAGCTCCGACACCCCGAGCCTGTAACTGTCCTTGCACACAGCCACCGCCGCAGCCAGACTCTGTCGTAAATTCTCTGCTGCAGGGCGGAACCGCATCATCGCGCGCCCGCAAAACTGAGAGCTCGCTGCCTCCGGTACAACATAACGAGCTGTCGCTCGACAGTTGCACGTATGGACTCCAGCAGATCAGTGCTTCATCTGAAACTGCGTCCGTAGCACGATTTAATGACCTCTGGATTCTGAAATCAGCGGCTCGTGCCCAAGTCTGGTTGAGCCCTGTTGAGCCCTCAGATTCGTGTTCTGCTTAGGTGGTTGGTCCCACCTGAACGCCCCGCTCGCACTGCTGCCCTGCTGGTCGCAATGCCGCTTGGCTCAGGCATCGTAGGACACTCACGGCATTGCTGCATCGTCCTGAAGAGCCTGTTACTCCTGAAAAGTCGAGGCTTGGTCACGCCCTGGGACTTGTTTTGGAACTTCACTGCCAGCTGCAGTTGTTGATGGTCCTACTGTCTGCTTGCAGGACGCATCAATCCACTTTGACAGCCCCGCAAGCAGCTCTCAGAGCGGGAGGCGTTGTCAGGGGGCCCAGCACGCGCTGAGCGGGCAGCACAGCGTGCACCCAGCGTGCGGCAGCGCACGCCCTCGACCACCCCCAGCGACACGCCACCGCGGCCGCGGCGGCGCTCGCCAGACAGTAAACCCCCAGCTGCAGCAGCGATGAGCAACACGGCCCATACGGTGGCCGGCATGCCGGCGTCAGCAAAGTCGGGCAGCCCCGCGTCGGCGCCTGCCGGCGACAGCCACGCGGTCACCAAGCGCCTGCAGAGCGAGCTCATGGCGCTCATGGCCGGTGGCGACGCCGGCGTGTCCGCCTTCCCGGACGGTGACTCGCTGTTCTCGTGGGTGGGCACCATCCGCGGTGCGGCCGGCACCGTCTATGAGGGTATCAGCTACAAGCTGTCCCTCAAGTTCCCCTCGGTGAGGTCCCCCTCTTTCGAGCATTCCGTTGGCAGTCAGGCTCGACTCGGCTGCATTAATGAGCCGCCATTGCCGGTCAAATCTGCCTTCCCTCCAGGGACTGCTGAGGTTGGAGCTCATTGATTGGAGACACTTCACTGCAAGGGCCTCTCCGAACCCGCTGTTCACAACCTGCGCACTGTTCCGTCCGCTAACGCTGGTTACCCTTCCTTGTATCTGCAGAACTACCCCTTCGAGGCGCCGCTGGTGCGCTTTGAGACAGCGTGCTTCCACCCCAACGTGGACAACGCCGGCAACATCTGCCTGGACATCCTGAAGGAGCACTGGTCGGCAGCCTACAGCGTCCGCACCATCCTCATCTCCATCCAGGTGGGATACCTACCATGTGTCTGTGGGGCCTGGAAGCCGCCGGGCATCATACAGCGGAGTGCTTCTCCACGCTTGATGGTGCTCCAGGCGCCAAGCCTGGGACACACCAAAATCGAGAACGGACTGGCCTGCAGTGACCTTCGTTGCACCTGTGTAAGTGCACAATGCTTCACATGCAGAGCCTGCTGGGTGAGCCCAACAACGCCAGCCCGCTCAACACCTACGCAGCCAAGCTGTGGGAGGATCAGGCAGAGTACCACCGGGTGCGCTAGAATTGTAATACCTCTGCTCTGTGCACATGCTGCATCTTGGTGGCTGGCTTGCCCAGGTTGCTGCATGCACATCCGTGCGCGGCCCGATACACAACCCTTGACTATCTAGCTTGGTGCGTGCAGGTGCTGCATCTCAAAAACAAGCCCGCATTCTGAGGCTATCCACATGCGTTGCACCGGGCTGCCAGGGGATGGCGAGAATGCCGCCTGCAGCCCCATGGCGCACGCCAGCAGGCAGGAAGGATCACTATTCTGCCACAATGCACATGGAGACAGTGCATGGCCGCAATTCCACAGCGCGACAGCATTCTGGGACATCTGTTGTGTCCTGCATGCATGTTGACAGCCACCGATCGCGTTGAGGTTGGGTGGCCCGACATCTCCATTGCATCATTGTTTTGTGACGTTTGACATTCATGGCGTGCGACTGTGTGTACAAGAGGATTTTAGCCAGGTTGAGATGCTGGGACGCATCATTCTGGAAGTGAGGTCAGACACGTGGTGTTTCAACACCAGTAGCGGCTGATAGCAGCATACAAGTCGAATCGTTACCATCGTACCAGCCTTAAGCTGACCACCTCTTTCCACACCGGATACTGGAATAGTAGATCCTGCTGGTTTGTTGGAGCCAAGCAACATGCGCCATCTGCCTGGCTTCAGACCAGCGGCAGAGGAGGCCGCTGCGCTCTAGCGACCGGTTGCGCGAGCTGCTGTGCCCAAGGATGCCCCTGCACGGACATGCCACGTTTCTACTGTGCCTGCTCTGCGGCGCCTGCCGCCATCAGCCTGACGCCGTTCCGCTTGCGCTTGCGTTCCTCTATCTCCTCCGGCCGATATGTCTGCAGTCAGCCAGACGACGGAAAAGTCAAATGGCTTCCAAGTCGTCCAACAATGCAATCGTCAACGAGCATCTGATTAGCGCCGAGGATGTCTCCAAAGGTGCATGCACCCGTGTACACCCATAGAGCATCCCTCACCCTCACAGCACTGACCTTCTTCTTCAGGTGCGCCGCCAGCTGCCCATTGGCCGACGCCTGCTGCTCGATGTGGCCGACCTCTGCGGGGCTCAGTGTGCACGCCGTCACTGCGCCGCGCAGCGCCGCCAAGACGTGCGCCTCCCTCGCGTCCACGAACCTCTGCAGGCCACTCAGCAAAGCCCGTCAGCAAACCAAGCTGGCAATTTGACGGTCTACCCTGCTGGCGAGGATTCGTTCTGCCAGGCTCACGGAGACTGAGACACCTCTGGGATGGTGCAGCAGCATGGACATACAGGGCGACCGAGGTCAGCTCAGGACAGGAATATGTGCAAGGCTCCCAAGGCTATATAGTACAGAACAAATTGTGCACCTCGCAGTCGGACGCATCCGTCTCGGGCCGCGCCACGCCCAGGCACAGCTGGTCGCTGCCCTCGCCACGCAGCGGGCCGCCCGCCGCCCACAGCCGCCCAGCGGCATCGAACGCCAGGCTGGTCGGCAGCTGCACCTGCGGAGCACAGGCAGTGTGAGCTCAGGAGAGATCTCCATTGAAGCCTTTGCAGGCCGTCAAGCCGAGATGCTGTGCAACTTTTCAGCGTCCACTTTTTCTGATGTTCAGTGCTCCCCATGTCTTTGATGGAGTAGTCACATGCAACAGAGCCACAGCTGGGCACCACCCTGCGACTGGATTTGCGCAGAATAGGCCGAGGGAAGTACTGCGAGCTCACCTGCGCCAGGGTGACGGGCTCCAGCTGGGAGAGGGTGCCCTTCATGTGGCCGCAGTTGCGCCCGATGCGTGTGCTGACGGCCAGCAGCTCGATGGCGTCCCGCCCCTCGATGGCCACGGCGACAAAGCGGCTGCAAAATGCGCACATACATATTGAGCGAGGTTCCCAGCGCTCTGGTCACCTGGCTCCAGCTCCGCAACAATCATGTGAGAAGGAGGGCCTTGCGGTAAGCAAAGCTGCTGCGAGCCGAAAAGTAGTCGGCCCAGAAAATGCACACCTGTGACAACAGCAGCCGGACTGACCCTGTGCATTACGGCAAGGCCAAGGCACATGTCTTCACAAGCCACTTGCAGATGCAACATGACAAGAGCAATCTCGTGACACGCACTTGTTGGGCGACACGGCCAACGTGATGATGGCCGCTGGCCGAGGGCGCGACGGCACGAGCTCGCCACCTGCATCGGCCTCGTCTGCGTCCTGTTCTGCTGCCTCCTCGCCGTCGCCGTCGGCTGCCGCTGCGCCTGGCTGCTCCGCCTGCGCCGCTGCCGGCGTCGCGTATGCGGCTGCGCCAGCCTGTGCTGGTGCGTCAGCCTCCGGCCCTGCTGTGCTGTCTGCTGCGCCGTCTGCTGCCTCCGCTGCCGCGTCGGTTTCCGGCGCCTGCGTCAGCTGCACCTGGGCCAGCTGCTCGCCTTTGAGGTGGTTCCACAGCCTGCACGCGCCAGAGCACAGATCTGCACAGATGTTCCTTTTCCGATCCAACAGCGCAGTCGACTGCGTCATTGACGGGAAGCTGTCACGCCAACCCATGCAGCGCGCGGCATCCGAGGCTGTCGAGGTGGCAGGCGAGCATCCGCTGCGTGAGCCCAAGCCATGCAACAGAGGGTATCAAGATGCACGTCACTGTGACAATCACAGCTGCGCATGTAGCAGCACGCGCCTGACGGAGCCGTCACCAGAGGCGGTCACCAGCGCGGTCGCGCCGCCGTCGCCTTGCACAAAGACGGCGCAGGAAACGAACGCGTCATGGCCCAGGCAGAAGCTCTGGATCTCGTGCGCCCCCTGCAGACATTGGGTTGCAGACAATGGGTGCTACAGATGTCACGTTTGTCGAGGAGGTTCGTTCATAGTCCCTGCCGCGCTCGCTGCCTTGGAACACCTCCATGGCAGCATGTGGCGCGTGCAGATGGACCACATGTGCGCACTCTCGATCCGAGCGCACGTGTCCAGGTGCAAGTGGCGCGCACCTTCAGGGGTTCTGCCGGCAGCAGGCTGACGCGCACTTTGTTGTCGCGGTCTGTGGAGGCGAGACACCGTCCTGCGCGGCAGCATGGCAGGGACCTCAGCCTTGGCATACCCTGTCTTTACATGACTGCTGCAAGATCACGGGGTGCTGACGTCTCCACGCAGCTGCCTGCAGAGTGTATGTGAAAATTACGCACGGCGTGCATGGCTCTGATGCGATTTGAAGTGAGATGGAGGCGTGTGAAAGCAGCATGCTGACAGCCTTCCGGATGCACGAGCAAATCCGCGCACCATCGGGAGACAGCGCCAACGAGCTGATGGTGCTGCAGTAGTGGCCCAGCAGCGGCGCCGAGGCGCCGTCCGCCGTCGACGCCACCGCCACGTCGCCAAATTTGTCGCCGGCAAATGCGTAGCCGCCGTCGCGGCTGAACACGCCGCACGATGGCTTCTTTGCCGTGGTGCTGCAAAGCGACCAATGTGAATGCGTCAGTGCATACGCTTCTGAATCACAATGTATCTGATGCGCAGGTGCAACTCCATTCTTTGGGGTGGGGAGCCAGGTGCCTCAGCACGGCAGCATGTGGGCTGCGGATTGAGCCGCATGCAGTACAGAGCGCTGCTCCGAGTAGCGGCTTCCATCCTACAGCATCCCCAGGTGACGTACAAGGTGTGGGCGACGGTCCAGTCGGAGGTGCGCCACAGGCGCATCGTCTTTGTGTCGTCGCCCGACAGCAGCCAGGCGCCCGTCGGGTCGAATGCCAACGCCCGCACGGTCGAGCCATGCTCCGCCGTGGCCCCCAAATCCACCGGCGCCTCAGACCTGCCCACAGCTTCAAATGTCAGATGCGAGATACAGAGATGATATTCGACACACTGGCAGAACCCTGATGATGCTTGTATCATCTGTCAGGTGCTGGTTGGGAAGCACTCGGTGACGCTCCGGCGGCTGATGAACTAGCCGCATTACTTAAGAGGCGAGCGCATTTTGCATCTACATTTTATGCAGAAGCCGAGTCTTCAGGTGAACGATTCCCAGCCACGCAGTCACATCTCGTTGCACACCCGCTGGTGACAACAGCGAGCTTCTTGCCGAATGCGATGGCGGTTGCACCGCCGCCGCCGGGCTGCAGCGCCAGCAGCCGGCACGGCAGGTCCGCCGGCGTGCTGTTGTACGGTTGAACCTTCGCATGCGTCTCCGCGCCAGCAGCGGTCTGCTCCGCGGCGGCCTGCTTGCCCTCGTTGTGCCTCCTGCGCTTGCGGCCCATGATTGGAAAGTTGAGGTGATAATCGGCTGGGACGGAGCCCCCTGGGGTCTCGCGATACAGCTGAGAAGATGTTCCGAGAAGCTTTCAGTTGGAGAACGGATTGTTTAGCGATGAAACGAATGTGAAGCACTTCGCCGCAGAGGCCGCGGCTCTGACCTCCGCGGCGTTTCAGGTTTAGCCCCCGCCCTGTGGCCAATATCGATAGCCAAAGTGCAGGGACATCGACCTCGCTCGTTGCACGGGATCTCAAAATCTAACTAGCATCTCTGAACCACATCTGGCAGAGTTTCTTTCGGCACTGCAGCAGCCGATCGTGCTACCACCAAGACGACTTGTCACCGGGCCTCGCTCGAATAAGATCAGAGTGTGGTTCTCTGCGAACGCTGCCGCGGTTGACTCTCCTTTGCTGCCAGTTGGGCATGATCTGAACCGCCAGGGCCAGGATGACGCTTGCCACAGGGGCGATGCAGCCCAGACAGCTTACCTGCAGCCTGCACTCTCCGACACCAGCATGCCGGATGCAGCGGGCGCCATGCACAGCAGCACAGCGCATGGCACCCACCAACGCCCTTAAATTCAGCGCCTGGCAGCCAGCCCCCGCACTCCTGATCAGTGGGAGCCGCAGGAGTCTGCTCCAGCCCCTCCTTACGACCAGGTGACACGCGGCGCAACACAGGACTTACTCCTTGCACGAGCCACTCACAAGCTGTTCGTTGTGGCACTGACCTGCAGAAACAAAGTAGATAAAATATCGCCCGCAGCCCCAGGCCGCTAATCGGCAGCGTGGTGCATTCCTCGCAGGTCGCCAGCCGCGCGGCCGCAGCTGAGGCTGCTCGTGGTGAGGGCCAGCAGCGCCGCCGGCGCGCCGCAGGAAGGCGGCGAGCCCAAGCGCGGCTTCGTGCAGCAGCTTACAAAGTCACTGCGCGACTTTGGCTTCGGCAAGACGAGCCTGGTGCAAGGCGGCGTCGGACTGTTTGTCTTCAGCGGCATTGGTGAGCATGCAATCAGGCAAAGCCATGATGAGCGCACAGGGGCTGCCCATCACTTTCACGAAGGCTTTCAGCATTATGCAGGGTCGCTGCAGCTTGATCAAGTTTCTGCTGCCATGCTGTGATTGTGGTATGCAGGCGCCACATTGATGCTGATCAGCTGGGCGAGGGGCGGCAACCTGTTCAGCCGGGGCAGGGGCTACAATGTAAGCGCTTGCGGATGTGCATCTCGGCCGTCTGTCGTCCTTGAGACTTGCTGCTTGCATGCACAAGAGACATACCTGCGCAAAGATATACAATGAGCAAGAAAATTTGCAATGCAGTGCATTCTTGAGTTTCCATCGGCATGCGGCATCACGACGGGGACGCCAGTCCGGGTGCGTTTCTTCACCTGCTGTCACATTGTACAGCGGTGCCACAGTCATCATACGATCTTGGTCCAGGTTCCCGTACTTAACCTAACAATCAGAGGCGTCACTGATGACAAAAACTCGCGGCCTCCAGTGAAGGCAGATGTGCGGCGTGCCCGTCGGCAGCACGCTCAGTGTGGAGCCCAGCTGTCTTCAGGTTTGTTCGTTAGTACTTTCCTTCCGCAATGCAGGTTCTGTGCGTGCTCGTCGGCAGCCCGCTCGGCGTGGAGCCAGCCTCGAGCAGGTGGATGTGGAGGTGGAGATCAAAGGTGCCAACGACGGTCTTTCGTGTCTCGAGGTTGTTCCCATTCTTCACATCTTTGCTTCTGCACGCAGATCCGCGGCGTGCCTGTCGGCAGCACGCTCAGCGTGCAGCCGAGCCTCGAGCGGGTGGACGTGTACGTGGAGATGAAGGAGCCGTCGACGGTCATCCCGCGCAATGCGCTTATCGAGGCCAACCAGAGCGGCCTCATCGCGGAGCCCCTGATCGACATCACACCGCAGACGCCCATCCCCAACTGGAAGGTGGGTTGTTACGCGTCTCACGGGCGCCTACGGGGCCGGCACCACGACGCAGACACCTGCGTCTAATTGGAATGTGGGTTTCTAGGGGTTTTAGGGCACCTGCAGGGCCAACATCATGCTGCAGACGCCCGTCCCCAACTGGAGGGTACGCGCACCCCACACGGCAGAGGCCCCCGCACGACGGGGCGTTTTGGTGGGCCTTTTAGGCTGGGTCATGTCCACAGCGTGCTGTCAAGTCGTGTTGATTGCGCTGGGATGCCCGCCGAAAAATCACATATCGATTCTCGAAGCAGCTCCATTTGACAGCTGCTGTCCAACACTCTGGACTAGGGTGTCATCAGTGAGCACGCTAATGCGCGCTCTTGCTCCAACCTGTAGCCAGAGTCGTGACGTGCCAGCCCCTCTGACATGGGAAATACTGGTGTTGCGTCTCCAAGCACGAGGCCTTGTTGACATGCACTTTCTGTGGTTCAGGGGTCGACCAAGCGCATGTGAGAGTGTGTATGGTGGTCCTCAACGGCCCCTCTCGAGTCAGGTGCTCGGCTGAACCACTCTTTCGACTGCAGGCGAACCCGCTGGATGATGCCTGCGAGGAGGAGGGGCAGGTGGTGTGCCACCAGGGCCGCATCAAGGGGCAGCCGGGCGTCGCGATGGACGACCTTGTGTACCTGTGCACCAAGCTCGCGCGCCAGATGGACGCGGCCGGCATCGACAAGGTACTTTGCTGCCCCCAGTCTGCCAGCTTGTTCCCATCCACACATAAACACCAGTCGTGTACAACCGGTACCGCGTCTGTACCAAGATCGCGCACCTGGTGGCGGCCCAGCATAGTAGTGAGGGTGGCTATGAAGAAATTGGGGTTTCAAGGATGCATCGCCAGATGCTGCTGCGATTGTGGGTGCTGGCTTTGCTGCAGCAAGGTCCCATTGACGATCCATGCTGGAGAGCGGGAGGACGATCTCGAATCTTCGACTGTGGCACCCTCAGTGTGCTGTAGGGCCGTTCGTTCCAACTGGAACGAGGCATCTTGCTGATGTGTGTCTTCTGCTATCGCAGGTGCTGGAGGCGGTGGATGTGGTGACGCAGGCGGTGGAGGATGCGCGACCGCTGCTGCTGCGCTCCATCGAGCTCGCCGACCAGGTGCGTTGTAGTACTCGAGCAACAGGATATGTCAACACATTTCATGGAGTCTTTTGGGAACACTGCAGCTCGCCTGCCACGCAGCCACGCAGAAAGGTCCTGCCCAGCGCGTCGCTGTCTGCTTATCGCTGCACGCTGAGAAGTCGAGTTGCAAGTTGAGAAGTTACGCCCCCCTCCTGCGGCAAGGGGGACATGGTGGGCAACACCGAGTTGCCAATGTACAGGCTGACGACAAAGGCTGACTGTGGCGCTGCGGACAGGTGACGCCGCTGCTGGGGGAGCTGCGGCAGGGGGACCTGGTGGGCAACGTCGAGGCGCTGACGCGCTCCGCTGCGCAGGCCGCCGCCGACATCCACCGCCTCCAGGGCGAGGTGCGCTTTGACATTCAATTGCCAGTCCTGCTCAGTACCCGCATAGATAGACACGATCACCATCAGTCCTGCTGCGTTGCGCCACATGATTTACTCATCGTTAACCCCTGTGCCTCCCCAAATCGCAGCATTGCGCAGGCTGCGACACAAGAGCAAGAATCCGCAAAAATATGTGTGCTGCTGTCTACTGGCATCTCTCGAAGTTGGTGGTTCAGCAGTATACAAGGCATGCTGCGGGGTGCAGGTGCTGACACAGGAGAATGTGGAGGCGCTGCGCGGCAGCGTCAAGCCACTGACAAAGACGCTGTGGTCAGAAGGAATTGCATCAGGATGGCAGAAACGACACACTTCTCATCAAATGTGCTGACGGAGGAGAGTGTGGAGGCGCTGCGCGCAGCGTGAAGACGCTGACAAAGGCGCTGTTGTCAGAAGGAACAATCTACAGAATGGGACCTCTATTTTGTTTTACAGGTGCTGACGGAGGAGAATGTAGAGGCGCTGCGCGGCAGCGTCAAGACGCTGACAAAGACGCTGGAGCACGTAGAGGGCATCTCCAGCGACGTGGGCGGCCTCGCGGGGGACTCGCGCGTGAAGGCCAACCTTAAGCAGCTCATCGAGGCTCTCAGCCGCCTCACCACGGATTGATCAGCCTGTAATGCTTGCAGCGCTCGAATGTTTGCGGCGCTCCCAATGTGAATGGCAGTTTAGCCATGGTGTGGCGTCGGGCGTTTCCTAGGGGTTTCCGACAGAATTGCTTGGCAACAGAAATGAACGGCGCCCGAGTCTTGAGGCTTATTAGCCACGAGTGCTGCAGTTGAGACATTTCGACCGACCTGAAGCCAAGCTGACTATCAACAACACTACCACGGCGTACTCGTCAGCCTGCTTTCACACAAATCCAGTGCCACACGACTGCAGTATCTGGATCTGCGGCGGCTGTGGCAACGTCATTGGGTCCGTCGTGAAAAGGTTGCAGGCCTCGACAAAAAGAATGGATTGGAAACGCGAGCGTGACGACACTCTCACGGGTGCCGGTGGGGTGTCAAATTATTGGTCATAATTACAAGCACCGCGATGCCATCACACATGCGCAAGACGTCCTAGGCCCTGGACCAGTTCGCCGGTAGTCGCGCATGTGAATTTCATTGGCATTTTGGCCAGGCATCCAGTGCCGTATGCTGAAATAATCGGAGTGCACAGTCCTCAGATACATTACAAGTCCTCGACGCCGCTGATCGGCCGCGGAAAATCTTCCGCGGCAGCTCACTGAGTCTTCAAGGACAATTTCACTCGGGCGTGAAGCGCGTCGCGTACGCGAAGGCGTTGTTGGTGCCCGGGTCCATAAGGTGGTCGGACAGCTGCAGTCACCATCACCAGGATGTGAGCTTCCAGATAGTCAAATATTTCGGACGCCGCATCAGTGCGGGTGCCGCAGAATCAGTGTGGTGCCGCATGCGGCCAGCCAGGCGGTGCGACTGCCACAGCCAGCAGCAGGAATGCATCATTGTCGCCAAGTGCCGCAGCGTCATTGATGTCGTGCGTCATCACACAGCACCTGACGCGCGCTGCGCGAATTGAGCAGCACACGTCACAAAAAGGCACAGGCTGGCGTGCTTGTCAACAAGAGAGCGGCAAAGAGGGGCGCACGTTCTCGATGGGGCCCTTGCCGGTAACAATGGCCTGCACGAAGAAGCCCAGGCTCGAGAAGAGGGCCAGGCGGCCGTTCTTCAGCTCCTTCACCTGCGGCGAATTGAACTGGGCAACCTGTCAGCACCTCCCTGTTTCTGAAACAACATGTATGCATCCAAACCAAGGCTCCAAGATCCGGCAGAGCCTCCGGACATTGATTTGCCGCCGCACCCGCAGCTCGGCGAAGGTGTCGGGGTCGTCGGCCAGGCCCAGCGGGTCGAAGGCGCCGCCTGGGTAGGTCGCGGCGTCGGGCCCCTCGCCCAGCGGGCCGCCGTTGACGCGGTACGACTCTGCCAGGCCCAGCAGCACCACCTGTGATTGAACGGAATGGCAATTGGGAGTCAGGAGAGATGGATGCTGATGTTTATGGTAAAAGGCATACCCAGCAGCAGTACTGGCTACTGGCGGCGCACCAGCAGAAAAGCTGCATTTCTGCCAGCGGCGAAATGAGGATCTGTTGTGCTGTGCCGGCTTCTGAGGTGCACAAAACCGGTGGCACACAAGCAGGAGGTTGTATTGCAAGGCACACCTGGGTGGCCAGGGTGGCGATGATGGACTGTGCGTGCACCAGCGCCGGGTTGCCCAGGTAGTTCAGGCCGTCCTTCGAGAAGATCTGCGGACCAGCAGCCACCAAGTCGGATCGTAAAGCAACTCTCATTTATGATATCAGGACACAGAACGAGCAGAGACAGATCCAGTGCTGGCGGACAACCCAGCATCTCAAAAGCACCTTGTGCACAAAAAGTGGCCTCGTGCAGTGGGAAACTGGATGTGCTGGTCACCTGGGCACCGGCCTTGAACCACACAGCCTCGCCGAACTCCACGCCAGAGTACTGCGGCAGCGCACAGGATCCATGTCAGTTTCAGGTGCGTCATGGGATGCCAAACAACTAGTTTCAGGTGCGAACTAGGTGCCAAACAACTACAAGCGCCCGAAAGCACTTTCAGCGCAGCCCAGCACACAGAACGGCGCACAAGCAATGCGCCAGAACCCATCAGTTTTGTTGGTTTGCCTCAAAAGCCGAGGGCGCACCTTGGCCAGCAGCTCAGGGGTGATGATGCCCACGCTGCCAAGCAGCGCCCAGCGGGCGTGAATGAGCTCGATCTCGCGGTACCTGCGGCAAGAAGAGGAAGTATTGTAGGGAACATACCGATGTTAAAAGGAGCGCCCGCGTTGAGCTACTGGGTGGCGCGTCGGAGCAACACTGCTACAGACTGCGGGGGCACTTGGTGACAGGAATGTGCTGCACCTGGCGAAGGTCTCGGGGTCGGCCGACAGGCCGGCGGTGTCCCAGCCGTAGTCGCCGGCGAACTCGCCATTCAGGTAGCTCGGGGTGGCGCCCTCGCTGAAGGGACCCAGCCACTTGGCGCGGTCCGGGCCTGCGGGATGGGAAACAAAATGTCTCGGGTTGGAACATTGTACGGCAGCTGATCGACTGGTCTTCCAGGCTGTTGTGTAAAGGCGGCGTGAGGTGTGATGCTGTTGTAGCCACCCGAGAGGAAGCAGGCGCTGCAGGGCGACCACTTGCAGGAGGAAAGAAACTGATGAGCAAGCATGAAGACCATGCAGCGTGGATCGGTGTCAGCAACAAGTGGCTACTGGAAAGGCTTGTTGTCACGTTTTGTTGCAGATCAACGACGCGACGGGCCGCGACATGTGCCGATTCGACCATTGAATCGCTGCGTAAGCACTCACGCCGCTTGAATACATGCTTCACAGTATTTGATGGAGTCAAGGAGCGTCAAGCTGTGGCTGCACCTTGTTGTTGACGCCGGCGAAGATCGCACGGCTGGATGCGAGAGCGGACGCCATCTTGCTGGTCGTGCGAGGGTGCAAAGGGAGCAGGAAGCTTGAAAGCTAGAGAAACAGATTGCAAGGCGGGCCAGTGTGCCAATGTGAGTCGCTGGAGAGGCTTTCGTTGCGCGCGGCACGTGCACGTTTCGGATCGGCACGTGAGAGGGTTGAGTTACAAATCTCCATGGCTCCCCGTCATCCACCCCCGAATGTCGATGAAGGAAAGGCGTCATAGCGTCGCAACGCTGACAGGAGTGCAACGCTGACAGTCTTGAAGACAGCGCCGTTGTGCTCGCGCCAGGGCAACGCGCTGCTTGTCAGTGCACTTGCTTCCGACTGATCTGCAGCGGTGCGGGCGAGCGGTGCGGGCGCGCAGTGCAGACACATCCAGCCATGGCCGACGCTGAAACGGATAGCGTGACTGCTTCTGAAGATGCTATGAACGCTCTCAGCCTGCAGGTGAGGGATTTCGTCGTCGCATTGAAATATAGACATGATATCCGCTGCCGCCGTGTGTGGCGGTACCGCATGTGGTCTCCATTGTAGAAAGCAGCATAGCCGTGCTCTGCATTCCTTCAAACTTGCTTTCATCTAAGAAAGGCTGCGCGCTGATTCTGCACCGCCCGCCCTGGGAAGCAGGACAGGCAGGGCGGCGGGGCAGAGGCGCCTGCTGACGAAAGGGACGCAGAGGACGGTACGTCTTACACAACCAAACAAGTGTGCAGAGGACAGGCGTGATTTTGTCCGAGCTCCTCTCTTCTTTCACTTCTGGGCCATTCATCGTTTAAGCTGCCCCCTCCACTGCTTTGCAGATTGGGATGCGGCGCCAGCGACGCCGCAATTTCGACACGCCACAGAGCTCGCGGCGCCGGCAGCCGCGACGCCCGGCTCGAGCAGGCCAGCTGGCGGTTCGCCAGCGCTTGCGCCGCCAGTACGGGAAGCTGCTGCAGCCAGCGACCGCGCAGGCGACGCCGACGCAGAAAGCTCACAGCATCCGACGCCCTTGCGGGAGGTCAGATGTCGGGCCCCCTCTGGGGCTGGAATGCACTGTTGCCTGCCCCTGTGTACGATTGAAGTGCAACGAGGCCTGGGTGCCTGTCCAGGATGACGTCCACAGTGCCTGACGATGATTGGATTTGATACACACAGATCGCATTTGAGGGTGGGCACATCATGGAGTTTCATGGTCTGAACAGCATCACGACGTCTACGGACCTGGAGGCCTGGTGTCAGAAGGTCGACCAGGGCCGCTTGCCAGCGCTCGTCAGGTAGCTCGTCATTTTGCGTGTGGCAGCTCGTCATTGTGTGTGGAAGCTCTGAGGCAGACGATTATCTGTCAGCCCAAGAATTTCAAGCGAGCTTCGCCTTGAACAAGCATCAATAGACATGGTCTGTCAACTGCACACTGGGCCTCTGCATCCGTGCAGAACACAGTACCCAATGCGCAGTGCCCCTGCATGCGCAGGTGGGTTGACGAGGAGCACGCTCTGGCGCTGTTTTTCGACCCGGCTTCGGCGCAGCAGGCGCTGCAGCAGCCGTGCAAGTACTCTAAGCGGCCCTTCTCAAAGGCAAGGAGTGGCCTGTAACTGGCTGCTGTTGCAATGAGCCTGCAGCCGTAAGCTGTCGGTGATGAGCAGCTGCCCGCCACTCTGAAGGTCATGGAATCGACCATATTGGCATGGTGATGGCATGCTTGGCATGGACGCCAGTCGAACCTTCACGAGACCGACAGGCTATAATTGTGCGTGGGGCTGCAGGCGTCGCACGCGGCGAGGTGCGTGCCCGCAAAGCAGCTGGCACCGCCCGCGCCGCGGCCAAACACGTCGGCGGCGGTCGCTAGCCGGCTCATAGGCAGCGCGCTCGGGATGCGCGGCGTGCGAGACAAGGCCGGCGAGGCCAAGCTGGCGGCGCAGCGGCAGGAGAACGCGGCGCAGCGGCGGCTGAAACAGGCGCAGCTGGCGGCAGCTTGGGACAGTTGACGTGGGAGGATGAATTGTTCACTATAGCAAGCCAATGAAATCAAGCAGGCGCAGCTGGCGGCGGCCTGGGACGACACGTGAGTGCTCTTCCGCGAAGGAGAGTCATGTCAGCGCGACGGGCGTCGGCGCAGCGCTCGTGACGTATAATACAGCAATGATAGCGACAAGAGGCGTGAATCTATTGGGGCGTGCACTCGTCACAACCAGTCAGCAGGTACACTAACGATGACACCGCAAAATATCTATCCTGCAATCAGGAGCACGGCATTGCCTCCTAGATAGATGGACAAGCTAAACGCTGAGCTGCAATCTTCACACACGTCAAGACGGACAAGAATGCAGTACTTGTGAAACAATTGCAGCAGACGTTATGGAGCTGGAACATGTGAAGCCTGCAAGGCTGTCCGGCCGTTGCCAATGCCACACGTTTCACACGCGTGATTGCCCTACATGCTGCTAAGATCTATTCAATTCTCATCGCCAGTCCGGTGTTCGCGGAGTTGGCTGTGCTCGCCAAACTGCCGCCTGAAATCCGAGACATGCGTTGCTTCACGAGTGCTCATCTGCTGATTGCTTTTCTTCGGCGATTGTTGTCAACTGCTGGCTGAGCTCGCACACATCTGCGGCATCTGCGGCAACAGCAGCAGAACGACTCAAACATACCGAAGGCATCAGGTGACATGCTGCATGCATGCCACATGGCATGCGGACAGACAACAGCTTTTGTGTGTCAAGGTCATTGCACGCCGCCCTGGCATACCCACCTGTGGCTGTCTGCTCGGACATTGGGACGTCAAGGTCGATAAGGCTGTCGACCTTCACCACCGGCGGTGCCTCCTCTCTGACGGCGTCATAGAGGCCATTGGACTGCAGCGTCACATAAGCCGTTCCGCCGCCTGCTGTTGCAGCTTGCTGCGCGCATGAAGAATATGACAAGTGCTGCATTGCTGTAATATGCTCAAGACCTTCAGAAAATCATACAGTAACACGGCTGCTACCCAAGTGCGTGGATAACAAGGCTGTGCACAAGAAAGCACTGGTATCTCTGGCACAGCATCAAATGTACCTGCAGTTGCCGGACTAGCGCCTCTGCTTGCGCCAGCTGCAGGAGCAAGCCGATATAACGGTGATTGCAGGTAGACTTTTCAGATCATCCGTTGGAAACGCAGCCGGAGAACGTTTTGTCGCTTTCTTTTCTCTCACCTGAATGGGGCGCACCAAGATCCCGACAGGTGGCGGCGGCAGCGCTGACATCGATTCCCCATCCCAGCCCTTCGCGCACCTGCAATCGTTTTGAAAAGTCGTCGTGCCAGTGAATGCAATGCGCATCAGTGTCATTGATAGGTCATGCGTGGGCTAGGAAGGTCGCACCCGCAACATGAGAGCCAGCCAGCACGGCGAGGCTGCTGCTCGGCGGATGCCGACTTGCTTATTTTGGCCATGCCTGTACCGTCTACAGGTCAGGCTAACAGAAACAGAGGCCAGCTGCAGCCGGATCGCATTGCGTTCGAGATGCGCGGGCAGTCCCGCGATTGCCGCCGCGAAATCCGCCGCGCAAGTGGCAAGACGGCAACTGAAACTCTCGCTTCAGTCAAGCGGCTATTTCACGACGACGAAGCTAAGGTGTTCGTGTGAGAGGCGAAGGCAATACAGCGCAACCTCGGCCGATCGAACAGCCCAGGCTGGCCCAGGCTGGCAGATGTGGTTCACACTGCCCTTTTACGCAGTATGCGGAAAGGTACGGCCGCCCTGTACCGAAAAGATGGCAACATGCAAGTGCAACACGCGCACATTCATGCATCCTGCGATAAAGCTGCGTTCCAGGCTGGTGTTGATATTCGCCTCTGAGTGCACAAGCTGACTCTTTGCTCATTTGCGAGTTCGACAAATTTGGTGTCGGCGACATCTTCCAATCCTTCGCTGAGACGCTGTGAACAGCCCTGAGCGGGCCGCGTTGTTGGGACAGAGACCATAGATCCCAGGGAAGATGCCCAAGAACGCCAAAGGTGAGACGGAAACACATCTGCAAGGCATGCTTTAGGAGGCATGTTCAGGCTGCGCGTGCAAGGAGTCTGCCAGCCTTACCGCCTCTCCGCTGAACAAGTCTTTTTATCCTTTTCCAGGCACGAAGGGTGTTGGCCGCCGGGGAACGCACTCGCACAAGTCCAGGAAGACGCACAAGCTCGGGCTGCGGGCAACGTTCCTGGAGCGCCACATTGATCAGGTGCCCACCTGTTCCGGTTGTTCTGGTATCTGTGTTTCTGGCTGCGAACCACTGCCACCTAAGAATCTCCCACATGATGGCCTTCGAAGGCTGTAGTCAAGAGACGCACTGCCGCCTGCACCACCTAGTACTGATGCGTCATGGCCGCCACAGGTCTGGGAGGACGTGCGGGCAGCCGAGCCAGTGAAGACCGACGCTGTGGGACCCATCGGCACCACCGACAAGTGCGCCCTGCCTACACACCCGAATGCTTTCCGGCAAATTGACATCGTGCACATAGGACAGGTCCAGGACTGCATGCTGACGTCTGAGTTGACTGAATAAGCATCTTCACACAGCCACGTGCACATGAAACGTTGTTTGTCGACGCGCAGGGTGCCGCTGGACGAGGACGTGCCGGCGTTCGGCAAGAACTACTGCCCCACCTGCAGCCGCTACTTCGTGACGCCGCTGGCGCTGACCACGCACGAGAAGACCAAGGACCACAAGCGCCGGTGGCCGCCCTGCCTGATGTTCTTTCTTCTGCGACTTTTTGCGGCTGCTGTAACTGATGCGCCTGTGACTGATGCGCCTACTGCTGTGTGGCACAGCAGCCCCAAGCTTCGCTGCATCGTCGCATTGCTGGGCATTTCACCAGGCGCAGCGCCTGATCATTTTTGAGTGTTTGCATGCGACGTCCACAGCGCTGCTGCAAGTGATGCAAACGAACCATCCTCCATCAAGTTCTCGAGTGCCCAGCATGCTCATCCTGTGCCTGGCCTGTGGCAGGATCAAGGAGCTGAAGGGGCCGCGGCCGCATCGGCAGGCAGACGCGGAGAAAGCCGGCAACGTGGGCGCGCCGGACAATGGCCCCCGGCTGCGCTCCGCCTCCGCCGTGCCCGCCGCCATGGACCAGTGATTGGGGAACAGGGTTTAGGATTTAGCTAGGAGCCGCCATGGATGAGGGATATGGCGCTGCCATGTCAGCGGCGTGACGCCCGGGGCGGCTGCGCACTAGTAGGGGTGTAGTCGGAACAACAGAACTTGTGCCAGCGGCAGCACCTGCAGCAAGCCGGCGCAGCGGGCAGCTCAGCGCAGCAGGCGGCGACCGCCCGCCGCTGCAGCAGTCCAGGACGCCAGCGCACTTCAGGCGGCATGCAGGCCTTTGCTCCAACTGGCTCTGTGTGCGGCGGCAATCTGCAGCCGGCGCATCATGCTGCGCCGGCGCAGCATCGGCAGCAGCGCTCCTGCTGGAGCCCGGCATGGGAGGCGGCGCGCAATGCGGCGCTGTCGCAATGCCGCGCTGCACGCGCCGTTGAGCGGCCACTCGGCGCTGCGCCGGCAAATGGCAGCCGCCGGCGGCCCCAGGAGCCTGGGGCAGTGCAGACCGATGAGCGCACGCCGGCGGCCGTCGCGGAAAAGCAGCACGCCGGCAGCCGTCAGGCCGGCCAGCGGCAGCAACCGCAGCGCAAGCGCAGCCGCGGGCCCGGCAAGCGCAGCAGTGGTAGCTCAGAGCGGCCGGCAGGTAGCGGGGAAGCGTCTGGCGGGCAGTCTGAAAGATCCACCCGCCTCTTCGCGGGTGGCACCAAGCAGTCGCCACGGACGGCGGGCAACGGGAGCGGCAACACCGGCGCAGCAGTGGCAGAGAAAGCAAAGCCTCGCGAGCAATCACGAGCGAGCGCTGCCTTGCTGGCTGAGGCGGCAGACGTGGAGGCACAGCTGGAAGTTGCTGCTGCAGCAGATTCAGGCGCAGCGGCCACCGCCGAACCGCTGCTGGCCGATCATGAATGGTTGAACCGCTGCCGCAAGGTGGGTCATTTTTTTTAGGTCCTTTGGGCTGTGGGCACCGTACCCGTCTGTTTCGCAATGTTCGTTGTGCGATTTCCTTCTTCTGCTTGGAGAGGCGAGGCTCCGGATGAATTTGAAACCTGGACACCGAGGACCCGAACACCCACATCTTTTCTTGGCAGGCGTGCACCTGGCTGGCGGCGGCCGGCGAGTCGCGGCGCGCGGTGCGCATCCTGTCTGCGGCAAAGGCGGCGGCGGGCGCCTCGCCGGCGGACAACGCCACGGGCGGAGCAGTGCTACGGGCGCTGTGCCGTGAGCGGGCTGATTCCAGCGCGGTGGCCTGGGCGCTAAAGGCGCTGCCGCCGGAGCAGGACTTCTTCGCAATGCTGCTGCAGCACTACCGCGCCCGCGGCAGCCGCAAGGTGCGATCGAGGGCCACTTTGGACTGCTTTTCCGGAGGATGCTATGCCCAACTGTTTGGCTTGCTGTTTTCTGATGTTTGGGTGTTGCACATGTTGAATTGCAGCTGGCAAATTGATTGACTTCCGCCATTCAGAAGCAGTCCTGCAACAGGCTAATAATTTATATTCCCTCTGCTGAAAAAAAGCAAGTGCCGCTGGCTGATGAAACCGGGCATGTCTGAGAACACTTTTCACATCATGCTTGCTTTCCATGCAGGGCGTGCAGCAAATGGCGGCCTGCCTCCGTGAGTCGGGGCTGCCGCCTGACTCACTCAGCCGCAACACCTGGTTCTGCCTCGTCTACTGCCTGGTACTGTCCCGCTGTCCTTGCACTGCATCAAGGGCGCCCAGTGATGCATCAGGACACCAATGCGCACTGCTCCCCTGCTTGTCTGACAAATTTGATACAAGCACTGCTCTCTGGCATGGCGTCACACTAGTCGTGCGGCTTCTTAGTGCATCCACATACACGCTGGCGTCATCGCCGCAGTTCCATGTCGCCCAGCAAGAAAGGTGTTGCTGATCCAGAGTGGCGTATTTGCATGCAGGCGGCTGTGAGTGACGTCGTGCGAGCGGAGAAGGCGTTTGACCGCATGCGGGCGGCTGGCGCCTGGCGCACGGACGACTGCGCGTTTGTGAACGTGCTGCTGGACGGCAGGGACGTTCCGGCAGCGTTCAGCAGGTAGATCTGTTGTCATGCTCATCTTCAACTCCAAATGTGGTCTGAAAACAAGGTAGAGTGTTGTAGAGCGTCGAGTCAGTCTTCAGCCAAAGGTGACATAAGGTGACACCAACCTGGCAGCACTGCGGGCCTGCATTGATCGAACGCAGACTCAGCAGGAACAGGCGCTGTCTTACAGCAATGAGATTCACGTCATACACACACGTTCTAATCTGCAGGTCTCAATGGCGTTTGGCCTTGGCCATGCAGGTTCGAGGAGCTGCAAGCGCAGGGGTTCAAGGGTGACCTGGTCACCTTCAACACGCTGCTCAAGACCGCCATGCAGGTGATGGAAAAAGCGCTTTGCTCTGGCGACGCCCCTGCGCGCCCGGCGTCAACAACGGCTCGCTGCTTGGCCATGAAGCACAGCCTTGTCAGAACCTCCAGTGCCGCAATTGGGCAATCTTTGGCGCACAGGACGTGCTGCACAGAAGCACGGCTGTGGGCGATGTGTGCTCCGACTGATCCTGGTTTCAACTGCCTGGTTTTGCCATGCCTGGAGGTGTTCCGATGATTTTGGGCTTCATCCTGCACAGGCCGCAGACCCGGCTGCCGCGGAGCGGGCGCACGCCGCGATGCTGGCCGCCGGCGTCCGTGGCACCGACCGCACCTACAACACCCTGGTCAAGGCGTGCACAGCATCCTCCACTCGAAATTATAGTGGATTCATTGCAGTGGATTCATTCCAGTGGATCAATGCTCAAAGTGTCTCCCACGATGTCGGTCAATCTTTCTCTGCAATGACAGTCGTCATTCTCACTTTCATATATTGTCTGGTCAGGCATTTGCGTATGCGGCGGAGCGCGCGGCGCCCACCGGTGGCGGCCGCGCCGGCCAGCGAAATTAAGATTACATGCGTGAGACTCACCGCAAAACAATTTGTTGATGGTCTCTGTTCAGGCGTTTGCGTACGCGGCGGAGCGCGGCGCACCCGCCGGTGGCCGCGCTGGCCTCGCGGCCGTCTCCCGCAGCGGCGGCGGCCTGCCGGCCAAGGCGCCGGCCGCCGCCTGGGACCTGCAGAAGGTGAGCAGCCCGGCTCGTTTTGAGCCTTGCTGATGGCATATGTGCTCACAGATGCGCTGAGGTTTGACACGCAGCTGGCACGGGTGATCAGCGGCACTTTTTCTTGGGGTGCAGGGACTGCTGCTGAGCGCGCATGAGCGGATGTCTCAGTGGCACGATTGCCGCAGCAGTCGACGGTGCACTGGAGTCCAGATTTGTGATGACGCAAGGTGCTGACGCGCATGTCTCGGCGGCCGAGCAGGTGCAGGCCATCATGGCGTCCGGCGGCTTCGCGCCCGGACCCGGCTCAAATGTGTGGGGCTCGCTGCTGGCGGCGGCCGGCAAGGCGGGCCAGGGCGCCTCGGTGAGCGCTTGACCACTTTAGCTGTTCAGTCCATTCTTGAATTATGTGACTTGTCATTCTAGCGGCGGCCGGCAAGGCGGGCCAGGGCGCCTTGGTGCGCTTTGCTTTTTGGGCTTTTTTATTCACTTTTCCGCTGTGGCACTTGTCAATTTCTTCGAGTTATAATGTCATGACCGAGCTTCCGCTTGAGTGCATCTCGGCCAGCCTGGGCGGAGGTCTTCGTGACCCTGAACCCTGTAGAATGTTCGTCTGGGCATGGTGCAGGTGCGCGCGCTGTGGCTGACGCCCTGGGCCGACGCCCTGGCCGCGGCCGTATCAACCCAAATCCCTGGCTATTGAATCCTGAAAAGTCATGTGCAGGTGCGCGCGCTGTGGGCGGAGGCCCTGGCCGCGTCGGGCGGGCGGTGCCCCAGCCTGGACCTGCTGCACGCCTTCATGCACGCCTGCAGCTGCTGCAGCCAGGTGCGCAACCGCATGTGTGGGGTGTCTCTGCTTTAGTCTGGCGCGCTTGGCTAGTGCACGTGTGCTGCAAGTGCTGCATGCCCTCATGCACGCCTGCAGCTGCTGCAGCCAGGTGGGCGCACCCATGAAACACAGGACGCATTCTGGAAAGGGGTTGCTGCCCCTGCAGGCATGATTGACGGCTGTGCGCGAGCGGTGCACCCTTCTCTGCGCTTTTGCCGCGCCGCAGTACCCTTGCTGGCAATGCACTCCAGCAGATGGGCATTCGTACCCAGCACTGTTGCATCCGGTTTTTTGAAACAATAGCAAAACTGTGTATACAACTTACGGAACCCGGTGACTGCAGGGGGAACTGGCGCTGGTGGCCTTTGAGGAAATGTGTCCGGCGCAGCTGGCGCCCGCCATCCGCACCTACAACACCGCCATTGCGGCCTGCCACAGCGCGCCCGGCGAGGTGCGCACCCTCGCGCTACCTCTTTTGGCAGTCAAACAAACCACACAGTCGCCGTGAGTGAATCCACATGATCCGGAAGATAGTGGGCCAGGGTTGGCTGCTGCAGGCGCACGACAGGTGCATATGCACGCTTGACAGCACAGGCTGTGAGCATCCCGGGTTTTGACATGCCCAAAGCAAACCCAAAGGCAGAACAACCTCACGCAAAAGCACACAAACCCTCACCCAAAAGTTCACAAGCCCACCCTCGTCTGCTGGTGCGCAGGCGCTGCCGCGGGCGAGCCTGGCGGCGGCGCTGCAGCTGCTGCGGCGCGCCAAGCGGGATGGGTTGCAGCCGGACACTGTCACCTACGGCGCGCTCATACGCCTGTGCGCCCGCGGCGGCCGCGGGCGGCCGGCGCTGGTGCTGTACCAGGTGAGGCTATGGAGCGTGAACAAACACGCTCTTTGGTGTGAGCCATCAAGCCAGGTAACCCAAAAAGGCCTATGGCCATGTCGAGAGTGCAACAGACCTGCGCTGCCTGCGCGACGAGCGCCAGCATTATTCAACACGGCTGAAACCCCACCCTCAAAACCTGATCTTGTGCGTGCGTGCTGTGCTTGCCACACGCAGGACATGCAGCGGCGGGGCGTGAAGGACAACCGGGAGGTGTGCACCGCGCTGCTGGAGGCGCTTGGCGGGGCCGGCATGGTGGAGGAGGCAGCCCGCGTGTGGCGCCGCATGGTGCTGGGCCCAGCGCGCCGCAAAGCCGACCGCCAGGTACTGCACTGGGCGCTGTATGAAGGCAGTATAGCAGTGGAGGCCCTGCTGCGATGGCGCCTTCATGTGCTGGGCCTGGCGCGGCAGCTGCGTGCATTGTTTGCGGGCAGAGACGTCCCGCACGCTGTTGGGGCGGTGCCATCTCTGCAGCTGTTGCCCTGCAGAGCCGCTGCAGCTGTGAGCGGCTAGTGTGTGCCGCACTTCATTGGCTTGCAGTGCAAAGATTGTGCCGAAGACTCTCGAGAGTCCAAAGCGTCATGTTCCAACTCCTGCAGACGTTCCTGAAGGCCAGCGAGGTGTTCAGAAAGGCGGGCGACCTGCAGCGGGCGCTGCACGCGTATAACGGCATGCGCAAGAAAGGTGTGTGGCTTTGCTGCACATGCTGACCATGGGACCTGATGTCAGCACTTTCGTTGCAATGTCCGCGTGTCCTCCAATCGTGCGGATGGATACACCTCGTCGACAGTTGGGAAAGCTGCAATGTGATGTCACACCTGCCGTTGTTTGTCTTGTCCTCCTTGCCACTCACACATCCAAGTGCCAAGCTATTGGTTTTACCCTGTACATGCGCTCACCCTGGGCGGTGACGGCTTGTTTGCCTTGCTCCAGGCTTTGCGCCAAGCAACGTGGAGTTCCGGGCGCTCATGCTAGCGGCAACGGAGGCGGCGCTGCGAGGCGGCGCCGCCGCCGGCACGCCGCTGGCGCCCGAGCACCTGCCCGGCGGCGCCGGCAGCGCGGCCAGCGCTGGACGCGGCGCGGAAGGCGGCGGTGGCGGCGCAGGCCTCGGTCCGCTGGACCTGCACGGGCTGTCGGCGGCAGAGGCGCGCGCCGCGGTGCTGACGGCGCTGTCGCAGCTGCAGGTGCGGATGTTGTGCTTATCTACACTCTTGTAGCTCCCACTGCCATGCGGGGCATGCCTGCCAAAGCTGTTCCTCATGCTGTGGGCTTGCCAAACAGCCCAAAAGACACAGAATAACGGCCGTGCTCCGACATATGTCTGCACTGCGTACTAAACACTTGGCGCTTCTGGTACAGGAGTGGCACCGTCAGGGCCGGGCCATGTACGGCGACCTGGTGCTCATAACCGGCGCCGGGCAGCACAGTGCCGGGGTCCCGGTGCTGCGGGAGTCGGTGCTGCGCCTGCTGGCGTCGCTGCAGCTGCCTGCCGCCTCCGTCTCGGGCAACGACGCCTCTGGCGGCGCCGTCGCCGGCGGCGGTGCTGACGGAGGCGCGGAGGGCGCCCCGCGCCAGGGCAGCGGCGCCATCGGCAGCGCCTTCGGCGGCTACTCCCGCTTCACACCGCGCCGGGCGGCGGTCCAGGACGCCTCTCCCCTCGTGGACACTCTTGTGGACACCGGGCTGCGGCTGCGACATGCGAGCCTGACCGCCATGCCGGGAGGGGGCGCCTTCGGCAGCTGGCGGGCCGCTGCGGAGTGGTCGCAGGCAAGCCTTTCTCTTTTAATTGGGGGGCATTTTCCATGTCCAGATTCTCTCTACAGTGTTGTTTAATGAGTTAAATGTGCTGTCGCGCCCCAGTGGCCTGCTGTCCGCTTGCTCCTGCACATGCTGAGGCACGGGAAAACCTGCCAAACAATAACACAGGAAATCTGGTGGCAGGCAAACGCCGCGGCGCTGACAGAGGCCATCATCCTCGACTGGGCCGCCTCCAGCAGCCACGCGTGGGCGTTCTCGTCTATGGACTGCTACGGCAATGCAGGCGACCGGCCGCCGGCCGCCGCCGCGGGCGCAGCTGCCGCGGGCCGGCTGGCGCCGCGGCCCGTGGCGCACGGCCACGGGGGTGATCCCGCCGTAAACGGCGTCGGCGGCGGCGGCGGCAAAGCCGGCCGCGGCGGCGGGGGCGCTGGTGGGGCGGCGGAGAATGCTGGCCGCCTGATCAAGGCCGCCTGGTCCGGCACCCGCTGGATGGACCGCGCTCTGCAGCGCCCGCAGCCGGCGGCGGCTGCGGCGGCGGCAGCCGAGGCGGCGGCGGCCTCCGCGCGTCCAGCGCAGCTCGATGGGCTGGCCGCAACGCCAGCGGCGCCATCGGTGGCGCAGCCGGGGGCGCCCTCAGTAGCGCTGCCGGCACCCGAGTACGGGCAGCTGCAGGCCCTGAAGCCTGGCGCGGAGCGAAGCCCGAGCCAGGTGCAGGACGGCGGCAACCCGGGCCGCGTGGTTGTGCCGAAGGCCGACCTGGGGCGGTGGCTGCAGGCCAGGGCTCCCCGGGACTGAGACGGATTGAACCAACGAGCTCAGTTAGTGATGGACACAGTTGTCGACAGGCACAGGTTGTTTTGTTGTCAAAGACGTTCGCAACTGCGTAAGACACACACACTAGAGGTAGTGTCGGGCCGCTGAGGTGCAGGATGTTGGGCAGGCTTAGTGTGTGGATTTGGATGCCAGGTGCATGGATGGTGGGCGCCCTGCTGTGGAGTGTCATGACCCTTTGGCAACATGGCAACTTGACAAAGTAAAGGCTGAATCACTCCAGGAGTGTGTCTGCCAACTGAGTATCGGACTTTAGAGTTGACCAGCGGTTGCTACGAGAGCCCAGGTAAATCACTTGACACTCTTGACAGCAGTTCTACTGCACAGTGATGCGGGACTGGCCTGCCATTCTGTTCCGAAACAGACTACGGTTCAACATCTGTCTGCCGCCAAGCTGCGCAGCTAGACGTGCCGCCAGGCAGGAGTCGTGTGTCCTCCGTGCGGATGACGACGCAGCCGCCGTGGCACGGACCACACAATTTTGCCCTTTCTGCTTCCAAGCTGCCTACGTCTGTGCCTCTCTCAGACCGTGCCGCCGGGCAGGAGTCGAGCGTCTTCCGGCCGGATGACGGCGAGGCCGCCGAGGAAGGGCTGCAGCGCCTCGGGCACGTGCACGCTGCCGTCGGCCTGCTGGAAGTTCTCCAGGATGGCCACTATGAGGCGCGGCACCGCCGCCGCCGTCGCGTTGAGCGTGTGCACGTACTGTGTCGGCACCTGCGACAGCGGAAGCGCCGCTGATATGCCGCTGCATCACCTGGAAGGCTGCCGAAAGATGGCACACATGTCTGCAGCATGTGCGTATGGCTGGCCCCAATCCTCAGCAGCCTGCCATAGCACCCAACGCTGCAATACAATCGCCAACATGCTGCTGCTGTTGGTTCCAAGCAGGGGTGCGCCGCGTGCCTTGCGCTGCTTCTTAGGCTTCTTGCCGTCTGCGCCGTTCGTCTCTGGCTCAGGCGCTTCTGGCCGGAAGCGGATCCTGCACATACGAACGTCCGTCCAGATCGGGGACACTGTTTATAAGGCGAACTGTTCAGCTTCCTGCACTTTTCGTGCGTCGCGTCTCAGGCATCCGCCAAGGCCGCAGGTCGACGTGCTTGTTGCAGGGCACGATGTACAACATGCATGAGCCAAACGACACCAAGTCCAGTAATCTAACCCAAATCTCCGCACCCGAGTCGTCGAGCCTGGTAGTCGGTGCAGTTGCTGGCGGAGCTGATCTCGCCGTACCGCTGCATGCCCGGCATCCACGCCTGCAGTGTAGAGATCATGTGCGCAATAAGATGCACGCAGGCTAACTAGTTTCTGCATGACGACATTGCTCTGTCCTTCCACATGCCAGCTGCGCCTGTAGCATCGCACCACTCCACACAGAGCCACAGGGCAGCAGCAACGCTGCGAGGGGGATGGGAACCCAAGGCCAGTAGGGAACCGGCCGCACCTCGAAGTCGATTTTGCGGTAGGCGGGCGCGCCCAGGTCCCCCGTCGGCATGTCCAGCACCTTGCACAAAAGCAAAAACAAGGTTCTTTCACATACTTCCGAACCTCAGGCTTGTCAGGGGTAGGCATATGGTGCTCGATACAGCGCATTGTTCCAGGATTGTGCTCATCCTCAAATAGTGATAAATAGATTCTATCTGGATTCGAAGCAAAACACGGGGCACCTTGAAGTGCAGGCCCAGCTCGGAGTAGAGCTGCTTCTCCAGCGCCACCAGTTCGTCCAGCATCGCGTCGCTGTGCTCCGGGGTGCACACCACAAACATCTCCACCTGCGCACGAAAATCAATTTGTGGCCATTATCAGTCGATGTCATTGAGACTGAGAGCTATATCAAGGAAGGCGTCGCTCTGCTCCGGACTGCACACCACAGACATCTTCACCTGCGCTCGAAGGCAATAAGTCATAGAGGTGAAAACCTTTAAGTAGAAAGACCAACAAGCAAACACCTCTGCTCCAGCGTGCACGCCACGGACACCTGCACCTGCGTGCTCACAGCCGCGCCGGTGTCGGACGGCAGGCTAGTGACAGGGGGATCCTTTTCCCTCGACGAAGGGTCTGCTGCTCCGGATCCGCGCGGTTTGTTGATCAGCCGGTATTCAAGGTGCGGGACCAGCCCATGCGAATGGCGGCAGAGGCCACGGGATACGGAGCCGACTCGCAAGCGACCCTTGTAAAACCGTGCTTGTGCAGGATGACTAGCGGCAGAGCAATGGGTGAGGCCCACCTTGCTGAACTGGTGGAGGCGGTAGAGGCCGCGGGAGGCGGACCCGGCAGCGCCGGCCTCGGTGCGGAAGGCGCGCCCAAAGGCGGCCATCCGCAGCGGCAGCGCGGAAGCCGGAAGCAGCGCGTCCATGTGCAGCCCTGCAAGCGGCACCTCCGCCGTGCCCGTCAGGCACAGCTGCGAGTCCGCGATGCTGTACACCTGAAATGCATCGAACATACGCACTCAGATGAAACCTGGGAAGACGACATTGAGGAGGACAACCCTGCTCCGCCGTGCCCGTCAGGCACAGCTGCGAGTCCGCGAGGCCGCACACCTGCGCAACAAGACGCAGTTTCTGCAGCAGTGGAGGCTGCAGCTACTTGGTGCAGATGTACAGCCTGGGCAGCACTGTCTGCGCCAGGGCAAGCTCAAACTGCAAATCTGCATATGTGAACACGTCTAACACTGGTTTGATAAGTTGTTTTGGTTGGAAAACGCCGCGCACCTGTGTGTTGTCGCCGCGGGGCTGGAAGCCGCACTTCTCCAGCACGGTAGCGCGCACCAGGTCGGGCGTGCCATGCGGGATGAAGCCCGCCGCCGACACCCGCTGCATCGCCCATGACACGAGCGCCACCTGCGGCATCCAAAAAAAATGTGTGTGCTTGTAGATGTTTTCTGTCAGGGAACAGAGTTGTATCGTTCACGACGCCCGCCTCATCATGAACACCAGCGCCACCTGCAGCAGGCGCAGCAGATAGGTATCTCAAAACCTGGACCGTTGTCATCCATTGACATCTTGACACCCGCTGCACAGCCCAGGACATACGCGCCATCTGCGGCAGGCGCAGTGCACAAGCATCATCCATCAAATTCGGAACGAGTTCGTCACTGGTGCATGGCCCGTGCAGGCGAGCTGAGGAAGCCTCCTGGTCCAGCAAGGAGAAGGGTGAGCGATGGGAAATATTGGGCGACTTCACCTCCAGCAGAGCGCCGGCGCCGGGCAAGCAGGTGAAATTGGCGCCGGACACCGGATGAGGAATTTAGTTCCAAGGAAGAAGAGGGTGGGGATTGGGGTAGGGGGAGATGACTTAGAAGGCACCTCGAGCAGGGCGCCGGCGCCGCGCAAGTATGTGAACTTGGTGCCGGAGACAGCGGAACCCGCCTCAAAGTCCATGAGCCCCAGCGCCGCGCCCAGCTGCAGATGGTCCTTCACCTCGAAGTCCATCCGCCTGCGCGCAGCCACAATTTGGGAAATCAACATGCCTGCATCAGAGCACTGCGTACAGTCCAACGCCACATGATGTTCACACGAGTCGTCCTGGAAGAACAGTGACACGCGGCGCCCAGCTGCTGCAGGGAGTTGCGTCCCTCAAACCCCCGGTGTGCCTGCCCCGTATGTATCACGATGCAGCATAAAAAAAACACGGCGTCTGCGCCTGCCGGCCGGGCTGACCGCTTGGGTCTGCGATCTTGGGCTGTAAGAACATAACGCGCGCCTGCTTCAGTGTAGGGTATGCCCGCGCACGATCAAGGTGCATATTGTGACAAGGTGCATGTTGTGAAATGCACGGGCCAGCACCGTCAGGATTTGGCTCCTGCGCCGCCCCTAAACACCCCTTGAAAACCCAGACGCACCGCTGCTCTCCAATGACGTCCAGCTCTGCCGCCGCCTCCTCCTCGCCCACGGGCGACGACGGGTGCGTGAGGTTGGGCAGCCGCTGTGCCTCCAGCTGCACGGGCAGGCACAGCAGCCGGCCTTCAACGGCTGGCACCCCAACGAGTTCCTGTCGCAGGCCCATTGCAGGTGGCGTGCCGCTTCAGCATGCCGGCCTAGAGGGGTGGGGTGGGGAGCAGGAAAGATGCTTCCTGCCTGCAGCTGGTTCTCCGCCTGTTGCACCCCGGCGCTTGCTGGTCATCGCGTAATACAAAGTTGTTGAGTTTGACAACTTGTACCTGCAGCTGGTTTTCCACCTCCTGCAGGCGGACCTCCATGTCCGACAGCTGCTGCTTGAGCGCCTTGCCCTGTCCCACCAGCGCCTGCCGCCTGTCCGCGTCCATCTTGCCCTGTGCCAGTTGAGTGCTCGCTGGTGAACGCCTTTCAATTGCATGCAATCTTTGGAGAAGGCATCACGACACAACACTAATGTCGAGCGCCCTGCCCTGTTTCACCAGCGCCTGCCGCCTGTCTGGGTGCCATCTTGCCCTGTAGAAATTTGGACGTTCACTTGCTTCCGGGAGCCGCCTTCGCTTGCAATCATCAGGAATGCGACACAACGGATGTCGGGCAGAAGGCCTGCCATGCTCCACCAACGCCTGTCGCCTCTCTGCATCCAGCTTGACCAGCAGCAGATGTGGTGCCCACTCGAATGAGCTGTCCGTTCCAGCTCCGTAAGCCTCCGGTTCCCCGTGCTGCTGCCAAAAGCTGTCCGGCACCATTTGGACTCTGGCTCCACTCCCATGCCGAGGGGTGTGTGGCGCCGCCACTGGCCACAGGGACGACTGCGATCTTCATGCGAGCTTGCGAGGCAGCGCTCAGCAGCTCGCTTTCAATTTTGCTGCCGACAGCACTTGACCACTTGCCTTCATGCTGGCCGCGTTTTCGTTGCGCTCCTTTCGCACGGCGTCCGCTTCCCGGTCCAGCGCCACGAATTCGTCATACAGCTGTGCGACCAGGCGCGGATCCGCATCCGCCTTACGCCGCTGGCAGTTTTCCACCAGCTCCTCCACGTGGTCCCTGCAGGAGCGTGGGCCAGGGATCCTCTGAAACAGATATTGAGCCGGGATCCAGGAGCGAGCACAGCTGACAGGGATGCTGCAACTGTGCAGTGGCTGCAGCGCCGCCGGAGGGGAACGGAGCAGCTTGAGATCGTCAGATAACAGTAACATGGCAGTCAACCGTCTGGCAGGATCCTTGCCTGACGTATTTCAGGTCCAGATTCACGCGAAATGACGGCGCCCGTGCGTCCTCCTGCTGTGGCGCCGCAGCGCCTTCGGCAGCTTCGGTTGTGGCTGCTGGCTGCTGCGCCGTCGCTGAGCTGGCGGATGTGCAGGTCCTGCTGACCCCGAAGGGCTTCTGCACCCACTGCACCAGGAACAGTCAGGATTAGCGCTCTGACATGCGCCTTCCGGTGCTGTTGCCTGGTCGTGTGATTGCCACGGAGACTGTGAGTTTGCAACGCCTTTACACGATTCATGATATTGATTGCTCTGCTCTGCATGCAAGGCCCACCTCCGGCGATCGCTGCCTCCGGCAGCCGCTGCGGCTGGTGCATGCCGGCGTGGCCGCATGCAGCTGAGGCGACATCCTCCATCGCTGCAGAGCGCGTGTGCAGGACAGAGCCATCCTCTCGCATCTGCAGAGCACGCCTGCCGACATGGTTGGTGGCCCCTGCCGTCTGCAGAACGATTTAAAGGTTCCAGTTGAACAGGATGTCGACCTCGACACGACACACTCGTGATCAGAGCTGTGGGCGCCCGACAACACCTTCTACGCAGCCCAGATCGATCAGAAGCGCAAACGGAATGTGCGAGCACTCGAGCACTCGTGTGTTTTCGGTGTTTTGCCGTACGTGCTGAGTGCTGCAGGGTGGCTGATGACATGGCATGCATACATTCTGCTTGCTCAGCGTCCGGGTTGCATTGGACTCTCATGCAGTGCCGTGGCTCACTATGCTGGGGTGACTTAGGGGCAAAGCGCTGACGTGGTGCCTATCGCAAACTCATCTGGCGCCCCCGCCACCGCTGCGCTTGGCGGCACATCAGCTGTGCAGCAGCTCTCGAGCGAAACAGCAAATATGCATCACCGCTGCACGTCTGGAGTGGCGATTGTGAAGCCTACCGCGGGGCACAGGAGTCCACAACGCTATTTGCCGCTGGTGCGTGACGCAGCCGCGCAGCGAGACTGCTGATGACCGATTTGTGCCAGGCATTGGCACGTGATTGACTGACACACAAAGTAAGAATCAGGTGCTCGTAAGCCTCCCAGCGTGTGCCAAACCACTCTTACAGAGCTTTGCCATGACAATTATCACCGCGCAAATTCGTCAGAATCGCAGCAAGGCACCATCAAGCTCGCTCGCCCGGGCCGGCCCCGCCGGCACCGCCGGCCTCCCTGCAGACGTCTACTTCGACCTCTGCCTCCTCCTCTTGCGCTTGAGCCTCCTCATCCTCTTTTTCTTCCACTGCGCACACGGATGATCGTGGGGTGTCAGCAACGTATCACCACACAAATAACCTCACTGAGGTGCCCAGTCTCGAGCACAGATCATCCGCTGACGAACGGATGCGCAGCACATCCGCTGCCAAGGACACGAACGCTCGTGAGCGACTTGCAGTATGGCATCGCTCAAGGCACGCACGGACCGCGCAGGCGCGGGCGCACGGCGTGGCTCACCTTGGCGCGCATCTTGGCGAACCTTCGACTGGCGGTGGGCGGTTGGAAGACCGAGCCCAGTGTGTAGGCTCGACAGAACAACTGCTCTTGCCAAACCCTCGGCGGCTAGCCATATTGCGTAATCCGCTGCGGGAACGAGGATCGCAAGTGGCCAAGTTTGGCACTTCATTTTGATCTGTTACACGTCTGGACTGGTTGGCTTGGTCAACTTCATCGCCTGGCCGCCGTTGCCTTTCATAGATCCAAACGTAGAACGGTACTATCTGGCCTTTGGACACCAAGTCAGCAGTGTCGACAGGCCGTTGCAGCGTTTCGAGCAGACAGATCGCCGGCCATGGTGCACCAGGATGGCATCTGGGAGAACATGAGCCGGCAGCTGACATCCACGGTCAGAGCAGTATCCTCCTCTGCTACGGCTGCAGTCAGCAGCGTTGAGGATCGCAGGCGGGACGTCATGGCAGGCTTCACAGCCCGGTGAGCAACACTGCGGCTGATCTGTAACCGCTATTGGTCGCCAGTTGTGCATTTTGCGTCACAGCGCACACCGCAAGCTGCGCGAGACGGACTTGCACCGATGCCTGGCACCAGCTTCGTAATTGCACGTGAAGAACTGCTGTGTCCTGCAATTGGACGTATCCCTGTGCACGACACGCAGGCGGCCGCCATTCGCATCCACCAGCCTGGTGCCGGTGGAGGCGCGGCCGGCTGAAAAGGGCGCCGGCAAGCCCAAGAATGAGGGCGGTAAGCGCAAGGGCAAGAAGGCCGCGGCCAAGGAGATGGACCTGGAGACCTTCCGCGCGATGCCGCGCGAGCAGAAGAAGGAGCTGCTGGCAAAGGTGCTGCCTCACGCATGGTTCACTTCCTGGAAACACAGTCTCTTCTGGTTGTCGCCCGACTTCCCCTGCATTCATCTCTCGCAGTTCATCTTATGATAAGATGAGAACTTGTCATATCATGCACAGGCGGACCCGGCGGCAGTGGAGGCGCTGCGAAATGCGCTGCAGGGCATCATGCTGGAGCAGACGCCTGTCACCATGGACGGCAAGAAGGTGAAGGCTTTGCACTTGAACTTCTATTCCTTACTCGGTGCATTATGCCCTGCACGGCATCATGCTGGAGCAGACGCCCATCGCCGTGGAGGGCCACAAGGCATGATAGGCTTTCCAGGCTTGTACACTGCACACAACAGTCAGATGTGTGTGCAGCAGCTCGCAATGAGGGATTTGGTGCATCAAGCCCAACATGAGAAGGGCCTCTACGTCGGTAGGCTCCACACGTCCATTGTTGTTGTTGAACGGTCAGTCTTCCTTCACGCCTCGCAGACGAACATGCTGCAGCCGGCGAAGGAGTGGCAGCGCAAGCTGCTGGTGGATGGCGCGGGCAGTGAAGAGTAGAAAACCAAGCATCTCACTGTGCGAGGCTACTGCTGAGGTTTTCAACGTTCCAACCCGCAGACGAACACGCTGGGGCTGGCAAAGGAGTGGCAGCGGGAGCGGCAGGTCCACGAGGTGCCGAAGCACCATTTCCACGATGTGCTATCAATGCTGTGACGGCCATCTCAATATCTCAATTTGCAACATCTCGGCCCGCAGACGAACATGCTGGAGCTGGCGAAGCGGTGGCAGCGGGAGCGGCACATCCGCGAGATGGGGCGGCGACGAGTCGAGCAAAACACCCGGATTGCTGAGGCCCCTATCCAACATTTCAACTTGCAGACGAACATGCTGGAGCTGGCGAAGCAGTGGCAGCGGGAGCGGCATGTCCATTCCGTGGGCGGCGATGAGCCGACGCTGCGCAGCGAGGCGGCGCCGGCGCAGCGCGCGGAGATGCCGGTCAGCGAGCTGCGCCCCGGCGCGCCCAAGGAGCAGCTGCGCCCCGACGAGCACAACGCCCTGCCCCTGGTAGAGTTTTCGAAAGCGGAGGAGGTTCAGGATTGTAGCAGTGACATGCCGCACAAGTGCAGCGCATGCCATGCTGTGCGGCAGCGCTCTGGAACCGGCAATAGACTGGTGCACCGGCCGAGCCGATGCATGCGCGCTGTGTAGGCTGCGTGTTGTGTGCAACCCATGGCTGCACCCGGCACCATCCTCAGTGTGGTTTCACCTACCGGGAGCAAGTGGCGAGCTGATAGCAAAGGCTGTCGGCAGCAGTTGGTGCGCCTCAGCCTCATCTGATCGCGCACCGCAGGACCGGCTGTGCAGCGGCAACGCCTTCAGCCCGGCGCCAGTGGTCGGCATGCGCCTTGGCGGCCGCCGCGACTTCACCTTTGGCATCTGTGAGTACCATCGGCGCCTGCCCGTGCATGTCTGCAGGCCGTGCTGCTCATTACTTGCACATACTCTGGGTAGCTTTCAGACTGACGCCGCTGCTTGCTTGCGCAGTTGCCAAAGGCAAGTCAGCCCGCAAGCTGCTCAAGGCGAAGTGGGCCGGACGCAATCCAGACGAGGTGGGCATGATCTGCCACTGGTCATGGGCACCGATAGCTCTTGCTGCACAGTCCATGCGCGGTTCACCTTGGCAGGCAGTCCTGGATCATGTTGCTGACGGGCAATGTTGCTGGCGAATGGTTAGGATACGCCTCGCAGCCTGACTTGAAGTGATGATCTACTAAGGTTGTTTCACTGGGGCCGCAGGTGGTGACGGACCAGGAATTCTATGATGACGTAATGACGCTAGGCCCATACCTGGAGCTCACACTCATGGCGATGCCGGTGCGGCGGCTGCCCCTGGAGGACACGGTGCGCGTTTCTGACCTACATGACTTTTGGTATGAAGCTGAGCTTCATGCAACTCAAACTTCTTGGAATCATTTTATTCATCGAGGCGTTGGAGCACCAATATTTCCAGTCCTTTATGCTACAGTGCAATTTCCCTGGAAGTCTTGTGTGGCACGGCAAATGTCCTGTCCAGCGTGGCAGCCGCGGTGTTTGACAGGCAGACACTCGTCAAGTGGCATGCAGAACATGATGTTTGCTGGCCAACGAACGACTTGCGATGTCTCCTGCGGCTTGTTTCACCCCTACCACATGTTACACACCGCCATCGCTTCCTCATTCCTCATTTCTGTTATCGTTCGCACTGCAGGTGGGCATCTTCCGGGGCCGGTTGCGCCACACGCTGTCGTTCCTGAGTGGCGGCTCACTGCCAGAGGAGCAGTCCGTCGCTGTCGACTCGGTCGCCTCCCGCTTCACAGGTGCGCATGAGAGAGCGCAACGAATGCCTTTTGGACATAGACGCGCATATCCACACGAAGATCCACACACGCCTTGTTGGGACTGCCCGCAGGCATCTGCCGGATCGCATGCCAGGCCGCGTCCCAGTATAAAACGCATTTATAGTGGCTCGCTTGCGAAGTTGTGAGCCGGAAACATTGACAAATACGGTTCCAGTGCTCAGTAGCCATCACGCCAGTCGTCAGCGACTGAAGACTCGCTCCCTTCCTTGCTGACGCGCAGTGAAGAAGCTGGGCACCACCAGCCTGCTGGAGAAGGACCAGGTGGCAAAGGGCACGCAATTCATCTTCAGCACCGGCCGCGAGGGCCAGCTCTCCATCGAAGGTGCAGCCCTGTGCCCAGATCCCCTGCAGTTTCCTAGCGCATTATTTGCCAGCAGCTCTGAAGCACCTCCCAATGCCTGCACCAGCTCCGCGCTGGGCAGCTCTGTGGTCATCACAGGTGTAGTGTGTGGAGGAGATGCAGGAACCCGGACGGCCTCTCGATTTGCTTCACGAAATAACAAGAATGCATGCATGCAGGCATCACGGCGGCGCCGCTGCGCGACCGGCGGGCGGTGTTCTTCGGCAGCTTCCCCAACCCGGCACTGGCGCCAGCGCTCATGGCGCAGGTGCGCCTAGTAGATCTTGTAGACCTCGTGATTTGCTATCGTGAGAAACTCATGTGCATACCAGCTGCTGAAGGATCGCATCAAGCTCTGCAAATGGGACATTTCAATGGTTCGTTTGGCGGGTCGACGCCAGAGTGAGGCTGGCGGATTCCCATCATGTGTAATTTGTTTGTGTTGAATTGTTTCCGTCTGTGGCGCAGTTCCTGGGGCCGGATCCTATCGACGAGGAGGCCAAGCTGGAGGCGGGCCAGGCGCTCGTCTTCGCCATCAACGGCTTCAAGTGCGTCCACCGAAAAATGTGCCGACCGGCAGAACAGACTATTCCTGGTTGCAAAGCCAAACTGGTGGCAGGCCAGGCGCCTGTCTTCGCCATCAACGCTTGCAAAGGGAAGCAAACTTGCCGCATTGTCCATGTCCTCTGCCTCGCGACACGGCGCAGCTCTGCGCACGATCCTTTGCGTATTGTGGAGCCATCTCGAACCAGGCAGATGTTATCACCACGAGCTGCTGCACAGGTCCGACTACAACCAGCAGCTCGAGAACAACAACCCAGCAAACCTGGTGTTGGACGCGGGTTGCGGGACCGGTCACACGTCATGTTGGGGTTTTCGTCCTGCTGATTGACTTGGTTGAGCGATTGGCCCCCGCTGCGCAGGTTTGGCCACAACCAGCAGCTCAAGAACAAGAACCAGTACCTGGTGGAGGACGAGGACAGCGAGACCGGCTTCCCAATGCCCGTCGTCGAGGACATTGCTCCATCGCCCAGCCTGTTCCAGATCCCCGCCTTCGGCCGTCGCCGGCTGCTGCTGGACGGCGTCGCCCGCGAAACGAGGTCTCCCGCGGCCTGAGCATCTCCTACAGCCTGAGCAGTCTGTGCATGCGGTCAGTGCGCATGCATGATTGCGGGCGGTGCCTCGCCTCGCTGTCTGGCGGCTGGACCCTCGCTGCTTGCACCATGCCACAGCGTGCCGTCCATCCGCGAGGCCAGCTGCCAGCCGGTCTCGCGACAATCAGACCCAGACGCTCGTGCTGCTTCTAGATTGCGCGCTGCTTCCTGGACCTGTATTAAGGCGCGAACGGCAGAACGAGGTCAAGGGAAGGCGCCACAAGTGTTCCTGTGTGGCTTCTGCCGTTTGGTGATTGCTTCTGACCTTGACGAGCGTGTCAGTTGGCACCGCCTGCCAGTATGCAGCGTTTGAAAGCAGAGGAGGTGCACTGGAATTTGCAATCGCTGCGCATGCACAATGCAACATGGAGCCACTCCCGGCATGGGATGTCTTGCAGCTGTTGACGCTACTGAACACACGCTTACTTCGGCTCTAATCAGACCAGCGTTGCCAATGCCATGTTGCGGAGTACGACTCCTGCACAGCATGTCGGAGCTGAGGCGCGCCAACCCACGATCATATCCACTTTGACAGTCTTCGGCACTCTACATTCTGTAGAATACGATCGACATTGATCGAAATTTTGAAGACAACTGGGAGGACGCGTATCTTCACTTCCAAGTCTCGTGCAGTTGCAACGGCACTTTCAAATTAGCATGCAGCCAGTCGATCGCAGCTTTGCCATCATCGCGCACAGGGGCTTCAGCTCGGAGAGACCAGAAAACACTGTCTCAGCCTTCGATCACGCCGTCGTATCGGGCTTTCCGGCCATCGAGCTGGACGTGCAGCTGACCAGCGACGGCGTTCCTGTGGTGCGGCGAGTACTAAGCCTATTGCGGTTTCACAAAATAGACGCTTCGTGATGCATCTGAAGCAATATCACCTTGTTAAAGATCCTCCGCAGCATCCGTGTTGTCACAAGGGCTTCGGGATTCAAACTTCCGGTCATGGCGCACCTCAGACAGATCACACCGTGTGCCTCCGTGCAAGGTGTTGCACGACGGCGAGCTGCGGCGGGTGGCGGGGCCACAGCACGTGCGGTCCATAGCGCAGTGCACGGCGCACGAGGCGCGCGACATCGACGTGGGCAGCTGGTTCGGCGCGGCATTTGTGGACGAGCGCATCCCGCTGCTGGCGGAGGTGCTGCGGCGCTACCGCGGGCGCACCCATCTTCACATAGTGCGATGTTCCACCTGCCCTGATCCGTCTGGGACGCTCGATGCAACTCGCGCTTGTTGTTCATCGTGGATGCATGGCCAGTGGCATTGCCGCTGACGGGCTGCAATTTCACGCACCTTCAGGACGTCTGCCATCAGCCCTGGAGAAGAGCAGCAGACATGGCCAGACGCGGCAGATGAGGCACGGAAACGCTGCGATGGCGACCACTTGCCGCAGCGTACTTCTGCGGCTTCGACATGAGTGTTCGCAGTCCTGCGGCTAGTGATAGCCAATGCTCTCTGCGTCCAGGAGCTCAAATCAGCGCAACCCGGGCTGCCAGCTGCTGTCGCAAAGGCACTGCGCGCAAACGGGTGGCTGGACCACTCGGGACATGAGCAGCAGCCTACTTCAGTCGCAATCAGCGGGGCTGACGGCAATGCAGGCCGGCCGTCCCCTGGGGGTGCTGCTTTGGCAGCGCAGCCGCGGGGCGCAGAAGGCGGCCCAGCCGCAGCCGCGGCTGCAGGCGAGCCTGCGGCCGGCAGCGGCGCGGCTGGCGGCGGCGCGGCGGCAGATGCAGTCGCAGTTCCAGGCCTGACGCTGACATCATTCCACTTGGAACAGCTGCGGCAGTCTGTGCAGGTGGGCTGATTTGGTCTGCCTGCCGCACACCAAAACTGACTTTTCCACTGGGTGACATCATATATTGTCATATCGACATTTGACGCTGCATTTTGACATCGATCTTGTACTGCAGCATGCACGAGGCGGCGGGCCGCCTGGGCGGCCCAGCTGCTGGCAGTGTCCAGCTGCACTTTTCAGAGCCTTCAACGCGCAGCACACGCATATTTCGTGACTTCGTAGCCCGCAGAACAGCATTAAGCCTGCTGCGGCTGCTGGCATTGCGACTGGGTGACAACGTGGCATGCCATGCTGTGCAGCTGCTGCCCGGCACGCGGCATGATAACGAAAACCGTTGACTTTTCTGTAACACCCTAAAACTCCTCTGCGCCGCAGCTGCTGCCCGGCGTGCGGCACGGGTGGCTGGTGCAGCGCATCGACGCGGCCACCCTGGCAACGGCGCGGCAGGCGGGGCTGCAAGGGCTGTACCCGCGCGCAAACGCGGCGACCGCGGCGGCCGTGGCCGACGCGCTGGCGGCGGGGTTTTCGGTCCGCGCCTGGGGCGTGAAAACGATCGAGGCAAGTTATGATTTCCCAGTTGAACTGTAGTTGTAGTGCTGTTTCTCCCTCGATGCGGCGGGGCTTTCGGTGAGCGCCTGGGGCGTCCGGGACTTTCGGGTAAGCGATCTGACGGCATCCCGCAACCTGACTCAATATTGACTGCAGCTGCATGGCTGTTTCCTTTTGTGGCTGCCGGGCCGGGAGAACTGTTTTTGTAGGTGGACGAAGTAATCAGCACGAGGCCGGTGAGCAACTTGCAGGCGCAGGGCGCACAAAAAATGAGGGTGATGGAAATGTGAACGTATCATCGCCATTAACTTCCTCCTCAACAACTATGTTGCCTTCCGTGCCGCAGCTGCTGGCGCACGTGGCTGCTTGCGGCGCCCAGGGCTGCACCGTCAACTGGCCGGACGTGGCGCGCCGCGCGCTGGCATCAGGCTTTCAGGGCGTCGGGCCGCCAGAGCTGCGCCCGCACGACTAGATAAGGTGAATATCTCAGAGCTGTCATTGGATTTGTTTTCTCTTATGGCACGCCGCGCCCCGGCGTCGGGCTTTGACGCGTCGAGCCGCACGACTGATCAAGGTGGATACTTCAGAGCTGGGATTTATTGTCTATACCTGTCATGGCGCTCTGCCCTGGCGCCAGGTTTTGAGGGCCTCGAGCCGCCGGAGCTGCGGCCGCGCGACTACAGGCTCTGCCAGAAGGTGGACGTTTTTTGACATTTCAAACCTGACACTTCTTGGTCTGCCTAGAACATCAGGATGTCGGTCCGCCATAAAACTATGATTCTGCCATACTTTTCCAGCTATGCTTGGCTGGGCAGTGGGCATGGCAGTGCGCATTCTGCCCTGCAGTAGCGGCAGGCGCACGGATTCACCAGTCGGTTTGGGTGCATGTCACAAGTTTCCTGGCACGGAGGCCTTGACTGAGTTAAGCCTCGGATTTTGAACTGCGTCTCTCCAGTCTCCACCATAGACTCAATCTGGATTTGACAGGTGCGACTCACACCCGCAGTGACATTACGGGGGACTCTCGTTGCGCTTCCGCGTTCCGACCGCTTTTGGCAATCCGCGCAACGATGAGTCTCGTGTGGCGCAGCAAACGATTGCCAGCATTTGCCGTCTTGTCCCAGCGCATCTGGCATTCCGCTGTCAGACATGCGCCACCGCAACGGCGTTTCAAGCCTGTCCATGCACCTGCCCAACGATGGAAACGCTCTGAGGTCTTGCTCCTTCGTGGGTCTGGCCTTGCGAGCTAGCTCCTCTGCCGCTCCGACAATGCCGGCCGGAAAGACGTTGACACGCCACCCCCGCATGTAACTAAGCGATGGATGCCCTCCGCCGCACCTTCTTGGCAGGTGCCAACACGGTGCGGCCATGCCAAGTCCGCCAACCTCTGCACTTCTCATTCCGCCGTGCCTTCCTCTGCCTCCTGGCCCTCCGTCGACGCTTCTGCGTCTCCTGCCATATGGAATCCCTCCGACGGCACTTCGCCAGATGTAGCAGAAGGCGACCGTCTCCCACCCACTGACAATCACTCCGCCATGCCCTCCTCCGCCTCCCGCGGCGCCTCCTCCACCGGCACCAGGATCTTCTCCCCCTCCGCCGCGTTGCGCAGCAGCGCGTCCGGCGCGCGCACCTGTGGCAGCAGCGATGCGCACCACCGTGAGATGAAATCTTGCAATCCAACGGAAGCCTCACAGCAGTGTGTTGTGTCGGCACTGTGTGTGATGTTCCTCGTGGTGCCCAGGCGCCCGTCGAAACCAACCTTCGAAACCAGTAGCAGCAGCAGCATCGGCGGTAGCGGCGGCAGCCAGGCGGCGGCAGCAGATGCGAGAGCAACAGCAACTGCAGCGCAAGAACGAAAGCAGAGACAAAGTTCCGTACCAGGCTGATGTCGCGCTCCAGCTCCGCCTTCTCGGCGGCGACCTGCGCGCCCTTCGCACGCGCCATGCGCGCCTCGTAGAAGCGCTCCTGCCGCTTTACCCGCACCTGGAGACAGGGAAAGGGACACACAGCGTCATTTCGTGCAGGTCAGCTGGTGTCTAGGCTCTTTCAGGCGGGTGCATGCTGACACGACAGCTCCTACCGTGTCACTGCTGGCACGCGTCAAAGAGTGCTGCTGATGACAACATTTGGAAAATGAGCGTCACCTCCTCGACCTTCTGCATGGTCTGCACCGTCTTGTGCATGAGCTGCCGGTCGTACTTCTCCGGCCGGTTGCGCCGCCGCTCCATCTCAAACGTCGCATCCTACCATCATAAACAGGGGTATGGACCTGAGCTCCGGCGTGCGCAACTTCCGTGAGGTATATACACGGCTGTCGCAGTGCACCAAATATAGCTAAATACGTGTTGCATGGATCAGCTGTACACCAGCAGACGAGACGGCGCACCTCTGCCAGCTCTTTGCCCGCGAGCTTGCGGTAGGCCTTCGTCCACCGCACCTTGCGCGGGTTGCGCTTCATCTTGAAGTTCTTGTGGCACTTTGAGCGGCAGAACTTGAAGACCTACGGTGTGAAATGATGCACCTCAAGGTTCCCGGCAGGTCAGCCAGGTGCAGCAGGGCCATGCTGCACTGCGTCGCAAACTGGCAGCGCGGGATGCGTGCACACTCCTCTCACCGTGGCATCGTTGCGCACGAATGTGATGCCGTGACCGGGGTAGACCGTACTCGAACAAAACCAACACTTCTCCAAGCGCATATTTGCTGCAGCTGGTGCAGCTGGGAGCTGCGCCCACTAAATGCAGCCGTTGCGGCGGCTGCAGCTGGAGGGGCTGCGCCCCGCTAAAACCAGAGGCGGCTGACAGTGTCACACTGTGGTGCTTATGAAGCTTCGAAGGACTTCTATCCCTGCTGTGCCAGCCTTCTTGGGCTGTGCCTTTGGGCAGGCGCGATGCACGTGAAGTTGCGACGGCGTAGGCAAACAAAGCGCGTGGTGTCCGCTGTGCCCAGGTGCTTTCTTTCTGAGACCTCACTTGCTCTTCTTGGAAATTATGCTACGGTGGAGTGCGACTTGAGCGGCTAGGTGAGCATTTTGCTCATTGCGCCGGCAACTCCGAAACAACATCACGCGCACAAGACAGGGTCTAGCGCATCGAAGCGCAGCGAGTCAGCTCAGAAACCGCATTCCCCAATATTCTCGCCAAGAGGATCGCCTCTGTTCAGCCTGCATTGCTTGGTCGCCTGACATGCACACCGATTTGTGTGCACTGGCGGCGGCGGTCACCTCTGACATGCTCTGATGCTGCACGAGCAACGGGTTGAGGACAATCATACGAACATACAAACATGTCGAACAAGGGGCTGGTTCCAGAAGACATCGGCGACTTCCGATCCGAGACATTCTGGCAGGGCTTCTTCAAGACCCGCGGCGACCGCCCCTTTGAGTGGTGCGCCGGCTTTCGTTGCAGTGCTATCTGCGTGTCTCCTCGCCAGTCACACTTACGCTGCTAACGTCACACTTAAGCTGCTAACGTCAGAAACACATGGTTAACACATGTTGAATGTGTCGGCCACAGGTATGGCGACTGGCGGCAGCTCAAGCCACTGGCGGCGCCGCTGTGCGCCGGCAAGCGCATCCTCATGCTTGGCTGCGGCAACTCCGAGCTGTCCGCCGACATGTGAGGTTCCTCGATGCTCCGGAAGTTCCGCTTGTTTCTGCATCAGTTGTCTCTGTATCAGCTGATTGCGCGCACACTGCAAGCCTTAGTCCGGCGCTCAGCCTCAAACGGCATGAGGCCGCACCATGCCTTAGCGGCATCAGGCAGGGGCTTCCCTTGACATTTCAAGACAAAACCTTTCCACGTCAGGTACAGCGACGGGCTGCAGGACATCACGAACATCGACTTCGTAGCGTCAGTGGTGCGCGACATGATGCGCAAGAACCTGCGGCAGCGCCCGCGCATGCGGTGGCAGGTCATGGACATGACTGCGATGAAGGTATGCTTCATCAAGACAGTCATAAGTCATCCAGTCGTCGAGGATGGTCGCCCAAGAACAGACGCTTGATGGCTTTGATGTTGTGACTTGGCTCTTTTAGAGTGCTGATGGCCTGTGGATCTGAGCTGCGGTCTGTGGGCGGGGCAGTTTGCAGATAGCGCCTTTGACGTCGCATTCGACAAGGGCGGCCTGGATGCCCTCATGGGCGACGAGGGCGACGACGCCGACACTGCAGGCGCGCTGCAGCAACCAGGCTTTGTCCATGTACCATCATCGCCCGTGTCGTCTCAGCATGCTCTCTACATTCACTGAAACCATGGATAGTTGGTGACGTGAAATGCAGGCGCCAAGCTTCTGGCAGAGGTGGCGCGGGTGGTGGACCCTCAGTGCGGCACCTACCTCTGCGTCACACTAGCGCAGTCGCACGTGCTGCGTGCGTCTCTGTACTCTCTGCCGTGGATTGAAGCCCTGTGTGCTGACGTGAGCCTCGGTTCTGAGGCCATTCGGGTGCATCAGCCTCTATCAGTGACGCCGCCCTCCAGGCAATACGTGCAGAGCTGGCGAGGCTCGTTTCACCAAAAGTCACGCTGGAAACCTGCAGGCACGCTGCTGAGCAGCCTGCTGGCCGGGTGGCGGATCGCCATTCACAAGCCGCCGCCGCCGCCTGACATGGCGAGGGCGCCGCTGCAGCCGCTGCTGGTCGTCGCGCAGCGGGACCCACAGCTCGTTGCTGCGGGATCTGCGCCGCCAGTGGAGCTGAAATTTAGCGCGGCGGCCGGCAGGCCGGACACAGAACAACTGGCGGACGCCGTGCAGGTGAGTGAAGGAGGGACAAAGACTTACCATCATGGCATCTGATGTCGGCTTGTCGGTGTTTGCGAGCCTGTGCAAGCCTGAGCGTCAGTCGCGAGTGTGCTGGCAACAGCGTGCCGTTCTGGTCAGGCCGGAACGAGGTTAGTCTTAGTGACAGTGTTCACAACGCCAGAAGCACGAGCCCTGCGCGACTGTACAAACAGTATCAAAGTACTGAACACAGATGGTGCGGGAAGCCAATGCCATGCGGGCATCAGGCACTGCCGCCGCGCCGGCCGCCGCAGTCGGCCGGGCCGCTGCCGCCCGGCCAGGCCCAGCCGCTTCGCGAGACGCATTCTCGGAGCTGCACCCGGGCGGCCGCCTAGAGCTGGAGGCGGCTTCGGGCGCCAAGGTGAACTGACAGTGCCGCAGTCTTGTCAAACCCACAACTGAAACAGAAGCGTTCTCGGAGCTGCACCAGGCCGGCCGCCTGGAGCTGGAGGCTGCCGCGGGCGCCAAGGTGAATTGGAAAGGCTGCAGATCTGTCACGATTCACTCTTGGACGCAAAGTTTCCCTTCTTCACATTCTTTCAACATGTCCAACAGCCAGACTGTCCATCTCACGCAGGGTGATTTGGCATGCCAAAGCTGGAGTTCATTTCCACATGCCTTTGCATTGGTGGCGGAGACAGGTGGGAAGAGCGCAGTGCCGGCGGCGGCGGCGGCAGCCGCAGCCGGGCCCCGATTCCGAGCGGCGGCAGCAGTGGACCTGGCAGCCGATAATCACAGCGAATGTGAGTGTCTATTTCCGCAGGTCTTTGTGCCGGCGGCGGAGCCTGCCGGCGGTGAAAACACGGCAGGGACAGCTGCGGACGGGCTCCGCTTCCGCGCGGCGGTCGTGGATGTGGCGCTCGATGCGGCTGCCAGGGCCGCCCGGGATTGCGGCGTCTTCATCGTGCCGCAGGTGCGCTTCTGATTCTCAAAATGAGTGTTGTGCACTCCAATGCGCAGCGTTGGGCAGCGCGCATCCCCTGCCCTTTGTTCCTGCAGTGCAGAGTGTCAAAATCCTGTGCTATGCTGCTCTATTACCATGTGGCCCTGCAGCCTGTCTTGCATGTCATGTTTACAATTGCTCGCTGCGTGGTGCAGGGGCGCGAGCACGAGTGGCTGTTTGCGTCAGAGGAGGGCCAGAAGCAGGTGGCGGCGGGCTGCGCCTCCCGCCGCGTCATCATCGTGTCGCTCGGCCGCAGCCAGCACTTCGGCGACCTCGCCGCCTTGCAGGTAATTTCTGCCCTTTCCGGGTACGATGAGAAGATTGCACTTCCTTGCCTCTGTTCAGATGCGTGCTGGCGATGCACATGTGTATCAGGCTGAAGGGAACTTGGACGTAGATGCTGCTGCAGCAGTCCTGCGCCCAGTATAATCTGTAGCATCTCGACTTACTGCCCAGTATGCTGTCCAGTATGGGATTCGGCCTGCGACATTGCTGCGGCAGTCCTGCTGCCCAGTATTGCTGGCAACGCCTCACAATACTGGCCAGTATACTGCCCCACGAGCTGAGGCGGGCTGACAAGGGATTCGGCATGCGATGCTGCTGCAGCAGTCCTGCGCCCAGTATAGTTTGCAGCATCTCACCATAGTGCCCAATAAACTGTCCCGAGTGGGATTCGGCAAGCGGAGCCGCTGCAGCTGTCCTGCCCCCAGGACTTTTTCCAGCGCCCCGAAATACTGCCCAGAGGATACTGCCCGATAATAGCTGAGTTGCGCCCGAATGTGTGCCCGCCGGGCTGCCAAGGGATCCATCACCTGCAGCAGTTCGGCGCACCATGGTGGCATCTCTCCTATCACCCGCTTTGATGCCTTGGCATGCGTCTGCCAACGTATCAAGCCTGGCAGGCATAGCTGTTGCCGCTGGCGCCCGGAGGCAGCGCAGGCGGCGCCACGAGGCACCTCCTCCATGTCAAAAGCCCTCGCTGAACGTTCCATGACCATCCCAGCTTCTGCTGCCGCAGGCAGAGCTGTCGCCGCTGGTGCTGCCGCTGGCGCCGGCGCTGGCGCGGGCGGCGCCGAAGACCATACCCTTCATGACGGCGGGCGAGGGCGTCGGCCGGCGCGTCAAAGTGGCAGAGGCGGTGTCGCAGCTGTCGGGGGCAATCATTGTGGAAGACGTCACGCTACAGGAAGACGGCTTAGACAAGGTGACTCTAACATGAACATCAACTCTGAGAGGAGAAACAACTCAAAGCTAATCAGCAACAGAAGGCTCGTTTGTTGCGAAGAAGAGAGACCGGCGCCAACAAAGGTCAGAAAATGCAAATGCAAATGAAAGTCGGGCTCTGTCGCTCTGCTGCGCACAAGGGAGGTGCAAATCAGATCATTGAAATGCGAATTCAAGCTCAGCCATGCTGCAGGTGAATATGCTGAACCAAATGTGCGAGTCTCAAGGTCTGCAGCACAGCTGTCATGTGCGAATTGCTCAAACTGCCCGTGCTGCGATGCTCTTGCAAGTCAGTGGTGGGCAGCAGTGCCATCAATGACCCATAGCGCCGAATTCCTGTCAACCGTGCCCTCCCTGATGCTGCAGGTCCTGCGGCGCATGGTTTTCGTCAACAACCGCAACCTCATCCAATCGGAGGCAGTGCTCGCTGCGCCGTTGCCCGCCGCCGAACCGCAGCCACCGCCCAAGGCCGGCGGCGGCAAGCAGGGCGGCAGAAAGGGCGGCAGGAACGGCGGCAAGGGCGCCAAGCGGCAGCCGGCAGCGGCGCAGCTGGAGCAGCCGCCTCCCGCAGCAGACACGGCAGTGCACACGGCAGCAGACGCGGACGGCGGCGCGGCGGCTGAGGCTGCCAAAAGTGCTACAGGGCCGGCGGTGGACCACGGGCAGCTGCCGTGCGAGTACCACCAGGCCATCGTGGCGGGCCTGTCGCTCGCAAGTGCGCACACTTCCTGTCATATGTGAGGAAAAGCTGAAAATGGCCTATTGCTTGGCTGCCCTGTCGCTATCAAGTGCGCGCCTCTCTCCTGAACAACCTGACTGAGGGGCCTGGCTCAGTGTGTCAAGTTTGGTGCTGGAGTCTGCCTTGCCATGAACAGCCTGTCAAGAGGCGCCGGCAAGTGCGGCGAAAGGGAGGCAAGCCGTTTCTAAAGCAGTACAGCATTCAAGCAATCTGCAATCCGATCCCGCCGCAGCCTGCCCTTCGCACTCTTTCGACTCTGCTGCGTGTCGGCATGCAGGCGCGGCGCTGGCGGCGCGGGCGGAGGGCGGCGACCGCGGCGCGTCGCTGGTCATCGGCCTCGGCGGCGGCGGTCTGCCGGCCTTCCTGGCGACGCGCTGCCGCCTGGCGGTGGAGGCTGTCGAGCTGGACCCTGTGGTGGTGGACCTGGCGCGACAACACTTTGCGCTGCCTGAGGGGGACCATTTGCAGGTGACCACAAGAGGTGCTGTGGAACGTTACCGATAAGGGACTGGCATCAGAGGGGGTGGAGCCGGGTCCTTACATGGTCCAGCTGGCGGAGATGCACTTTGCGCTGCTTAAGGGTGTGCTCCTGCACGCGAGTCTGGGGTGTTGGCCAGGCTTCCAGTCTTAGGCAATTTGCTGGTGCATGCCCTGGAGCTGGAACCGATGGCCGTGGACCTGGCACGGTGGTCTTTAAGCCTGTGCAAAGGGAACAACTAGTATGCCAGTTTGGCCGCAGACGCCAAAACCCGTCTGACCCCTTGACACAAGATAAAGCATTCACACCAGCGCCTTGCCGGGCTGCGTGCAGGTCAGCGTGCTGGACGGCCTAGCAGCGGTGGGGGCGGCGCCGCCCGGCCGCTGGGACGCCATCATCGTGGACGCCGGCTCGGGCGACGCAACGCGCGCCATGTCCTGCCCGCCGCCCGCCTTCCTGACTGCGACCTTTCTCCAGCAGGTCAGAATTCAGAAGTGCATCTAGCTGCTGCAAACCACCCTGCCTGCCCGCCACTGATGCACATGCACTGCCGTCTGCCTCTTCAGCGATCCTGTCGTAAAGGCGGCATATCCTCCTCGCACTCTCTCCGCCTTTTGAATCATCAACAGATGTTGGCTGCGTGCACATCTTCAGGCGCGCGATGCGCTGGCGCCAGGCGGAGTGCTGGCGGTCAATTGTGTGACTCGCTCCGATGCGGCGTTCGCCGGCGCCGTCATGGCCCTGAAGGGTGCCTTCGAGCAGGTGGGCGTTTTGTCGATTGCACGGCATCTGCTTGACAAGGCGTTGTGGCAAACTAAAAGTGGGAGCTTTCTCTCACAGCTCTCACTTGACACTGGAGTAGCCCTGTGTGGGCGCAGACGGTGTTTTTTCGTTTACGACAGCTTCTGAGTCAAGGGTTTGCATTCGAAAATTTGTCATGTGCGGATGCAGGTGCATGCGCTCGAGGTGCAGGAGGACGTGAACCGGGTGCTATTCGCGGTGGCGCCTGCTGGGGCGGGTGCCGGGGCAGCCGCCAACGGCCGGCCGGCCAAAGCTGGGGGGCCAGCAAGGAGCTGCGGCGGGAAGGGCCGGGACAGCAAGCTCGAGACCAAGCTGCGACAGCAGGTCCTCGCGGACGGCAGCAGACACGACACGGCGGCAGTCATCGTTGACATGTTGGACAATCTGCATGTCTGCTGATCTCATGAGGTCGTCGTCCTCACACATGCTGCCGCAGCGCGCTGCAAGCGAGGCTCATGCTGAGACTCTGATAAACCCTGGTGGAAACCGCAGCAGGTCCTTCCAATAGGTGGCAACGGCACCGTCTCTGAAGCAGCCGTACGCACTTCCCAGTCCATCCGTCTGCGTTGCAGTGCCCTGATGCGGCCACATCCCAATTTCCGTTTTGTGGTCCGAATGGTCGCAACTACAAGGTTTCCGACACCCGCACCCAGTCACACGTCTTCACGTCCAACGACCATTTACTGCAGTCTGCTGGCCCCGCGGGCGCCCATCACGAATGCAGTATCGTGTGAGTGACGACCCACACCAGCAGGAAGTTCCCCAGTGCTTGCGGGCCCCCCTCCCCGTGCACCTGCAACCCAGGAGATACCTGGTCATCTAAGGTGTACTTCCCAGCCTCAAGGGTGAACTTTGAGCCTTGGACGACCATGTGTGCAAGTCGTCTGCGTCGCCAAGGCAGTAGGGGGCATTGCCTGGCAGTTCGGCACACCATGGCACGCGGACACAGGCGTCCAGCTTGTGTTTGCAGAATTGATGCGGCAGAACATGTAGCGAGGCCAGGCGAAAAGCGCACCACTGACAAACCGCCGTGCTCGTCTGCATCAATCCTGCGCGAACGCCAGCAACCATCATGCCTCGGCAGCCGCGATGCCACAATGGTTTGCTTTAGCGGGGTATTGAATCATGATGTCCCCATGTGTTCATCGTGCACAAAAATCGGTGAGTACGCCCCAGTCAAGCCTGCTGCCCAATCACCAAAGGTGTTGTTGGACTTTGCAGTGAACCACTCAAGCAACGCACCCTTGTCGGCTCAGCCATGCAGTTGGTGTGCCCAAGAAGACCGCCAGGAACCTGCACCCGGACAGCTGTCAACCTGAAACGTGCGGGAAGCTCTGCACGTGATAATGTGACCGCTCTCAATTCCAATGAGATACCATCCGAAAAGTAGTGCCAGGTGACAGCCTCTGGCAATGTTCTCTCGTTCTGCCAAAAGGTGCAGTCTCTGATAATAGGACTGCTGCTGCGCACATGAAAAAGCTGAACAGCCCTTTGAGCGGCACGGCGCCCCAGATGACGCCGCACAGCACAGCGAGGAGCTGCCGCATCCAGTACAGGGTGTCCAGAAGCTCGTCCTGCGGATGAGCCCAACGGAGCAAGTTGAATGACTTGTGAATGTGAGGGCAAAACCTGCTTTACGCCAGATGTATGCATGCTTCAGCTGCTGGCGATTCGCCGCACGACGTGCATGGCAGCGGCTTCTGTGCGGGCGTTTCGCAACGCCGCATCGGAGATTTGCATGGCTGGGAAGGCACAAGGTACCTGATTCCATTCCTTGCCGTCTGCTTCGCTGGTGGTCAGGGCCTGAAGCAGCAGAGCTGGAATGCGCTTCGTGCGCTGTTGCCGCTGCACCGTGCCCCCGTCTTTGGCAGCGCCGTTGCCTTTGTGCGGTACCACGAACGACATCTGCGGCTGTTTTGCCTATGTTGCGCGGGGGCAGGGAGGGTGGCCTATCGCAACGTTGGTGCCAGAAACGATTTTACGGATAATCGGATTGCAAAATCGGCTTGCACAAGCTTCGCGGATCTGGTGCTGTTGAGGTGCTGTTGAGGTTTCTACGAGACGACAACGCGGATCAGTTCTCCAGTAGTTGCTTGCAATACTAGCAAGTAGCAATGCAAGCATTTGCGCAGCTTGTGCGAGCTGCGAGTCGTTAATCATTATAAGAGCCAACCTAACATGCATGCCCACTCGCTCGCCCACATTTGAGTGGTGCTCAAGTTGCCGCTTTGTGGCTCATCGTTACAGGTGTTACAGCTGATGAAGCCGTGTCTAGCGCAGCGCGCACATCCCTGAACCTCAGATGTGCCACTGTGAACGGCCCGCCTGCCTGTGAACGCTGCCAGGACCTGCGATGTTATAGTTTACTAATCAGAGCCTGCTGAGCCGCTGCCTGTCCCAAGCTGCACCGCCCACACGCTGGCAGCAGCCGCAGCCGAACTTTGCACACGGTACTGCTGCTCGCGCGCACTGCTCGCCGTCGCATTATTGCTCGGCGTCGCACCAGGCAATGCCAAAACGGCAGCCTTTCCCACCCAGCCGGCAGCGCGACCCCTCATTCTTGATAGCCGGCCGCAGGCCCAGACGTCGGCCAACGCCACAGCCGCAGCCTCCCCGCACCGCCGGCGGCGGAGCCCCTCATGCTGATCCCCACACCTCAGGCCCAGATGGCGAGCAGGGACATGAGGCCGAAGCCCAGGATGAGCATGCCCAGCTTGACCAGCCGGTGGTCCGCGTTGCTCAGCTCCCGCGGCAGCACCTCCATGAACGCCACGTAGATGAAGGTGCCTACGCCACAGCAGTCAGTTAGAACTCAGATCAATGTCAGCCGGAACTCCTCATTTGTTTCTTCTGCAGGGTTTGCGCCGCCTCAGGTTGCTCAGCTCCCGCGGCAGCACCTGCATGAACACCACGTGGATGAAGGCGCCTGCAAGCAGCGAGGGATGCGTCCACAGTCGTGGGGGACCTCTGGAGCACTGACATTTTGACCAAACCAAGGCACACAGCCGCGCGTTGGCTGCACCACACGGCGCACAGGAGAACTCCAGAAAAATCTTGACTGTACTCATTCAGCCCTGCAGGCTGACGAGGCCAACGCCGATGCCGACGCTCAATGCATCTTTCGGTGCATCCTTGCGAAACCTGGAAACACACCTGAGGCCAGGGCGCTGATCGCCGCGGCGCCGTCGGAGGTTGTCCATGCGCTCAGCACGAGGCCGATGCCGATGCCGACGGGCGTCGCGAGCGCGAATGTGGCGATGACGGACCAGAACTGTCGCGCCTCGGCGTCGGAATCCACTATGGAGGACCCTAGAGCGTAGGCGGCCAGGCCCTTGTGCGCCTGGATGGCGATGAATATGTGCAGGCTGTTCGTCACGTCCTCCTGCGCCCCCAATGCCGCGCCCTGCACACAAGCCAAAGGCCAAGATTTTGCAGACTGTGCGCCTGAATGGCGATCAAGTGCAGGCTGTTCATCTCTGGCGGCCAGTGCCGCCCCCCGAGCATGATAGAGCTGGCAATGCCAAGGCTGGGCGTCTGCAGTTGTGTCTGTGCGGCACTGAAGCAGTGCAGCCGCCGAAACTGGCCCTGTTTCATGCATGGACAACTCCTCCAAAATCCACAGGTTTCTAGGTGGGTGTTTGCATCTCTACAGGAGCAAATGCTGTCGGCCGCATGGAGAATCAGGGTACGAGCGGGAAGAGGAGGCAAGGCAGGCAAGGGCGGCACCTCCAGCAGTGAGCGGAAGGCGAGCGCTGCATGGGAAGCTCCCCTATGCAGGGTTGAGATCAGAGGCATACCTCCAGCAGCGAGTGGAAGGTGAGCGCGACGCCCATGAGGCACGCCGTCAGGAAGGACACCTGCGAGCGGCCCTTGCCTGCCGCCGCCCCCGCAGCCTCATCCAGGTCTAGCTCCGAGCCCACCTCCGAGCCTGCGGGCAATGCGATGTGATGTTAAAACTAGATGAAAATGGTCGACTCAATGAGAGGAAGCCTGCTCCAGGTCGAGCTTCCGAGCCCACATCCGAGCCGTCAGACGGTACGGACCTCGATTACTGCAGGCCATGTCGAAATTTGCCATAGCTGAGGCAGACCATGTCGTCTGCAGCCCAAGAGGGTGCCGGCAATCGCAGGGAGCAAGCCCCGGAGGGCTGCCGCCACGGCCACCACCTCTTGGAGGATCGTGTCTGGCGGCACCGCAACATGCCGCACTTTGTTACCTGCACCGTGCGCAGTCCGTCAAGGCGAAACTCAACTCGGCACTCATCAGTCAGGCATCAAGGATTTGCACCTGCCACCCTGTGGTGGTGGTGCCTGTCCGAGCGGTGCGCCTTCTGCTGATCCGTCAGCAGGCCGCAGCCGTCGCCGCCCCGCCTGCCGCTATCGTCCTGCTCGTCGCCAAACCTGATGCTGCCTGCGCACACGCAGCAGTCCATGCTGGTGACGATCTGATCGTTTCGGGGCTGGGCATACTGCTGCCATCACGGCGTTCATTGACTTGACACAGCTGCCGTGCCCTTGTTCTGCTACATGTTGGCCGTTCGCTGCACGATACTTAGTCTCCTGCTGACTATGGCACTTGTTCAGCAGCAGCGACCCTGCAACGACGGCCCACCTCGTCGCCATTGCCGACCAGAAGTACAACAGGGAATCCTACATGTCCTGACAAGATGGTTTTTAGGGTTTTGTTATTTACCTTCTTCAGCGTCGCGCCAGGCGTCTCCATTGCCGACCGGGCTGTCCAGCGGGTCCGACGACTGCCGCCGGTGCTGCTTCGCCTTGGCGGCGGCGGAGACCTGCTGCACCGCGGCGCCAAAGCAGTGGTGGTGGTGCGGCCGTGTGGCGCCGGCCGATGGCGTGCCGCCCACCGCGAGCGTGCTGAGCATCGCCAGCTCGCCCTCAGCCTGCGCGCATGACGTTTCAAAAGAAGGTTAGAAGATGCTGGATTGCCGGCCGGAGGCGTGCAGCCACCGCGAGCGTGCCGAGCATTGCCAGCTCGCCCTCAGCCTGCTCGCAAACCCACTGAAAATTTTGAAACCTGCTGGATTGCCAGCCGACAGCGTGCCGCCCGCCGCGAGCGTGCTGAGCGTAACCAGCTCGGCTCAGCCTGCTCGCAGGACATGAAACGAAATTTGTTTGTTACTGAAATTAACGCGTGTTGAGCATCGCAGCTAGCGCAGGTTGTCAGAGACAATACGGTATGCTGCACTCGGTTCCAGATATGCTCGACAATGACGAAGCATGAGACAGATTCCCATGCTGGTGTTGCCGTCTGCTCGGCGGCTCTTCGGGAATGGCGTGGCACCCACAGCACCCACAAATGCCACCGAATGCAGGGTTTCTTCTTCCTCTCCCTCTTTCTCTGAGAGACTCACCAGGACGGGGACCTCAGGCGGGTGATGGCCGCTGGCGGCCTCCACTATCTGGTCCGCTATGAGCGTCGACATGAAGCCGCAGGCGCACAGGAACGGCGCCAGCGGGTACGTGAAGCTCTGCGTCAGCGCCACTATGGCGTCGCCCAGCAGGTGGCAGAAGCCCGCCGAGATCATCACTGCGGCACAGCAGAAAGCCGTGTCAGCCGAGGAAGCAGACACAGCACCTGCCGGTGGCTGCGCATGCTGCCGGAAGCTGCAAATGTGCAAGTCTCCTTCGAAGGCGTCTCACAACTGAGTTTGAAGTCCTGCATACAGCAAGTTTCACGTTTCAGGAGCACGAGGGACGAACCGCCGGCGCTGAGCATGTTGCCGAGGATGAAGGACAGACTGCGCTCGCCGGTCGCCTGCCCCTTCCGCGCCAAGATCACCGGCAGGTACGCTCCTGCGGATTGCGGAGAGACGTGTGCATCGTAATTATGTGCCAACCTCAGATGGGCGACATCCAGGGCGGCATCCAGGGCGGCATCCAGAACGTAACATGGTTCAGCTGCAGCGTTGGTTGCGGCTCCGCTCGCACCCATGAGCGCAGTCCCCGCCAGGACTGCGGCAGCGAAGACGTCGAAGACCCACACTGATACCATCGTTGCGAGGTCTCAGTTCAGGTGCAGCCAGGCCGCCGGCCCACGGCCATGATGCTCTCCTGCTTGCGACCGCGCCAGCACTGGCGCTCCTAGCTCCTCCTCGCCTTCCGGGTTTACTCCCGCTGCGTCTCGGGTTGTGCTCCGAGATAGCTGGATGTGGGGATTGAGTGCCGTCGTACAACTCGAGAAAAGCTAGAAGCCTGTTGCGTGCATGACACTTGCAGATCGTGGATGACTTGGGCGGAGCCCTGCGTAACGCCTCGATTCGAGTGGCTATTGACACTCTGGACTTGTAAAGAATGAACCGGAGGATTTCTAGGACGAAGAATGTGGAGACGCGGTGTTGTACAGCACTTTCGATGCTTTGTCAATGCGTCATTGCTAAAGTGAGGCTGGAACAGTGTAATATCTCTCTTGCACCAGGGTTTTCGTCGACTGCCCATGTCTGCCTGTCCATGTACGGTGGAGCAAGTAGAAGCGCTGGTGGCCCTTTCGAGGTGGACGCCAGTCGGAGGATGGTCAGTATTTCAACGAGCAAAACAAAATCAAGACCTGGCGGCCATCTAATTCACAAACCGGGGTGGCTCGCGCACCCAAGAGCCTCGCATGATCGGCGGCCGCGATGCTCGTCAGCAGCCCCCCTTCCAGACACATCAAGACACGCCCAGTCTCGCCACACGAATGTCCGTCAGACAAACCCTAGCCTACACCGTACATGTGTTTCCAATGCGAGCGGCGCGGTGCACAGGCAGCAGGCATGCATGACAGTGTGTTGTAAGTGCGCCCACTGCAATTCTAGGTACACGCGATGTGAGTTCTGTCACTCCTCAGGATACTGGGTACCGAGTTCCACCTCCTGCAGGCACGCTGCTCACGGCAGCAGCATGCGGCAGAGGATGGAAGCTGCCTACAACGGCCGCCTCCGGTCGGAACGACGAGGGCGGAAAGTCCACGCTCCCGGCAGCCGTCTTCAGGACACCTGTCTCTGCCCTGGCGCCATCATCGCGTCGTCAACGGCGAGCTGGCAGAGTTGGGCGCGCTTGCCGTTGCTGCCGTGAACATCGGCCGCTCGCTGTGCCTCGAGGGGCTGCCGCCTGCCGAGCCCGCCACTGCGTGCGATGGTAAGATGTCAGCCAGGGGACTCCGATCAAAGCACGCTCCAGAGCATGCTCTTCGTGTGTGAGCTGCGGGTGACGCATCTCGGATTAAAGACGAAGCAGCGCCACTGACGGCGGTCACACATGCACAGACCTCTGCAGAGCTGCTGTCCACGGAAAGCGATTGTGCAGATGCAGCTTTTCCAGCTCACCAGAGGGCTGCCGCGCGAGCGTTTCGACGGCCAGCATGCGTCGCAGGCGGCCGATGACGGTCTCGAAGTCTGGCCGATCGTCGGGGCTCTGCAAGACAACAAAATGAAGTAGATAATCCAAGGCTGCTTGCTCATAGATGTGAAAGTCCAAAAACACGTGGCTGGCACATGGCATACACCTGCATGAGGCGGGCAACAGCCAGGTGGGTTCAACAACAGCTATGCTGAATCTGATGCGGGGGCAAGGCATGATCGTGACAAATCCGATGCAAAGGCACAGGGGCGCACCTGCGCCCAGCAGGCCTTCATGAGCTCCAGGTACGCCTCGATGCCGCCAAAGGTGCTGCCCGGAGATGCGCCGATGTCCGCCGGGATGTCTGGCCGCAGGTGCTCCACCGTCACCATGGCGTGCACCTGATGAAGACAGCGGCATGCGTTCATGAACTGATAACCTCAGGTCAGACACCTGTCAAGACGGTGTCATGATCCGCCACAAAGACACCGAAGTGCAGGAAACAGCAGACGGGGAGCAAGCAGCAGCCGCCAAAGACAGCAAGGCGCTGGCTGCTCATAGTGTCCGTCAGACATGTCAGTTAGGTGTGTGGGTTGCACATCCTGCGCAGCACAGGGGCGCCACATGCCTGGAGCTCGCCATGCGCACCTGCCAGGTGTTCTGCTGGTGCCAGGGCACCTCCCAGGTGAGCAGCTCCCACATGATGACGCCGAAGGAGTAGACGTCGGCGGCGACGGTGTAGGGCAGCCCCGCCAGGATCTCGGGCGCCAGCCACCGCGGGTTTGACGCCACCATGCTGCTCAGCACCACGCTCTCCTCCATCACGCGGCTCAGGTTGAAGTCGCACACCTGCGTTTTGGAGCAGGCTTTTTGGTGCAGGTTTCAAGGTCTCAGGAAATTGACAGTTCGAGGTTTGCTTGCCAGGCACAGCTCGGCGGGCGAGGCTTTGCGGAGCAAGTTTGCAGCAGGCGCCGGACAGCATGCGACAGCACAGCCCCTCTGTGATTTGGGCACAACTGGTGGGTGCCGAAAGGGATGGTGCATGCTCCGCAATTTGCAGGCAGAGGGCAACAACAGGCTTTGGTGGTGCAGGTGCGAGGAGGCACCTTGAGCTTCCAGTGCTTGTCCACCAGCAGATTGGGCGACTTCAGGTCCCTGTGGATGATGGGCGGGTCGCACAGGTGCAGGTGCAGCATGCCCTGCAGCGCAGGTGATCTTGATCGAGTGTTTCCCCGAGATGAAGATGTTGGTAGTTGCCGCATGACCACCCGCCACACTGGCTTGCGACTTCGAGAGAGACTCTCCACCAAATGCAGGCGGCAGCACATGGCAAACAACCATCAAACTGGTCGCTCAATCTGCATCAGCCTGCCAGCATTGCACTAGCAGTTTTCAGGGTTCCTAAGCGGCGGCACCTTGGCGGCGTCCATGGCCATGTTGAGCCAGCACGGCCAGTCGAGCGCGCCGGCTCAACTTCAAGGTGCACCACCCTGCACCACTCTATTAAGTAGGGGTTCATTGCTTGACTTGGGGAGGCCGCACCTTGGCGGCGTCCATGGCCATGTTCAGGCGACGCGGCCAGTCGAGTGCGGCGGCGTGCGCCGGGGAGGCGCGCCCGCGGCGCAGCACGTCCGTGAGGCTGCCCTTGGAGCAGTACTCGGTGACGATGCACGCAGGCTCCGCGCACACGCCCAGGTAGCTGATCACGTTGGGGTGGCGCACGCTGGCCATGATGCCCGCCTCCTGCAGGAACAAGTCGCAAGAGCCGCCGGTGATTGGTCTCAAGCTGGAGAATTTCACATAGGCAGACGCTGTCCGGGGATGTGCTTGCACGCCTTGGGGCCGGGACTCGTTGAGTGGCAGGCGAAGAGGACGGCTGCAGACATCAGATGCTGCGACAAGCTGCAGGTATGGCCAGCGGCGAGTGCGTGCTGGGCGTCGTCGGAGATGAGACAAGGTGCTAAGACCGATGCCCACCTTCTGCAGGGCGTGCAGGATGGGGTCAGGCGAGCCGGCTGAGGGGCACGGGTCCAGCGGCAGTTCGTCATCGTCCAAATGGTCCCCGCTCTGCCGGTGCAGCACCTGCAGCACGAGGTTTTGATAGGGTTTTTGCAGGGTTTTGCGGGATCGGCAAATGCCCAACGAGCGGGCGGCGGTATGGGCAGGCGCCCGTTGCAAGGGCTGCTCCACAGCCGGAAGCACCCCTGCAGCTGGAGGACTGTGCAGGGGGTGTGGGGCTGTGATGCCACAGACCCTGCAAAGCGCAGCAAAGCAGCACAAGCTGCCCAGGATTTAGGCTTGCAGTTCGACCCACCAGCATGGCTGTGCCGTGTGCAGGGAATGCTGCCAATGGGGCTAGGAATAGTGCAAGGAGCAGCACCTTGACCGCGACTGTGGTCTCCCGCCAGCGCGCCATGTAGACGCGCCCGAAGCTGCCCTCCCCGATCTGCTTCAGGAACGTGAGCTCCCGGTACATGATCTGAGAAAAACAAAACAACATCAGCCCTCAGCCCGTCATTCCTTCGAAGCTACGCACAAACCCATCCCAGCCCTCCTCCACAAAGTGCACAGCAGCCCTTGCCAGGACACATGGACTGGCAAGAACTAAGCTCGCCATGCGTGTCAACAAACACAGGCGACCGTCCACAGCTTGGCGGAGGTGGTGATCCAGCGCTGCCTTACACAAGCTGACAGCACCTTCCTATATGAAATCAGCACATAGGTGCTGAAATATGCGCACCGGCTACAGGCTCGGCGGCGGTCCAGCACTGCCTCACACGCTGCCTCGTATGAACTGACAGCGACTGCACACATGACATGCATGTGCTGCAAAATGCGCACCGGCCACAGCTCGGCGGAACTGGCGGTCCAGTGCTGCGGCGGCGGTGGGTCCTCCGCGATGACATCCACCTCCGACACGACGTCGCTGACGCCGCGCTGTAGCTGCCCCAGCGGCCCGCCCAGCACCATCTGCATCTGCAGAATGTGTTGCAGCAGGCGCGTCAGCTGAGGATCGCCACAGCGGCAGGAGCAGAAGGACACTGCCATAGCTGGAAAGGCAGCGCTTGAGCACTGCCTGCTGCAAGGCTTTCGTTTCTGATTGAAGGTTTAGGCGGATGCAGTATAGAGATCCGCGGACAAGCTACTGACGCAGGCCTGCACCTGCTGCTCGGGGCTGATGTAGGCGCGGGGCCCCATGCCGGGGCCCTCCGCGCCGCCGGGGCCCATGCCCAGCGGCGTCTCCCAGCCGCTGGGGCTGCCCAGCAGCCCGCTGCTGTTGCTGCGCACGAAGGCGCCCGCCGGCAGCAGCAGCGCGTTGCTGCTGCCGCCGCGCGAGCGCGCCAGCGCGCCGCCGTCGCCGCCGCCCTCGGTGCCGGCCTCTGCGCCGGCAAAGCCGCTGGCAGAGTCGCCGCCGGGCGTCCCCGGCATGCTGTACGCCTCCCGCAGGCTGGCGCCGCTGCCGCCGAGTCCCGCGGTGCGCGCGAGGCGCGCCGCCAGCGGCGTCGCGGCACCGGAGCGCGCGTGAGCGTGCACCTGTTCCGGCGTCCCGCCGTCCATCTGCGTTTTGTCGAGGGCTATGCATGGATGATGTTGTTCTAGCGGCAGTGATATTCTTTCAAACCCCTTATCCGCGGTGCAAGCAACACAAAGGGCAGCTGCTTTCCAGCCATGACCTGAATAGCAACTGTAGCATGTGCGAGTTTGTGAAGGGGACGAGACACGCAGGTAAGGAAGCAGGTAAGCAGGTAACGCAGCAGGCACACAGGGACCGTATGAGTCACGAAGGCTGATCGACTGAAGCAACACACTGCACGACGACCCCATGCAGGGTCATCAAAACGAAGACGCCTACCTTGGAGGAGCCCTTCACGCCCTTGGGCAGGAAGGCTGTGCTGCCGTACATCTCGCCGGGGCTTTCGGCGCCGCGCTGGCCGCCGCCGCCGGCGCCGCCCCGCGCCTGCCGCCTGTTGAATGGCCAGCACGAGGGGTGCGCGCCGCCGCCGCCGCCGCTGCCGCCGCTGCTGCTGCCAGTGTCCGACGCCGACTCGACATCGCCCTTGCCGCCGGCTGCAAAGCCAGCTGCGGCTCGCTCCTCCTTGGCCCGCCGCCGCCGCCGCGCAAGCCAGAACCACAGCAGCGCCGCGAGCAGCACGCCGAACACCAGGCCGCCGACGACGCCGCCGACTATCGCGCCAGTGGAGCCGCCGCTGCCCTTTGGCTCGGCGGGGATTGGAACACCGGGCGTTGCGCCCGGGGCGCTCGCGCCGGGCGCGCTGACGCCGCCGCCGGCGCTGGGCGCCGCCTCGGGCGCCGGCACCGCCGCGCCCTCGCTCGGCACGATCGAGAAGCGCACCGCCTGGGCGTCGAACCCGGAGTTCTGCAGCGCCTGCACACGTCAACAAAGGGTGGCAAGCCAGACGCGGAACGCGGTTCGGGGCTTGGGTCTGAGGGTTCTCCGACAAGGCAAGTGATGTCCGGACTTGTGCCATTTGGACTTCTGGAGTTCAGCGAACTGCAAGCGAGTTGGATACCAATATTCTTCAATTTCACATTTGCAGGAGGCTGCAGTCCATAAAGCCAGACATCTCTTGCGACGAGGCTGACCGCGACAGGGCAGAGTAGAGAAGACAGTTTGCTTTGTCCAACTGAGAGGGGTTTGCTGTGGCTCCTTGCAGGTGCGCACCCTCGTGAATGCGCCGCTGGCGACGCTGGTCTGCAGCAGCTGAGTGGTAGCAGCCTCCTTGGCGGCGGTCGTGCGCACCGCCACGTTGATGATAACCGCCCCCTCGCTCACCTGCTGCAGCAGGCCGCGCCGCCTGCAGGGGCAGGAGCGGCGTGCCCGTCAGCATGGCAGGCAGCAGTCGCTGGCGGGACAGAGTAGGATTGACCAAGTGTGCCGCACAGCTGGAACGGGATAGCAGGTGGACGCCTAAGACAAACCAGCACAAGTGCAGGCTGAGGCGCAGTAGAGGTGGAGGGACGCAGGGACGCACGGCCTCGGCTCTTGCAGCCAGGCGCCGATGCCCTCAGACAGCTCGTCCTCTTCCGGCAGACGCTCCTCATCCTCAGCGCTCGCCAGGCGCCGCCGGCCAGTGGCAGCATTCGGCGCCGAAGCCGGGGTACTCGATGGCACCTGCACGATGCGGGGGGCAAGTGTATGTCGGAGTCCACAGTGCAACAAGCAGCCGCAGCGAGCCCCGGCATCGACCTTGTCAGCGGGAAGGCGTAGGTAGACTGGAGTTGACAGGCAAGCCAGGGCAGATCTGCGGCGCTGAGCGGCTGGACATCGGATGGATCAACAGAGCCGAATCGGATGCTCACTGGTGCGCCAACGGTGTAGCTGGTGATGTTGATGGCGACAGGATCCACCGGCTGCAGCGTCGCGTTGAGGGCATTGATGACCGCATCCTCCTTGCCATCAAAGTTGATCACGTATGGGCCTGTGGGCAGGCAGACGAGGTCCTCAGCAGCAAGACTGGGCTGAGTCACCAGAGGTAGGTCCGAATGGCATGCCTCAAGACAGTAGGTATTGCCCCTCCACGCTGCCCTTCCCTGAAACCCTGCTGAAGCGGCTCCTAAAAGGGGTTTGCTGCGCAGAGGACGGCGGCGCACCGATGAGCACGAGGCGGTACTGGATGATGACGAGCTGGTCAGGCGACAGCGCCGCGGCTTCTGGCGCCGGCGCCAACTCCGGCACTGCGCCTGTCAGCGAGTCCACCGACGGCCCCGGCGCCAATATCAGCTCTGTGAAGGGATAGAAAGTCAACAAGGGTCGCACACTGCAGTCCACAACGAGCCCTTGATACTGGACATGATGGCAGTAGCAGCAGCAGAAGCGGTGCTCAAGTGCACAGGCATCTTTCGGCTTTGGGACTGGGCCAGTCTGAGGCTCGTTTGGTGATAATTGTGATTTCAGGTTATCTATTTGAAGTCACTGCTTTCGCTGTGCATTGCTGCTGAGGTGTGCGGGCGTGTCAGCTGCTGGACGGGTCTGGGCTGCAGCCTTGCGGCTGTGCCACCTGGCAGACCCCACTCCTGCCCGGTCGAAAGGCCGCCTGCTTCGTCCAGGGGCTCTGACGCAGGCCCCACCGGCAAGTAGGATGCTAGCGGCGACTGAGCCGGCAGCCGCTCTGGCGCAGGCCCAGGCGTTGGCGGCGGGGCGAGCGGGGCCTGGGACCATGCGGCCAGGCTGCCCCAGCACCCCTTGAGCACCGCAAACAGAGATGAGAAGCTCAGGAGGTGACTGCAGGAAGAGGGATGCAGCGCCGGAGGACAAAGCACCTGATGATGGCGTGAGTGCAGACCCAGCAGAGGGCTCAGGCGCGTCTGTGCACACGGAAAGAGCCACGGTGATCGGGTGGGCCAGCAGCATGGGCATCGGACATTAGGTGCGCTATTTGCACATGCAGTTCTGTAAACACACAGGCATGGCGGGTCGTGAAGTTGCGGTCGCAGGCGAGTGCATTGCGGCGCATGACCCGGGCAGAAGGTAGGAAGTGGCGGCACCTTGCAGGAAGGCGGAGACGAGGCACAAGTCGAGCGCGCTGGCCGAAGGCGCCTGCACCGTGAGGTACCGCCCCGCGGCGGTGCAACCGAACAGCGTCTTGCTGTAGCCGGGAAGGTTGGCGATGGTGGGGATGCACAGCGGGTTCTCCACGCCGCTGTTGACCGCCGCGTTGCCCACCCGCAGGTTGAGTTTGGTCAGATCCGCCGCACCCAGGTCCACGCCCACCGCCGCAAACTGGCCACGGTAACCCAGGTCCACCGTGACCCAGGCGCCGGTGGCGTCAGCGGAGGAGGACGCCGCGGCGCAGCCCTGTTGTGGGGACACGAGGTGTTCTTGAGACACTAGATCTTTTGAAAGTAGATGGCTTGTCACCATGTTTCAGGCGCCAGTGGCGTCGGCTGTGGACGACGCCGCGGCGCAGCCCTGTTGCGGGAGACATGAGGTAGTTGGAGATATGATACCCTTGAGAGTGATTGGATGGTCACTGTGACCCAGGCGCCGGTGGTGTCGGCAGCGGAGGACGCCGCGGCGCAGCCCTTTTGCCGGCGGGACATACAGTATTTAGAGGATTTCAGCACAAGGAGGAGGGGCTGATGTGTCGGCAGATTGACTGACGCGGCGGCGGGGCGCAGCCAGCGCGAGGTGCTGTACACGTGCCTCGACATCACGTTCTGCACAGGCAGGTGGGGCACTGTTTGTGGCTGATGTGAGCTGGCCATAAAGTGAACCGAATGAGATATGGACTGGACGCCTGCATCGGCAGGATGCCTAAAACTGCATATCACCCCGTCAGCGCCGTCCGTCGCCAGGTAGGCGTTGCTGCCACCCGAGACCGTCGCCGGCTTGGAGATCGCTGCGTTGGCGGAAACAGGAAACACCTCCACGCCGCACAGGCTGATCGACGCGCCGCTGAGCCGGCTGAGGGTCAGGTACCGCCCCTTGCCGTTGCACACCTGACCGTGCAGTGGCACATTGAGCATGAGTCGTGCATGTACGAGGTGTGCGGTACATTTGTAGCTCTCAAGCCAGCCTGAAGCAAAACAGGGACGCGGCGCAGCGACCTTAACAAGCAAATGACAAAGCGCGGTGAAGGAGGTCTCAAGAATGGTGCCACGTCGCACCTGCGCGCTGGTGGCGTTGGCCTCGATCTGGACGCCGACAGAGCACTCGGCGTTGGTGAGCGGCGAGTCGCTGTCGCCGATGGAAATCTTGAGGTCCGACACGGCCTCGCGCGTGGCGATGACGATCCCCACAATGTCTGTTGACACGCCCAGATCCAGCATCCACCTAAAAACATATATGGGTGGCCATTAGTAGGTCAACACAGATCCAACAATACTACCGCCCAGGGTGGCAATCCCGCAGGGATGAGGCGCAAAAGCAATTGCAGACGCTGCTGCGCCGAAGGCTACAAGGACACAGGGGTGGGTCTACCTGCGAGGAATGCTCTGGCGTGCCCCGCCATCGTGGACACCATGCACAGCAAGTTGAGGCGGTGTCCCTGCCTCTGTTGACGTGGAGCAACAGTTCAGGAAACCCACCAGGCCGGAGCGTCCCGGGTGCCGTCGCGCGTCTCCGAGCAGGTGCCAGTGACATTCGCCGCCGGCGAGTCCACCGCGGCGCCCGCGGAGCCCGCCCCCACCGTGGTGGACTGCGTTGCCACCTTGCCGAATGCGATGTTGCCTCCTGCGAGCATGTACTGCCTGGATTTAGCATTGCAACTCCGCAGCCCCATCCATGCTTGTCTGCGATTTCCCACAAACCCGTCACACCCTGCAGCAATGTCAAAGCTGTTGCTCAGGCAGGACGATGCCAGAGGGTTGTGTGCTAAGTACGCGCGTGTTGCGCGTTCAGTCAGGCAGGTGCACGATTATGTGCAGCGCTCACCCAGGTAGGTCGGCGATGCATTGCCGGGGTAGCACGGCAGCGTGAGCCTAGTGCCGGGCGCGACAGCAGCATTGACGTTGGCCGAAGGGTTAAATTGCAGGAGGTCAGCCAGCGCCACCTGCAAAATTGCAACATATCAAGTCAGATGAGTCCTGCATCATGTCCCGTATTTGGGAATCGGGAGCCCGCATGGCATGAGCAACCGCAAGCAGAAGCCAGGCAGCAGCGGCGCGCAGCCTCCGGGGCTGTGACGCGGCGCCGCTGGTGGGCAACCCTACCATCCCCTCGTGACTCCTGGCGAGGACAGAAAGCTCTTGTCACAGCGCACCTGCGCCTCCACGGAGATGTCGAACAGGTTGGTCGCGTTGGAGGAGGTGGTGAGGCTGCCGCAGGTCTGCGCACAGCTGCCGAGCGTGCCCGACAGCGGGTACGCCGCGCCGCCGCTGGAGGTGTACTGCACCATGTAGGTGGTGTTGGAGGGCAGCGCGCCACACAGGCCTGCGTTGCCCGGGCGCAGCAGCAGCTCCGCCAGCTGCGGGAAGGACGCAAGGCCGTCGTACCACGTGCCGGGGAGGCCGCCTGCGCACACGAGGATGTTTGTTCACCAGGAGGCGGGGTGTTGGTCGGGACAGGCGTTCTAGAGGTCCAGAGACCCTGGGGGAAGCCGCCGGCCGCCTATTGGCCAGAAGCGAGCTCCAGGATGATTGCTTGCCGGGGCACTGGCCTCTGGCGGGCCTCCCATCAAGCGAACCTCCCAAGCCACGAAAAACCATCGTCAGGCAAGGAAGCTGCTGAGCTCGTGCCGCTGTGCAGACGATGACTCACCTGACAGCTGGTTGTTCTGCACGTACAGCCCCTCCAGCCCCGGCCAGTACTGGCTGCCGCCCCACGCCGCCGGCAGCGACCCGGTCAGGCTGTTGTTGCTGAGCAGCAGGTGCAGCAGCGCCGGGAAGCTGCCGTTGCCGCCCCAGCCCGGCGGGAGCTCCCCGGCAAAGCTGTTGTTGGACAGATCCAGGTTCTGCAGCGACGCAAAGCCGCCGGCGTCGCCCCAGGACGGCAGGAGCGGCCCGCGCAGCTCGTTTGCGGCCAGGTTCAGGTCCGTCAGGTTCGCGAAGGCGCCTGCAGCAGCCAGGTTTCGATCTGTGAGCTCCACAGCAGATGAGCCTCTCGTCCACAGCTGGAGCATGCCACCAGAACAGCTGGTCTGAGGTCAGTCAGCGCATGCTCCCGAGTGCGGTGCAGTGCACTGCGATTCAGCGCAGCACAGTTCCGTTGAGTGAAGGCCGATGGGCTGCTGCAGGGCGGCAGACTGGCAGGGCGCAGTCCACGCACGCGGCTGCTGTGACTGACCTGTGCCGGCCCAGGAGGCGGGCATGCCGCCAGTGAAGTTGTTGGAGCCCATCTGCAGACTGGCGAGCGCGGGCCACCGGTTCGGCCGCCCCCAGTCTGTCGGCAGGTCGCCGCCCAGCCGGTTGCCGCTCAGCAGCAGCTGCTGCAGCCGCGACAGCGTGTTGGTGGAGCCCCACGCCGCCGGCAGCGTGCCCGTCAGCTGGTTGGACTCCAGGTTCAGGACCTCCAGCCGTCGCAGGCCGCCCAGCGCCTCGGGCAGCGGGCCGACTAGCCCGATGCTTTGCAGCGAGCTGCGGCAGGGAGGCGACATGTTCATTCGAGGGATTTGTAGGTAGTTTTCCAATCACACGCACCTTCGGCCAAAACTGCGGGCAACAGTGGGATGCGAATGAAAAGCCACAACATGCTTTGGGCAAATGGGATGTAGTATCGGCATCATGCACAGGAGGAAGGCCAGATGCTCACAGGCCGGTGACTTGGCTACTGCCATCACAGGCGACGCCCGTCCAGTTGCAGGCATTCTGTGAGGAATCCGTCCAGCCCTGGAAGGTGTTTGTCACCGCTGCCCAGTTGGTGATGCCGGCCTTGAAGTCCAGCAGGATGGAGCCTGCGCACGCAGCACCGAGCAGCGGGTGAGTACATCCGCCAGCCTATTTGGCATTCCCAGAGCCTTATGTCGCCGCTGCAGGTCTGTGCGCAGCTGATGTTGGCTCGAGAGCATTTCGCCTACCATGTGGGATCAGCTCACCTGCGGTTGTGTTGCTCTGTGCCGCTGCCGCGCCCGCCAGCGCCAGCCATGTGAGCAGACATAGCCGACAGGCTGGCGTCCTGCCGGCCCGCCGATCCCTCATTGTGGCGCCGCGTGCGACGTCATGCCGCCGCTACATCCTGCGCACGGCACAACGTTGGATCAGTTGAGCCTGATAATAGCTTGCAGACCCTAGGGATCGGCGCATGATACTTTCTGGAGCAGATGGCAGAAAGAGATGCAGATCTCTTTCTGCAGAGAGGCAGCGTCTGCGCCAGCGACATATGCGCGAGAACAGGCTGACGCTGCCCGCTGCATACGGTGAGGTGAACCAGCGCAAATCTGGCTCAGGATCCAGGCTTGCACGAGCCCCAATCGCCCGCTGCAGCTAGGCTGGCCCTCAGAGTGCCAGCGACGCTGCACTTTCTTACCTACAATGCCCAACACTGTAAGGACGCTTGTGCCAGCCAGGTCCCAGGGAGCAGGTCAACAAATGCATATAACCTCACAGACCTTGCAAAAGACGATGCATGGCTGAATGCCTCGTGCAGCTGCGTTTTGTGCAGTTGGCTTTCCGAGGACCACAAGGGTGCACCAGTACGAGGCTCGGCCCAGTGGGTTAGGCACAGGCACTCGGCACTCGCTTGCTGAAACCGCTTTCTTCTGCAGCCGTGCTGGACTGAGGCCGAGGCGGCAGCTGCCGGCCCTGCTGCACGCTCGTAAATGTGCGTGCCGAGCCGTGCGAAATGTCGCCGTCCCCGACGCGTCAACGCACCGGCCGGGCTGTCTGTGCCAGGCTGTGTCCTGTTGCTGCTGCTGCTGGAACCTGTCTTGTGTTCCCGGAGCCCGGTAAGCCGCCGTTTCGGGCCTGACAAACCGCAGCACTCAGGGCCCAACCGACAACTGTCGAAATGAACCCCCGCCGCAGGTGGGGTCAGTACCATGCTCCTGGAACGTTACGGGCGTCCGCAGTCCCGCCGAAGCTCCTGGACCCCGCTGCGCAGACTGGCGCTCTCCTGCTTGCAACCATCCGCCCCGGAGCTCACCTTAGTCACCGGACGTCCAGCAGCGCTCCGATCGCTCTGGAGGCTGGATCACCCGCTCAGCAAGCCAGCGGCTGCGCCTGCACGCCCTTCCCCGCGCCTGCCGGCACTTTGCGGATTCCACGTGCCCTTGGCTCGCGTGCAGGTTAGCCCTCGGCAGCCGTCAGCAGCACCAGAAGCCTGTAGCCCTTCTCTAGCACACTGCAGTCGTGTGCAGGCGGTCGTACCCGCGCTGCGAGCCCGTCGATCTGGAATGCAGTAGTAGGCGTGTTGCTTCGCAGTCATCATGTCGACATCACTTAACGCTAATCAGCCTGAGTGTAATCTCTCTCTGACTACATGGCTAACACAACACCGCTAATTATCGAAGGGTGGTCAAGCTACTTTTTGCGAGACACATTTCCTGGGCCGCAGGTGATCGCAGTAGGCATCTACAATCGTTGGTGAGCACCGTCTTCACACGTTGCTGTGGCTATCCGCACCGCCTCGTGAGGCGCAAGGGTGAGTGTCGGAAGTTTCAAAGCAAATCTTGATATCGCAAGGTTTCAATGATTGTATGTGTTCGTGTGGCAGCCTTAAAGGATTCCGTTCATTCTTAATGAGACTTACTACCTTGGCTGCATGATGACATGGTGTTGCGTACGTGTCTGCACCCGATGCAGGGTTGCCTTCCTTCCGCGGCAGTCGGCTTGGCAATGCAGAGCCTACGCATGATGCGGTCGGTCGCGAACCTCACGGCGGTGCAACTACAGCCGCTGCAGGCGAGTGGCTCTGCAGTGGCCGATGCAGCGCATGTCAGAACGGCCCAGAACCGCTGCGGCCGTGCGCCGCAGCACTGATGTCATCCTCTCCATGCAGGCGCGGGCGCCGCATGCCACTACGAGCCCGCTGCAGGCGCCGCAGCGCGGCAGCTGGTCGGCGGCGCCCAGGACCGCCGCGACGGCGGCCGCAGCAGCGTATCAGACGGCCGCCATGCCGACCTCCCGCGCACCGGCAACGCCAATGAAACCGCGGGTGTTCACTGAGTATGCGGTGTACAAAGGTGCTGACCGAACGAATCTGCTGCACTCTTCCCTTTCATGTTGCCGTGCGCAGAGGGTTGGTGCTGTTCGCCGCTGCGATTGGCCTATGCACGTACCAGAATGGTCTCCCTGCCCAACAGTGCTGAGCGCCGCATTCTGTCGCTTCTGCAGGCAAGGGCGCCATGTGTCTGAAGGTGAGCTTTGACAGTGCAATTGCACCCATCATGCATCTGCTCATGCACCGTCATGCCGAATTTCCTGGTCTGTGACACCAAACACTGACGCGATCCAGTCTCTGCCCAGGCCATCAAACCAGAGTGGCAGGAGACAAACGCTGGAGACATTAGCCTCATGCGCGCCGGCACGATCTTCCTGGAATTTGCACAATCAGACACCAGCGCGCAGCAGAGCGGCTTCGGGCAGCGTAAGTATGACTGGGGCAGGAAGCAGGTATGGTGGGTGTCGCTGCACTAGCCTCTCCCACTCCCAAGCGAGTGGTGGATTCGAAGTACAAGAGCATTGCCCTTGTGACTTCCTGTTGCCTGCAAAAGTGCAGGTTCTGATGTTGACTAATTGTGTGTGTCTTGCGATGCAGACATTTGCGCTCAGCCCCACAGAGATGGGCCAGCTGATCGTGCAAAACACCTTCTCGCTCATCCACGACCCAATGAAGGGGCAGGCGTAAGTTGCGCTGCATCCACACTATGAATCAACCCGCAGCATGGTTGCACATGCCTTGCAGTCTGAACGCACTGCGAGTGTCTGAAAGCTGTAAATGTCGTTTGCACGTCTGCAACCTCCTGACCAGGAAGCGCGTCGTCTTGTGCAGAAACGAGGGCACAGGTGAGTGACGCAGTGCCTTCGGGGCTTGTAGTGACAAGCACCTTCAAGCAGCGCCACGATAGGCAATGATAGTTCAAGTTGCATGCGCTTGCGCTCCACTTTGAGCGAGCTATCATGACCGTCCTGACTTACTCCGCTGGTGTTATGTCCGCAGTGCTGAAGAGCCTGAAGGGTGCACCCCCGCCGGACGGCAAGGGCGGCATCCTGCTCCAGTTCTCGGTAAGCCCGAAGTCAAAACACTGAGAAACACTGACACGCAACCTCTATCGTGAGAGTGTGCAATCACCTGTGCTCTCACCTTGAGTCTTGGCAAGCACTGATCCGCATCTGCAGTAAGGAGAGCATGCCACAACCTCCCCTTTTGAGGGCATGGGTTCGACCTTCACCTTCGAGAGCATGCTGCGATCTTATGCGCAAGGCGACCTACGTCTTGGCAGCTGGCCTTCTGACGATTTCAGCGTCGCCGGTGCCGCAGGTGAAGGACCCAAACATCCAGGGCGGCCAGATGTATGTGTCCCTGCCGCTGACCGATGGCGAGATGGCCGTCATCCGCTCGATCATCAATGTGCGCACCTCTACGCGTACTGTCAACCCTCAAAACTATGTTCTATGCTTGAGATGAAGCGCTTCTGCACAAACGCACTGTGCCGGCAAACCCTACGTGCGTGATCACCCATGATATGAGCGACCTGCCATGCCTGCTGCCCAAGCTTTTACTCTGCCCAGTGGTATGCATCCACCATGGCCTGAATCTACGTCTCGTGCTCGTGCAGTTCGTAATTCCGCGCGCCCTGGGCTTCGACCAGGTGTTCGCAGCGGAGTCGGTGGCGCAGGATCCACCCGTCAACGACAGCCCGCCCTTCTGAGCAGAGTACCTACCCCATTCCGTAACAGAGTGGCTGCTGTGAATTTTAGCGATCGCTGGCTGTGGTGCGTGTGTACAAAATTGTTTCGAACATCTTGGATCGAATGAGTTAAAATACATAGGTTTAGGCAGGTGCCAATTGTTCCGCCTTTCTGAACGTCTCGTCTGAGATGTTGCCGCCACAGCAGATGACGACTCCGGTCTTGCAGTGTGGCTCGGGCAGTCCCTGCATGTACTTCAGCGAGCATGCGACCGCCATCCCAGCCGCCCCTGCAGATCGCACACACGGTGCACGTTGAGCCAGCATACCTACCCAGCAAAGAGCTGCACGTACTGTGACGCTTCAACTACCTTCGCAACCATCAGCCGGTACTGGGTAATGCGTGACAATGCACCTTCGTGTTCCTAGAACATGACGTTATGGTGTTCCCTGGCACCCAAAATAGCGGCAAAGAAGAGGCAACACACCTTCGAGTAGCATGCCGTCATGGTGCCGCCTGACGCCCAGCATGGCCGCCGCGATTTCCGGCTCTGTCGCCGTGACCCAGTCGTCCACGAAGCGCCTGCAAGGCTCGAACGTGAGCGACCCTGGCTCCTGCGCATCAACAGTGGTGAACATTGCGTCACTGCTGCCGGTCTGCTGTTCTCCTCACATCATACATCTCGCATCAAGGTCCTGAAATCAACAGGCTCAAGTCGCCACCAAAGGTCTGAGCTCTGCTGCTTCTGCCGACAGTTGGGGGTGCCATGGCACAAAATGGGTACAAAGCAACGAACCACGCCGCCGGCGCTGCCGTCGGACAACGTGTCCTCGCTGGGCTGGTCCACAATGCGGCCAGCGGCCACGGAGGCACGCATCACATCGCTCGCAGCGGGCTGGCAGCCGACCACCGTGATGCGCGGGTCCACAGACTTCAGCAGCGCCGCAATGCCTGCACAGTGTAGCGCCAGGTGTGCCGTTCATTCCGGAATGACATATCTAAATTTGAATAGCATATAGCATCAAATAGCATGTACACTCAACTGCAGGCTGTCTCCGCTGTCCTCAGCTGTGAGTGGGAAGAGACCTCCAGGTGTGGGCTCACATTGCATGCATGGCTCGAAACACAGCGATCCTCCCAGCAATACGGTGTGGGCCATCTACTGTGCACCTGACATGAGGCCGCCGCCGCCGACGGGCACAAACACGAGCAGGTCCCTGCCAGGCGGCTGCAGCTCGGTCAGCAGCTCTAGCGCGCAGGTTCCCGCGCCGCCCGCCACCTGCGGCGATACAGTCAAAATGCTCTCCATCCGCATTACCTCCATTCGCAGGTTATGGTCTTTTCATGTCAGCGCCTCCGCTCGGCCAGCAGCTCCTGCGCCGCCCGCCACCTGCAGCGGGGAGGACCGCGAGGGTCTCCTCTTCCTGCAAGCAACGATGCGCTCATGCATTCTTGTGGCATCGGTGCCGCAGCGCGGCCAATAGGCTCAGCAGCGCGCAGCTTCTCCCGCCGCTTGCCACCTGCGGCACCACCGTCACGAGATGCTCCTGCCGAAAGCGTTGATGAGTATGCTTCACATGCAGCCGCCGGCGGCACCGCCGGCGGCTCATTGATTACGAGATACCAGCCTGCAGCGCAGTTCGCAAGCACCATACTCGTGCGCCGATGCAGCTGGCGTCTTCGGGCTAGTAAAAGAGACAGCGATAGGCCGCAGACGTGTGTGGACTGAATACTCCTGAATCTCAAAGTTGCTGTTGTCGTTAGACGGAACCAATGCTGTGCTTTCATGCTGGTCGATTACGAGAGTACTATGACTCGCAGTTACCTGCAGGTCGTTGTAGGGGGAACAGTACATAGCCCCACTCTGCTCTGCAGCTCGCCGCGCCTCCATCTCCGCCTCCACCACGTCGTGGCCGAATGTCACCACCTCTGCCCCCTGTTCCCGCAGCGTCGCCACCTTTGACGCCGCCGCGCTGGCGCCCAGGTAGATCTTGGGCCGCAGCGGCTGCCTGTGATGAATGTGCAGCACTGATTACAAACGCCTTGCAAAAGCTGAAGAGGAACACCCTTATTTCCCATCCTACGCCAATTTTGCCCTTAACGGACGAAGCTGCCACATGCTTTCGAAAGTCCAACGAAAGACCCCTCGAATGCACTAGGTTTCCAGATGCTCGCCTGGTCTTCTGCTGCAGCGCGGCGCATGCGTGGAGCAGCGCCGCGGCGAAATTTCCAGACGAGCAGGCGACTAGCCCGCGATCCCTCTCCTCGTCCGTCAATGAGAACACCTGCGAAAATGAATGAAGAAGCGCTGGATGTTCTACAGCGTTGAACATCCTGCACGGATCGCCACTGCCACGTTTGATGATGCCCAAGGCACAACAGGAATCGCTGTGGATCTTTGTGAGCTGCATGCAAGCTGTGCTGAGGCGCCTGGCACGTCAGCATGCAGGTCAGCAAGCAGTTTCCGCGCCTTGTTCACGGCGCCGCGGGCCTTGAAGGAGCCCGTGGCCTGCTGGTTCTCCAGTTTGAACAGCATGCGTGCCGCCCGGCACCGCTGCGCCAGCCACGGCGACGGCAGCAGCGCCGTCGCCCGGATGCCACCCCCCTGCACCCGGTCTGCGGCCTCCCAGACCTCGGACACCAGCGGATGCAGCTCCTGCAGCGGTGGTAATCAGTGTCGATTTGCATTTCGTGATGTGTGCAAAAGCTCAGACGCTGCAGAATGGCACACCCCTGTGTATCCCTCTGAGGAATGCATGCAGAGGGACCCACTGCCGGCAGCGCCGTGACAAATCAGCTGTGCGGCTCACCAGGTTGCTCGGGCCCCATGCGGCGGCTGCGACAGCTTCGGCAGCCACTCTCCTGCCTGAAGTCAGCCTTGGATGCTCTGGCGCGCTTTGAAACATTATTCGCGCGGTGGCCTGCGCGGCTCGCGCTGTGGCACAGCGCAGTGGTCGCTGCACCGCCCGCAGCTTCCGGAAACCTTTCGGGAAGCACAGCGCTGGCGAAACCAGGCTGCCAACAAGCAACATGCCTCGCAAACGGAATGTGACCAGCATGCACGTTGTATTTCGGAGTTTCGTGTCGGAGTTCTGGGATGCATTCGTCAGTCAGGCGCCGAACGAGCCATCATGCTGCATTCGCATAGTGTCTGTCGGGTTTTAGCTGGCATATTGCCAGTGTTGAACGCTCGACGACTTTGTGTCCGCCAGTGCACTCGGATCCATCCAACCAACTCAGAACTGACGCAGCGTGCAGCCTCCACAGTTACACCTGCTGGATTCACGGCAACTCAACTGATTGACGTTGTAAACGGTAGCACCGTCATGTGGCCAGTCACTGTCCTGTCTGCTGCGTGCCTCGGAGTGGCTGCCGCAGCGTATCTGCACGCGGCGAGCGCCTACCTGCGGAATGCGGCAATAACGACACAAGAACTGCCGGCGCTGTGGCCCATCTACTGGAGGTTCGCAAGTTCATTCAACAACAAGAGCCGTGCATGGTCTGTCAAGGCGGGCGGCGCCTGACACAGTTGTGCGCTCCCGCAGGGTGGTCATTTCGCTGCTGACGAAGCCGCAGCGACTCGCGTCCGGCAGTATAAAACCATCTCCACAGGTGCTGCTGAGCTCGAAAATTCAGTCACAACATGTGAGCATGCTAAATGGATGGGTGCACTACGCCGTGCCGTGCCATGATGTCAGCGCGGCGTCCCCTGCCATGTGCAGGTCCTGTCACCAGCCACGCCAAGCTGGTGCAGTTCTCTGCTCTGTGCGGCTGCGCCCCCGACCAGGTAGGCCCAAGCGCCGGCTGACTCTGACGCTTGGACATGCACGTCGTCTCTTGTGCTTGAACTTCTCTCTCGTGAGTGGGTGTGTACAGTGTGCAGGACCTACCTCTGCTGTTCCCGGCGGTGCTGTCCTTCCGGCTGTGCATGGCGGCTATGGCAGCGCCCAATTTTCCGATCTCCGTCCTGGGCGGCGTGCTTTCCGGCTACCGCGCCATCCAGCTGCGGGCAGTGCCGGCGGCCGAGCCGCTATCCTTCAGGTGCGCGAGTGTCACTTGCAATCGACGAAAGTTCCGGCAGGTGTTTTGCTGGAAAACATGCAGTTCGACTCCCATTCAGCGACACTGTCACGCAGCGTGCAGCAAGATGTCTGACCGGAGGAACAGAATTTTTCAGGATTTGTGTTTGCCAGCCGCCGTGTTTCATCGTGCAGGATGGAGCTGCAGCCCGATCTTTGCGCCACCAGCACGGGCAACACAAGATATGACATCACCGCCAGCGCCAGCACATCTGCTGGTGCGCTTTTGCAATTCAGCCTCGAAACTGTCGTCAGAAGATCCCCCCATCTAGTCGTGACCTCTCTTGTCGTGTTTGACAGCCTTCTGAATGGAGCAAAACCCGAGTCCAGCGCGCGCTCTTTGATTCTGCAGGGGAGCTGGTCTGGCACGACTGCAGCACCTTCACCATCGTCGGCAGCAGGAAGGGGCGGCAGCCGAAGCAGGTGCGCTGCAGTCGGCGGCCGGCTGCTGTGCAATCACTGCACTGGCTGCATTGTGCCGCTGGAGGAACAGACAACAGACTGCTGGACACACCAGTTGCACCAACTCCCTTGAGGCAACCCGGTGCTATAGGCAGAAGCGCCAGTGGTACAAAACGAAGAGGCGCGGTGGCGGGACCTGGCGGAGTGGCAGCTGAGCTCCGACTCTGGGCGCCGCTTTGCCGCTGTCAACGGAGGTGCGACCTGCTATGGAAGGCAGCGCTGGCACTGTCCAGCGTCCACATACCGCCCTGCGCGCCTGTGCTGCAGCAGGTCGTCATCGTCAGCGATTCTAAACGCCACCCAGTGGTGAAAATTGCAGACGTCAACCCCATCCACATGGCAGCCTGGTGCGCCAAGCTGTTTGGCTTCCGGTCCAACATTGCGCACGGCATGCTGCTGATGGCGCGCTTCGTGCAGGCCGCACAGGCAACAGGTATGAATCTGGATGGGGTACTGCCTGCATCGATCACACAAGGCCCAAGCCCGCGCACTGTGTATGGCGTCATGGCGTCACAAGCCCAGTTGAGGAATTGAGGAATTCTACTGTGCTGAGTGATGTGGTCTGCCGATGCCAGGGGCGGGGACGACCTACCCGAGGGCCATTCAGGCGGGGCTGAAGCGCCCGCTGCTGCTGCCAGGCAAGTGTCCCCAGCACGCTTGTTACTGAAAACATGTGTGTCGTCAGGCGCTGACGACACGCACTCAGGTGAGATGTAAATAGGATGCTGCAGTCGCAATTCGCTTTCCAGAGCCAAGCTGGTAACTCAGCGAGAGTGAGGCTGCGAAGCTGAAGGTGTCTGCTGACTACTGCAGAAAAGGTATCAATAACTGACACATGATCCTGCTGCTGCAGGGCGGGTGCGCTGTAGCACGCGCGGCGGCGGTGGCGACCATGGGGTCGCAAACTGGCCACGGCAGTTCTCGAATGGCATGCATTTCGCCATCGCAGCAGTAGGCAGCGCCGCCGGCAAGGAGAGCATCACAGGGCAGCTGTTGTGGGATATGCAGAGGAATAAGCTTTGAGCCAACATGTGCACAGCTGACTGGCTGTGATGGTGTGGAAGTGCATATGCGGACAGAGACCAGATCTAGGTAGCCCATTTTAACGGAAGACTTGCACAAAGCTGAACTGGTCACACCAAAACCCCTGTCATATCAAGAAGCCACCCAATAGCAAACGAAAGAGAGCTCGAGGCCCCGGCCATCCAATTGGCTCCCCAAGCGATGAGCGTCTAGTCAAACGAATTCATTCATACAGCAGTCCTGCTGGTTATGCACCTCTGGATCACTCTCACAGCATCACGCGACTGTGCCTCGTGCTGTGAGATCCTGCTACACCAACCCTAAGCATGCGCGCCCATTCAACGCGCTGCAACACCCCAAGCAGATTCTGATCTGGCAATCACTGATTGCACAACACAAGAAACCACCCCAAGACGGGCGCGCTGCAGTTGCGGCGCGCACCGATCAAGGAGGGCGGCTCTTCTCTGAAATTTGGGACTCTAGGCGAGTACTGTACCCCTATGTGCCTGGCATAATAAGTGGCCAGGCACGCTCCTCGCGGACCCCCTGCGAACAGCGCAGGAGGGGCGCTCGGAACGGGCGGAACTTCCTTCCGGCCCTCTAACTGTGTGCGTCATCATGTGCAACTTCCTGGTGTTATTATACAGACTTCGATTTCGGAAACCCCCCTGAAGGTGAAGGAGACTAGTGTAAACATGTGGGGCGCGCGCCGCGCGATGCCGGCGCAGCGCTGCGGGCGCCTCCTGAAGGCGCGCCGCTGACGTGGCCGCCGCTGTGGGGGGGAGGGTCGCCGGAGCCGCTGGAGCGCCGCCGACGCACGCTTGTTCTTCGTGGAGCGCGTGGGCCGCTGAAGTTGTGGCTTTTGTGCAGGCGCCTGCGCGCGGCTGGCGGAAAGCTGCTGGCTGGAGGCAGGGGTGCCCCTGCGGTGCGCGTCGCAGCGCCGTCCGCAAACGGCGCTGCGCGCCCGCCGGCAGGGGCACCGTGCCTGCAGCCGGGGGAACGAATGCGAGACCGGGCGCAGACTGCGCCGCTGCCGCTGCCGCGGCCGCGCCGCCGCAAGATGCCGGGGGCTGCTGCAGTGCCATCGTCTCGGTGGAGGCACTGTCTGGCCGCGTTGCGGCACTGCCTGCGGCGATGACTGCGCAGCAGCAGGGAAGCCTCAATTCAGGCTGCCGCCGGCGCCGAGGCTGCTGGAGGAGCCGCCCGGCGAGCCGCGCCAGCTGGTCTGCCACTGTCGCGACAGGATGGAGAAGGAGAACTTGTGCTGCCCGCCGAGCTGCCCGCTGCCGCTGCGCGCGCCCTCGATCGGGCTGCAGCTGCTGGCCTCCTCCCTGCGGCATGTTGGGTCAACACATCATGCTGTGTTTCATCAACCGTGATGTGGGTGACAGACAGACTGCAGCTCTATGCGCACTGTTGCACTTGCCAGTGGTCTCGGGTGTGCAAGACATGTGTCGACACTGCGGCATGGTTGAAACCAGGTGGCATGTTGCCGGAAGCACGCGCACACAGGGGGGCAAAAGCGCACCCGATGTCGACGAGGCGGCCGCCGATGGCGGCGCAGGCCTCCTCGACCGTGCTCCGGTCGGGTGCGCTGCCGTCAGCGTTCATCACGTAGAACGTGTGCCCGCTGCTGTTGTTCACCGCATACGTCTTCACCTGCAGACCAGGGCGCCACCAATTAGTCTGTTTTAGATCAAATAAAGTCAACGATTGAGATGCAACGGCGTCTGGCACCCCAGCAAGTCCGACTGCACGTGTTGGGTCAGATGAAAGGCCCCCCAACAGTTGGGGCCCCAGAAGGTAGATAGGCAGCGATGACACATGTGTCACTTTACGGGTTACTTACTACAGGGGTATGGAGATGTTCGCAGACGAGGGCAGCTGTACGATTGGAGGTCTGTGTAACACCCTCCCGGACAGATACTGGACGGTGTCGTAGCAGGAAAGTCGTAGCTGGGAAAGGACGGAGGTCGTCAGCATTGCGCTGCAAGAAGGCAACTGCGGGGGCAGCGCCAATCCTTCCTGATTGCCAAACCCCTACACCAAACTCCTTTCTCGCACGCACCTTCGCGCGGGTGACTGAGAGGTTGGCGGCCTTGAGCACGCGCGTCAGCGCGGCGAGGCAGCCGAAGCGGTCGACGCTGTGCACGTGGACCTTGAGGCCCTTGGGGTGCCGCCGCTGCACGCTGGCTACCAGCATCGCGCGCAGCCGCGCCGCCTGGCCCTCGTCCCACGTCTGCACACCGCCACGCGGCCGCACGTAGAACTGCACAGCAGTTGGGGCGGGTCGATCAGGAGAAGGCGCGGCCAGCTGGTCGCAGGTGAAGACGCTTGAGAGCGGAGGAGGGTGCCTCAAGATGCGAAGCATCACGAAGTGCAGATGCGGATCGTCAGTCCTGGGGTCTGGCAGCAGGAACGGCACAGGCACTTGCTGCTGCCCCCGCACGCCGTTGCTTGCACGCCAAGGCGGCTGTTGTTGCAACGAGGAACGAGGCGCATAGCTCCCCATCTGCAGGTTGCCAGAGGAATCAGAACAGTGTTGTTTTCACTAGTAGCTCACCTCCTGGTGCGCAAAGCCGTCCTCGCTGTCGATGGTGGCGTGGAAGACCTCGTAGCCGCAGTCCGCCAGGGTGCACACGGTGTCGAACAGCAGCTTGGCGCGGTCCTTGCACTTGATGTCCACCATCCAGTAGCCGCTGCGCCCGCAGTAGGTGATGTCCACATCCGGCCGGCTGTGCTTGGGCGACCTGCAGGAATGGCGAGTGATGGGCGTTCAGGCGACAAGCTACCAATTGCCAAAACTGGGACGCTGTGTGATGTGTTTTGCATGCTCTGAGGCAGAAATGAAGGGGCGAGAAGCACCGCCTGTGCTTTAGCTTGCCACCACCTTACCCGTGTCAGCACGGCAGTGCTGTTTCCTCGTGCCAAGCAGCGCAGCTGAAGGAAAGCAGCACACACCTGAATAAGCCGTCCGGGCTGGTGGGGCTGGTGCCCGCTACGCCGTCCTTTGCCGCGGCCGCGGCGGCTGCCGCCGCCGCCAGGTCTGAGTGCACCGAGCCGGCGCTGTCAGACATGGGGCCGCACAACGCCGCCACCCCCCCTGAAGCGACGTCGCCGCCCTTGCCCGCCGACAGGTCGTAGTGGCAGCTGGCCTCCGCGAGCATGAGCTGGTGCAGCCGCCTGTCGTGGTGCACCTCCCCCCGCACCTGCGGGTAGCACCACGTGCGTTACAAACCAACAGACACGCAGGCGCCTTCGGGTCTGGTCAGAGGGCAACAAAAGGGCAGGGCATGAAATGGACAGTGTTGCTGAGTTTGGAGGACGAGCAGGGCAGATGGGGGGCGGGGCAGGCGAGCGGGGCCGCAGCGCACCTTGTGGATGTTGACGGTGCCGCGGCCATCCAGGCTCATCATGACGAGCAGCAGCTGCTGCAGGCGCTGCAGCTTGATGCCGTCCTGGATGGGCGCACCCTTTGCCGTCACGCTGAGCACGAAAGCCACCCGGCTGGCGTATGTCCACACCTGTGATTCCGTTTGACATGCGTTAGGCGCTTGCGGGGTGTTGCACAGGCAAGCACAAGTCCACACGAACCTGCCATGCATGAGAGCATGCATGCTGCCGCACAATCCATCTCGCACAATCTCGCTGCGGAGTAGACCGAAATGAATTTCAAGCACTTCGTCTGGAAGTTCAAGTGCGTACCGCCGCAGAGCGGACATTGCAGCCATTTGTGGTCAGCAGCTGCGTCACATCGGCCAGCAGGCCGGCGCTGTCCTGTCCCGCCAGCTCGAACACCGTGGTCTCCACGCGGTGCGGGTCGTCCGTCAGGTCGCCGTTGGCCACGACATCCTCCTCCAGCCCGAAGTTTACGTTCAACATCTGCGGCAGCGGCACAGAGTCAGTGGCATGGCAGTGCGATGTTTGCTGTGCATTGCAGCTTGCAAAGCGAGCTGCGGAGGATTACTGAGCCGCACATGATCAGTTGATCGATGATCGCTGTGGGCAGGAAACATGCGCTTTCGCGCCCAGCGACTATATCGCTAGGCGCGAATAGGAACAGGCACTACAAGCGGCGGCAGGGCAAAGCTGACATGGCAAAGGCTCAGGGAAATATCTGTGGGTGACGACAGCCGAGCAGCAGCAGGGGGTGGGCAATGCACAGAGGGTGCAAGGTTGGTGCATTTGTCGATCCTAGGGGAAGTGTGGCGCCAGGCAACGGCAAACTTCAGATGACTGTACCTTTTTGATGGAGTCAATCTTGCGCGGGCACCGCACCGGACCGCCGCCCATCTCCTGGAGCTCGAACACTGCAGAGGCACAGCAAACAACCATCAATCAAAGCTGTGTGGGACCCCGCGGCCGGGCGCAGCGCGTGCAGCGCAGCGCATCGACTTGCTTTTTTGTGCCTCAGCTCACACGTTGAGCATCGGCCATGTTTTGGGAGGGGCAAACACTCCCCGGCAAACAGTGAGGTATCAATGATTCGGAGCAGATCACTTCCCCGGGGCGCAACGCCACCGGCGTGGGAGGCGCGTCCCTCAGTTGTGGCCAGCAGGAAAGGACCCTTTGCGTGGGGCACGTGGACCGTGAAAAATCAGGTGCACCACAGCGCGAGCCGCGCTGCGGGCGGGGCGGGCGCCAGCAACGGCATGTTTGAGCACACGGAAGCCGCAAGTGCACGGATGGCGCCCGCCCGGGCGCGGCGGGCGCGGAAGCAGGCGCTTCCGGACAAGTAGTAAAGGCATGACTAGTCCCAGGACAGATTCGTGGCTACCAAAGCGGCCGGGCGCACCGTCGATGAACCACGACGACTCGGAGGACACCTTGGCGCTCTTGACGCACAGGCCCGCCTCCATGAAGTGCTGGATGAGCTGCGGGCAGCCAATGCGAGAAGTTCAGCTTTGGGGACGAGGCTCTCGGAGTACGTGCCCGAACGCGGCGCCATAGCAAACGGCGGCGTGCAGGATCAGGCAGGGCACGGCAGAGGCGGCGGTCGGCCTGCAAGAAAGGGCCCGGCCATGACGCGCAGTGGCCGGCCATCACATCAGCAGGTAGATGTGTAAAGCAGACACGAACTCGCTGCTGCGCAACCCCACCTCGACCAGGATGCCGGGCATGTTTGCGCTGTCCACAGTGACGGTGGTAGCGTTGTGCCCCGGTTCCACCAAGATCGAGGGGGGCTCGCAGCGGAGGGCCAGCGTCTCGAAGTCCAAGCACAGCTTGGCTTGTTGTGAACCATGCTGGCTGCGCGACTCCACCTCCGTGACCTTGTACTCGCCAAATGTCTGCACACGACAAACAGCGCCTTATGAAACGGGTCGTCCTCTGCGTCGTAAGCCTGTGGTGTAGGCACCCAAGCCTGCATTTGCCGCTTGCGCCCGCAGTCTTCTGCAGCACAGCATAGCCACACGACCCTGGACTTCTGGGGTGTGTTTGCCTTTGCCGACAACTCACAGCAAGCACCAACCAGAAAGTTGCGAGGTCGTGGGAGGGTGGCCCTTTACCTGAAGCGTCGAATTCCTCGGCCAGCTGCTGCGCCCCACCAGAAGCTGCAGGTCCATGAGGCCCCGCCGACGGCAATCAGAGGCAGATAGTGGACCTCATCGTTGCTGAGTGCGACGTACAAACTGTACTCCCAGTTTGGCGTCAGCTAGACAGTGCCTTGCCCTTCCTACGGCAGCCTACGCCCACATGGGCCTGCAGGGTTTTGCCACAAATCCGTATTTCGTACGGTCGCACACTGCTCAATGCTGACCCCTGGTCCATGAAGTGCACCTCGCAGCATCTGACGAGGTTGGAAACGAAGCACATCCTAGGCAAAGGTTTCAGTGCTCTCTGGTCGTGCTCCTCGCGTCTTGCCGAAAAAAGTTTCAGGCTCTGCATCAGCTTTGCATCACCATCACAAAGCACCTGGTCTTTTGGGTCGCTACAGTTGCAGGCAGCCCCATCGACTCTGCTGATTTCGTTTGAGGAGCGAGATTGCTGTTAGATCTCGTTGTTTGCTGACAAGCAAGCTGCCAGAGGTGTGCCGCCGCCGACAGGCAGGCCATGCGCCGCTAGCGCCACCTCCCACCTCCCCCGCCATGGCAGACAGCACCAGCAACGGAGGCGGCAAGAGGGAGCGGGAGGCAGATGAACCCACGGCGCTGCACCCCATCGCAGGTGAGTCGCCGCCGCCTGCTCCGCACCGCTGCACATGGCAGCACTTGGCGGCAAACCAGTTTGGCGTGCATCTCATCGTCATCACCTCATGACCTCATTGCCTGCACACGAGCAGAGGAGGAGGACGAGGAGCAGGGTGACCTAGCGGGGCCACTGCCGCCCGGCCCAGGGGATGCCGTGGATGATAATGATGGGGATCTGGTCGGGCCGGCGCCGCCGCCTCAGAAGAAGCGCAAGGTGCCGAGACTGCTGTTGCCCTTCGTGACTCACAAGGACTCCAAGCCACGTTCGGGGTTCGGACCTCAATTCAAATACATACATGATGATGAACGCATGGCAATTCTTCAAGGACACGTCTGCCGCGGGAGGCAACTCCCGCCCACCAACTCAGAGCAGCACTGCTGCTTTCACGATAATTGGATGCTGCAGCACCAAGAGTGTAGCCTGGTGGGTGCAGTATTCTGGCTGCAATAGCGTGCAGGTCTAGAGAGTAACAACCTGAGATATTCAAGCTGTAGCTGGCGGGGCTGCTTACACTCAGCTGCTGGAGGACGAGGCGGCGTACTTGTGGGGGCTGCCAGCCTGTACGAGCGCAGCTGCTCGCCCTGGGACAGTCTGAATACTGCAACTGCCAAAGTTGCGGGCTGACACGCTGCGCAGGTGCTGGAGCACGAGGCGGCATACCTGGAGGGGCTGCCATCGGCGAGCATGTACGAGCGCAGCTTCATGCACCGGGACACGGTGACGCACGTTGCAGTTGCGCCCGCCTGCGACATGCTGCTCACGGGGTCCGCCGACGGCCACCTCAAGTTCTGGAAGAAGCGGCCCGGCGGCGTGGAGTTCGTCAAGCACTTCCGCGCGCACAAAGGGCCTATCGATGGTGAGATATATTACGTTTCTGTGCAATGCCCAGCACCTGAAGTTTAGTAAAAGCGGCTCGGCGGCGTGGCGTTTGTCAAGCACTTCCGCGCGCACAAGTTCATCGACGGTGGGAAAGCTTCGCTTCTTCTGTGCCTGTGTGGAACAGCGCGGAGGTGGTGCCTGGACGGATGTGGCACGTGGAAGGCTGCAAGGGACCAAGGGGCCAGGAACGGGAGGAGGGGATGTAGCATGCTGCCAGCTGCAGTGGCGTCAGCCAGCCGCCGGGCAGGCGTGGCGCGCCGTCAGGCCCGCAGGCTCCCTGCCTCCCATGCCACGGAGATCCTCCGTCAAAGCCAAGCATTTCGGTGTGTTCCGGCGGCAGGCATGGCGGTCAGCAATGACGGTTCCTTCCTGGTGACCATCTCGCGGGACCAGTCGGTGAAGGTTTTTGACGTCGCCGCCTTCGACATGGTGCTGATGCTGCGGCTGCCCTTCGTGCCGAAAGCCGCGGAGTGGATCTTCCGGGTGTGTAGCCATGCCTCTCGTGCAAAGTTTTTCCTGCAGTGCTGCATGCCGCTGCGGCGGCTGCTTTGGGACACTCAATGCTGCCGTTGCGTTGATGTCATGCGGCACACCCGTTGTTCCACATTCCTCCACCAGTCGCAACTTGCTCCTCGCCAAGCAGCTTTATGGCTCCTCAGCACACCTGAATTCTGACCCCAGCATTATCCTGTTGCGCAGAGGGGCCAGGCGCAGGCAAAGCTGGCGATCTCGGACGCCGACTCGCCGGCGGTGCACATCTATGACGCCCGCTCCGGCAGCAACGACCCGGTGGCGTCGGTCACCGTGCACCGGCAGCCCGTGCAGGTGCCGGCCGTTGCTATACACATTTGTCTGTCATTGTGTATAACTATGTGTCTGTCATGTAATGTCGGCGACTGAAGTGCTGTTGAAGCTATGTGACAACGATTGAAATGAAACAACAGCCAAACGAACCTTCTGTGATGTGGTTGGTGGCGTAGGTGCTAGCGTACAATGAGCCACATGACACAGTCGTGTCCATTGACGCCAAAGGTGCACACCCTGCTGACTCTACCCCAGGCTCTGTGAAACAGCAGTTGCAGTTTGGTTTTGGTGATTGGCCGCTGTCTGTGCTCGCCACGCCGCTGTGTGCCCCGCATGACGCGCGTCACAGACAGGCAATAGGCATCGCAGCTGCCCTGCAAGCAATGCCTGTGGGCCTGCAGCTGGAGGTTCGAATCCCGTGTTTCAAACTCAGACATCTGCATTGAACCCAACACCTTCAAATGCACAGGCATCATCGAGTACTGGGACGCAACCAGCCACGCCTTCCCAGGCGAGGCCGTTTTATTTGGCAGCCGGCTGGACACGGACCTGTACGCGCTGGCAAAGGCGCAAACGCGGGCGCTGTCGCTGGCCGTCAGCTGCGATGGCGCCCAGTTCGCGGCCTTCTGCGCCGACAGGTGCCGCTGCCCCTCTCCCCATTTGCACCTGCTGCATATGTCCTTGGCTTGAGCAGGCGCTGTGTCGGCGTGGCGGTGTGCGCTCCCCTGCTGCACACGGTTGGAGTCCGGCTGCGAGGCATCGGCGGCGTCGTTGTTGCCAAGTCAGACACTAAAATGAGAAGTCCAGGCTGGTGCAGCAGACGGCATGGCTGAGACGCGGCCTGTGCCCTCACAGGCGGGTGCGCGTGTGGCGCTTTGCCAGCGGCAAGCTGCGGCGCAGCTACGACGAGAGCGCGGAGGCGGCGGCGGAGCTGCAGCGGCACGGCGGCGAGGCCCTCAGACTGGAGCCCATCGACTTTGGCCGCCGCCTTGCCGTCGAGAAGGAGCTGGTCGCAGACGAGGAGGTGTGTCACTCTCCCCAACCAAGCCATCTTGTTGTCTATGTCATAATTTTACACACTATATGTTGAGCTGCATGGAGGATCTTCCGGCATGAGGCTTGCTTCTCTCGGCATGAGGTTTGTCTGCATGGTCAGCGAATGAAGACGGCCAGTCGGCTGAGATGCGCAGCTCGGCGTGTGGCCTTCGCCTGCTCAGCAGGCGCGTGGTGATATCCAGGACATAGCGCATTGCCGCAGGTGCCGCATACGAGTGCTGGGGCTCTGTGCAATGAAGTCACCTGCTATGTCCTGTGCAGGCGCCGGCGCCAAACGTGATTTTTGACGAGTCGGGCAACTTCGTGATCTACGCCAGCCTGCTGGGTATCAAGGTACTGCAGGATTGCGATGTACCTTGTGACCGTACCAATGTAGAGACCGAGATTTGAATGGTGTCGTGTCGTCTCCTCCCGTTGCACTCTGATCAACCTTGTGGAACTTCAATACTTCATGAGCAATCTTCTTCCTTCCCATGCAGTTGGAAGTTGACCACCAACCACGTTATTCGGCCGCCTTGCTATACTCCATAACACCATCTCCACGTATTAAACTCACATCAAAGCTTGTTTTGTCTAGGTGGTGAACCTGACCGCCAACCGCGTCGCGCGGCTGATTGGCAAGGTGGAGAACACGGAGCGCTTCATGCGCATCGCGCTGTACCAGGTGCTGAAAGCCCTGGAACTCTCAAGGTCCACAAGCCTGTGACTTATCAGGCGTGCGTGTGGCAGTCAGCGCCAGTGGGGCTGCTGCAGCTGTTCACGTTTTGTCCTTGCACCCAGCATGTGTCATAGGAACAAGTAGGGCATGACTGTGCTGGCTGGCGCAGGCTGGTCGTGCCAGTGGATTGCTGTGAATGCGGACAGGCAAGGCACAGCTGCTTCCGCTTTGTGTTCCACAGACTCTCCCTTGCCATCAGTGACAGATCTGTTGTCCAGCCATTTTGCGTCATCCAACAGGAGGCGGCGGCAGGCGCGGTCGAGGGCGGCGGCGGGGAGATTTGGGAGGTCGACCGTGTGCTGCCATCATACGTGTACAGATCTTGCATCGCCAAATTTGCGTGTATAACAGGGGGGCGGCGGCAAGGCAAGGTCAAGGCCGGCGCGGGGGAAGATGGGGGAGCAGCACCCGCGGCTGCCATAAAACAAAACCGTCTTTCTTTGGATTTTGAATGTTCATACAGTCAACCTTGTGCACATCACAACAGGGCGGCGGCGGCAAGGCACGGTCGAGGGCGGCACGGGGCAAGATGGGGGAGCGGGACCCGCTGCTGCTGGCCAGCGCTTACGCCAAGCACCGCATGTACCTCTTCACACCGCGCGAGCCGGAGGACACGGAGGACGCCGCCACCGGCAGGTGCCATAAACTTTCTTTTGGGTTTGCTTCTGAAGTAGTCATCTTTCTTTTGATTCTTGGAATGAAATCATGCGCGGAGAACACCGAGGACGCCGCCAGTGGCAGACGTGCTGTTTCACAGTACAAATGTACTGTGTATACATTGGGTTTATATGAAGGGGTCCAGGCCTGCTCGACCGTGTGCGATGTGGAGGTTTGCTGGTGTCCTCACTGACAGTGCAGTGGGCAGGCTTCTGGGGGCACCTTGAGAGTCGACAGCTTTCGGAGCATCGCTTCGACTGGCGACTCACCATCCCGGATTGTCGCCTGCGCAGGGACGTGTTCAATGAGAAGCCGACGGCGGACGAGATTGTGCCGGCGGAGGACGACGGCGGGGCGGCGGCGTCAGCGCTGCCGCGGGGCGCTGTGATCCACACCACCCGCGGCGACATCTGGCTGCGCCTGTACCCCGAGGAGTGCCCCAAGGTGCCCAACATTAGATCCTGCCAATGATTACCCACGATGATAGCGAGTGTGTTGAGTTGGAGTGACGCCAGTTGCCTGCGCACAACCAAGCATAGTTCGCTGCATGGAGCTGCAGTTGAGACTCGAGCCCCAGCGCTGTCCTCGTTCACACCTGGGCATGGCATGGCTCAACTGGCGCTGCTGGCCCTGCGTGACATCCGCTTCCTTGCTGAACCCTGGAAAATTCGGATCTGAACTCCTAAAAGACTCCAAAGCGCAAGTGTTGGGGAACTCCACGACGCACGCGCGCAGGGCTATTACGATGGCACTTTTAACCTCTGAAGCCTTAATACTGCATACTGCTTACTATGCAGACTGTGGAGAACTTCACGACACACGCGCGCAACGGCTACTACGACAACATCGTCTTCCACCGCATCATCAAGGGCTTCATGCTGCAGACGGGCGACCCCCTCGGTGTGCCTGCCTATCAATTTTCCGCCTTTCTCAGAATCGCTGCCGATCCTGTGCAGCCTGCACAAGCACCCCTTTTCACGCTGCCGACAGGCGGACCCCCGCACGCGCTGCTTACGCATGCTGTGCAGGCCACAGATCTGGGTCTCTGCTGGCGAGCGCGCTGCTTTCGCAATGCTGCTTCGCCTCTATTGCTCTGCTGTGCATGCGCATGCTCATTGTGATTGACGTGAGGTCTGGCGGTGCAGGTGACGGCACAGGCGGGCAGTCCATTTGGGGCGGCGAATTCGGGGACGAGATCAGCCGTGACCTTCGCCACGACCGGCCCTTCACCCTGTCCATGGCCAACGCCGGCCCCGGCACCAACGGCAGCCAGGTGCGTCAGACGTTTCCAGATGCACTTATTGTAACATCCAGTACCAATGAGTTTGTGTTGCTTTCTTGAATTTGCTGCATGCAGCCCGGTCCGTCGTCAGAACAGCGTGCTGCAGCGCGATCATGATGTTGCTGCCAGGCGCGATGAGCGTATGTGGATGCTGAGACCGGGAGTCGTCTCGTTGGTGAACGCATGGGTGCCCCCGCAGTTTTTCATCACGACGGTGCCGACGCCGTGGCTGGACGGCAAGCACACGGTGTTCGGGCGCGTGGTCAGGGGCACGGACGTGGTGCTCAACATCGAGAAGGCCAAGACGGACCGAAATGACAAGCCGGTGGAGGAGATCAAGATGGTCAACATCGAGCCCAAGGCCACCGTAGAGAGCTGACGGGAATTGAGTGACCCAGTGCGGGAGTGTGGAAGCTGCAGCAGCTGGCATCGAGAGGGTTTCTGAAGCCGGCAGAGTGACGTATACAGCGTTATCGGCAGTGCAAAGATCGCAAGCTGCTGTGGTGTTTCGTCAACAAAGCGAACACAAGTCCACGTGGCAGAGCAGCAGGGCAACGATGCTGTGTGAGCGAGGTCAGCTGCTGCTGTTGCTCGCTGCAACCCGGGTCCGTGCCGGCACGCCCGCCGGCTTGTCAATGTTGGTGAAGTCGACCTGCGGGCGCATAAATCAGTTAGGAGTGGAGAAACACTTCTGTTAATCTGCACGGCGCGGCATTGCGCTGTGAAAGTGAATATGGCTACTACATCAGGATGAATGCATGTCACCTGAATCGCTGGCTGACTGCATCTCGGCGGCGGCGGCGGCGGCCTCTCAGGCAGCGAAATTGCTGGCCTGCACATGTGGGTTAGTCCTGCTCAATCTCGATGTGCATACAGACTGCAACACGGCGCAGCTGCGCGATTGTTTGGCCTCAGCAGGAGCACACAAGAAGGCCCCGCAGCCGAGCACGACTTTGAGACACCAAGAATGCCCCGACTCTCACCGCTCTGGGGGTTGCTTCCGCTGGGTGCTGACCTCCATCAGCTGCCCCGCGGCTCCGTCGTCGTCGTCGCTGTCACTGTCGTCAATCCGCAGCGGCGCCAGGCCCTGCTTTAGGGTCTGCGGCCGAATGATCTCCGGTGAGCTCCCCCCTTGCGCTGCCCTGCTAGTGCCCGTGACTGCTGCTGCTGATGCGCTGCTCACAGCGTCGCCTGCCGCGCCCTCGAGCGCCTTCGGCTGCACCTGCGACGGCTGCCAGCCGCGGCCGTGGTAGTCGGAGTGATCCGGCGGCGGCGGCTCGTCGTCACTGTCCACAGCGTCCTCGCTGTCTGAGCCGTCCTGCATGAAATCAAGGGCGCGACCATCCCCTGGCGCCCCTCCTGCCGCACATACAAGGATGGGTAATCTGTTGCGCGAAACCCATGCAGAAGTGCTCGGCAGGTCAGCAGCATTCAAGTGTGCTCGCGGCGCATATTCGATGAAGGAGCAGGAATCGTGGCCGGAGGTCCACTGAGGCGCTTTCAGCACGGCTTGCCTGTCTGCGCGGTCGGCAGAGAGGATTGCCAGCGAGCGACTTCGGCTGTGCGTGCGGCAAGTTCCGCCTTCTCTTCGGCAAGCTCGGCGTTCCTCGTGTCAATCACCCCTTGTATCTTTGCATTGTGCCTGTCCCTGCAATCGCAAATGCAGGGTCACCATGGCAAGAACTGACTTCACAAGGACAATGCCATGTGTGCGGCGTCTGGCTCCGCTTTGTGAGCCTAGGTCGCCTCAGCATCGAGCAACAGCGCAAAAAATGCGGGAAGGTGCCTGTGGCTGAAGCGTGTCTGACTGAACTCACAGGGCGGCTCGTTTGCGGCTCGCCGCCAGCGCCGCATCCGCCTGCCGCATGCGCTCATGCGCCACCTCGATTGACGCCTCGCGGCGGCGCTGCAGCTCCCCCTTGTCACCCTCGGCCGTCAGCCTGCCCCACATTGCTGGCTCTTTCTGCGACATCCGGATGGCAGCCTTGGATGTCAAGAATATGCGTCATTGAGGAATGCAAAGCTGGCAATGCCGCCAATCACTGCAGATGCTGTGGTTGAAGTCGTGTTTGTCCAGCGAGCTGCTGAGATCAGTCTATGACAGGGTTGAAGCCTTTCTTCTGCAAGCTGTTGCACCTTTTGCAGCGTGAACGTCAGGGACTGCTCTGACACAGCCGCCGCCGTTGCCGCGGAGTCCACCTCCGCAAAAAGGTCCAGCAGCAGCAGGTAGGGTGGCGCGCTGACCTTCAGCAGCATGTCTGCATGTTTTGTGCAATGTCCAACGTCAGTTCCACATCATCAAGCGCAGGGGCGCGGAAAGCATCTGACCTACGTCTGCTGCGGGTGCAGTTGGGCGGATTGGCATCGTCAGATCATCAGTCGCGCCCACAGGTTTCACAATCCTTCGGTTCTCGTGATGCAGAACGTTACTACATCGTCGAGGTGCAGTCGGAACAACCTGTGGAGAGCATGTCGTTGTTGCCGCGGGGAAAGCCGCTCAGGCTGACATGCACCGTTACAGTGGTTTCCGTCTCCTCCCATTCTAAGGCAGGAGAAATGGGCATCTTATACCCCAATGCTGTCTGAACTGGCTGCGGGCAGTCGCTAGGGATCGGCCGCGCCTGACAGAAAACGATCGGCTCTCCGATTCACCGTACCAACATGCGCGTGTCAAAGCCGATAAACAGGAACGTGCATTATGTGAAATAGGTGCTGCAAGTGAACTTCGTGAGCGCGCAGTCCGTTGCGCGCTTGCTGCGGGCTCGCCCTTCGCCTCCTCGATAGGGTCTTTCTGCTCATCCAAGGCTGGCCCAGCTCCTTTTCACGACGTCGTAACACAGCTCAGATTGGTTGTGTCCCCGCAGCTTGTGTTGAGTGAAACAGGTACGTGGCTAGTGCTGTGTTGAAAAACGCGGCTTGACTCGCAAACAACTTGTGCCTGGACAAGGTTTGCTGCATCGTCGTCAAATTCAAGTGCCGCTGTCCGCCTTCAGTGAACGCCAGGCAGTGTCACTGCTCTGCGCCAGATGCAGCTGGAATCCGCAGCTGCCTGACTGAGCAGAGGTTGCTGAGGCAAGCAGGCACGGCCCATGGGGCTGACGAGTCCACCTCGCTGACCATGGACGAAGAGGCCGCCGGCGGGTGCCACGGCTGCCTCATTTGCGGCACCATCAAGAGGCCGCTGCGGTGCGAGAATTGCGTCAACCAGGCGCTGGGCGAGAAGCGGCGCATATCCGACACCGCATGCGCCAGCGGTGAGGCCGCGCGGGGGCGTCTTGCTGCAGCGCTCGAGGCAAGTCCGAAAGCACACCTGCTTGAGCATGGGTGTTTGACTGGCGTATTTGGATTTAGCGATGCTACCGCTGCTTCAAACAGCACGTGCGGCGTGTTCCACCTCGCCTCGATACGGTCAGCAGCTGGCATCCTGGCACCGCATTCACAGCCACCATGGCTCGCCACCGCACAGGCTTGAACGCATGTGATTGGCTGCTATGTACTGCAGGAGCGGGAGGCCGGTCAGCAGCGGCGACAGCGGCTGCAGCAAGCTGAGCAGGCGACACAGGCAGCGGCGGTCCGTGCCGCCGCGGCGCGGGAGCGCTTGCAGCAAGGTGGGCTGTGCGAAGACTTCGCCTGGTGCAGAGCGCAGGAGCCAGGGCATGTGCTGCTCATTGTCCTGCCGAGCATCCTTTTCGTTGTGCCTGCTGCCACGATGACATCGCGGTGCTTCTCACTAGGCGTGTGCGATGCATCTCGGCTGGGTGGGTGCACTCCGCAGCCTGCTGCAGGCAGTCAGCAGACCACAATGGAGGAACATCTGGTGATTGCTAACGATAGGTCTGCATTGGCTTTGTGCAGTGCGCACAGCAGTCCAGGAGCTGGAGGAGCGAGATGAGGCGCGGCGGCGCGCCATCATGGCGGCAGACAAGCAGGTGCGGTCACGAAGGAGTCGAGTTGTGTGCGGTCAGCAAGCGGTTGGGCATGATCTGCCGTCAGGTACCTGAAACTATGCCGCAGTATGAACGTGAGCGGAGCGGGAGGCGCCCAGGACTGGCGCACGCCACCGGCACATCCGAGAATGTAGATGTTGCAACACATTGTATGTCTCTGCTCCCCTGCCCGCAGCTGGCGGCGAGCCGGGCGTAGGTGGTGGATGCAGTGATGCTGCACCGGCAACCAGCAATACCAGCATGACGTTAGCACAACATTGTCGATTGACTACGGTTGCTTCCTGCCCGCAGCTGGCGGCGAGGCGGGCGGAGGTGCTGGACGCGGTGGTGCCCGACATGCTGCGCACCAAGAACCTGCAGCTGGGCCTCGTCATGGACCAGCTCGTCGCCCAGCAGCGCTCCAAGTGCGCGCCATTTGCCCTTTTCAGTTGTCGCTTTCGATCGGGTTCTTCCAACTGCTGTGTCCCAAATGTCCATGCCCAATCGCCTCGTCATGGACCAGCTCGTCGCGCAGCAGCGCTCCAAGCTGCTGGTGCGGCGGCAGTTGCCGCTTTCGCCAAGCTGTTCCACTGCCATGTTTGACGCCTGCCCGCCGCTGCTGACGATCGCTTTCACTGCAGGCTGCTGGTGCTGCAGCAGATCCTGCCACTGACGCCGGTGCGCGGGGAGGAGCCACTGATGCAATTTCATCGTGATGGACACAAGAACCATGCTTTCGAAGCCCATGCTGTTGGCTGCGCAGGCTGCTGGTGCTGCAGCAGATCCTGCCGCTGACGCTGTCGCCGGTGCGGGGGGAGGTGCCGGCGGCCTTGGCGCGTGCCAGTGGCTTCTGGACCAAGCGGCCGGCGCCGGCGCCGGGTGGGCAACACCCCAAAAAGCCCATCGTGGCCGTCAAGGACCTGCGCCTGCCAGAGGGCCTCTCTCGCATTGGCTGCGACACCGGGCAGGTGCGCGGCATAGGTCCCGCCCACAGTTGCGGGGAAAGATGGTCTATTTCTCTTAGGCTCGTTCCCTGCTCGATTGCTAC
>JAABUM010000264.1_pt1 | contig 101366 bp, 88 predicted proteins | sample 5559161 | NCBI WGS metagenome assembly JAABUM01 (sample SAMN10711868, study PRJNA513369) | rock metagenome | isolation source: Antarctica rocks | place: Antarctica: Victoria Land, Siegfried Peak nord
ATGCCCAGGAGCAACGGCAGGTCGTTAATCTGCTCGTTCGTGATGGTACAGTTCTCGCTCATGCATCAACGGTACCGCATCCTCTACCCCACGTGAACTCGGTTCCCAAATACGCGAATGATAAGCAGTTCGTCATCCATATAGGGCTCAGCCACGAGGTCGGGCAGGATCGTGGCGCCCTCCACCAGCCCAAAGTCCAGTTCGTTGCGCACCAGGCGCCGCTAGATCTCCTCGGAGTTGCCGCTGACCAGGTGGACGGCGATGCCGGGGTGCCGCGCCTTATAGATAGAGGCCCAGTAGACGCGGTAGGACGTACGTGGCCACCGTCGTGCTGGCCCCCACATGCAGCCGGCCGCTGCTGAGGTCGCGCGCCTCGGCCATCGCCGCCTGGGCGTCGACCACCAGGGCTAGCACCCGCACCGCGTAGTCGGCCAGCAGGCGGCCCTCATCGGTCAGGTAAACGCGTTTGCCCTGCTGCGTCAGCAGGGGTAGCCCACACTCTTTCTCCAGCTCACGCACCTGCACCGAAACGGACGGCTGGCTGAGATAGAGCTCCTCGGCCGCCCGCGTGAAGTGGCAATGCCGGGCCACCGCCTCAAAGATCCGTAACTGGTTCAGCGTCATGCGCCACGTGAGGGATGGAAACAGCACGGATGACCGTTGCCGCCAGCCAGCGGAGCCTATTTCAGGGGGAACTTCTCGTAGGACGGGTGTTGGCGATCCGCTCCCCACCGCGGGCCTTCTTGCGTTAGTTGTCTGGCCGGGGAGACACGATGTGCCGGCGCCGTGCGCGGGCCGGAGGCTTGCTAAGGCACGACCTGCACGACAGTGCCGATGGTGGCCCAGCTATAGAGCTGCTGGGCGGCGGCGGGGGGCACGTTGACGCAGCCGTGGGTGCCTGTGTAGTCGCGACCAGGGGTACCCACCGTGGTGTTCGTGCCGGGTCCAAAAACGTTGCGCCAGGGCGCGTCATGCACGTAGTAGCCACGGTTGTCAAACAGCAGGGCGTAGTTGGCTGGCGAGGGCGGGTAATAGAACGCCGAACCACGCGGCCACGGGCTGATGAAAGTAAAGGGGTGATAGCGGCCCAGGATGGGGAAGACCCCCACCGGCGTGGGTAGCGCGGCGTTGCCCGTGGTCACTAGGGTAGTCAGGAAAGCGGTGTCGCCATCGTAGGCAGTCAGGCTCTGGTGGGAAAGCGACACGACCAGGCGCTTATAGGTGACACCCAGCCCATTGTAGCTTGCCGTGACCACGACGCCACGCTGGTCCACGGCCGTGATGCGGTAGGTATAAAGGCCTTCGGGGACGCGAGCGCCCGCATCGTCGCGGCCATCCCAGCTCACCAGTAGTGTGCCCGCCGGCCGTGTCCCCAGGTCCATGACGCGGGCGGCATGGCTATAGCCCTGAGGGCTGATGCGCACGCGCAGGTGAGCAGGCCTGGACAGGGTGAACTCGACCCGCTGCGCCATGTAGCGTGGGTTAACCGTGAATAGAGAGAACCGCGCGTCGCCCAGTTCCAGCGGGATATTTGGCGTGGGCGGCGCTTCAGGGGGCGCCAATGGCGCGGGAGTAGCCGCCAGGGGGGCCGAACGCGCGACTACCCCCTCCCGTTTGCGGCGCGGCGGCAGCGCGGGCCGTGGGCCGGTCAGGGGCCGGGCGGAGGCCAGAGGCGGCAGTGTAGTCCGCCCTCGGAGGGGCGGCGCGATAGCGCCCATCAGCAGGGACGCGGCGCACAGGATAGGTAGTAGCACAGTGCCAGGGTTTAGCCACCGCATGGGCGATCTCCTCCTCACTGGGGCTGCCGCCTGGCACAGCAGGCTCACTCGCGGATCAGGCGCGTTGGAGCCCACATCATACCACACGCATGCGAACAGCACCGGCCGGATCGCCAGTCTGCTTGGGCTGAGGCCAGGCTATCTGCCTGCCGTACACGTGGTGTTGGTAGCGTCAGGACGTCCTGCCAGCAGGCGCGGCACATACGGGCAGACATGGCTCTTGCTGTTGGCGGCGCGTAACCGCATGGCAAGGCCTTGCCGGCTCAATCCAGGGATGGTACGCTGCCAGTGCGCCTCTCATATGGGCGACAGGAGAGCACCCATGAAACTAAACGGCACAGGCGTCACCATCGCTCCCGGCCACAAAGCCGCCGACGAGGTCATCTTGCTACAATACACTGGCTCATTCCCCAGGGGCACCACGGGCGAGCTGAAGAAGTGGAAGGCCGGCACGACGGCCACCCTCGACCCCGGTCTGGGCGGCGCGCCGTTCGCCGTGCATATCGTCTCCACTGGCTCGGCGCGCGCTGGCAGCCGGCCCAACGACCCAGCCCACGTGGTGTACGTGGAGGTGCGCCGCGCAGATGCGCCCGCCGCGGAGGGGTCAGCCACGGTGGAGCAGATAGAGGCTTCCGGGGTAGCTAACCCGACATAGCGCGCCTCTGATCAGGCACGCCGGGCTGCCTGGTTCACTCGTCGTACTGGTCGGGCAGGTCATTGGTCATCAGCAGTACGTCGCCGGGCCGCAGCAGGCGCGTAAACTGCGCCCTGGCCTCGTCGAATGTATGCACCACAACCGTTTGCTCGGCGGGGAAGCCCTGCTCGCGCAGCCCCTCCTGGATGGGCCGGGTGCGCCGTGGCCCTACCAGGATCACCGTGTCGCAGATGGCGGCGGCCCGCCGCCCGAACTCGCGGTTCTCCTCCGCCTCACGGGGGCCAAGCTCGACCATGCCCGGCGTGACCAGCACCTTGTGCCGGCCTGGCATCTCGTCTAACACGGCCAACCCAGCAGCGACACTTTGCGGGTTGGCGTTGTAGGTGTCGTCAATGGTTGTGACCGCCCCGGGGATCAACTGCAGGCGGTGGGCTACGGGCCGCACACGTCCCACCGCGCGGGCCACCTCGGACAGGCTCATGCCGCAGGCCAGCGCCGCTGCCGTGACCAGCAGCACGTTGCCCACGTTGTGGCGACCCAGCAGGCCCACCTGAAAGGGGGCCGCTGCTCCGGTGACGTCGTGGACAGTGAAGCTAATCCCCGCCGCCGTGGTGGCGATCTCTGAGGCCCACAGGTCAACGCCGGGCTGATCCCCGCTGCCCGCGCGGACGACGCGCGGCCCCTGTGTCTCGCCGGCCAGACGGCGGCACCACTCGTCGTCGGCGTTGAAGACAGCCACACCCGCGGGGGGCAGCGCCTGGATCAGCTCGTAGTCGGTGCGGGCGATGGCCTCCACTGTCTTGAACCGCTCCAGGTGCATCACGCCTACCGAGGTCAGGATGCCCACGCGCGGCGGGGCAATGCGGCAGAGGGCGGCCACGTCGCCGGGACCGTAGGAGCCCATCTCGCAGACGAACACCTCGTGGTCGGGCCGCAGATCGCGCAGCACCACGCCGGAGATACCCAGCGGCGTGTTATAGCTCTCGGGCGTCTTGAGCACGCGGTAGCGGCCCTCCAGGATCGTGGCCAGGATCTCCTTCACGCTTGTCTTGCCATACGTGCCGCTGACCCCTACCACCAGCAGGTCGGGCCGGGCGCGCAGCTTTGCCGTGGCCCGGCGCACCACCCGCCGTTTGGCGGCGGCCTGGGCGGGGTAGAGCGCGGCGTTGCCAGCGACCACCAGCAGCGCGGCGGCCTGGGCTGCCAGCCACGTTCCGATCATGGCCGCGCACAGGGTGGCATAAAGGCGTGGGACAACGCTATCCACGGCAAGGGCCAGGCCCAGCGCCACGATCAATACGGCGAGGACACCGCCTACCCCGGCAGACAGCAGCAGGATCAGCTGGGCCTTACGCGTGTAGACCAACGGCTTCTTAGCCATCGTGGCCGGGTGGGTGGCGAAGAGGGCGTACAGCCCGGTCAGCCCAAGGGTGCCCAGAGGAGCCATCAGGGCAAGGGCGCTGTCGCGCAGGGGTGCGCAGGCCAGGGCACTGACCAGCAGGATCAACCCGCCGATCAGATCCCGCCGGGTCACCAGGCGGGCGCGGCGCCCGCCCAGCCAGGCCAGGTACCGTCGCGTCTCGTACTCCTCCAGCTGCAGCACGTGCAGGTAGCCGATGGCCCGCCGCAGGCCATGCAGCAGCCAGGGGGCCGCTGCGGCGACAAGGGCGGCGGCCCACAGCACGGCCACGCCGAGGCGGGCGACCACCAGCCACACCCCAACCAGCAGGAGTAGCCCCACGACGGCGCCCCCCACCAGCGCCGTCAGGCGGCGCGGGGAGAGCGTGGATCGCGGGGTGGCACGGCGGCGCGGCGCGTTGGGCCTCGGGGACGCTGCCGTCGGGGGCGGGGGCGCTGTGAGGTCCGTACTCAGGAAGTAGCGCACGGCGGCCCGGAACTCCGCCGGCTTATCCAGAAACGAGTAGTGGCCAGCGGGGGAGAGCACGACCAGCCCAGCGTCGGGGATCTCCCGCTCCATCAACTGGCCATCGGAGAGCGGCGTGTCCTGGTCAGCGTCACCCCACACCAGCAGCGTGGAGGCCTGGATACGGCCTAGCAGCGGCGTCAGGTCCTCGTTGATCACCCGCACAAAGGTCTCGCGCAGCTGAGGGCCGGCAGCGGCGTAGTCGCTGGACCCCAGCCGCTGGGCCACGCGCTCCTGGAGCGTGGCCCGGTAGGCAGCCAGACCGGGCAGGGAGAACACGGCCTTGCCCACTCTGGCTACGGCGGCGGTGGCGTGGTCGCGCGCCGAGCGACGCGGTGGCACCCCGGCGGCATCCACCAGCACGAGGCGATCAACCACCTGAGGGGAGAGCACGGCTAGCTTGATGGCCACGCGAGCACCGAATGAGTGGCCGATAAAGGCCGCCCGCTGCACACCCCAGGACGCCAATAGCTCACGCAGCGCCTCGGTGTAGTCGCCCACACTCCAGGGCGTCGGCGGGGGCGCGCTCTGGCCAAAGCCAGGGAAGTCCAGGGTATAGACGCGGTGGTCGCCGTTGAGGCAGGCGGCTATCGAGGCCATCGTGGCGGAGCTGGCGCCCCACCCATGAAGCAGGACGACCGGCGACCCGTCGGCGCGGCCAGATACCTCGTACCAGATCCGCGTCCCCCGCGCCTCGCCGAACACGTCCCCTCCCACCCTGTGTATCGCCTGATTGGCTGCTACTATGTCCCGCCTGTGCCCCTCAAGCCCTCACAGCGACATGTCGCTGTGGCTGGGAACACAGTCAAAAATCGTGGTCCCATCTGGACCCCGAGCCACGGGCAGTGGATGGAGGCGCCGGCATGCAAGGGCCAAACAAACTGCCCTGCCCTGGCCTCATCCGCGCAACACCCGCCGTATTGTAGCAGACCGATGTGGCAGCCCCGCAGTGCCGCGCGAGGAGGGGGCGCCATTGCGCCGCGGCAAGACAGTTGGCCCTGGTACGGCATTGACTGGTTAACGCCGCTCGAAAGCCTGTTGATCGGCAGGCATATAGGTACGAAACTGTTTTCTCCATCGGCACGGCAGTCGGGTAGCGATCAAAGTATCGGAGTGGAGTGACCATTCATCACAAGCCGGGGAGCTGATCGTCTACATCAAAGGGTAATGGATCAACTTCAGTACTCTCACTACCCTGCCGTGTGCGCTCTATTGCGAACACCTCGCCATCAACAGTTATGACGAGTTGATTGGCCTCCATCCTGAGCACCAGCTCCGGTAGAGTATCGGGCACTTCAGAAAGTAGCGTTTGGATCGGTTCATGAACATATCTGCGTAGGAAGAAAGCCATCGTCGTACCGGCAAGACCTTCAAGGTGGTTCCATGCCTCTTGTCCCTTATATACTTCGCCAGATTGAGCGCGGAATGCCGCTTCCACTTGGTGCAGTTTGGCATTGGGCGTAGAGTCGAGCACCACAAGTACAGGGGTATACCCGCTGCTCACACAGTCGGCAGGAAACTGCAGCTCCTCCCCCCACCGGCCTTGTCCTGATGCGGCAATAGTTATGCGAAGCTTGATCTCGTACGCCCTTGTGTCACGGACACAATCAACCTGTCGCCCTCGGGAGCTATCGCCTTGTCTACGTATTGGGCTTCTCGCTGCGCTATAAGGCACGCCGCCAATTGCGGAAGCAATGATCGGCTCAAAGAGATAACCCGTTTCTTGAGCAGAACGGTTGTCAATGTCATACATCCACTTCCGCCAGAACAGGAATCCAGTTAAAGCCTTTGGTGTTAGATGACCATACTGCAGCAAACCGCGCGGCCCTATTTGGTCAATAGTCGGAATCGGCTGGGTTTGCAGTATACGCTCATACTTTAACCTGCTCTTATGCAGAGCTGCCAAACACGCAAAATAGGTATCAGCGTTGCTATCCAAAGAAAAAAGACGTTCAAAGTCACTCGTTAAAGTTCCAGGAGAGGTCTTCAGGGTATCAGGTAGAGCCTCGAAGAAGGGTGGTAAATCAATAGATACAGCAGGAAAGTGGTCAAGGAAGCCAAGGTCTCTGGCGATGACGTTAATGAGGTACGCACAGGCCGCCTCGTCAAGGGCAATGCCTTGCTGTCCCCCACCCGCGGAGCGCGCTCTCTCGATAAGAGACCGTTGACTCTGTGTTAGCGCCATAGAGTGAGCTGCCTTGCCGATGTCGTCTTCTGGGAGAATGTATGGTTGACCATTGCGGTGATACGTTGCAAAGCAGGGCTCATGCCAGTCGAGAGAGTAGGAACAAAACTCAAGAGGGCGCCTTCTGAAGGGCATGGTCGCGCTGTCTCTAAATCAGAAGCCAGACTTCGCGCAAGGGCCTCCGCCAGGCGGGGAGGCACCGCGTTGCCAATCACTTGAGAGCGCTCTGCCATGGTGCCCTCGAACACAAAGTCGTCTGGGAATGTCTGGAGGCGTGCACATTCTCGTAGCGTCAGGTTTCTGTCCTCATCAGGATGAAGAAACTCACTGCGTGCCCCTCCCGTGATTGCCTTGGATGGTTCGTCCATGCGCAGCCGCAAAATACCCGTAGGGGCTCCGCCTCGCCGGTCTGTCGGAGTCCCATCCATCACGCGACGGAAGGCGCGGCGCCGATAGCTGTCGTGCCATAACTCATGGGGGAGATCCCGCATCCTCTGGCCGGGCTTGAGAGCCCTTGCTCGTTCCAGGTCTATGCCGTGGAGTGGACGGTAAAAGTGCCCCGAAGGGGTTCCTGGCTCGGTATTGGTAGGAAGAGGCAAACCTTCTAGGGCCTTACTCAGCGTGGGGGTAAGAGGCAAGTGGCGTGCGGCTAACCGTGCGCCAGGGGCCCCATACGCGCTGTGGCTCGGCGCCGGGAAACTAGGGTCCCAGCCCAGACCCCCTATGGCGACCACGCGCTTACGATGCTGGGGCACACCATAATTTGCCGCATTGACCTTCTGGACGCGAACCCTGTAGCCCAAGGCGATCAGGGGCGTCAGAAGGTCAAGAATGTAGTACCCATCGTCACTGGTCAAAAAACCTTCTACGTTCTCGAACACGAAAGCGAGCGGACGTAGCGTCGTCACGATGTGTGCGAAGTGACCGACCAACGTATTGCGGTGATCGGCCGATTTGCGTAAACCGGCAGACGAGAAGCCCTGGCACGGAGGTCCGCCAATGACCACGGTCGCGGTCGGCAGTTCCAGCTCCTTGGTAAGATCGCGGGCAATCACATGGGAACCAAGGTTAGCCGCATAGGTCCGAACAGCGGCAGCATCGTAATCAACAGCAGCAATCACTTCGAATCCAGCAGATATGAAGCCGAGAGATAAACCGCCAGCCCCACAGAACAGGTCAATAACAGTCGCCATGCCTGAGACCCCTCCTTATCCTGTCCTGCCTCGCCTCCTCATTGTACGGGGATAAGGCTGTCGTGGCGATGGGCGCGGCGATACTCGGTGGGGCTGCAGCCCGTGTAGCGGCGAAACACGCGGTGGAAGAAGCGCAGGTCGCCGTAGCCCAGGTGCCAGGCCAGGTCGCCCACCGGCGCATCGCTGCGCAGCAACTCGGCGCAGACGCGGTTGATGCGGTACTCGTGCAGGTAGGCCAGGATGCTGCGCCGGGTGCCCTCCTTGAACAGGTGAGCCAGCCGGCTGGCGCTCATAGCGGTGTGCTGGGCCACGTCGGCCAGCGAGAGCGGCTCGGTGTAGTGGGCCTCGATGTAGCGTAGCGCTGCCTCGACCACGGCGTGGCGGCGGTTGAACGCCAGCGCGGCGCCCTCGCGGGTGAGCTGTTGCTCGTAGGCCCGGCTGAGCAACACCAGCAGGGTGCAGAACGTGTTCTTGAGCACCAGTTCGTGGCCGGGGGCCCGCGCCTCCTGCTCCTCACTCATCTCACGCAGCATCATTTCCACCCGATAGGCTACGGCGCCCTGCAGGTTGAGCCGGTTGGTGAAGCGGGCCTCCTCGCGGAACAGCGGCTCAATGTACAGCAACTTGGTCAGGCCAGAGAGGCTGGCGCTGTCCAGCAGGGCGTCGTCCACAATGCTGGGCAGGAACAGCACATTGACGATGCGCACCTCGGTACTCGGCAGGGGGTAGTAGGCGTGCGGCTCGTTAGGGCTGATCACATAGACGTCGCCAGCCTGGATAGGGTAGCTGCTGGGGCCGATACAGTGGCTGCCCCGCCCGCTGATCAAATAGACCAGTTCGTAGAACTCATGGCAGTGCGACCCAATTGTGCCATGGCAGGCCGGCGTGACCTGTAGAGGAAAGCTATCCAGCTTGAAATCGGCGCTAAGCAGGTGCTGTATCATGGCCAGCCCACCCCGCCAGCTGTTCGGCGTCTTATCCGTGCATTCATTGCCCTCACATGGTAGCACAGGGGGCGTAGCAAGATCAGCCCCAATCTTTGGCTACATGCGCCTATCCTCCGTCGTCAGCGTAGGCTACGATGGCGGTAGCGTCCGAATCATCTTCAGCGCCGGCCCCTCACTCCACGACGCCTACCTGAGTAGGGTGGTCCGGCGCGCCAAGGCTGTACCGCCGGACTGGCAACTGAACACATCGCCACGTCGCCGATTATAGTGTGAGGAGAGTGACTGTGCAACTGGGCTGTAACACAGTGGTCTTTGGGGGGGCTGATCTGGCCACGGCGCTGCAACATGTGGCCTGGGCTGGCTACAAGAACGTCGAACTGGCCGCCATCAAGGGCATGTGTGAGCACCTATCGCTGGAGGGCGGCCCCGAGCATGTGCGCGAAGTGCGCCGCCTGCTCGACGAGAACGGGCTGCGGGTGACGGCCATGGAGGCGGCGACGACCGACCGCACGCGCCTGGACGGTCTGTTTGGCCTGGCTGCTGAGCTCGGTATCGGCATTGTAAATATCGGCTCCGGCGGAACAACGGGCGACGAGGAAGCGACCAAAGCCTCAATCGCCAACATCGCCGATCTGGCCAAACTGGCCGGCCAGCACGGCATCAAGCTAGCCGTGAAGCCGCACGTGGGCCAGGCCATCTACAACGGCGCGACAGCGCTACGCCTGGTCGGCGAGGTCACCGAGCCGGCGCTGGGCCTGAACTTCGACCCCAGCCACCTGTTCCGCGCCGACGAGCAGCCCCAGGAGGTAGCGCACCGCTGGGGCAAGCACATCATCACCTCGCATTTCCGGGATTGCGCCAGCCGCGACCGGGCGGTGGGTCCCCCGGAGACGCAGATCCCTGGCCGGGGCATTGTGGACATCCCGGCCACATTGGCCGCTCTGGCTGAGATCGGCTACGCCGGCCCGCTCAATCTTGAAGTGATCGGGGCCGGCGCCTATCCCCTCTCCCGCGCCATGGGCGTGGCCGCCGAGAGCCGGGGCTACCTGCATCGCTGCCTGCACGAGATCCCGGGAGCGAGCACCTAACACAGCGCGGCTTACACGTAGCGTGACTGTCTGTAGGGGCGTCCCTAGTGGGTGCCCGCGGCTTCACGGGCGCGGGCGGCCCCGACTGGTAGCGAACGTGCGCCGCCATGTACTAGCGTTTAGAACGTGTAACCTCTGAGACTGAAGAGAGAGATAACCCCACGAGTTGGGGCTTTTATAATAGAGGAGTACAACCATGTTGCGCGTCGCCGTGATCGGCCTGGGGGGCATCGGCAAGAACCACACCAACTGGTACAGCAAGAACAAAGATGCGCAGTTGGTGGCCCTGTGCGATATGCTGGCTGAGCGGGTGGACCCCGTGGCCCAACAGTATGGCGTGCCAGCCTACCACTCGGTGGATGACCTGCTGACCTCCGAGCAGATTGACGCGGTTAGCGTGTGTACCGCCGGACCGGAGAACGGCGGCCACCACTATGAGCCAACCATGAAGTGCCTGGACGCAGGCAAGCATGTGCTGGTGGAGAAGCCCATCTCCAACAATATTGAGCACGCCCGCGAGATGGTCCGCCACGCCAAGGAGAAGGGCCTGCTGCTGGGTGTGAACCTGAACCACCGTTTCACCCCGGCGGCCGACCGGGCCAAACAGTTACTCGAGGACGGCGCGGTGGGTGAGGTGCTGTTCATCAACATGGCCCTGTGGATCAACAACCCCAACGAATCATCGCCGTGGTTCCACCTGCGCGCGCTACACCCCCACTCCATTGATGTGATGCGCACGTTTGGCGGGCCGATCACCCGCGTGCAGGCGTTCATGAAGAAGGGGCCGGGCCGCACGATCTGGTCCAACACCTCGGTGAACATGCAGTTCGCCAGCGGCGCCGTGGGCCACCTGACCGGCAGCTACGACGCCAGCGGCATGCACCCCATCGAGCGCTGCGAGGTGGGTGGCAGCGCCGGCCGCTTCATCATTGAGAACGTGTATCAGCGGCTGGAATTCCTGCCCCGCGCTAGCCTGGAGAAGCTGGTCATTGACAACCCCATCATGGGTGGCATGGGCAGCTTCGACGAAACCTTCCGCAACCGCATCAACACCTTTGTCGCCCAGGTGCAGGCCGGCGGCCCACTGGATGCCAGCGGCGACGATGGTCTGGCCGCGCAGGAAGTGATCGAGGCGGCGATCCGCTCCTGGGAGCACGGCACGGTGGAGGAGGTCGCTGGATGACCAACATCGTGTTGATCGCCCTGGATACCCAGCGCGCCGACCACCTGGGCTGCTACGGCTACAACAAGCCGACCAGCCCCTTCATTGATAGCGTGGCCCGCCGGGGGGTGCTGTTTGAGCGCTGCTACGCGCCGAATATCCCCACCCACCCCAGCTTTACAACGATGCTCAGCGGCAAAGAGGCGATCACGCATAACATCATCAACATCGGCGGCGGCGTGCCCCTTGCCGAGGGCGTGCGCCTGCTGCCGGAGATCCTGCGTGAGCAGGGCTACGCCACGGCGGCGGTGGACAGCATGGGCCGCCACTTCTCGCGTGGCTTCGACGAGTACGTGGGCTACGACTGGGACCGCTCCAACCCCACGGTGCTGCGCAAGGCCGAGACGGTCACCGCCAAGGCCTTGCCGGTGATCGAGCGGCTGAAGGAGGGCGAGAAGCCGTTCTTCCTGTTTTTGCACTACTGGGACCCCCACACGCCCTACCTACCGCCCCCCGGCTACACCAGGCGCTTCTACCCCAGGGATGGCGACCCCTACGATGTGCAGAACCACAGCATGGACGAGGCGTGGACCTGGGAGCCGTTCAAGTGGTACTTCCACGATTGGATGCCCGGCGTGACCGACGCCGACTATGTGATCAATCTCTACGATGGCGAGACGGCCTACATGGACCGCCAGCTGCGGCGCGTCTTTCAGGCCCTGGGCCCGGTACGGCGGGACACACTGGTGATCATTACCGCCGACCACGGCGAGGTGCTCAACGAGCAGCTCGGCTACTTCGACCACCACGGCCTCTACGAGGGCAACATCCATGTGCCGCTGATCCTGTATTGGCCGGGCAAGCTGCCCGCCGGGCGGCGCGTACACGGCTTCGTGCAGAACCTGGACCTGGCCCCCACCCTGCTGGAGGTGGCCGGCCTGCGCGACCACGACAACATGGAGGGCATCAGCCTGCTACCCAGCGTCTTTGGGCTGCGCGAGGGCAACTACGACGACGTGTACCTCTCCGAGGCCACCTGGGAAGTCAAGCGCGCCCTGCGCACGCCCGACTGGAAGTTCATCGCCTCTATCGAACAGGACCCTCATGGCCGGCCGATGCGGGAGCTGTTCGACCTGCGGACCGACCCCACCGAGCAGCACAACCTGGCCCAGACCAACCCGGAGCAGGCCCGCGCGCTGGAGGTGCGCCTGGACGCCTGGGTGGCCGGGCGGCTGCATGAGACCGGCCGCGACCAGGATCCCGCGCGGGTGCAGGGCACGTGTGGCACGCGCATCGGCGAGGCCAAGCCAGGCGAGGTGATCGGCGCGGGGGCTACCCCACTGCACCGGCGCAAGGGCGGCAGGGCGGCCAATATCCCCGCCCCCGACGACCTGAAGGCGCCCAACGAGGTGGCTGACGCCACAAGAAAAGAGGTCAAGCTGCATGGCTACGTCAAAAAGTGAGGCCCCCGTGCGCCTGGGCGCGATTAGCTTCGCCCATGGCCACATCAACGCCTACATCGAAGCCATCGCCGACCTGCTCAATGTCCAGGTCGTGGCTGGCTGGGACGACGACCGTGAGCGCGGCGAGGCGCAGTGCGCCAAATATGGCCTGCGCTTCGAGGCCGATCTGGACGCCCTGCTGGCGCGGGAGGACATTGACGCGGTGTTCGTGACCAGCCCGACCAACCAGCACGCCGCCCACGTGGCCGCGGCGGCGCAGGCGGGCAAGGCGGTGCTGCTGCAGAAGCCGATGGCGCTCACCCTGGCCGACTGCGACGCCATCATCGCGGCGGTAGAGCGCTATGGCGTCAAGTTCAGCATGTGCTATCAGATGCGCGCCGACCCGGTTAACCAGAAGATGAAGGAGTTGGTGGACAGCGGGGCGGTGGGCAACGTGGCTATTGTGCGCCGGCGACACGCCATCCCCATGCTGCTACAGCCCTCCTTCGCCAGGCCGGGCAACTGGCACATTGACCCAGTACAGAATATGGGCATGTTCATGGACGACGCCTCTCACGCCGCCGACTGGTTCTACTGGATGCTGGACCGACCCACCAGTGTGATCGCCGAGATAGACAATATCGTGACCGACACGGCCCCCGACGACAACGGCGCGGCGATCTATCGCTTTGCCCGCAAGGAGCTGGGCCTGCTGCTGAACAGCTCAACTATGCTGGCCGCCGAGGCGACCACTGAAATCTACGGCGACAAGGGCACGATCGTGCAGAACTACGGCGACCTGGTCTCTTCAGGCCTGCCCCGGCCCGCTGGGGCCGTCGCGCTCAAGCTCTACCGGGCTGGCGAGAGCGATTGGCAGAGCTTCGACTTCGACGCCAACCGGCCCCATGGCGCGCGCATTAGGGCGGTGCCCGCCCCACTGGTGGCCTACCTGCGCGGTGAGGGCGGTCCGCTGGCCACGGCCCAGGATGGCCGCGTCTGCGTGGAGATGATCCTGGGAGCCTATCAGTCGGCGGGCGAAGGCCGCCGGGTGGCCTTCCCACTGCCGAACCCGGCGACTGGGCACGCGTGAAGGAACTGGCGCCCCGCCACCCCACTATCGTGGTCATCGCCGTGGATACGCTGCACCCCGGTCACCTGGGCTGCTACGGCTACAACAAGCCGACCTCGCCACATATTGATGCCCTGGCCCGGGAGTGCGCCGTGTTCGATACGGTCATCGCGGCGGCGATCCCCACCATGCCGTCGTTCACCACGCTGTACACGGGGCTGCACCCCTATCGCCACGGCATCGTGTCGCACAACGGAGAGCGCCGCCTCTCCGACACCATCCTAGCGCTGCCCCAGCTGGCCAAAGCGCGGGGCTATGTGACGGCGGCGTGCGACAACCTGGTGGTGCAGGGGGAAGGCAAGGGCAGCCACTTCGCCCGCGGCTACGCCCACTACTCGGGGTTCCTGTACAAGCCGTTTGGCGATCAAAGCAACGACCTAACCGACCGCGCGCTCGGTTTCATGCGCGAGGCCGCCGGCCGGCCGCTGTTTCTGTTCGTCCACTACTGGGACCCCCACACGCCCTACGGGCCGCGCCCACCCTACGACACGCTGCACTACCAGCCAGGCAGTGGGCCGGTGACCATGAGCGACGTGATCAGCCTGGCCCCCGAGTACTACAAGGCATTCCTGGGCGATATGAAGCTGAGCCACCCCGACGACTACGCCTACGTGGTGGCCCAATATGATGGCGAGATCAGCCAGGTAGACGCCGAGGTAGGTCGGCTGCTGGCCGGCATCCGCGCTCGGGGCGCCTGGGAGGACACCATCGTGGCGCTGCTCTCCGACCACGGTGAAGCCTTTGGCGAGGGCGACTTCTACTTCGATCACCATGGCCTGTACGACGCGGTGACCCGGGTGACCCTGATGATCAAGGCCCCTGGTGTGGCGGCGGGCCGGGTGGGCGCGCTGGCCTCGACCGAGGATCTGCTGCCCACTCTGGCCAACCTGGCTGGCCTGCCCCTGCCATCCTACCCGCTCAGCGGGGTCAGCCTGGTCCCCTTGCTTGACCGGTCGGCTCAGAGCGTGCGCCAGCAGGTGATCAGCGCCGAGTCGTCACGGCAGGCCTCGCTGTCGCTGCGCACCACCGAGTGGAAGGTAATCTTGCCCATCGTGGAGGACGCCCAGGGGCGGTTACTGCCCGACTTCTACGGGCGGCCGCGTTCGCCGCGGCCACTGCTGTTCAACCTGCGTGATGACCCCGGTGAGCAGCGCGACCTGAGCGACCAGCGGCCCGAGACCCTGGCCGCCCTGCTGGGTGAACTGGGCGACTGGCGTGCGGAGATGGCCCGGGTAACCGGCGAACCGGACCCCATCCAGGCGCAGGGCCTCAGCCTGCCCTACGACCGTTTTATGGGGCGCCTGCGAGCGCGGCGCTGAGCAGCTAGCGGGCGTGGCATCGCTGCTTTCCCCGGTTGAACCAACCCAGTAACTCTCTGGCCTTGTGGACGCCGCGCCGCCGCACGGCGCCCAAGTGCGGTAGAGTAGAGGTCATGGGGCGTAACCCGCCGGGGAAGGCAGGTGGAGCGATGCGGACCGAGCACGATGACGAGCTAGACGACGTGGTGGAGGAGGGGCAGGCCCCGCTGCCAGGCGGACCGGACGGGGAGGGGCTGACCGTCTCCGAGGCGGCGGAGATGCTGGACCTTACGCCACCGGAGGTGCGCCGCCTGATCAGGGCGGGCCGCCTGCCCGCGCGGCGCTTCGCCGGCATCCTGGGGGCCGAGTACCGCCTGGACCGCGCCGATGTGGAGAGGGCGCGTGGCATACATCCAGGCGCCGACGATGCGGCCGGCCCGGCCGCGCCAGCCGCGCCAGCACAGGCCGCCCAGCAGCCCGACGCCCCCACAGGGGTGGGGGAATTGGAGACGCTACGCCAGGAGATAGCCGCGTTGCGCCAGGGTCTGGCCGCCGTGGAGCGCCACCTGAGCGGTAGCGCGGGCGCAATAGGCCCAGAGGACCTGCGGGCGCTGATCAAACGTGAGGTGGCTCAGCAGATGCAGGGGCAGAGCCCACCGCCAGCCGTGACGCGGACGAACACACAGCCGTCACGGCCCTGGTGGTGGGTGCTGCGGCGGGGCCGCGGGCGCTAACCAGGGTCCGGGAGGTCCTCAGCAGCCAGGGGACCTCCCGGACCCTGGACAACTAAGCGGCCCGGCGGAGGACATTCGTAGTTTTGGCCGTAGCTTCCTGGAGGCGCTGGGCCTTGGCGGCAAGAGCGGTGTCCACGGCGTCCTTGGCCTGGGCCACCGTGGAGAAGCTGCGGGTGGGCAGATAATGCTGCTTGGTGTCGTTCCAGATCGGTTCGATAGCTGAGAGGTCGGGGCAGTAGGACGGTAAGTAGACCAGCTCAATGCCCGCCGCAGTCCAGGCGGCGCGGGCCTCAGCGACACTCTGGCTCTTATGCATCGAGTCGTTATCCAGCACGATCCACAGAGGACGCTCCCGACGCCAGTCTGCCGGCGCTCCCTTTGGACGCTCTCGCCACCTGCCAGATGAAGTCCACGACGCGCTGGGCATCACTGGGACCCACCGCGTCCTCCTGCAGACCATGGGCGGCCGCTTGCTCCTGGCGCGTGAGGCGCCGCGTCTTGGCCCAACTCTTGGGCAGGGCGGCCCAGGTCTGGACCTCCAGGCGCCCGGCCTGCGGGCCGTGGGTACAGGAGGCGCGCGGCCACGCCGCCGAAGGTCGGCGCGTCCTGGCCGACCTGTTAGCCCGCACGCCCGACGCGCCTGCCCAGACGCGGGCCAAGGCGCTCAACGCGGCGGGCAACCTGGCCTTCCGCCAGGGTGACTACGCCGAAGCAACCGCTCTGCTACAGCAGAGCCTGCTTGAGCGCCAGGCCATGGGTGACACGCGAGGGATGGCCCTTACCCTGAACAACCTGGGCCTAGTGGCCGATGAGCAGGGGCGTCATGCCGACGCCCGTGCCTTTTTCACCGAGAGCCTAGCCCTAAAGGAGCAGCAGGGTGACCAGCGTGGCGTGGCCAATTCGCTGACCAACCTGGGTCTGGTAGCCGGGCGGCAGGGTGATCTGGCTGGCGCCGTGGCGCTCCACCAGCGCAGCCTGGCCCTGCTGCGCGACCTGGGCGATAGGCAGGGCGCCGCCCGAGCGCTGAATAACCTGGCCGACGCGCTGGGCCACCAGGGCGACTTCGGCGGGGCAACGGCGCTGCTGAAAGAGAGTGCGGCGCTGGCCCGGGAGGTAGGCGATCACGCTGCCCTGGCCGTGACAGCCCAGCTGGAAGGCTTCCTGGCCCACCGTCGGGGAGACCAGGACGGAGCGCTCACCAGCTATGCCGGCGCACTCAGGCTGCGCGCCAAACTGGGCGACAAGCAGGGCCTGGCCGAGACGCTGGAGGGGCTGGCGGCTGTGTGGCTGGCCCGCCAGGAGCCGGAGCGGGCGGCGCGGCTATGCGGCGCCGCCGACGCCGTGCGCACGGCTATAGGCGCGCCCTTGCCTGCGGCGGGCCACGCCGCTGGCGACCATATCCACGCCCAACTGGGCGAGCAGCTGGGCGTAGAAGAGCTAGCGCGGCTGCTGGCGCAGGGCCATGCGCTGCCGCTGGACCAAGCCATTGGCGAAGCGCTCTCGGAGACCGTGGCGGCGCCGGTAGCCGGGACGGGATAGCAAGGCTGGGGACGCCCTATGGCAGCCAGGGCGCGGGAGGCGGGTACCGTTGGGGTAGGTCAACCGATGCGTGTTAGCGCCCGTGCGTCTGTCCATGAACACATATGGGCCGCAGTGGGCAGGCGGGGCAGTGGGGCCGTTGCGCCTTGCACACCTGGCGGCCGTGGCTAATCAGGTTGACGTGCAGATCATAGGTTTGCTCTGGCGGCAGCACACTCTCAACGATCCGCTGGACATCTTCAGGGGTGGCGCTGGCCGGCGCGAAACCAACGCGGCGGGAGACACGGTGGACGTGTGTATCCACGGGGAAGGCAGGCAGGTGGCAGGCGAACAGCAGCACGCAGGCCGCCGTCTTGGGTCCCACGCCGTGGAGCGCGCGCAGGCGGGCCGTTGCGGCGGGTACACCCTGATCGGCCAGGGTGTCCAGGGACAGGTGGCCCTCCTGGGCCAGCACCTCGTGCAGGATGGCCTGAATGCGCGGCGCCTTCTGATTGGCCAGGCCGCCAGCCCAGATCGCCTCGGCCACCTCGCCGGTGGGCGCGGCCAGCACGTCGGCCCAGGTGGGAAAGCGCTGGCGCAGGCTGGCAAAGGCGCGGCCCGAGTTGGTATCCGAGGTGTGCTGCGATAGGATGGTGGCGATCAGTTCGCTGAGGGGGTCCAGCGCGTCGTGTGGCGCTCGTTCGCCGTAGGCGCGCACCAGCGCGTCGCGGACCAGCTCAACGTGTAGGGCACGGTCGGCAAGCAGGTCCGCGAACGCTGCCGGGCCATAGCCTCCTTCAGCCAGCGACGGTGAAGGGGCCTGGCGCATCCCTACGCCCAGCCTTTAGCCTTGATGTTGCGCAGGCTCAGCCGGGCCGCCTCCAACGCGGGGCGGTTTTTGGAGAGGTCCTGTTCCACAATATACCCTTGGACGCCCACCTGCTGGCCAGCGGCGACGATGGCGTCCATATCCATGGTACCCTCGCCCACTTCGGCAAACGAGCGAGCCTCGTCGGGGGCCATATCCTTCATGTGGATCAACGTGCAGCGGCGGCCCAGCTTACGGATGTAGGCCACGGGATCCACGTTGCCATACTGTGCCCAGTACACGTCGAACTCGGAGTTGACCAGATTGGCGTCAGCGGCCTCGAATAGCACATCCAGGGCGTACTGGCCGTCCACGCGCTCGAACTCGAAAGCATGGTTGTGGTAGAAGAACGATAGGCCATACTCCTTGGCCTTTGCTCCGGCCCGAGTGAGCACGCTAGCCAGCGCCCGATAGCCGGCCGCATCGCCGCGGCGATCCTCGGGCAGGTAGGGGCAGCCCACGTGGCTGCAGCCCACCGCCCTGGCAAACTCCATGGCCGCGCTGGGGTCGCCCTCAAGTTGACCTAGCGGGATATGTGTGGAGACGCCGCGCAGCCCCAAATCGTCCATCACCTTCTTTAGCTCCGGGGCCGTCATGTCGCCGTAGCCGGCGAACTCAACGGCGGTATAGCCCATGTCAGCGACCTGGCGCAACGTGCCCAGGAAGTCGCGGGCCAGGTCATCGCGCACGGTGTAGAGCTGCAACGCAACAGGGATCGTGGCCATCATATTCTCCTCACTTCAACCGGCCAACGGGGCCGATGTTCAAGTTCCACTCTACCATACGCAGGCATCCCATATCTGAACCATGGCCTGAACGACCGGCCCGTGGCTAACGCCATCAATCATAACGCAGAGCAGTGAGGCGCCGTGCGTGATGCGCGGGGTCCGCAAGTGGGTCACGGCTTTGCGGATCGCCACGGCCGCCCAACGGATCACACAGCGACGCCAGTGGTATAAGGCTCCAGTACTGGCGGAGCTTCGGACAGGGGCTTCCCGACGAGAGTGGGGCCTATCAGCATAGCTATGGACGTATCAGGCACGCTAAAACTTTTTCAAGAAGGAAGGCCACCACGCCATCTACTTCCCAGCGCGAGGCCGGCTCCAGCGCCTCCACAATATGCTGGTAACTGATGGCATCGTGCAGATAGCCCAACGGCTCAGCGATCAACCACAGCGCGCGAAGACGGTCGAGCGGCTCGTAGTCACTCCAAAGAGCCAGGTAGCTCTCCCGCAGTCTGGTCCAGGCTTCATGGCCCAAGGCGTACTCCGCGGCGTCCTTAACAGTGACCAGATCCAGGAAGGGATGGGCAATACAGCCGTCAGTCCAGTCGAAGAACCTGTACCCGCCCGGCGCCCGGGCGATATTGCCAGGGTGCAGATCACCATGCGCCAACGTCGGCGGAATGGCGGCGGTAGCCAGCTGCGCGCACATCTCCACCAGCCGCGGCCCCTGCGCACGGAGGCGCTCAATTATGATCGGCCTCCAGGCCAGCAAGGGCCGTGGAGTCGTTCAGCAGAGGTTCAATCTGTCCTGCTAACAGCTTGTCGGAGAGAGCAGTTTCCGTACGGATCAACTCGTCGAGAGCCTGCTCGTTTGTGACGGCGGCCTGGGAGACAGGACACGCTGCCGCGCACCGGGGTGGAGCCCACAACTCACAGCGCACGCTAGGAGGCCCGCCAGACGATGCCCTCGGCCTACTGGATGAGGTATCATCAGTGGGACGCCCAGAGGACGAGTGGGCGTGGATGGCCGGAGAAGGGGAGAGACCGAAGATGAACTACCGTCGCCTGGGCAAGGCGGGGCTAAAAGTAAGTGAGCTGTCGTTCGGAGCATGGGTCACCTTCGGCGGGCAGGTGGGCCAGGAGCTGGCCCGCGAGTGCATGGCGGCGGCCTACGACGCGGGGGTCAACTTCTTTGACAACGCCGAAGGCTACGCCGCCGGGGAAGCCGAGACCGTGATGGGCAAAGCGATCAAGGAGTTGGGCTGGCGCCGCGAGAGCATCGTCGTCTCAACCAAAATCTTCTGGGGCGGCGACGGGCCAAACGATCTGGGCCTGTCTCACAAGCATGTGATGGAGGGGGTCAACAACGCTCTGCGCCGCCTCCAGATGGACTATGTGGACCTTGTTTTCTGTCACCGCCCCGATCCGAACACGCCGATCGAGGAGACGGTGCGGGCTATGGACATCGTGATCAAGCAGGGCAAGGCCCTGTATTGGGGCACGTCGGAGTGGAGCGCGGCGGAGATCATGCGCGCCGACGGCCTGGCCCGACAGTATGGCCTGACGCCGCCGACGATGGAACAGCCGCAGTACAACATGTTTGTGCGGGAACGCGTTGAGAAAGAGTACGCGCTGCTGTATCAGGAGTTGGGCTACGGAACAACCATCTGGAGTCCCCTGGCCTCGGGCCTGCTGAGCGGCAAGTACAATGACGGCATCCCCACCGACAGCCGAGCCGCCCTGGAGGGCTACGAGTGGCTTCAGCAGGGCATCACACCTGAGCGGATCACCAAGGTGCGCCAACTGCAGCCCATTGCCGCTGAGCTGTCCTCTTCGTTGGCCCAGTTGGCGCTGGCGTGGTGTCTGATGAACCCCCACGTCAGCACGGTGATCACGGGCGCGAGCCGACCGGAGCAGGTCGTCGAGAACATGAAGGCGGTCGAGGTTGCCGCGCGGCTGACTCCCGAGGTGATGGCGCGCATTGAGGCGATCCTGGCCAACGCGCCCACCACCGACTGAGCGCGGCGCCCAAACGCCATTGGGGGCGGGGCTGGCGCGCCAGCCCCGCCCATCTCAGCTCAGCTCAGCCCTGTTCTCAGGACGTTATTTTGCGGCCAGGTCCAGGGTCCAGAGGCGCGCATTCCAGGCCAGGCCGGGCTGGTAGGGATTGGGTTGATACCCGCGCAGGTGAGATGTGGTGGCGCTCAGGATGTGTGGCCAGGCGATATAGATGGCTGGTTGATCGTAGGCCAGCAGGCGCTGGATCCGCTGGTAGAGGTGTGCGCGCGTCTGCAGGTTGCGTTCAGCCTGGGCGGCCACAATCAGCCGGTCAACCACGGGGCTGTGGTAGCCTACAAAATTCATAGCCGCCGGGCGATCTGGTGTGGCCACCGCCGCACTATGCCAGTAGACCGCGTCGTCGGGGTCGGGCGGGTTAGTCCAGCTATACAGCACCGCGTTCATGGCCGGTCTACGCAGACGATCAGCGGAGAGCAGCGGCCCCCGTGGTCCAAAGATCTCCTCGGCGGGGGCCAGCTGTACGGTGACGGCCACACCCACCGACCGCCACCCCGTGGCGATCAGTCGCGCGGTGCGCTCGGCCCCAGGGGCGCCGGCCACCGCCCACAAAGTAATGGCCAGTGGGGCGCCGCCACGCCGCAGGGCGCCGCCAGGCCCCGTGGGGAGGAAGCCCAGCGCCCGCAGACCACGCCGCGCCGCGGCGGGATCAAAACTGTAGGCCCCGCGCAAGCCAGGCTCGAACCAGCGGGTGGACGGAGGCTGATCGCCAACAGCGACGGCGCCCAGACCCAGCAGGACCTCATCCACAATGCGCTGCCGCGGCGTGGCCCGCACCAGAGCGCGCCGCACCGCGCCCTCCCTGAGGAATCCGCTCTCCACAAGATCCACATGCATCCAGCTAAACCCCGGCGTGGCATAGATAGCCACACCAGTGGCGCCTGGCCGTCGCAGGGCTAGGTACTCCGCGGCAGTGAGGTTCAGGGTCGGCGGCAGCACCACGGCGCCGCCCGCGCGTAGAGCGGCCAGCGCCACATCACGGGTGGGCGTCCGCTGATAGATCAGCCGCTGGATACCCACTGGAGGGGCGTCAGAGAGGTGGGTACGGACCAGAGTGACGTGATCGCCCGGCACGAATTCGGTCACGGCGAAGGGGCCACTGCCAACTGGGCGGCGGGTGAACGCCGCGTAGTCACGCGCCGCCGCCGGGGATAACGGCTCCAGGACGTGGGCGGGCAGGATGGGCGCCGTGCCGAACAACGCGGCAAACGGGGCATAGGGCGTGTCTAGCTGGATAGTGACCTGGTCATCGCCCACCGAGCTGAGCGTTTTGATATGGGAGAAGGCGGCCGTGGAGGTGGCCCCAAAGGCCGGGTTGGTGACCAGACGGGCGGTGTAGAGCACGTCCCTGGCGGTCACGGGCAGGCCATCCTGCCACCGTGCGGCGGGATTTAACCAGAAGGTCCAGCGCAACCCATCGGCGGAGCGCCCCCAGCGTTGAGCGAGGTTGGGTCGGGGTGAGCCATTGGGCAAGATGGACAGCAGGCTGTCGAACACAGCGGAGGTGATGTCCAGGCTGACCTGGCTGTGCGCTAGATAGGGGTTGAGCGTATCGGGCGTCTCCGGTTCCTCCACAAACAGCGTGCCAGTAGCGCCTCGTGGCGCCCCTGGCTGGGACGCCGGGAGAGGCGCGAAGGGGGGCCGGTGTGCCACGACACTGGGACCGGAGGCGCCGAGCGCGGGCCCCACGGTTATGCTCAGGAGGAGGAATAGGGCCAGGCAGGCCGGGTGCGCCATGGCGCGCCATGGCCGCGGGGCCGCGACGGGCAGAGGTGGCGGAGAAATCATGCTTTACTCGAACACTCCCACAATAGTGGTGAACTCGATGTTGTTGCCGAACGGATCACGGCTGAAGAAACGTGGCCGGTTGGGGATGGCCACGGCATCCTCAATGGCGTGGCCACGGTCCTCTAGCTTCTGGCGCAGCGCCGGCACATCGTCAACGACCAGGCAGAGGTGACGACCTGAGCCAGTATTGTGGGGCGCATCCTCGGCAACCAGGTGCAGTTCCTGGTCGCCCAGGCGGAACCAGAGCAGATCCATTGATGAGAGCGACCCAGGCCGCTTGATCTCCTCCAACCCCAGGGTGTCCCCGTAATAGGCGCGAACCTGTTCATCGCTGCCGAATGGTCGGGTCAGGCTGACATGCTGAATACGCTCGATTTTCATGCTGGCGCCACTCTTTTTCACTGGTCGCTGCCCATCTCTACCCCTATTATGACCACCAGGGGCGCCCAAGACAAGGGGCCGTTATGCCGTAGCGCGATGCATGACGCTGTTCCAATACCCCACCCATCATGAGCAAAGCGACAGCGGACACTGGCTATGTAACCTGGTACACTGGGTGCGGCCACCCTGGTCAAGGCAGCGGGCGGCGCGCCATGACGTCAGGGTGGCGCAAGAAGGGGCAACGGGACAATGCGGCAGTGCTATCGCTGTGGGTACCGCTATAGCGGTGATAAACTGCGCTGCCTGAGCTGTGGGGCGCGCCTGACCGCCCTGGACACTCTGGGGTTGTGGCGTGGTCTGCGCCGCTACCGCGCCAAGAGAGGCGCCGCGCCTTTTGCACCGATAGGACGCCTCATTCTGATCATGGTTGTACCGGCCGTGGCCTACACGATGGTCGTTCCTCAGGTGGGCGCCCCGGGTAACCCGACCACGGGCGCCCAGTCGCGCCCGGTGCGCCCACCGCTCGGCGTGAGCCAGGGAGCAGCCGCGGCCGCGCTCTCGCTCCTGGTTGCACATGGCCCCAATCACCTACGCCAGGCGCCGCCGTCGCTCGCGCCGGCGGGCGCCCGGGCAGTGATCGCTCCCGGCAACCGGACAGGATGTCCTACCCCCCTTGCCGTGGCGCCTCCGCGTGCGATGCGCCATCGCTGCCGATGATCAGGCGGGGGAAGCTAAATGCGGTCACCGGCGCCGGTGTCTCTCGTGGGTCGAACCAGAGGCTGGGATCGGCGGCCACATCGCGCGCCTCAACACGCCGGCCAGGCAGCGATCCACTCTCGTTCTTCTTGCTTTTCTTGACGCCCTGATCATCGGGCCACGGACAATCGCCCAGTGCTGGATCAAACATTAGCCCCCTCCTCACCAATCGGATACTCCGCCTGTCCCAAGGGTAGCACGATCGGTCGCTATAGCGCCTCTCTTTCTCCACAGGCGGCCCCCACGAGCAGGCCTGTAGAGCAACGCGCCACCCCCACGCCACGATAGGGTATTCTTTAGCGGTAGCTCCGGCGCAACGTCTCGACTATCGGGCAGGTAGGTAAGAGCCAGGGCAGCGGCGGTGAGGGCTGGCGGCGCACGGAGAGAAAGCGGCAGATGGGCATAGCCACGCGGCGCATCGGGGTGCTGGGCGGCACCTTTGATCCGATCCATTTTGGGCATCTGGCCGCCGCCGAGGAGGCCTGGCAGGCGCTCGACTTACAACAGGTCATTCTGGTACCGAACTGGCAGCAGCCGCTGAAGCGCCCCGGCGCGGTCGCGCCGGCCCACCGCCTGCGCATGGCCCAACTGGCCGTGGCCGGTAATCCGCGCCTGGAGGTCAGCGACATCGAGCTGCGTCGCGCCGGACCCTCCTACACCCTGGACACGCTGCGGGCATTGCGCGCCGCCTGGGGCGGCGCCACCGAGGTTTTTCTGCTGCTGGGGGCCGACGCGGCGGCCCAGTTTGGCGCGTGGCGGCAGCCCACTGAGATCCTGACCCTATGCTACTTGGTGATTATGTCACGTTCTGAGGCGCGCGAGCCGGACTGGGCCACCCTGGAAGCTATCTCGCCCCATGCGCGGGAGCGCGTGTACCTGCTGACCGTGCCCGACCTGGACATCTCGGCCACCGACCTGCGCGCCCGCCTGGCGGCGGGACGGTCTATCCGCTACCAAACGCCCGATGCGGTCCGCGAGTATATCGCGGCTCATCAGCTATACAGCTCGGACGGCCCACCGGCGCCTGGCGACCACTGAGGGTTGGTAGACTAGGCCATGGCCACGATGTGGCCGCAGCGCGGGCAGCGCGGCAGATCAGGCGACATGCGCAGGCGCTGAGCCTCGGCGGTGGGCAGCGTGGCCCCACAGCCATGGCAGACGCCGGAGATCATACGCACCACCGGCTTGCCCTTGCCCGATCCGGCCAGGGTGCGGTAGACCTGCATAGCCGCTGGCGGTACACGCCCGGCGAGGGCGACCCGCTGCGCCTTGATAGCAACACCCCGCGCCTCAAGCGCCTCAAGGGCGCCATGCAGCGCAGGTAGGTGGCCAGCGTGCAGGGCCTCAAAGGCTATCACGGCGTCGCGTCGGCGGCGCAACTCAGCCTCCTGGGCCTCGGTGGACACCATCAACTCCACGATCTCATCCTCACCAGAGGTGACCTGCTGGCGGCGGTGGGCGATCTCCGACTCCAGGGAGGCCATTGCCCGCGCATTAGTCCCCACATCGGCGCTAAAACGCCGATCCAGGGCGACCAGCTTTGCTTTGAGGTCGGCTACCTCACCCTCCACGGCGCGCTGCCGCGCCGCCTGGCGGCGTAGCTCCCCCTCGGCCTGGGATAGGTCGGCCCGGGCAGCGACTAGCTCGGTGGGCTCATCGAGCGCCGCTTTAGCCGCCGCGACCTGGCGCAGCAGATCGGCCATCTCAAGGTCAAGGCCCTGCACGGCCAGCAACAGGTCTACCGTTTCGTTCATCGCTTGCTCTTCCAGGGCCACTGATGGCCCAAATTAGGGGTCCGGCGTGACCCTTCTTCGTGCCAGGAATGGTAGCAACAACTAGGGACGTCGGTCAATCACCCGCTGCTCTTGCTTCGGTAGATGGTTACCGTCGCGTTGCTGTAGGCCACATCCATAAACGCCTTGAACTTGGTCAGCGCGGGGGCGTTGCAGTTGTCGGCGGCGTAGTAGTGGGCTTCCTGAGGACCGACATAGACGTAGCTGACACCGCGCTCCCGCAGGGCGGCCCGCGCCGCATCCACGCTCGACCCAAAGATGGCGGCGGCGGCGGCCCCATTTGCGGCCGTCGCCGGGTTGTTGGGGTGCCATAACCCCTCGTGACTGCTCGGCGCCACCACCAGGCCAATCAGGCCGCTGAAAGTGACCACCTGACCAGAACGCGGCGGGTCGGTGGGGCTCCCGCAGGCATCCCAGTATTCACACCTGCTGGTCGCCTCGGCGACCACGGCGCCCCGGGGCGCATTGTCGCGCAGCCAGTTAATGGCTTGATAATCGTCAGGGGAAACGGCCTGCAGGTAGGCCATGCCGTCCAGAGTGGGCACGGGCCCCGCGCTGCCCCCGCTGCTGGGCACGGCCAGCACGGTAAAGGTGCCCGTGGTCAGCGCGACCAGGCCCAGGGCCACGGCACAGGCGACCTGCCCTCCCGACAGCCTGAGCCGCCTGGCCCCGTCTCGGGCGGCAGCCGCCGCGCCGGCCCGCCGCCATAGGGTAGCGAAGCCCCACGCGGCGGCCACGCCCAGCAGCACCCAAATCTCGTAGTAGAACTTGAACACCGTGTTCATGCGGTAGCTGCCGCCACCGGCGAAGATATCCTTCAGGTAGACGAACTCGCACAGGACGGTCAGGCCCAGGGCCAGAGCGGTGGCCAGCCAGGCAAACATCGCCCGCGGCTCATCCACGCGGCGGGCCAGCAGGTGGTAGGCGATGCCGGCCAGCAGGAGCACGGCCAGCAGGGTCAGGCTGCCGTGGACCACCCACAGGACCAGCAGGGCCACTGCCCCAATGGCCAGGGCCCGCCCGTTGCCCGTGGGCAGGGCCACGCGCTCCTCAGCCACCTCGCCCCCGCCGGCGGAGACCGGCGGGGACTCCGGGAGCGGGTCCCCCGCCGGGGCAGGCGGTCCCAGCGCCCAGCGCCACAACGGCGGCCCCACCGCCAGGGCCAGCAGTGCGACCAGGGGCAGCAGGAAGGGGCCGTTGATGGTTAGGTACTCGCCCACGTTGGTGGCCGTGGGCTGGAAGCCCAGGCCGCCAGCCGGACTATGGTAGCTTAGCCAGAAGGGCAGCCACAGCAGCAGACTCAACAGCAGCAGGGCACTGGCGGGGGCGACCGCCGAGCGAACCGCCGAGGCCAGCGACGCGCCGCGCGCGAAGGGGCCTGCTACCAGGCAGAGGGTGACCAGCACGAGGTACGTTGGCAGGTCCCAGCTATTGATGGCGTAGAGGCTGCCCAGCGCCAGCCCGGCCAGCCCCAGGCCCAGCCAGGCCAGGGGCGGCGTCCCAAAAGCGCGCGTACCTCCCTGGGGGGCCAGGATAATGTGCAGGGCGATGGCGATGCACAGCAGGGTAAAAGGCAGCGCCATCACATGGGGGTGCAGGTCGCCCCACACAAAGCTGAAGAAGGGGAACTCGTTGATCGTGGTGTAGTTGCTGCAGCCGCCGATCACTCGGCTGGCGCACCAACTGTTGACCTGTGCCCAGTTGCTCACCCCAGAGGTGAGGTTGCCCCACACCTGGCCCCAGCCAGCCAGGTTGCCAGTCAGGCCCACAAAGGCGGGGGCCAGCAGCGCCCAGCCACGCGAACCAATCAGGCTAAGCCCCAGCGAGTAGGCCCCGCTCAGGGTGAGCGCGAAGACCAGGGCCAGAGCCAGGTTGTAGGCGACGGCGGCGGGCACAAAAGCCATGTGGGCTACCGTGCCCATGGCCAGGTAGCCCAGGTAGTAGTAGTTGACCGTTGTACCGGCCAGCCACAGATCAGGCGGGGGGAACTGGCGGTGGACCATTGAGGTGGTCAGGTACATCAGGTCCATCGGCTTCTCGGTGTAGTGGATGTCGGGGTGGTAGGCCCGCACCAGCGTCCAGACGACCAAGGCGACGATGAACAGGACTTCCTGAATGGCCATGGTGGGCCATAGCCGGCGCACGATCTCGCGCACGTCTTCGCCCCGGCGCGCCAGCGCCCACAGGCCCAGCACGGCCAGACCCACGGCCAGCGTCCACAGGATCACCGCGTAGTTTGCCGCGCCCACGACGATGCCCAGCAGCCAGTTGGCCCAACAGATGGTCAATAGGCCCACGACTTTGGCAAAAGCGTAGCCACGGTCAACCAGGTGGGGGAACACGGCCAGCGTCAGCGGCAGCGCGGCTAGGCCAATCAGTTCTACAGCGATCAGCCACGTCAGAAACATGGTCAAGACCACAAGCTCCCATTCGCTACACGCCGCATCATCATCCCGCGCGCCTCAGCGCGGCGCTTCCCTGCTAATGCTAGCAGATCGTTCGCCACGACAGGAGATCAGCGCCTATGCGCCGGGTGAGCAGGCCGGGCCAGCGACACGCGGGAGGCCGGAGCAGGCGCGCTCCCTGGCGGCTCAGCGCCCCAGGGGCCAGACACACATGCGGGAGGCCGGAGCAAAGCGTCAGGAGTGCAGCCGATACCCGGTGCGCTGCGGCAGTTGGGCCATGGACACCAGCCTTGCGGTGGACGCCGTCAGGAGTGCAGCCGATACTCGGCGTGCTGCTCCAGCATGTGCATGTCGGCGTTGTGGCGGGTGGCCAGGCTCTCCACGGCCCGCTGCAGGGGCGCGTCACCGGGCTGCACCTCCAGGCCCTTGAGCATCTCGGCCTGGCTCTTCAACTCGGCGCGCGCGCGCAGGTCGTATAGGCGGGCCAGGTAGACATTGAGCGTGGGGGCCAGCCGCTCCCGGGGCACGCGGGGTTGCTTGACCACCAACCCGGCAACCCGCTCGACGGCAGCCGCCAGATCGGGGTCCGGCTCATCGCCCAGCATGTCTAGCAGCTCCGCCGCGGCCACTCCAGAACGGGCGCGGGGCGCCGCGCTATCGTCGTCAGCGCTGATGGCCAGCAGGAGGCCCAACAGCACGCGGTGGGTCGCCCCCACCAGGCCCACATCGGCTAGCTCGTCCACCACACCCTCGGGCAGCGGCACACAGGGCATCAACACAGCCAGCAAGCTTTCTTCAAGCCCAATGATGGGGTCGCCAACCGCGGCGGCGCGCTGTAGCGCGGCCACCTGCAGCCGCTGAGCGGGGCGCTGCTCGCGCTGCTGGGCCGGGCTGCTTGACCCGCCGGCGGTCTGCAGGCCGCCACGTCCGGTGGCCAGCAGAGCCTTACGCAGCAGGGTCACCTCTACACCAGTCGTCTCACCGAGGCGTTCCAGATAGGTCTGCTGAGTGCCCACCCCGGGCAGCTCTTTGATCACCGGCAGCAGCGCATCAATCAAGCGCTGCTTGTAGTCGGGCGCGCCAGGGTCCAGGTCAACCAGCACAAGGGCAAAGAAATGGTCCACAATGGGCACGGCGGCGGTGATGGCCTCCTGCCAGCGCGGCGGGGACTGGCCGATCAGTTCATCGGGGTCCAGGCCATCGGGCAGCATGGCCACCCGCAGATCCACGGCGCCGGTGGGGCGGTCGCGCAGGCTGGAGAGGGCCAGCAACCCAGCGCGCACGGCGGCTTTCTGCCCAGCGGGATCGGCGTCAAGGGCCAGGGTGATCCGGGGGGCCAGTCGAGCCACGAGGCCCAACTGATCAACCGTGATGGAGGTGCCCAGGGCGGCCACCACAGTGGCAAAGCCAGCCTGGTGGGCTCGGATGGCATCAACATACCCCTCCACCAGCACGGCATGACCAGCTTTGTGGATGGCGTCGCGCGCCAGGTCCAGCCCGAACAACACCCTGCCCTTATCAAAGATGGCGGTGCGCGGCGAGTTCAGATATTTGGGCTCACCGCCATCCAGGACGCGGCCGCCAAAGCCCAGCACCCGGCCCTGGCCGTCGCGGATAGGAAACATGACCCGGCCACGGAAGCGGTCGTAGAGGGTGCCCCGCTCCTCGTGGCGCACGGCCAGCCCCGCCGCCTCGATATCCTCATCGCCGAAGCCGTTGGCGCGCAGGCGGCCATAGAGGGCCTCCCAGGCGTCAGGGGCGAACCCGATGCCAAAGCGTTCGCGCGTCTCCTTGGTCAGGCCTCGCCGGTCCAGGTAGGCCCGCGCGGCGGCGCCCGCCGGCCCGGCAAGCACACCCTGATAGAACAGCGCGGCCGCGGCGGTCAGGTCGAACAGACGCGACTGCTGGATCCGCCGCCCCTTGGTGGCCGCGCTGTCTTCAAGCACGACGCCGGTCCGTTGAGCCAACACACGCAGGGCCTCGCCAAACTCCACGTGCTGGGTAGCCATCACAAACCCAAAAATATCGCCGTTGACCCCGCAGCCAAAGCAGTGATACATGCCACGGCCCGGCGACACGACGAATGACGGCGTCTTCTCGTTGTGGAAGGGGCACAGGCCCATGTAGTTGGTCCCCGAGCGCTTGAGGGTGACCGTCTCCCCCACCAGTTGCTCGATAGCCAGGCGCTCCTTGATTTGCTCGGTCGGATTGAGTGTGCTCATGCTGCTTACTCTAGCGGCGTTGAGTGGAGGCGCCGAGGGCCTTTTCCACACTGTCGAGGCCGTAGAGGGCGTAAACCGGCGGTTATCCACCGTTCTTGCCCCGCGGGCCGCGGCGCAAGGCCAAGGGAGCGGAGTTGTGGCTACAGCGCCACGTGATGGCACACTATGTGCCTATCGGTGTTATGCTGAATGGAGTAGCGCCGACGCGGCTGCCCAACATGCGGGCAGCGGGATCGGCACAGGCCCGGGCATCTCGGCAGGCGCGCATCGGTCTCCCCGCTGCCGACGGCGGAGCGACTGATTGCAGAGCGAGGTCGTGTACCACGGAGGAAGGCGGAGGAGACGGCTGATGAAAGGCGTGGTGGGTATACTTCCACTGGTTGTGGCTCTGATCGTTGTGGGTACGGGAGCGGCGCCGGCGCCCAAGCCGACAGCAGTGATCGCCGGCCTGGGCGTTCAGACGGACGTGGACGGCCGGTACTATTCAGTCTACTCACCCTACTCGATCAAGAGCGCCTGGCACGGCGCGGGCTTCCAGGATACCAACGGCCAGGGGGATCGCTTCACCAGCGGCCAGCGGCACATAGACATCCTGAGCTTTGAAAACACTAAGCACTACAACACGCCGAGCCTGGTCGAGGCAGCGCAGTCGGCGCTGCAGCAAAGTGGGTTCAAGCCCACTGCGTCCACGGTGATTCACATCAAGAGCGAACGCGTCCCCGTGCTTGTCTTCTCAAACAAGGATGGGGCCTACGCCGAGTTGGTGTTTGTGCTGGCCAACCGCGCCTGGGTGATGGCCCTGATCTCAGACAAGTCGAACGCGCGGCATGATCTGGATGAGTTCCTGCGCGCCGTGACGACGTTTCGCCTGGAGCACACGACGGTCAAGTAAAGGCAGACATACCCGAAAACAACGTGGGTTCCGCCTCCTGGCCGTACTCAGGGTGAACCTGTACCTGCTAGAGATGGTTCGCGCATAGGCGGGCGAGGCTCAGGGCGCGATTGGTTGTAGTCAACCACGGCCACGGCGGCGACAGCTAGCCAGAACAACATGGCCAGATCGGCCACGAAATAGGAGTTGTCCACCAGGCCATGCACGAGCAGCGCCAGCACACTGGCCGAGGCCATCACCACGGGGACCAGCGCTTCTCGCGTCTGACCGTTGGGCGTGGGCTCCACAACGGCGCGGTGGGCGCGGATGAAGAACAACCCGAGTAGCCAGGCCAGAGCGGCCAGGCCCAGCAGGCCGGTGCTCAGCCAGACATCCAGGACGATGTTGTGCGGATGGGAGAGAAAAGGTTCCAGATGCCCCGCCTCGGACATGTAGGAGTGGCCAGGGATAAGATAGCTGTTGCCCGATGGCAGAACCCAACCCGCTGGCAACGCGGGGGGCTTGGCGAGCTTTCGGAAGCCCCAGGCGCTGTAGTAGTACAGAAAGTTGTCGGGACCCACGCCGACAATAGGATGATCACGGGCCATGCGCAGTGCGCTCTGCCAGACGTAGACCCTGGCCTGAGAGCTGGTGCCATGGCCCAGGGAGACCAAGCGACCCAGCGCGCCGGTGGGGTGTAGCTCGGCTAGCACCAGCAGGAGCACGCCAAGGAGGCCGCCAAGAAGCACGGGGAGGCGCACCCGCGGAGCCCAGAGAGCCACCACGGCGGCGCAGACCACGGCAGCGGTGAGCCAGGCGCCGCGTGAGGGGGTCAGCAGCAGAACCAGCGCCAGTTCAGCCGTGGCACACGCGCCGAGCACCCGGCGTGGTCCCCGCGACCACAGGGTTAGCGCAAGGGCCATGGGCAGCGCGCGATCCAGCAGCAGCCCCAGGTTGTTGCGATGGGGATAGACGCCGTACATCGTGGGGGCGCCGTCCACGCCCATCAGGCCGGGCAGGGACGGGAAGGCAAGCTGCGCCAGCGCGATGATGCCCACGATAACCGCCGCGCCGATGGCGGCGTACAGCGCCCTGGTCACCAGGACCGGCGTACGCAGCAGAACGACTACGAGGGCAAAATACAGGGCTGGCTCGATCACAACCACGCGCAGTTCACGCAGGGCCACGGAGCGAAAGAGCGCCAGCGCCGTGGCCACGAGCGCGGCGACGACGAACAGAGCGAGCGGAGCCCAAAAGCGCGTGGCGGGCACGAGGGCCACGCTTCTGGAGAACAGGGTGCGGCCAACCGGGGCGCGATCAGACTCCTGCTCGGCGGCATGGGGCCACCCGATGACCAGGCGCAGGGCCACGGCGGCGGCACACAGCAGGATCAAGACCTCGCTGAGGGAGAACTCCAGGTGGGCGCCCACATGACGGGGCAGCATGTACAGCGGGATGGACAATGGCAGCAGGATGACGGCCAGTTCGGTGCGCAGATAGCACAGCAGACCGAGCAGGGCAAAGCCCAGCGGGGCCAGGGCGGCCAGATCAGGCGCGAAGCGCGCGGAGCCAAAGCTGTTGCCGGGCAGATAAAAGAGCAGGGCGCTGGCGATCAGCGCCGCCGACCAGACCACATCGCGGCGAGCGGTCTGACCCGCGCCGTAGCCGGCCCCTGCCGTTGGGTGGACGCCCACTAGCGGGCGGTCCAGCCGCCGTCAACCGAGAGGGCCGCGCCGGTGATAAACGACCCCGCCTCGGAGGCCAGTAGCAGGGTGATGCCACCGATCTCGCGCGGCTCACCCCACCGGCCCAGGGGGATATTGGCCACAAAGGCGGCGTAGGCCTGTGGGTTACTGGACAGCGACTCGTTGAGCGGTGTACGAAACGGGCCAGGGCAGAGCGCATTGACCGTGATACCGTGGGCTGCCCACTCCAGGGCAAGCGTCCTGGTCAAGGAGATCAGGCCGCCCTTGGTGGAAGTGTAGGGCGCCCGGCCAGCCATACCGACGATGCCCAACATCGAACTGATGTTGATGATGCGGCCGTAGCCGCGCTCGATCATGTGGGGGGCGACGGCCCTGGCGCACATGAACGGGGCGGAGAGGTTGACGTCTAGCACCTGGCCCCACTCGTCGTCGCTCATCTCCAGGGTTGGTTTGCGGATATTGATCCCCGCGTTGTTGATCAAGATATCTATCTGGCCGAACGCGCCCATGGTGTCGCGCACCATGCGCTCGATCTGGGCGCTATCCGCCATGTCGGCAGCCAAAGCCTGTACGCGCCGCCCGCTCTGGGCGGCGATCCTCTCAGCCACGGCGCACGCCTCATCCTCGTGCCGGCTGACCAGCATCAGGTCGGCTCCCGCGTCGGCTAGCGCCTCGGCCATGGCCTCGCCCAAACCCTTGCTGCCGCCGGTGATCAGGGCCACGCGCCCGTCAAGCCGGAACAGATCCAGGGCGTGCCCTCTGCTCTGTGGCTGCACTCTCTACCTCCCTCTCGCCAGTGTCTTCAAGTAGGCGACGCTGTCCTCAAACTGGCTCATCTCATAGCCGGCCAGCGCGGCGCCTTGCTCACCCCGCTCCCAGGGGGTGCGCCAATGCTCGCTCTTGGGCCTCGCTTTGGCCTCACGTAGGCGCAAGACGGGCAAGATCTCCTCGATAGGGCGCGGGGGGTAGCCAGGCCAGAAGTCGTCCTCGAGCAAACGGATGTGCCGCTCCTGTAACCAGCCCAACTCAATCGAGATAGTCGCCCGGGGAGCCCCGTCGGCGCACAGGGCGAGCAGACCCGGCACGTCCAACACGCCAGCCCCTACCGGGCAACGCACCAACCGGAAGCCCTGCTGTGTACTGTACAGGTAGTAGTCCTTGAGATGCACATTCTTGAGGTAGGGCAGGATGCGCCGGGCGAAGTTGAGCGGGTCCTCACCCACGGCTAGCGGGTTACTGGCGTCCAGGTTGACCCCAATGAACGGGCTGCCCAGGTCCTCGCACAGGGCAACTAACTCACCGGAGGTCATATCCTGATGGTTCTCCAGAGCGATAGAGACGCCGGTCTGCTCGGCTAGGCCACGCACCTGGCGCAACCGGGCAGCGATCTCGGCCAGGTAGCCCGGCCAGGTCTCGCGCACCTCTCGGCGGTCGCCACAGAGCAGAGAACTGACCGTGGCCCGTACCGTGCGCGCGCCGATCTCCCGCGCCGCCGGCAAAAGGATCTGTAGCTCAGCCGCGTCCACGATGCCACCATCCAGCACGATGAACAGGTTGTGCAGCGCGGCATAGTCGCGGGCTTTGGTCAGTTCAGCGGACGAGAGATTGGCTAGGTACCTGGTAGCCGGAAACTCCACGCCTCCCAGGTCGTGAGCGACGGCGAGATCAATCAGGCTGTAGGCGTCGAAGGGGTCGGGGCAGGCGCGCGGCGTGCCCGCGCCGACAAACCCACCCAGGTAGCCGAAGCTGTAGGCGGCCAGGCCGATGGGCAGTCTGGCGCCGCCGGTCATGCCCGACCTCCAGCGGCGAGAGTGGCCGCGATAGGGGCCAGCACGGGCGGCACATCGGGCACATCCACCCAGCGCCGCTCGGCGGCGGAACGCAGGATTGCATCCACCACGGCCTGGCAGCGCATGCCATCGTAAAACGAGGGTGAGCAGGGCCGCCCCTCAATGATGCTCTGGATAAACGCGAAGTCCTCGTCGTAGCGGAACGATGTGGTGGGGTCGCCCTCGTGCGGATCCCGCGGCGAACCGGGGTAGGTCAGGAACTCACGGGGCACGGGCAGTTCTTCGATCACCCCATCGGGGCGGCCCACACCCACCACATGGGGCTGAGCCAGATGGTAGGTCAGGGTGCCCTCAGTGCCGTAGACCTCCAGCTCGTCAAGGCCCTTGCCGCCCATCTGACGGCCTTTGGTCACTTTGCTGAGCTCAAAGGTGGCCACCACGCCCTGCTCCACCCCCACGCCGGGGGCAAACTCGGCGATCAGGGTAGCGAAGTCCTCCACATCGGTGGGCACGGGAGCGCCGCCATCGCGGGCGGCGCGCTGGGGCGCAAAGGTGCGCGTGGTCCCCACGACGCTGGCGATCGGCCCGATCAGGTCGTGGCAGAAATCAATGCGATGGGCGCCCATATCGCCGACCTCACCCGAGCCAGCCAGCGCTCTGTGCTGGCGCCAGCCCAGGTCAGTTTCGGGCCAATCCTGCAGGCGGGCAATACGCAGGTGGCGGGGCTGGCCGGCCACGCCCTGAGCCAGCAAATGCTTGAGGTAACGCATGGCCGGCACAAACCGGTAGGTAAACGCGGTCATGTGGCGCACTCCGGCCGCCTCGGCAGCCTGGTACATCGCCTGGGCCTCGGCGTAGTCCATGGCCAACTGTTTCTCGACCAGCACGTGCTTGCCCGCCGCTATGGCCGCGAGGGCAATGGGGGCGTGCAGCACGGTGGGGGTAGCGATCACCACGGCGTCCACCGACCCAAGCGTGAGCAACCCCGTGTAGTCGGTGAACAGGTCGGTCACGCCATACTCTTGCCCGCGCTGCCGCAGCAACTGCTCGTTGCTATCACACAGGGCCACGATGCGCGCCCCCGGGATCAGCTGTAGCCCAGGAAGATGGACGTATTGGCTAATCCCGCCGACGCCGATAACTCCCACTCCCACACGCGACTCATACATAGTACACTCCATACCGTAGCGCATCAGCGCCTCTAGCCCAACCGGCTACCTCATTCCAGCTAGCAAAACAGCGTTCCGCCTGACTGTCCGCTCTGCCGAGAACTGTACGCGCGAACGCGGTCGTAGCCGTTCACAATCGGTCTTTATGTTGGCACACCCAAGGCCCCAAAGTACAGCGCGCGTATGGAGAGCTAAAGACGACGCGCTCAGGTAACTACCCGGCAAGGACGGCAGGACACTACCGGAGGCTGACCGCATCCCCGCGCTGCTGCTACTCCGGGGCAGCTCAACGAACGATCAGGACAGGTTTGGTCCACAGGCCGTGGCGACGGCGGTCGCGGCTTTACATCAGGGCAAGGCAACCCACTAGAGACAACACTCGGGAGAAGCGATCAGTCGCGCGGTGGAGCATAGTTAGGGGCCTCTTTTGTGATGACCACGCTGTGTGGGTGGCCTTCCAGGTAGCCGGCGTTGGTGATGCGGACCATCGGCGTGCCCACCAGATCGCGCAGGCAGCAGGCGCCGGTATAGCCCATGCCAGAGCGCACGCCGCCTAAAAGCTGATAGATCACGCCCTGCAGCATCCCTTTGTAAGAGATACGCCCCTCAATGCCTTCGGGGACCAGCTTACTAACCTGCGCCACACCCTCCTGGTGGTAGCGGTCGGCGGCCAGGCGGGAGCGCATCGCGCCCAGCGACCCCATGCCCCGGTACTCCTTGAACCGCTCACCGTTGTACAGGATCACCTCACCGGGGCTCTCATCTGTCCCAGCCAGCAGCGACCCCAGCATCACCGATGAGGCGCCGCAGGCCAGCGCCTTGACCAGATCACCTGAGTAGCGAATCCCGCCGTCGGCGATGACCGGCACATCGTGCCGGGCGGCCTCCTCGGCGCAGACGCGAATAGCGGTCACCTGGGGCATGCCCACGCCGGAGACTACACGCGTGGTGCAGATTGAGCCCGCGCCAATACCCACCTTAATACCGTCGGCCCCGGCCTCAATCAGGGCGCGGGCGCCCGCGGCGGTGACCACATTGCCGGCAATCAGATCAACCTGGGGGAACCGATCTTTCAAGCGACCAGTGGCGCGCACCACCTCACGTGAGTGGCCGTGGGACGTATCCAGCACCAGTACGTCGGCCCCAGCCTCGACCAACGCGGCGGCCCGCTCCAGCGTGTCGGCGACGCCGACCGCCGCGCCGACGAGCAGGCGGCCCTGTGCGTCCTTAGCTGCGTTAGGATACTCCCGTCGCTTGCTGATGTCCTTAACCGTGATCAGGCCGCGCAGGATGTTGTCGTTGTCCACGATGGGCAGTTTCTCGATCTTGTGCTGGTGCAGGATACGTTCGGCGTCGTCCAGGGTGGTGCCCACCGAAGCGCTGACAATGCTATCGCGGGTCATCACGGCCCCAATGGGCTGGCTCATATCGCGCTCGAAGAGCAGGTCGCGGTTTGTCAAGATGCCGATCAACCGGCCCTGGCCGTCGGTGATGGGGATGCCGGAGATGCGGAAACGGGCCATCATGTCCAGCGCGGCGGTCAGTGGCCTATCGGCGGTGAGGGTGATCGGGTCTGTGATCATACCGCTCTCACTGCGCTTGACCAGATCCACCTCGGCCGCCTGGCGATCTATGGGTAGGTTGCGGTGGATCACGCCAAGGCCGCCCTGACGGGCCATGGCAATAGCCAGGTTAGCCTCGGTGACGGTGTCCATAGCCGCACTGAGCAGGGGGATCTTCAGATCAAGGTGGCGGGTCAGGCGAGTGGAGAGGTCCACATCGTGGGGCAGGACCTCCGAGGCGCCCGGCGTCAGCAGCACGTCGTCAAAGGTGAGCGCCAGGTCGTAGGCGGTGCTATGATCAGACATGGTGTGGGGTGGCTCCTCCGCGCCAGAGAGCGCTTGTAGACTGAGGGCCTCCGCCGCGGCAACCGCCCACCGGTCATTCGAGGACCCTACTCACTCCATTGTGGCGCCCTCCCACTCATGAGACAACCACACTGCCCACAAGGCGAACAATTGGCCCTGACGCGATAGCGCGTAAAAGGCTATGATATGTCCAGAGACTATCATGTCGCGCGGATGGTGCCTTCCCGGCCTAGCCGCGCGTTTCAAGAGCTATGTAGTGGCAACACAACAGCGAAGACCATCGTCAATGGTGTGAGGCGTTTTGCCCGCCAGAGGTAGCCTACCTCTAGCGGCGCCGCGTACACGCCACCCAGCGCCGGGGCATCAACGCGGCCCCACCCGTCGTCCGCCCAGACAGCGGCCCCTCTGATGGGGGGCGCTGCATAGATTACTTGCGGAGGCTCCCGTGAGACCAACATCGCGACGCAACGCACTGCTGTATGTCATTATCCTGGTGGCTGTTCTATCGGTTCTGCTGACCTTTCTCAATTCCTCAAGCCCGCCGGGCGATACCGGCGTGGGCACGGTGATCGGCAAAGTGGCCGACGATGTCAAGCTGGGCCACCGCGACGACGTGCTGACCCAGGAGGGGAACACTGTTACGCTCAAACAGCCGTCTTTGAACAACAAGCAGACGGTGACCAACCTGAGCGCCAACGATAGCCTGCAGACGCTGCTCAAGGACGCTGGGGTACCCTACAGCGACGTGACGGTGATCAACAAGGCCCCCAGCCAACTGGGCAACTGGTTGGGCCTGATCACCTCTCTGCTGCCCCTGCTGATCTTCGGCGGCCTGCTCTTCTTCATGATGCGCCAGGCCCAGGGCTCCAACAACCAGGCCCTTTCCTTCGGTAAGTCCCGCGCCCGCATGGTTACCGGTAATCGCTCCACGGTGACCTTCCACGATGTGGCCGGCGTGGAGGAGGCCAAGCAGGAACTGGCCGAGGTGGTGGAGTTCCTCAAGTACCCCGAGAAGTTCGCCGCCCTGGGCGCGCGCATCCCCCGCGGCGTGCTGCTGATCGGCTCCCCTGGCACCGGGAAGACCCTGTTGGCCAAAGCCGTGGCCGGGGAGGCGGGGGTGCCGTTCTTCTCCATCTCGGGCAGCGAGTTCGTGGAGATGTTCGTCGGCGTGGGCGCCAGCCGCGTACGCGACCTATTCGATCAGGCCAAACGCAACGCGCCCTGCATCGTCTTCGTGGACGAGATTGACGCCGTGGGCCGCCAGCGTGGCGCTGGCCTGGGCGGCGGCCACGATGAGCGTGAGCAAACGCTGAACCAGATCCTGGTGGAGATGGATGGTTTCGACACGACATCTACGATTATCGTGGTGGCGGCGACCAACCGGCCCGACGTGCTGGACCCCGCGCTGCTGCGGCCGGGCCGCTTTGACCGGCAAGTTATCCTGGATCGGCCGGACATGCGGGGGCGCAAGGAGGTGCTAGAGGTCCACGCCAAGGGCAAGCCGCTGGACAAGAGCGTGTCGCTGGAGACGCTGGCCAAGCAGACCACTGGCTTCTCGGGCGCCGACCTGGCCAACCTGCTCAATGAGGCGGCCATCCTGGCGGCGCGGCGGAACAAGAAAGCCATCTTCATGAGCGAACTGGAGGAGGCCATTGACCGCGTGATGGCTGGCCCCGAGCGCAAGAGCCGCCTCATCTCAGACGATGAGAAGCGGGTTACGGCCTATCACGAGGCAGGGCATGCGGTGGCCGCGGCGATCCTGCCCAATGTGGATCCGGTGCATAAAGTGACCATTGTGGCCCGTGGCATGTCGGGCGGCCATACACGCATCCTGCCGGCGGAGGATCGCTATCTGTACACGCGGTCGCAGTTTGAGGACACGCTAGTCTGGACACTGGGCGGCCGCGCCGCCGAGATGCTGATCTTCGGCGAGATGACCACCGGCGCGGAGAACGACATCGAACAGGCCACCAAGCTGTCACGGCGCATGGTCATGGAGTACGGCATGAGTTCCCGCCTGGGTCCCATGGCCTTTGGCCACAAGGAAGAGATGGTCTTCCTGGGCCGCGATCTGGGTGAGCAGCGCAACTTCAGCGACTCGGTGGCCGAGGAGATTGACGGTGAGGTGCGTCGCCTGATCACCGAGGCCTACTCGCGGGCCATGGCCATCCTGACCGAGCATAAAGACAAGCTGATCCTGGTAGCTGAACGTCTGGTGGCTGAAGAGACGCTGCAAGGACCCGCCTTTGAGGCCATGTTGGGGTTGCCCAGCCTCAAGTCCGCCGCTGGCGCCGCGTCGCTGCACTTGCTGCCCGAGATGCCTGCCTGAACGATCTGGCTAACCCAACCAGTCTGTCAAAAGCATCAGCCCCATCACTGGCCAAACCGGTGATGGGGCTGAATTGTGTGTATGTTCAGTGGCGGTACGCTCGTATGAACGCCAAGCCACGACGGCCACCGCCATAGGGTATTTACCCCCTACATGTCTTCTGCTGGAACTGTCATCTCAGGCGCGCCCAATCCGTTGACCTTATGACTCCACAAAGCGGGTCTTTTCGTGTATAGCCCGGGGCCACCGGTGGGCAGGCAAGCTATAATAGGCCACATATGCACAATGAGAGAGGGCGACCTACGCGCGCCCAAGTTCCCATCTATCGCTCCCCCGATGGTCGGGTGGTGCAGGGCCGTACCGTCGGGCTGCGCGAACGAGGTCAGCAGAGACGCCAGGCGACGTTGATCAACACGGCGCTGTTGCTGCTGGCGATCACGGCCATAAGTGTGGTCGTGTGGCGCTTTGAAGCGGTTCACCAGGGCACTATCTACCCTAATGTGCGTGTGGGCGCGATAACGGTATCCGACTTGCGGCCTACCGACGCCGAGGCGCGCCTGCGCCCCTTGGCCAACACGGTGACCAACCGTCAGATCGTGCTGGCTGGGGCAGGCCGTACCTGGCAGACTACGCCCGGTCAACTTGGCCTGCGGCTGAACCTACGGCAGCGCGTAGACGAGGCCTTTAGCCTAGGGCACGAGCCAGACCTGGTCTCCGGCTTGCTGACCCAGGCTGACCTGCTACTCAACGGCCGCACTCTCCCCCTGGTCGCCCGCTACGACCGCGCTCAACTACACGCTTATGCTCTGCGCCTGGCCCAGGAGATAGGCCGGCCCGTGGCCTCAGCGGCGCTGGTTCTAGACCCTAAAGCGGCGCGGGTGCGCTTGGAGCAGCCCGCGACCACTGGTCTGAAGCTCGATGTGGGCCAAGTCGAGGACCTGCTGTCGGCGGCGCTCACTGATGTCGCTGCTGAGCGGATCACTCTACCGGTGCAGACGCTGCCACCCGACATCACAACGGAGAGCGCCCAGGGTGAGGCGGATCGCCTGAATGCGCTGCTGACGGCCAGCTATAGACTGCAGGGCGCTGGCCATACCTGGCCGCTGGCTGGCCCCGCTCTGGCGGGGCTGTTTCACCTTGGCACGGCCATCCAAAACGGGCAGACAGTGTACGCCCACAACCTCGACAGCGATGCTCTGAGCGCCTACGTGACCAGCCTGGCCAAGGCCATCAACGTGGCGCCACGGGAGGCGGCGGTGAGCCTAAGTAACGACGCTGTCGTGCTTGTCGCTGGCCGTAATGGACGCTGGCTGAACTCGGCGGTGGCCCAGACACAGCTCGCCGACGCGCTCACCTCAGGTTCGTCGCGCACGCTTACCTTACCGGTGATGGTGACCAGGCCGCGCGTCTCCCCGGAAGCCGCCCGCGCCGAAGCACGCAGGCTGACGACGCTGCTGGGCGCACGGGTGACCCTGCAGGCGCCGCCAGCGGGCAAGAGTTGGACGCTATCGCGCCATCAGATAGCAGGCATGTTGAGCCTGACGGCCCTGGATACCCAGGCTGGGGCCAGCTACCAGGATACGGTGAACCAGCCGGCGGTGCTAGCCTACGTCGGCCAGTTGGCCAAAGACGTGGCCCGTCCGGTGATCCCGCCCCATGTTGTCCTGGAGGGGACCATTGTGCGGGTCACGCCCACCCGACTCGGCGTAGAACTGGACCGGGCGGCGGCGCAGAACACCGTGGCTGGCGCCGTGATGAGCGGCGGGCGCCGCACCATACTCCTGCCTACCCGGGCTATTGGGTCGCCTATCTCCGACGCCACAGCCAGGGCCGTGGCTGAAGAGGCGCGTCGTCGGCTTAGCCGGCCAACCGTGTTCGCCAGTGGAGCCTACCACTGGTCGGTCAGCCCCCAGGCTCTGGCCCCGTTGCTGACGGTGCGGGAGACCGGCACGCCCCTGGGTGGCGGCCTACTGCTAGATGTGGATCAGAATGCGTTGGGGCAGGCGCTCACCGCGCAGGCACCCCTGCTGGAGCGCCCCGCGCGCGACGCTCGGCTGGTGGTTGAGGGGACCAGCGTGCGGGTGCAACCGGCCCAGAGCGGGACCCGCCTGGACATCGCCGCGCTGGCCCAGGCTATTCTACAGAAGGCCGGCAGCGGCCAGACCATTGAGGCGCCCACGATCATCCTGGCCCCCAGGGTGACCACCGCACAGGTTAGGGCGATGGGTATCGAGACGATGATTGGGTCGTACCAGGCGTCGTTCCCCGGCTCGGCCTCGGCGCGCCTGACCAACATCCATGCGGCGGTGCAACACCTTGATGGAACGCTGATCGCGCCAGGTCAGATCTTCTCGTTTGACAAGCAGATTGGCGATATTAGCACCCGAGAAGGCTATGTGCAGGGCATCATTATCCAGGGCGAGAAAGATGTGCCGGGCATCGGGGGAGGTATCTGCCAGGTGGCTGACACAATCTTCAAGGGCGCTCTCTACAGCGGCCTGCCGTTGGTCCACTGGATGAACCACCAGACCCTGGTGCCCTATTATCAGCCCCCCGGTATGGATGCAACGGTCTATGTTGCCCCGGGCAGCAACGCCGATGTACAGTTTCAGAATGATACCGGCCACTGGTTGCTCTTCCACTTCGAGGAAGACCTGGCCAACGCCCGTCTGACGGTGCGCTTCTTCGGCAAGGACCTGGGCACCCAGACGACGGTGACGCCACCGGTGATGATCTATCATCCCGATGGCAGCGCCGATGGTTCGTTTCATCGCACGGTGCGCCGCGCGGGCAAGTTACTCTATGATCGGGACTTTCATACGCACTATGCCAAGCCGGCTGTGTGAGCATGCGCGTCGCGGCGGAGCCCATGGGACCCGGGCAGCGGCACGGCAGAGGCGCCCCTGCTGATCAGGTTCCCTATCCGGGTAGCCATGAAGAGCAGAGTTGCCTGGCCTGTACGCCTGATGAGCACTGTGCGGTGGACATGGTTGAGGGCCTACTGCACGCTGTCTATGAGCAGCGGCATGAGGGCCAACACGGCCCCTACTGGACGGGCACACTGGTCCTGCGGCCCCCAGGGAGCAAAGCCAGGATCTGGGTAGACATAGGGGGGCAGTGGGGCCGCCTGATTCATGATCTGGCCCTGCTCTCGTCGCGATGGGCGCCAGGAGAGACGAGCGATCCACCGGCAGTGCGCTGCTACCATCTGGAGCGGCGCGCCGACGAGAGGCGACAACGCCTATGCGCGCTGCCGGGCAGCCTGATCGTACTTGAACCTGATCGGCTGGTGGATGTCTCGCGCCTGGAAGGCGCCGGTTACTGCCTGCGCCAGTGGCTGGCTGGCCAGTTGACCCGCGATGAACACAACGAAGCCATGGTGCGAGGCACCATCGTCCACGCCTGCCTGCAGCATCAGGCCAGCACGGGCAGGGCGGCGGCCGATGGTCTTGAGGGGGCACTACGGGCGCAGACGCTCAGCCTGGCTGCTATCGAACGCACCGAGGCCGACTTGACCATGGCGGTAGAGCCGCACCTGACGCGCCTGGACCTGTGGTTTCGCGCCCAGGGGCAGGCGCGGCTTGGCCCGCACGAGGAGACCAGCGGGCAGGTGCGCAGCGAAACCCTGTTGCTGTGCCCGGAGTTAGGCTTGCGCGGCCGCATTGACCTTGCCGTGATGTCGCCGCCTGACCAGGGTCCTGCGGCGGGTCCGGCGTCCCTGGTAGCGGCGCTGATCGAGCTCAAGACGGGCAAGGCAAACCCCCAGTTCCCCGATCCACAGTTTCAGGTGCAGGGCTACCACGCCATCCTGCACGCTCAGGGCCGGCGGGCGGCCGACCAGGAAGCCTGGGTGGTCTACACAGGCGCCTTGGCCTACGATATTCAGAGGGTCACCTTTTCCCCCCAGGCGCTGCGGGACGTCGTGCAGCGCCGTAACCTGGTTGTGCTGGCCGAACGCTGGGACCATGCCCCGATCAGCGGCACGGAACGCCAGTGTACCCGCGCGGGGCGACGTGAAGCGTGCCGCGATGTGGGTTACCTACTCGACTTGGGACCATGCCAGGGCTGCCGCGACGGCGATGCGGTAGGTCCTTTCGGGGCGCATGACCGTGACTTTTATGCCCGCTATTACAAGCTGTTGCGCCGCGAATCGGCCGAGGGCGCCAGGGCCCTGCATACGCTGTGGCGGCAACCGCCGGACGAGCGGGTCAGCGCGGGCAGCGCCGTATGGGTCGCCAGTACCGGTGACGGGCCACAGCGCATTGAGGGCACGGCGCGCTGGCTGTACACGCTCTCGTGCCGCAACAGGTCGGAACTACGCCCGGGCGACCGCGTGCTGCTGAGCGATGGGGATCCCGTGCGCGGCGAGGTTGTGGGGGCCACCGTGCAGCAGGTGGCTGATGGGGCGCTGGTGGTCAGCGCCGCCGACCAGTTGGCTGGCGCGCCCCGGCTGGTGGATCGCTACGAGACGCCCGAGGCCGTCGAGCGGGCCCTGAGTACGCTGTACACCTGGCTGGCCCAGACAACGCCGGAGCAGCGCACGCTGCTCTATGGGACACGAGGACCCACGTTTGGGCCAGTTGCCCAGGACGCGGTGAGCAGTGTGGCGCTCAACAGCGATCAGGCTGACGCGCTACGCCGCGCCCTGACCATGCGTGACTACCTGCTGATCCAGGGCCCACCGGGCACAGGCAAGACAACAGTTATCGCGGCCATCGTCGTGGCGCTGGTGGCCAGCGGACAGCGGGTGCTGTTGAGCGCCTGGACCAACCGCGCCGTGGACACAATGCTTCAGGGCCTGCTGGCCGTCGGCTTCACCCGGTTTGCTCGGCTGGGATCACCGGTTGCCGTGGACCCCACAATCCGTGATGGATACCTGGTCGGCTTTGCGTCGGCGGGCGCTCTGCCTGGGGCCGAGGAGGTGGGGCGCGTGCTGGCGACCACACCGGTGCTGGCGGCGACGGCGGCGACGTGGGCTGATGGGCGCTACCGGCGAGCCCAGGTTGGTTGCGATGTAGCTATCGTGGACGAAGCGGCACAGGTGACCGTACCCGCGATTTTGGGGCCACTGCGCCTGGCCGACCGCTTTGTGCTGGTCGGCGACGACCGCCAGTTGCCGGCTGTCGTCGTGTGCCCCGAGATCCGCGACGAGTTGGGCTGCTCACTGTTCGAGCGGCTGCGCCCCGTAGCCGAGGCGCACGGCGCTCTGGTGACGCTACGCGAACAGTACCGCATGAACGCCGTCCTGTGCGCATTTCCCAGCGCGGCGTTCTATCATGGGCGGCTGCAGGCCCACTCCAGCGTGGTGGCCCGACAGATGCCGAGCAACGAGGGTTGCCTGGAGGGGGACGCGCGCCTGCGCCGCATCGCCGACCCAGCGCAGCCACTGGTCCTGGTGAACGTGCGACGTCCGGCGGGACCCTCTACGGGACGCGACAATGACCATGAGGCCGGAGCGGTGGCCAGTATCGTGCAACTGCTCAGCGCCCGTGGCGTGCCAGCGGCCCAGATTGGGGTGATCGCCCCCTACAGGGCACAGGTTGCCCTGATCCGGCGGCGCCTGGAGGCATTGAACATCGCCTGCGGCACGGACGGCGCCGTGTCGGTAGATACAGTAGACCGTTTTCAAGGCTCGGAGCGCGAGGTCATCGTGCTCTCGCTGGTCAGCGGCTCCCCCCGGCAGGGCGTCAGAGCCTCCCAGCACGTCGAGTTCCTGTCTGATGCCCGCCGCCTCAATGTTGCGCTAACCCGCGCCCGCGGCAAGTTGCTCGTGGTCGGCGATGTGCGGACGTTGAGTTGGCTGCCTGTCGTGCGCGACCTGGTGGCCCACTGTCATGCCACCGGGTGCATTGTGCGCTGGCCGACCCACGACGCGCCTGCCCCCCTTCAGGCCCCAGCCCCTTTATAGGGCAGCAGGCCGATCGCCGCACGGGCCAGAGCCAGGCCGTGGACCGGCGCGCTACCTCCCTGATCACGCAGGGCCACCGCGCATGCGTGCAGCGTCGCGCCGGTGGTCACCACGTCGTCACACAACCACAGCCGTGTCCCGCTGGGCCAGGAGGGCATGGGCGCCGCTGCAAAGGCGTTGGCCATGTTGCGGCGGCGGTCATCTGGCCCCAACAGCGTCTGATCCGCCGTCGCCTTTGTGCGGCGCAACAGGTCGCTACGCACCCGCACACCGGGACACCCGGCCAACGCAAGCCCATCAGCCAGGGCGCGGGCCAGGATAGCCGTCTGGTTATAGCCGCGCTCCTGCTCCCGCCGTGGATGGAGCGGGACAGGCACGATGATGTCGCCGGGCCGACACAAGACACTCAGAAAGGGTGTCAGGAGATCGGCCAGCAGCGGCGCAATGGCCTGGCGACGCTGATATTTGAGCGCGAAAACCCCCTGCTTCAGGGCGGCGCCGTAGACGCCCCAGGTGGTCACGGACACCAGGGAGCTTGGGCTGGGCGCCCGGCATACCGGGCACCGCAGTGTGCCGGGCGCTAGAGGCTGAACGCACCGCGCGCAGAGTGTGAGTGGCTCACGGGGCAACTGAGTCAGACACCTGGCGCAGTACCAGGCCCCCGCCTTGCGGCAGACTACGCAACGGGGCGGAAAGACGACATCAAGCAGGCGATGGGTCAGCCGCCGCGCGCGGGGTCCCGCGGCGCTCATAAGCCCAGCGGCCCCGCCGAACCCCGAGTTTCGATAAAGGCCAGGTGGTCACCCTCCATGGCGCCGGTGCGGCGAACCGTGCCGGCGGGCAACTCGACCACCCAGGCGCTGCGCCAGACGATCGGCCCCACTCGCCACGGCTTGATCTCGTGCAGGATCTTGAGGATGCGGCCTTCTTTATCCACATGACACACGTCAAGAGGTATGCGCATGAAGAACATGTGGATCGAACCGCAGGGCTTGATCACCAGCCCGTAATCAGGGGGCAGAGCCGTGCGCCCCATCAGCCCTACCGCACGGCTGAGAAAGGATGAGGCTAGCTCGGCGCGCGCGGCCAGATCTACCTGACGGGTGGTGTTGACAACACGCCCACTCTTCATGGATACCATATGCGCGCGAATCCTCCAGGGGCCACTGGTCAAAGGTAGCCCTCCAGCCCCAGGCGCGGTGAGAGATGGCCTACCTGCAAAGCCACGCTCTACCAGCCACCCCTCTATACGCGATAGTAGCACACGCCAGGGCTTGCTGGTAGAGCGCGGCTATCTCTGCTACAACCCTAGAGGAGAACCGGGGCCGGACGCGGCGCAAGCACAGGACGGAGAACGGAGAGTAGGCCATGCGGGTTGTAGGCGGATTAGCGGCTGGTCGCGAACTGAAAGCGGCCCCATCGTCGGCCACACGCCCCACGTCGGACAAGGTGCGGGGAGCTATCTTTGATACCCTGACACCGTATCTCACCGAAACAACGCGGGTGCTGGACCTGTACGCTGGCACCGGCGCCCTGGGTATTGAATCACTCAGCAGGGGCGCGGCGCACTGCGTCTTTGTCGAGCAGAGCGCGGCCTGTTGCGCCGTGATCAGGGCAAACCTGACCACCTGCGGCTTTGCAAGCCAGGGGCAGGTCCTGAGGATGACCGTCTCGGCGGGCATCCAGATGCTCGAAGAGCATGTGGCCTCGACACAAGCAGCGCCTTATGATTTAATAGTGGTTGATCCACCCTATGAGGATCCGGCAACCGAGGACGTGCTGGAGCGATTGGCGCGTGGCCCGCTCCTGCGCGACCAAGGCTTGCTTGTGCTAGAGCATGCGCGTCGGCGGCAGATCCGGCGGGACTATCGGCGCCTGGCGTACTGGCGGACCAAAGTCTATGGTGACACCGCGGTGAGCTTGTGGCAGCGCGGAAAGGATGACTCTGGGTGAGCAGGGCTATCTACCCAGCCAGCTTCGATCCGATCACCAATGGACATCTGGATGTGGCCACCCGGGCCAGCCAGTTGTTTGACGAGTTGATCATCGCCGTGTTTGCCCATCCGCCCAAGCGCCTGCTCTTCAGTTCTGATGAGCGGGTGGAGATGGCCCAGGTAGCCACGGCGCATCTGCCGAACGTGCGCGTTGAGGGCTACGACGAACTGACTGTGGAGTATGCAAGGCGCATGGGGGCCACTATCATGGTGCGGGGGCTGCGGGCGGTCTCCGATTTCGAGCGGGAGTTTCAGCTTGGCCACGCTAACCGTGAACTTGCCCCAGAGATCGAGACGGTGTGCTTGATGAGCGGTCAGCGGTGGACATTTGTCAGTTCGAGTATCATAAAGGAGATCGCTCGGCTGGGTGGCGACGTTGCCGACCTGGTGCCCTCAGCCGTCCTGCCACGTCTGGTAGCGCGCGTCCGCGAGGTGTAGGCCACACAGGCGCCCACGCGGAGAGGAGGAGGAGTTATCGACGTCCTACATTTGCTTGATCGTCTGGAAGAGGCGATCAGCACGGGCTGGAAGATCCCATTCACCAGCAGGGTAGCCGTCAACGAGCAGGAATTGGTCGAGCTGAGCGACTCCATCCGTAGCGCCGTGCCCAGTGAACTGCGCGAAGCACAAAAGGTGATGCATGATCGGGCCGCTTTTATCGCGGAGGCCGAAGAGGAGGCTCAGCAGTTGGTGGAAGCGGCCCAACGGCGCGCCGACGACCTGATCGCTGAGCAAGCGGTGATGAGGACTGCTGAGATCCGCGCGCAAAGTGTTATGGAGCAAGCGCAACAACGCGCCGAGGATGTCAAGACGGAGGCCGACGCCTACGTGCTAGACAGCTTGCGGCGCATGGAGACCCAACTGACCCAGACGCTGGCTACAGTGCGCAACGGCATCACGACGTTGGGTGGGGCCGCAACCGATCGAGAAGAAAATAGAGCGTCGTAAGGGCGCGCGGGCGCGCCTTTACGCTGGGAGTCTAGGACCATGCAGTACAATGTGGCGTCCATCCTCAAATTATCGCCGGGCAATGTGCGCTCCTATGCTCTTGACGCCGGGCAGCAAGTGCCCCTTGATGATGAGCTGACGTTGCTTGTGGAGAGCGGCGATGTGCGGTTCTCGCGCACAAACCGGGGGTTGCTCGCTCGGGGCGCTGTCCATGGTCGCGTTGATCGGCTGACGTGTAGCCGCTGCTTGAGCAACATGGCCATAACGCTGGACGTGCCATTTGCGGATGAATATCTGCCCTCGATAGATATCAACCGTGGAACACCCCTGCCCGCGCCCGACGACGAGTTGGCATTTACGATTGATGAGAGCCATCACCTTGACTTAAGCGAAGCCGTGCGGCAAAATACGTTGGCGGCATTGCCGATTAGCCCTATCTGCGAACCCGACTGCGCGGGCTTGTGCCCTCAATGTGGCGCCGACCTTAACGAGAAACCCTGTGACTGCGCGACCGACGGTGAGAACAGGCCTTTTGCCGATCTTACCCAGTGGCTGCAGGCATCCGGCCAACGAGAGTAAGATCAAGGAGAGAAGAGACATGCCCGCCGTACCGAAGAAACGGACCTCCCGTGCCCGCCAGGGTGAACGGCGTAGCCACCTGCACCTGACCGTGAGCCAGTTGGTATCCTGTTCTAACTGCCAGCAGCCGATGCGCCGTCACCATGTGTGCCCCACCTGTGGCTACTATGCGGGCCGGCTGGTTGTGGAGCAGAAAGTCAAGGCAGAGCAAAGCGAATAAAATGCAGGGGAGACGGCGTCGTGAACGACGCTCTTAGCAGCCTCGCACGGACGCCCTCCGCTGCTCACCAAACTCTGGTCGTTTTCCCCGGTCAGGGGGCCCAGTATGTGGGCATGGGCCGCGTTGCCTTTGAGGCGTCGTCGCGGGCACGACACCTTTTTGAGTGCGCCGATCAGACACTGGGCTGGTCGGTCAGTCGGCTGTGTTTCGAGGGCCCCGCTGAGGCGCTGATCAACACGCGTTGGCAGCAGCCAGCAATTATGACCTGTAGCATGGCGCACATCGCGGCATGGGAAGAGTTGTATCCCGACGACGCCGCTAGCCAACGGCCCGTGGCCGTGGCTGGGCATAGCCTTGGCGAATACAGCGCCCTTGTGTACGCCGGGGCTATCTCATTTGGCTCGGCTCTGCGGCTGGCTGAACTGCGCGGAGCGCTGATGCAGGAGGCCGCCGAGCGCCACCCCGGCGGGATGAGCGCGGTTCTGGGGCTCTCCGTGCAAACGCTGACCGCGATCTGCGCTCAGGTAACAGCCGAGACTGGAGCAGGGGAGATGGTCGTGCTGGCGAACCACAACAGCGAGAGCCAGATCGTCCTGTCTGGCACACACGCGGCGCTGGCGCGGGCAGGCAGCCTGGCCCGGGAGCGTGGAGCCCGGCGGGTTGTTCCATTGGCTGTGGCTGGCGCATTTCACTCCCCTCTGATGGCTGACGCCGCGGCGCGGCTGGCCGATGAACTCGCTGTGACGGAGATCGCGGATACGTTGCTCCCCGTGCTAGCCAATAGCACGGCGCGCCTGCTGCGGCGCGCCGACGATATTCGCGCCGAACTGGCCGTACAGATCAGCGCCCCGGTTCTATGGACGGAGACGCTACGGACGGGAGTACGCATGGGAGTACAATGTTGCCTGGATAGCGGGCCGGGAGAGGTGCTGGCCAACCTGGCCAGGCGGATGACGCCACGGCTGGAGACGGGCAGCCTGGATCGCCTACTTGCGGCGCGTAGCGCGGTAGCGGTCCACCAATGAGCAGCGCGCCGTTCCGCCGAGTCCTGATCGCTAACCGTGGTGAGATCGCCGTGCGCATCATCCGAGCCTGCCATGAACTGGGCATGGAGGCTGTGGTGGCCCATTCCGAGGCCGATCGTGGTTCTCTGGCCGTTCAGATGGCCGACGACTCGGTGTGCATCGGGCCAGGCGCCAGCGCCAGTAGCTACCTCAATATCCCCAATGTGATTACCGCCGCACTGATCAGCGGCGCCGACGCCATTCACCCGGGCTATGGCCTATTGTCCGAGCGCATGTACTTTGCCGAAGCCGTGGAGCGCTGCCAGATCGCCTTCGTAGGGCCTCATCCTGAGGTGATCGGCCTGATGGGCGATAAGTCGGTGGCCCGGCGGGAGATGCAGAAAGCCGGTCTGCCCGTGGTGCCGGGCAGTGAGCCACTGCGCAACGTAGAGGAAGCGCAGGAGGTGGCCGCTGAGATCGGCTATCCGGTGATCATCAAGGCGTCGGCCGGTGGCGGTGGACGGGGCATGCGCGTCGCCCTGACCGAAGCCGATTTGATTGACACCTTTGCCACCGCGCAGATGGAGGCGCAGGCCGCCTTTGGCAACGGCCAACTGTATCTGGAGCGCTACCTGCAGCGCTGTCGTCACATCGAGATCCAGGTGCTGGGCGACGACCATGGCCATGTTATAGGGTTAGGTGAGCGCAACTGCTCGGTGCAGCGGCGCAACCAGAAGCTAATTGAGGAAGCCCCCTCACCGTTCCTGGACGATAGCTTGCGCCAAGCCCTGATTGCGGCGGCCGTCCGGGGCGCCCAATCTATCGGCTACAGTTCGGCGGGCACAATAGAGTTTATGATTGATGACAACGAGCCAGGCAAGTTCTACTTCCTGGAGATGAACACACGCATTCAAGTCGAGCATGGGGTAACAGAGCTAATAACGGGCATTGATCTGATCAAGGCGCAGTTTCGGGTTGCCGCTGGGCAGCCGCTGGAGATCACCCAGGAAGACGTGCGCCTGCATGGTCACGCCATTGAGTGCCGCATCACCAGTGAAGATGCCGCGAACGGCTTTCGCCCGCAGTTTGGCGTGGTGGGATCGTATCTGCCGCCTGGTGGCCCGGGCGTGCGGGTGGATTCACATCTGTACAGCGGCTACTCGGTGCCCATGCACTACGATTCTCTCTTGAGTAAAGTAATGACCTGGGGCAGTGACCGGGGCGAGGCCATTGAGCGCATGCGCCGCGCGTTACACGAGTACCGCGTTGATGGCCTGACCACCACGATCCCTTTCCACCTCCAGGTGCTAGATCACCCCAGCTTCATCAGTGGAGAGTATGATCTCTCCTTCCTGCACAACTGGTCAGGCGAGTAAAGCCACTGTTTCAGGTCCGACTGCTGATTATTTCTAGTGGCACGACTCTTGCTCATGTGCTCTCATGAGTAGGTGGTGCCCTCATGCTGATGCTAGGTGAAATGGAAAGGGCGCTACGGGAGGCGGAGGGGCACAATGCCGCGGGTCTACACAGCACACATAATCCTGATGGGGTATCTGTTTATCTACAGCGCGGCGATTGTCCTTGGCGTGCTCTCCACCCATGATGTCGGCATCGTAGCCGTACATGTCGTCTTGCTAGCGCTAGGCGCTTTCGCCCTGCGCCTGATCCTGCCGGGTCTGACCGACGAACGACTCTAAATCCTTTTCGGCGTCACGATGGCGTACTGAGACAAAGGGATCGTCTTTGATATAGAAACGCCAGGGCAACTGAACGTCGCGTGTAATCCCGATACGCGTTGTGATGACGATCTCGGCAGCGTCAGGATTTCCTGAGCATGAGCCGCCCTCGCGCGGCGCCTGGATGGTCAGCGGCATGCCCGTGAGGTCGCTGCCATTGTGCTCACGGGTTAGGCCGAAGGCCTGGCATAGCTTGCCTGGCCCATTGACCAGATCGCGCAGGGCGCGCTCTCCACGTTCCCTGGAGAGCGGGCCGCGCCGCCGCCGCATCAACTCGACCCCACGCGATGGATGAACAGCCCGTACGAGCACCGCCGCCGGTTCATCCTGGACTCCAGTGACGATGTTAAAGCAGTGGTGCATCCCATAGGTGAAGTAGACGTAGGCATGGCCACACGGGCCAAACATGACCGCGTTGCGGTCGGTGCGCCCCCGGTAGGCGTGGCTCGCCGCGTCACGGTGGCCGTGATACGCTTCGGTCTCCACGATATAGCCGCCGATCTCACCTTCAGGTGTGGCATAGAGTAGCTCCATGCCCAGGATGTCCCGGGCCACGGCAACGGGATCACGCTGGTAAAAGGCCCGCGGCAACGGTTGTCCGGGCACAATCATTGCTTGCTCAACGCCTCACGGGTGAGCCGTAGCGCCTCTTCCAGGCGGGCTTGGGCAACCGCGGCGGTGAGCTCACCACGGGTCTTTTCCAGAATGCCCCGCACGGCATCGGTGTTACGCCGCAAGCTGCCTGTGACGGCGTCGGGGTAGTCCAGCGTAATCAACAGCTCGTAGATATCTTCCATGTGCCGCAGCAGACGCTCTCCCTCCGCCGCGTCGCCGCGTCGCAGACCATCCACGGTGTACCGCCGTAGCTCACCCACGGCCTCGGCGAGACCATTGAAATAGGCGACATGGCCGACACCCACATCCCCTGGAGGAGGCACGACGCCACCATGCGCCAGGGCGCGGGTCAGCACAGCCTCAGCGAATTCCTTGAGGGCATCCAGGACGTAGCCGGAGTAGTACAGCTCTGGCTGGTCAACCAGCGCGGCCTTGATCTCAACCACAACCTGGGCCGCCTGTTGGATCAATGCGTCGGCCAGGGCGTCATCATGGCGATGAATCGCTCGAATGGCGTTCCCCGAGTGGCGGATCAGCAAGCGGGTCATGGCCAATGTCTGTTCGCGGGCGCTATGACGGCTGGCAAAGTAGCGGTGCGCAAGCTCTTCAAGCGCGTCGAGCGACAGGCCCACGGCGTCCGCGCTGGCGTCGTCGGCAAGGTTGACTGGTTGGTCTGGGGTCATCACTCTCCTCATGGGTCAAGCAGGGTGGCTATGCCAACTGTAGCATAGCGCGCCGCGACTCCGCTGTGATTCGCCTAACCGCCGGCCATGCTATGCTAACGGCAGGAGGTTAACGACGCCTCCCCACATGACAGCCTACGTGATAGGCAAGGAAAGGAGGATTATTCTGGACAAGCACATACCCAACGCTGCCGCCGAGCGACCAGGGCTAACATTGGTGCCACGGGCTGATACTGGGGTCCAGCGCGCCTACAGCGGGCCGTTCCGTCCACGCACGGGGGCGCCACCAGCGGCGCCTGATGCGGCAAGCCCAATCGCGCCGGAGCGCCCTGAAGGATCGGTTCGGATTGCCCGAGCACGGCGCACGCAGCACATGTATGCTGAAGCTCTGCACACAGTACCCCCGGGCACCATTTTGCTGGAGTTCGATGGAGGGGCCACGCGGCGTCTCCCCCGGGTAGGCTATGGCTCGTTTCGCGCGGCGATCAATGGCCGTGAGCTCTGCCACGGCAGCCGGGTCGAGTTTGGCATGGTCGAGAGCAGTATTGAGTCTGAGGCTCTGGCCCTGTGTACCGGCCTGTACCAAACGTGGCTACATCTGAGCGTCCACGGCTACGAACCGTCACGTATGGATGTGATCGTGCGTGGTGACTGCGTTGACCTGGTAGACGCGCTCAACGCTGGGGACAAGCGCCTGGCGACGCGCACGCGTGCCGGGTTCGTCACCGGAGCGGCGGTCTTCCGCTCTATACGTGGTGAATGGCACGGGCGGGAGAACAGCGTCGCCCGCTTCGCTCACTGAGCAAGACCCGGCTAGCGGCAGGTAGCCAGCGCCTCTCACCCAGGCGCGGGCACCTGTCGCCGCTTTTAACGCTGGGGAACCCGCCATAGCAGAGGGCCGTCGGCAGCGCCAGGTACGGTGGCGACCAGGCCCAGAAACCGCGATTGGGTCGGCACAAGATAGACGAGCAGGCCATCGGCAGTCGCCCCACCAATCAGCGTTTGGCGTTGCAGGGCGCCCGGCGCTGTGGTCGTGATAGGTTGGGTGACAAGACCGCGCCCATCGCGCATTGTAAACCACTGCGGGTCAACCACCACAGGCGCCTGTGTCGCGGAGACCTGCCGCACACGCGCATGCGCCACCCTATAGACCTGGCCGCCCGGGGGCGTCGGCAGGGCCGGCAAGCCTGATGCAGGCCAGTCAATGCCAATGCGCACCGCCGCCACGTCGCGCGCCCCGGACACGGGCGCCGCCGCGGCAAAGGGTGTACCCACGGCGGCAGGCCGTGCGCCCGCTTTATGGTTTGTGGTGATGCCCAGGCGCGCCTCAATGACCATCAGCAGCAAGGCCGCCACGATCAACCCAAAACCTAGCGACAGGCGGCCGCTACGCTTCATCGGTGTATCCGGTGTCCCTGGCTCAGACGCCGGGTGGCCGACAGCCGTCCCGACCGGCTCCCTGGAGAGGCGCCGCCCTCGTGTGCGGCGCGCATCATCGCCGATCATCCCCGCTGTGGGTCTCCCGGTCGGCGCCGGGGTACAAGGTGAGGCCACCATCAAGGTTAAGGTGGGCGCCGGTTAACTGCGTGGATTCGTCCGAGAGCAAGTAGACGCATGCCCGAGCGACGTCTTCAGGTGTCTGATGGCGCCCCATGGGCAGCTGGTCGGCATACCCGCGCAGCTGTTGCTCACTTATTCCCTCGGCGGCGCGGGTGCGGATCTCGCCCTCACTGACCACCCAGCCCGGATTGATATAGTTGACCCGGACGCGCTGACGGACGTGGGAGCGCGCCACGTTACGCGTGAGCGTGAGTAGTCCGCCCTTAGAGACGGCATAGGCTGTGAGGTTGGCTGAGCCAGCGTCGCCATGCGCGGAGCCGATATTGACAATGCTCCCACCGCCGACACGAATCAGGTGGGGCATTACCTCGCGACACATCAGAAACGGGCCGCGCAGGTTGACAGCCATCAGGTGATCCCAGAACTCGACCGTTGTGTCTTCCAGGGTGGCCCGGGGGAAAATGCCAGCACAGTTCACCAGACCATCAACGCGCCCAAACCTGCCTACCGTGGCGGCCACGGCGGCGCGGCAGCTATGCTCATCAGTGACATCTAACAACACGAACAGAGCGTGACCAGGACCGGAGGCAGCCGCAACCGTTCGCTGCCCCCTAACCGTATCGAGATCAGCGACACTCACATGAGCGCCCTCGGTAACCAAACCATGAGCAACGCCGCGGCCAATACCCGACCCCGCTCCCGTGACGATGACAACCTTGCCTTGCAGACGACCGCTCATACTGTCTCCTGAAACTGACCGGGTAGGTAGTGGAGTGATGATTCATGACCTGGCGCTCAGGCGCCCGCCACCAGCGCCGCCGGCCTACTCAACTGGCGCGTTCGCCGATGATGGGATAGGAGCCGAGCACTTCCAGCATGCGGGTATGGCTGGCCAGTTCAACAAGGGCAGCCGCAACCTCTGGCAGAGCTCTATCCCCTTCAACATCAGCATAGAAGATATACTCCCAGGGCCGATCACGGCTGGGTCGCGACTCCAGCTTGGTCAGGTTAATGCCCCGCCGCATCAACACGCCAAGCACTTCGTAGAGGGCGCCGGGTACGTTATGGGTGGCAAAAACAAGGCTTGTCTTGCGCGACCGCGGGTCGCCCGCCCCCACACTGGCTCGCACGGCGGCGGAGCGATGCAGTGGCCCCACCACCAGAAACTTGGTGTAGTTGTTAGGGTTGGTCTGGATATCTTCGGCGAGTATCTCCAGGCCGTACATAGCGGCGGCGCGGCGTGGCGCGATAGCCGCGCCGCCCCGCAGTTCACGCTGCCGGATCAGCAGCGCACTGCCCGCCGTGTCGTACTCCGGCATAGGCACAAGATTGTGCGCGGCCAGAAACTCGCTGCATTGATCAAGCGCTTGCTGATGGGAATACACCTCGTGGATATCAGATAGCTGCTGGCCAGGTAGGGCCAACAGGTAATGGCGCACCCGTAGATCATACTCGGCCAGAACAGTCAGGGTTTGGTGATGCCGGAGTAGGAGATCGTAGGTGGCATTGATGCTGCCTGCCTGTGAGTTCTCCACGGGAGCCACGGCGTAGGCGACCTGACCCTCGGCCAAGGCGGCAAAGACGTGGGCTAGCGTGCGGTACGGGGCTACGTCCGGGTGACTAAACACCCGAAAGGCGGCCTCTTCACTATTGGCCCCCCGCTCACCCTGAAAGGCAACGCGTACCCCAGCCTCCTGAAACTGCTCCGGACGCGCCACATCAACTCTATCGTCACTGCCCTCCACGCACGACCCTCCTCTCGCTTTCCCTGGAACTATAGCATGCGGGTTGACCACTGCGCGGCCGCCCTCTATCCTACTGTAGAGTTGACCGTCAGGGAGAGACAGGTGACAACAAAGCCAACCAAGAAGAAACAGGAGACATTGTACGATCTGTTGGGCATCGCGCCAACAGCCACGGCCGATGAGGTCCGCCGCGCCTATCGGCAGAGTGCCCGACGCTGCCACCCCGACCTGCACCCTGAAGACGCGGGAGCGCCGGCACGGTTCATCCATCTGCGCAAGGCCTATGACCTACTTAGCGATACAGCCACGCGGGCGCGCTACGACGCACGCCTGATGCGCGAGCGCCACCGCCGGGCCGAGCCAGCCCGCGCCTGGTTTTCTTCGTGGGACGCTCAGCGGCCGGCCCCGCTTGATCAACTGGCCGAACACAACAGGATGGCTCTGGCGCGCTCTCTCCAGGATACCCGCGCCCTGGCCGCCCTCCTCGGGGATCCCGCGCCGGCAGTCGCGGTGAGCGTTATGCTCAATCCCGCCGCCAGTCCCGGCCTGATCGAGCGCGGCGCGGCACACCACCATTGGTCGGTCCGTCAGGCCGCCGCCTCCCGGCCCGATTGCCCCATCCAGGCGCTGCAACGACTGGCCGGCGACCCACAGCGCCTGGTGCGACTGGCCGTGGCGCGCAACCCCGCTGCTCCCGCCACGGCGTTGGCGGGCATACGGCTGCACGATGATCATGACGGCGCCCTGGGGCTGGCCCTGGCCCGTCACCCCCACGCGCCAGATCGGCTACTGGCGGCCCTGGCCGCACAGGCCACCGAGACCGTCGAGGCGGCCCTGGTGGAGCGCGTGCCGCCATCACGCCCTGCTCTGGAGGTGCTGGCAAACCGGACCGACGGCACCCGTCCGCTATCCGCTCAGGCGTTGCTCGCGGCACTGGATCTGGTCGCCACCCTGGGACTGCGGGACACCTTGCAAGGCTGGGAGGAGGCTGCGGCGCGGGCGCGCCGCGCTGGCTTCTGGCCACCTGAAGCGCCACCCGCGTTTGTAGCCGTGCTTGGCGCGACGCGGGCGGCGCGCCTGCGCGGGCGCCTGGAGAAGGCCCTGACCGCCCTGGCCGTAGACGCGGCGGTCGAGGGAGAGAGCAACTAGCGGAGGTGAGGACACGACATGGATGAGGCGGCAAAAAAGGCAGTGCTACGGCTATTTACCTATGGACTATATGTCGTCACCTGCCAGCATGGTCATCGGCGCAACGCCTTCACAGCCAACTGGGTAACGCAGGTCTCGTTCGAGCCGCCACTGGTGGCCCTGTCAGTGGAAAACCAGGCTGTCTCACTGGAGTTCATTCGTGGCGCGGGCCAGTTTACCCTCTGCGTGCTGGAGAGTGGAACCCGCGCCCTGGCCGGCGCCCTGGGCCGATCCCTGCGAGACTCCCCCACAAAATTGGAGGGGGTGGCCTGGCGTGAGAGCGCTTCAGGCGCTACAGACAACGCGCCAGCTATTACAGAGTGCCTCGGTTGGCTGCACTGTACGCTGCACAGCGAGGCGGCGGCCGGCGACTCAACGCTGTTGATTGGCCAGGTCGTGGAAGCCACGCTCCTGAAGGTTGGCCAGCCTCTGACCATGCGTGAGGCAGGCTTTCGCCACAGTGGCTAGCGCCCTAGCGGAACGACAATCACACAAGGCCCATGCTCAGAGGTCGGCGGACGCCGCGCTCGACGTCTCAGGCTGGCCAACAAGCGCCCTATTCGTCGTCTTCCTCATCTCCGTCTTCTACAGCCGTGTAGGAGCCACCGGCGTCTGAATACAACTCCCCGGCGCCCGTAGCGTCGTGATCAGGAGTATGCTCTTCAGGCGACACAGTGCGATAGGTGACCGAGCCGTCGGGGTAGACGACAAGGCGCAGCGTACCGTTGCGCGCGGCAAATTCCTGAAAATCGCGTTGCAGTTGACGGCGGCAGAGCACCACGGCGGCTTCATTGGGCCGCTTCTCGGCGTCCACACCGGTCTGCTCGCGCACTGTAGCCAACACCGCGTCGAGCAATCGAGGACCAGGGTAACGACCCCGGCGCACTTCGGCGCGCAGCCGAGCCACCAGGACATGCCAGAAGGAGAGAGATGAGCCCTGATAGGCCTCCTGCACCACATAGCTAACCGTAGAGGCCAGCAGCGCGCGGGCTCCTTCGGCAATCTGACCGTCGTCGGCCATCAACGCGGGCAGCGGGCCCTCATCGGAGGCGCGATCAAGCACATCCGAGCCACCCGACGATGCGCGCAGTGGGGCCAACAGCTCAGCCATCGCCGGGGAGGCGCTTGAGTCGTCTTGCCGGTCGGCCAGGGCCGACTGCACGGCGATCATCAAAGCCAGGCGATCAACGCCGAGTTGCTGCGCCTCCTCGGCCAGACGCGACCCTACCAAGGTCCAAAAGTCTGGGCTGGGGCCATCTTCCCCGAGTGCAGCCATGCGCTGGCTGATATCGGCTGCAATCCGTTCCACCTCTTGTTGAAAGTCCATGCTGCCCTCTCCTGTCCTGGCTGATGGACGCGCCGTGCGCGCGGTAGCCAATGTCTGTGCTCTTGGCCGCGCCGGACGTGTCGGATGGCGGTCAGAACATTGTCGTCTTGCTCATGCCGCGGGAACCACGGGCCAGGCGTGGCCCTACGGGCCGACGAACGCTCCCTTCATTATAGGCAGCGCCCACGCTTAGCGGATAGCGCCACGCCGACCACGCGTGAGTTTACGGGCCAGAGGCAAACGCGATGCCCTCCGTGGAGGCGCCGCCTACCCCGTCGTTGAAGTAGACGCTCTGCTCGACCACGATGGGCACTCCACTCAGACAGCGCACAAGGGCCGCATGCACGCTGTTGGGCGCATCATGCCCTACATCAATCGTAAACCGGCTATGCGCCGCGACAAGGTAGCGACGCTCCCAGTGGGACCCACTGGGAGCCATATAGGTGACCGCTATGCGTACCGGACGCGCCGCCGGATTCAGGATCAGGATGTATTCCTCAAAGTGGCGCGGCGCTGGCAGGGGAGAGGCCAAACCACCGCCGCGGCCGCCCTGCGCGGTGTTGCCACCGGGTAGCAGCCAGGCGACAGCTGGCGTGGCTACCCCCGTGCTGACCGAGCCACCCACCTGGTTGGGGCCAAAATACATGCTGCGCTCCGCCGCTATAGGGGCGCTCGCCTCCACAACCGCCGAGACTGCGCGCCCGGCAACCAGGCGATTGACTACGATAGTGCGGCGCGATGCCGGCGGCAGAGAGACCGTCTGGGTGGCCACCTGGGCGCCAGATGGGTCGAACAGCCGAACCGTGGCCATCACCGTGGTATAGTGGTCGGGGTTCAGCAGCGGAAGGTACTCGCGGTACGAACCACCGGTATAGCCTTCAGCGAAATACCAGCGCGCGCTTAGCGAGGATGCCCCCAGGTGACCGGCCAGGCCAGCTTGGGCGCCCTTGCCAAAGTACATGGCCCGCTCGGCGACGATGGGCAGATCAGCGGTGACTACGGCTCCCACGCCCTGCCCTTTGACATATTGCCCAACGTTAAGGGTGAGACGGCTGAATGGGTTCAAGTGCAGCGTGACCAGGTGAGCGGGCCCACGCTCAGGGAGGAACTCAACCGTGACACCAGCAGCATCAGCGTTGGGGTTCTGCAACAACAAAAACTCGCGATAACCAGGTCCGGTGTATCCTTCGGCAAGATACCATGTCTGTGATGGAGCAGGCGCCCCCACGGTGGAACTACCATCCTGCCCATAGTAGATAGTACGCTGTGCCCCCACCGGACCGTCAGCGTCTACCTGCGTAGCCACCTCCTGGTTCGGTCCAACGATGCTGGCTACATCCACAGTCAGGCGCTGCCATGGCAGGATGGTGAGCACCCGCACCCGCGTTGAGCCATCCTTGGTCATAAAGATCAAGCGGACATGGGCAAGCTTGGAGACTGGGTTGGCTAGGGCGATCTCCTCGCGGTAGCCCGCCCCCGTGTAACCCTCGGCGAAGTAGCTTGTGGAGCGCACCGGGCCGATGGCCAGCGTGGGCGTAGGACTGGGCGTAGGTACCGCCGTTTGAGTAGAGGTAGACGTGGGAGTCGGCGTCTGGCTTGGCGTGCTGGTGGGCGTGGACGTGGATGTGGGCGTGGACGTGGATGTGGGCGTGGACGTGGATGTGGGCGTGGACGTCATGGTGGGAGACGGTGGCGCGGTAGCCGACGCCACGCTGGAGACCGGCGTGTCGGTGGGCGAGGGAGTAGGAGTCATAGTGGGCTCTGGGGTAGAGGTGGAGGTCGACGTCGGCGTCGGCAGATAGGGGGCATTCTCCACGATCAGATAGGGGCGACCTCCCACGATGAAGTCCGACGAGTTGGCCCCATTGTTGTCGGTGGCCCCAGGCAGGGTGAGGGTGTAGACGTTGGTCGCCCCAGCCTGCAGTGAGGTCTGATTGCCTTCCTGATCGATCAAGGTTGCGCTGGCGGAAGTGGCCGGGATAGCCGCTGTGACGCTGATCGGCGATTGATCCCACACAACAGTCACCTGCCGATTGCCCTGATCAAGCACGATGCGCTGCACGATGCTAGTGGGGTCGCTGTAGGTTGCGCTCACGGTACCGGCCATGTACTTTGTAGCTAACTGATAGGCGTTGTACGCCCGACGCGGTGTGCCATTAGCCTTGAGCAGCCCCCACTCATACCGTTCGCCCACGTCACTGGCCCGATACCAGAACAGCGCATTGGCCCCAGCAGCCAGGCCATAGGCAAACGTCTGCAGGAGGTACGACGCCTGTTCACTTGAGGTCCCACTGTTCTGGAATGGTTGCTGCGCGGGATCATCCCAGGCCGGTAGCCCACTTTCGTTAACCCACACCGGCTTCTGAGGCACATGGTACAGCGTAAATGCGTCACGCACCGCCTTGGTCTGCATGTACGCGTTGCGGGCCCGGAAGTAGGGGTGGACCGCCGCAATATCAAAGTAGTAGTTGTGCGCCGCTGCCGTGGCGTCGGCCTGAGCCAGCTTGAGCACGTCGCCAAGAAAGCCAACAGAGTAGTTGAGGCCAGCAAAGCTGACCAGGGCATTGGGGTCCGCCGCTTTAATTGCCTGGTAGGCCACCTTGAGCAACTGATAATAATCCGCCTCCGTGCCTGACCAACGCAGATTGTTGAGCTGATCAGGTTCGTTCCAGATCTCCCAGGCGGCTAGCCGGCCGTGATAGTGGGCGGCCACATGATAGACAAAATTGCCCCAGTAGTTGTTGGGATCATCCCAGGCCAGATAGAGGTTGGCCGGCATCTGTGTGCCGGTAGCCGTTATAGTAGAGCTCGCCCAGTAGGGTGTTGTATTCAAGATGGCCACCAGACCCATACCCGACGCCTGCGCCGCATCCACGATAGGGTCGTACTTGGTATAGGTAAACGCATTGTGGGTTTGCTCCACATCGGACCACCGAAACTCCCAGCGGTTAAGCCGGGCCCCCGCCCCGTAGGCCAGTCCGGTCCAGTTCTTGGCTTTAATCCCCGGGATAGCGGCATAGTTGTCCGGCAGGATGTTGTCCATACCAAACTGCACGGTCGCCGTCGTGGCGTCACGCAGTGGCGCCGCCTGCACCGCCGCGGGCAGCAGCGACGTGACCGGCGAACGTCTCAGGCTGAGGCCGGAGAGAGGCGTAAGAGCGCATAGCAAGGCAAGCAGAGCGCCAGCGCGGTAGAGCGCGGTTCGCGGGAGCGACACAGGTTTTTCACACCCTCTATTTCATTGTTGGAGGCGCTGCTAGCCTGACGACCAGCAAGTGGGGCTCTCCACGGAGCCAGTTGGGCCATCTAGACACATCGAGACCAACCCCGCGCAGCGCGAATAACCGCGGGGTTGGTCTCAAGGCCCAGCCATCCACTGGGCTTTGCCCCATGTCAGCCCGCCCTCGACGTGGTATGCGGGCAATTGTGGCGGAGAGAGTGGGATTCGAACCCACGACAGGGTTGCCCCTGTACAGCATTTCCAGTGCTGCGCCATCGGCCAACTCGGCCATCTCTCCAGACTAGGTCCTCAACCAGAGGAACCCTTATGATATGTGCGCCGTGGTCCCACCTGGCGCCCCCTAACGCCCCGCGGACAGCAGGAGGGACCATGTGGCGGAGAGGGTGGGATTCGAACCCACGGGAGGCGTAAACCCCCAGCTGTTTTCGAGACAGCCGCACTCGACCACTATGCGACCTCTCCCCAAGCAAACCATGCCTAAGCGTGTGAAGCGACATCAGGACCGATCCAAGCGCCGCCTCACGCTCCAGGCGGGTATAGTATAGCAGCCCGTGACTTGACCCGACAAGGGCAACGGGCAATCCAGAACGATAGCCCCGTCAGCCCACAACCAAGCTCTCGTTGCCCTCGCGGCCACGGGAGCCGCTGACCCACCGATATGCATCGCTGACCGTCTGGCAGGTAGAGAGGGCAACGAGACTGGGTTAACGATGTGGCTCGGTGCGGCGGCGCAGGAAGGTGGGCACATCCCGAGGATCAACATCTGGCGTGATGCGCCCGGAGCGGGCATCAGGGGTCGTTTCCTGGTGGGGGTGCGCCTGCGTCTGGGCCTGCTGCTGGGCGATCTGAGTTGCGCGCTGCTTGAGGCTGGCCCGCCCATCGAAGCCTGTAGCGATAACGGTAATCTGCAGTTCGTTCTGCATCTGCTCGTTGATCACCGCGCCAAAGATGATCTGCGCCTCGGGATCGGCGGCCTCCTGGATGATGTTGGCCGCCTCGTTGACCTCATGAATCGTGTAGTCAGCTCCAGTGATCGTGAACAGGACACCTTTAGCCCCATCAATAGAGACATCCAGCAGGTTGCTGTTGATCGCCTGCCGAGCAGCCTCGGCAGCGCGATTGTCGCCGCTGGCGTGGCCAATGCCCATCAAGGCAGAGCCCGCCTTGGTCATCACAGCCCTAACATCAGCGAAGTCCAGGTTGATTAAACCGGGGATCGTAATGGTGTCGGAGATACCCTGGATGCCCATGCGCAGCACATCATCGGCCAGGGCAAACGCAGCCTGCATAGACATCTTTTTGTCGGCCACCTGGAGCAGCCGATCGTTGGGCACGGTAATCAGCGTATCCACCTTGTCCTTGAACAGAGCAGCGCCTTCCTCGGCCAGGCGGCGGCGCCGGGCACCCTCAAAGGTGAAAGGTTTAGTGATCACGCCGACGGTCAGGGCGTCCAGTTCCTGGCAGATCTGAGCGATAATGGGAGCGGCGCCTGTCCCCGTGCCACCACCCATACCCGCTGTAATAAAGATCATGTCCGCCCCCTGCAGGGCGTCCCTGATCTCGTCTATACTCTCCTCAGCAGCCCGCTGACCGATTTCCGGGTTGCCGCCGGCGCCCAACCCCCGGGTGAGTTTGGCCCCGATCTGGATCGTCAACGGCGCTTTCGAGTAGGGCAGCACGGCGCGGTCTGTGTTCACCGCGATGAACTCGACCTCCCGTACGTCCGCCTCGATCATCCTGTTGATGGCATTGCAGCCCGCCCCGCCCACGCCAACAACCTTGATAATGGCATGGTCTGGTATCACCGGCATTGGCACTGGCTCTCCCCTCCGTCCAGTCGCCTCATCGCTCCAGCTAACGCCGCTACTGTCGGCGCGGGATCGTCTATCGTCACCACGGTTCATCTATGTGCCTCCTACCCCTAGCTTACCGCCCGCCGCTACCCTCAGAGGGCATGGTGAACTTGCGTAAGATACCGCGAAACCGGCGGAATACCTCCTGAGGCCCGCTTGATCGGCTTGGCGCCTCTACCACTGCTTCAACGCTACGCAGGCCCCACTCTAGCAGCCCGACGCTGGTCGCAAAAGCTGGCTTGCTGATGCTGTCCACCAGCCCACTCACGTTGGTGGGCACGCCGATGCGCACGTGGGTATTCAGAATCTCCTCAGCCAACTTGACCAGCCCAGGTAACTCAGAACTGCCCCCCGTGAGCACAATGCCCGCCGGCAGCACGCCCGGGAAGCCAGAGTGGGTTAGTTCCTCGGCGACCATCTCCAGCATCTCGCGCGCCCGCGCCTCCAGAATTTCGGCGACAAGACGACGCGAGACCTGGTCTGTCTTGCCGACCTCAAAAGTAGGGACATCCACGGTCTGGGCCGTATCAATCGTCTCTGGGAGGACGTGGCCATATTTCAACTTGATCGCTTCCGCCGCATCGTAGCGCGTGTGCAGCCCCACGGCAAGGTCATTGGTCAGGTGGTTACCGCCCACAGGCAACACTTTCGTGTAGAGGATGCCGTCTTCATGAAACACGGCGATATCTGTTGTGCCGCCGCCAATGTCCACCAGGGCCACACCAAGCCCCCGCTCTGATGGACTGAGTACAGCGGCGCTCGAGGCGATCGGCTCCAACACCAGATCATCTATATCTATGCCTGCATTGCGCACGCATCTGATCAGGTTATGGATTGCCGGCACGGCCCCAGTCACAATATGGGTAATCACCTCCAATCGATAGCCTGACATACCAATAGGGTCGCGGATACCGCTCTGGCCATCCACAATATACTCACGGGGAATAACATGGATTACCTCACGATTATGGGGAATGTGTACTGAACGGGCGGCTTCCACAACGCGGTCCACATCCGCCTGCGTGATCTCCTGTGACGTAGGTGATAGGGCGATAACGCCCCGTTGGTTTTGGCTCTCGATATGGCTGCCCGCGATCCCGACCAGAGCCGTGCCAATCTGGTAGCCCGAGATCCGCTCGGTCTTGTGCAGAGCGGCCTTAATGCAGGTGGTTGCCTCATCAATATCCACGACCTGCCCCCGGCGCAAGCCCTGTGATGGCACGGTGCCGACACCGACGACGTTAATGCGGTTGTCGTGGTCCACCTCACCGATCAACGCGCAGATCTTGGTCGTGCCCACGTCAACGCCGACGATCACTCGCTCCCTGGTCACGTGCTCCTCCCGCCAGCCCCACCTGCCGCTCCCGCGTCAGCGTCGTATTCGACCAATGATACCATCAGTCTCCCGTGCCCGCAAAGAAGCAGCAGAGGGGTAGCTACTATTTTATCCATAGTTTGTCCCACGGCCAGTCGGCGTCGCGGCGGACGTAGGGCCTGCTGTATTGTAGGTCAGCGTAGTTGAAAGTTGGGACGCGACCCTTGCCACGCTGCGAGAGCATCCACTGAAAGATGATGATCCGCTCTTGCAGCACAGTGCCAGTCAGCGTGCCAAACGTGGCGTACCACTGCTTGTGCCGCACAATCGTGACGCCGGAGGTGGGGCTGTAGTTAAACGCGGAGATTTTGCCCCGCAAGCTAGCGGGCAAGTAGCGAATCAGGTCATGCACCGTGGCCATGGCCGCTGTATCCATCCGTTGGCCTAATTCCAGCCGCTGCCCACGTTTCAGGGTAACTACCGGGTAGGTGGTGCGGCCAACCGCGCGGGCAATCACCTGCCCCTGCGCATCAACCAGGAAATAGCCATTCTGGCCTCGCCAGATCATGTCGGGCTGCTTGTAGTGGGCCTGCACCACTAGACGGTTAGGCAGGCGGCCATACACATCGTCAATGATCAACATGGGAATGGCGGCCAGCCGCCGACGCACCGTGTCTACCTGTACGGTGAAGATATTTGTGCCCACGCACGCGCACTGCTGTTCCAGTTGGCGCAGAGGTAGCCGCGCGTCACCGACAGCCTGGAGCTCATGGATAGCAAAGGCCTGAGATGTGAACAGGACATAGACGCTGCCGAGGCTGAGGAGCGCCACGGCCAGGCGCAACCAGGGCCAGCGGAGCGCGCGACGCCATTGCCACACACGATGTGTCTTGATCGTGGGGGCGACGATCTTGACCGTGCCACGCACATTGTGGGTACGTGGCCTATGTGGCGCTGGGGCTTCTTTGGGGACGACACGCCTGGCCATGGGGCGCGCCAGCCCGGGACGAGGGCTCTGGGGATCGCGGCTGTTCTTGTCCATCGCTCCTTAGCTGCTCCCCGCTGCCCCGGAGCTTTCCCAGCGTCCGATCTGCTGCACCTCCGGGTGCAGATCAATACCATAGGCCGTCCAGACACGCTCACGCGCTAGCGCGATCAACCCCGCGATGTCCTCTGCCGTGGCTCCTCCCAAGTTTACCATGAAGTTGGCGTGGACCGGTGAGATCTGCGCCGCGCCCACCTGGGCGCCCTTCAAGCCAAGTTCCTCAATGAGGCGGCCCGCGCTGCCGCCGGGCGGGTTGGTGAACACGGAACCCGCGCTGGCCACCCCCAGGGGTTGTGTGGCCCTGCGCGCCGCCCGTTGGCCGGCAAACGCCTCCTGTAGAGCTTCTATCCTTTCCGGCGCAAGCTCAAAAACCGCGCCAAGGATTACCTCGTCACGCGGGCCGGCGGCCCGAAAGATACTGCTGCGGTAGCCTAACTGGAGGTCTTGCGTCGTGTAGGCGCGCCGGCCACCCTCGCGCGTCAGCGTGGTAACCGAACGCAGCACATCATCCATGTCTCCGCCATGGGCGCCCGCGTTGTTGACCACGGCGCCCCCGACCGCGCCGGGGATCCCAGCGGCCCACTCCAGACCACGCAGGCCAGCGGCGATGGTGCGCTTTGCCAGCGCGCTGAGCATGGCCCCCGACTCGGCATGAACCTGGCAGCCATCCACGGTGATGCGGGTACAGCGATTGATGATCACCATACCCTCCACCCCCGCGTCGGCGACCAACACGTTTGAGCCACGACCCAGCACGCGACAGGGCAGGCCGTACTCCCAGGCCACGGTGACCGCCGCGCACAGCGCATCCAGCGTGAGTGGCAGGCAAAGCACATCGGCTGGGCCGCCAACTTTCCAGGTGGTATAGCGAACCAGGCGTTCGCCCGGCAGCACGTTCTTGGGTCCCAAGGCGGCGCGTAGCCGCTCCAGAATCTGGGGGCTCAGTTCAGCCATTGCACCACCGCTTCACCTGCTGTCCACACCGTACCAGCGCCCATGGTCACCAGAACGTCACCAGGCGCCAGGGTATGCTCAATGTACTCAGCAGCCTCCTCCAGCATCGGCCGGTAGTGAACACAGGGATGATGCTGGCTCACGGCTCTAGCCATGTCCTCGCCGGAGACTCCCAGCGTGTCCGTCTCGCGGGCAGCGTAGATAGCCGTGAGCACCACCTCATCCGCGTCGGAGAAGCAGCCGCTAAACTGGTCCATTAAATCGCGGGTGCGGCTGTACGTATGAGGTTGGAATAGGCAACGCAGGCGTCGCCCCGGAAAACGGGCGCGCAACGCGGCGAGATTGACCCGCACCTCAGTGGGGTGGTGCGCGTAGTCGTCAAAGACGACGATCTGACCGGCCGGGTCGCCGCCCTTGTACTCCATCCGCCGCCGAGTACCCTGAAACCTGGCCAGCGCGGCGGCCAGCGTGGCCAGTGGAATGCCTAGCTCGACTCCCACGGCAATGCCAGCCAGGGCGTTGGCTACGTTGTGCCGCCCCGAGAGGCGCAACGATATAGCCAGCTCCACGCCCTCTGAGCCCCTGGCCACGAACGAGGTAGCCTCCTGACCTACCACCACGTCGGTAGCGTTCCAGTCGCCCTGACCAAGCAGCGAATAGGTCACATGGCGCGGCGCGTCCGGGAGAGCCCCCCGGGCCAGGGCCAGTTCCTGTAGGACGGCGTCGTCGGCATTGGTCACCAGCAGACCAGCAGGGGCGATCCGTCCCAGGAAGGCCGAAAAAGCAGCGCACACGCCGGCAAAGTCACCGTAATAGTCCAGGTGATCGGGTTCAACATTGGTCACCACGGCGATATAAGGCTCCAGGCGCAGGAAACTGGCGTCGTACTCATCAGCCTCGGCCACCGCATAGTCACCCTGGCCAAGGCGGGCATTACTGCCGATATCAACCATCTCCCCACCCACGAGGGCCAGCGGGTCGAAGCCTGCTCCCTCCAGCAGCACCGTGATCAGCGCGCTGGTGGTCGTCTTGCCATGGGTGCCGGCGACGGCGATAGTACGCCGTCCTTCCAGTACCCGGGCCAGCATCTCGGCTCTCTTGATGATGGCAAGGCCACGGTGGCGCGCCTCGACCACCTCAGGGTTGTCGTCGCGCACCGCCGATGAGATGACCACCAGATCAGCGGCGCCAACGTAATCCCGGTGATGCCCCTGGTACACAGTCGCCCCTGACGCGGCCAGAGCGGCGGTGAGTGGCGTGGCCGCCAGATCGGAGCCACTCACCTGAAAGCCACGGGCAAGAGCAAGGCGGGCAAGCGCACTCACACCTATGCCGGCTATGCCGACAAAATGGACGCGCGTCGCCGCTCCACCACTGCCCTGGCCACCTTTGCCCTGCCCCACTCTCACTGCCATCCTTTACATTGCGCCTGACCGTACACCGTGCAGGGTAATCCGCCGCTTCATTGGTGTAAAGCCTTTTATGCACGGGCAGCCATACAGCCCTCCCTATCCGGGACCGCGTTCGCGTCTTGGCGGCCACACTGAAACAGCAGGCTCTCTAATTATGTGCTGTCGCCGTGTTCACGACCAGGCGGGCGATCTCTTCGGCGGCGTGAGGGCGGGCCAGGGCGCGGCTAGCCGCCGCCAGAGCTAGGCGGCGTTCTGGCGCGTCGGCCAGCCCCAACACGGCGCGGGTGAGCGTTGGCCCGTCCAGCGCCGCGTTTGATAGAACCACAGCCGCGCCACGGTCGCTCATGTAGCGCGCATTGAGGTCTTGCCCGGAGAACTCTCCAGGCACGAGCACAGCGGCAAGCCCGACCGCGGGCAGCTCAGCCATGGCCCCAGCGCCGCTGCGGCACACCGCCAGATCCGCCGCCGCCAGCGCCCCAGCCAGGTCCGCCGCGTCAAGGTAGCTGTGCAAGGTGTAGCGCTCCCGCTGCTCTGGCGTCAGCTCCCGCCGCCGCTGCTCCAGTGTGGCTGCGTCACGGCGTCCCCCCATATGCACCACCCGCATGCGCGGCAGCAAAGCTGGCAAGGCGTCTTGCAGGGCAGTGTTGATCCGCCGCGCCCCCTGGCTACCGCCGAACACGACCAACAGGAACTCGTCGGGGGCCACTCCCAAAGCCAGGCGCGCCTGCTCGCGCCGCACGCTGAGAAACTCGGGGCGCAGCGGATACCCCGTGAGCACGCGCTTCCCTCCACGTAACGGGCTCGGCATGCGTTGCAGTGCTTCGGGGAAGGCTACGGTCACCACGCTAGCCAATCGGCAGGCCAGGCCGATCGCCCAGCCAGGCACGATATCCACGGTCATCACGACCGACGGCACACCCAGGATCCACGCGGCCACGGCCACGGGCACGCAGACATACCCGCCCGCGACGAGGACAACGTGGGGCCGGAACCGCCGAACCAGCGCAAGGGCTTGGGGCACGGCCAGCAGATGGCCAGCCAGATGCCGCAGGGTTGTCAAGGGGCCTTTGCCCCGCACGCCCCCCACGGACAGGCCGGCGAAGGGCAACCCTGCCTGGGCCACAATATGGCGGTCCAGGTCGCTGTCGGCGCCGATATAGAGAAATGAGAAGGCCCGGTGATCGGAGCTAGCCCCCGGCTTTGCCCCCGGGGCCTCGCCCTCCTGGTGGCTGAGCGGTGGGTTGACGCCGGCGGAAAGGGATCGGCTGACCTGGATTGCTGGGTAGATGTGCCCCCCGGTTCCTCCACCGCAGATGAGGACGCGTACGCTCATGGGCTGCTGGACCTTCCTTTGCCGCGAATTTGGAGATGTTGAGTAAGATGCCCGCCGCGCCCATCGAGATGGCCAGTGAGCTACCACCGAAGCTGATAAAAGGCAATGGAACACCGGTGAAGGGCACGAGCTTTGTGATCACAGCCATGTTGATGAGCGCCTGAAAAAAGATTGAACTGGTCAACCCCACGGCGACTAGGCGGCCAAACTCGTCGGGCGCATCGGCGCTTGCCTTCATCCCTCTGTAGGCGAAGATGACAAACAGCAGCAAGACGAACAGGGTACCCACAAGGCCCAGCTCCTCGCCCAGGATAGCAAAAATGCTATCCGTTTGCGGGGCTGGGATGAACTGCTTCTCCACACTCATGCCCAGGCCAACGCCGGAAACGCCACCGCTACCCAGCGCGTACCACGCCTGCAAAATATGATAACCGGCGCTGGTGGGGTTCTTCGCCGGGTCGGCCAGAAAGTTAGCCAACCGGGCCGACCAATAGCTGTCCTTGGGTAAGTGATGCAGCACATAGTAGCCACCATATCCCGCGCCCGCGGCCAGCAGGGCCAGGTGACGCAGGCGCGCCCCAGACACAAAAAAGATGGAGAGCACGGACAGGGCCACAATCGTGGTCGTGCCCAGATCAGGTTCGCGCAAGATCAACAGCATAGTGGTCACGGCGACCAACGCCAGGGGCAACAAACCCATCAGCGAACCGCGCACCCGTTGGTCACGCGTGGAGAGCCAGTGGGCAACGTAGATGACTAACCCTAGCTTGGCCACCTCACTGGGTTGGATGGACTGCCCACCGGGCAGGCTCAACCAACGCTGCGCCCCGGCGATCTCCATGCCTGCCTTCGTTTTGACCAGCACCAGAAGCAGGATTGTAATCACCAGACCAGCAACGGAGACATCACGCCAGCGCCGATAGTCAACGCGCATGGCCACGACCATCACAGTGAACCCGATACTCACCCACAATAACTGGCGTACCAGGTAGTAGTTAACATTGTCTTGATAATCGTAGGCGTTGTACATACTCGAGCTATACACCATAATGGTGCCGACCCCGAGCAGCAAAACCACGGAGAGTAGCAAGATAAGATCAATGGCCCCAAACAGGTGAACGGCCGTTTCCAGCTGCCCCTGTTCTTGCTCCACAAGATCGGGCACAGCCGCGGGCCGGGGCACGCTACCCTCCCCTGCCCCCAGGCCGACACCACGTGGAGCGCGTCCCCCAGGGGCCAGAGTCTCCAGCACGACCTCACGGACACTGCGGCGCGGCGTGGTCGGCTCTCGCTTGCGCGTTGTCTTTTTGGCGTCCGAGGCCTTTCGCCAGCGGGCCCGCGGAGCCGTGCTGGGCACCGCGATGGCCTCCTGACCAGGGCTGGCCCGCCGTTTGGAGTTTATGGTTGGTGGATCACGCCTAACCGTTGACATGTCTTCCTCTTCCAGGAGAGGCGAGTGCGGTGTCACTCACCGTTAGCCACTGGCCCGCCAGCCCCAATGAGGTCGCGGAAGCGGGCGCCACGCTCTTCAAAATCCTTAAACATATCGTAACTGGTCCCACCGGGAGAGAGCAGCGCCACATCGCCTGGCCGCGCCCACCGCGCGGCCACCAGCACGGCCTCCTCTAACGAGGCGCACCGCGTGATGGCCTCATCCGACGCCAGCAACCCGCGCTGGCCCGCCGCCAGCGCCCGCCGCCGCGCAGCCTGCACATGACCGATGATCAGATCGGCGGCCTCACCGAAAACAACCAGAGCGCGGCACTGGCCCACGATGCGGTCGGCTAGCGCCTCCCAGGGGAGATGCTTGTCCCGCCCGCCCGCCAGAAGCACAATGGGCTGCTCCGGGAACACGGAGAGCGCGGCCAGTGTCCGCTCGGGCGTGGTGGCGATAGAATCATTGTACCAGCGCACGCCGCCGCTGTCGCGCACCAACTCCAACCGGTGCGGCACCCCCCGAAAGGCGCGCAGCACCGCCGCGATCTGGTCAACCGGGATGCCTTCGTTGGCCGCGACGACGGCGGCGGCGAGAGCATTGGCCACATTATGCAGACCCGGCACGCCCATCTGGTCGGCCCGGCAGATCACCTGGGGGCTGCCATTGATGAGCAGCGTCAGCCGCTCACCGTCCAGATACGCCCCCAATTCAGCGCCACTGGAGCTCACCGCGGCCGGGCCGCGCAGGCTGAAGGCCAGCGGGCGGGCCGCTGAGAGCGAGCGCAGGTAGGGGGTGCAGGGGGCATCGGCGTTGAGCGCAAGCCAATCACCCGCCGTCTGATAACGCAGGATGTGGCTCTTGGCCTCAATATAGGCCTCCATTGTGCCGTGACGATCCAGGTGGTTGGGCGTGATATTGGTCACCACGGCGACGCTGGGGGAGCGACGCAGCTCCTCCAACTGAAAGCTGCTCAGTTCCAGAACCACGCGGGCTCCGGGAGGAATAGTGGCCACATCTTCGATCAAGGTCGTGCCGATGTTGCCACCGACATAGATAGGCCGCTGGCCACGCCTCAGCATTAGTCCAATCAGCGTGGTGGTGGTGGTCTTGCCGCTGCTGCCCGTAATGCCCACGATGGGGGCCCGGCAGCGGGTGAAGAACAGCTCAGTCAGGCTAGAGATAGGGATAGCCGCGCTCCGCGCCGCCTCCAGCAGCGGCGAGTCGAGAGGCACACCGGGGCTGGCGAAGACAATACTGGCGTCCAGGATGTCCCGCGGCCGATTGGCCCCCAGAGCAAGCCGCAGGCGCGCGGGCTGGCCCATGCCGGCGATGCCGGTCAGTTCATCCACCTCCTGGCACAGGGCCTCCGCCGGCCGCGTGTCGCTGACCGTGACCGTTGCGCCCTCTCGCAGGCACAGGCGAGCCAGAGCCATACCCTCACGCGCAAGGCCAATAATGGCCACGTGGCGGCCGGCGAACGAGGCCGGCAGTTCAAGCGAAGAGGTAGCAGTCGTGTCGTGGCCCATCCCGGGTAGCTTCATGCGCTTTCGTCCGCTGTGCAGTGCTGTCGAGAGGGCCTAGCGGGCTTCCGGGCTATTTGGCCGGACGCCCATCATCAACAGCAGGCGCTGGGCAATCTTGTTGAACGCCGGGGCCGCGATCACGGAGCCCCACTGCTGGGTCTGAGGGTGCTTGATCACGATGAGCATAACAAAGCGGGGATGATGAGCCGGGGCAAACCCGATAATGCTGGCGATGGTGCCCAGGCCGCAGTTGTAGCCACACCCACTGTTGCCGGCAACGCTAGCCGTGCCCGTCTTCGCGGCCACGCCATAGCCATCAACCAGGGCCAGTTTAGCTTCACCATCCTTGGCCGATTCCTCAAGGATATCCGTGAGCACGTGGGCGGTCTGCGCGGAGATGACCTGGCGAACCCGATGGGGGGCCACCGTGGTCGTGCGCAGGCCACCCGATGAGGGCTGCTGGATCTGGCGCACCACATAGGGCCGCATCATCCATCCGTCGTTGGCCACGGCGGCCACGGCAGTGATCAGCTGCAGCGGCGTCACCTGCAGGCCCTGGCCGTACGAGTTGGTCAGCAGGTTACACGGCCACCAGCCATGCGGGTCGTCGGGGAAGACAATGTGGCCGCCAACCTCACCAGCAACGTCCACCCCCGTCGGTTGGTTGAGGCCGAAGTTGGCGACGTAGCGGTAGAACACGTCTTTGCCCATCATCTGAGCAAACTTGAGCGCCCCCACGTTGGCCGAGTGGCGCAGCATGATCATGGGCGTCTCCACGCCCCAGCCAGGGCCATTATCCCAGTTGTGCAGATCCCAGCCACCGCACCGGGCGTGACCCCAATCCTCGACTGTGGTCTGTGGAGCGATCTTCCCCGAGTCCAATCCAGCCGCGATGGTCAGCACCTTGAAGGTCGAGCCCGGCTCATAGGTCCACGAGACAGCAGGATTTTGGTAGACGCTGTAGTCCTTGTTCTTTACCTTGTAGTAGAGGTTGGGGTCATAGGTGGGGTTACCGGCCATGGCCAGGATAGCCCCTGTATGGGGATCCATCACGATGGCCACGCCACCATCGGCTCGCGAACTTCTGACCGTATCGGCGAGGGTCTGCTCTACCTCAAGCTGCACGGCGCTACGGACGGTCAGGTAGAGCGAAGCGCCACTGGGCCGCACCAATGGGTCGCCGGCCGGCACAGTCTTGGTGATGCCCCGCAGCTGCTGATCGTAGTACTGCTGCAGGCCATATTGCCCATAGCCCACGTTCAGATCATTGGGATTAGAGAGCATGAAGCCCAGCGTCTGAGAGGCAAGCTGCCCATTGGGATAGGCTGGCCTGTCATGCGGGACGAGGTCAAGCCAGGGGATATGAAGGTTACTCAGTTGAGTGGCCACGTCATCAGAGACGTTCTCGGCCAGGCGCACATATTTCCACTTCTGGCGCTGAGCGTTCTGGATCAGGCCCCACAGCGTGAGATCGTCCTTGCCCAGGATAGTGGCAATGTTTGTGACGGCGCCGCGGGCTTTGGCGTCATCATCGGCGATCTTCTGCGGAAAGGCGGCGATCTTGTAGAGCAACTGGTTTGTGACCAATGGCTCGTTGTCCGCATCGTAGATCATGCCCCGCGTGGGCTGCAGGGTGCGGAACTGCACGTACTGATCGTGCGCCTTTTGGGCCAGCGCGTCATGTTGGATCACCTGGAGGTCAATCAAGCGCCGGCCCACCACCAGGCTCGCCGCCACCATCAGCACAAGTAACGCTGCTTGCCGCCAGTTCCACGTTAGCACACCCATAACATCTCCCCAGATCGTCGTGTAGCCCAGGCGCCGAGACAGCCAGGTACACCCTGCTGCTCATGATACGGATCTACCGCCGTATCTCCCGCTAGCGAAACAGGGCAGCTAAAGCGTGGCCGGCAGCCTGCCACCACGCGGCCAGTGGTCCCGACACCGGCCGCGCCCGTGTGGTGGCTGTGAGCGACCGGGTAGGATCTGGCCTGGCGCGGCCAGCCAGCGCCGGCGCCAGGATCGTGCTGTCTACCCACTGCACCTGATCGGGCTGAGCTGGCACCATCCGGTAGAGCGTGGTCGCCGCGTCCCGGATGTGATCAGGCGACTGCAGGGAGAGGGCTAGGTTGGCCAGGCGCTGGTTCTCAGCCGCTCGTTCCGCTTTGATCACCTGCAACTGGTGGACGCGCTGCCCTGCCGTCTTGATCTGGCCGTCTTGCCAGAGATAGAGCAGACAGACCAGACAAAACAGGATTGTCGCCGCGATAAACAGGCTCACCGGCCCGATGACCCATGGACGGCGCGACGGAGGGCGGTTCTCCGTGGCGCTGAGCGCATGAAGGTGGCGTGAGCTCACGGCTACCCTCCTCCAAGCGCGGCGCGGCTATCCCCAAAAGCGGGGCTGGCTAACCACGACAGGCGCCGCCTATGCGAGTGGAGCAGACAGCCTGACAGCCGCCCTGGCCAGCTCGTCACAGCCGTTCGGCGACGCGCAGCCGCGCACTGCGCGCTCTCCGGTTGGCCGACACCTCGGCGGGCCCAGCCTGCAGCGCGCCCCGGGTAATCAGGCGTAGCACAGGCTGATGGGCACATGTACACGTCGGTTGAGTAGGTGGACAGACGCACGAGCGGGCCTCCTGTCGGAAGTACTGCTTAACCATACGGTCTTCGAGAGAATGAAACGCAATAATAGCTAAGCGGCCGCCAGGCCGAAGCAACGCGATTGCCTGGGGCAATATCTCCCTCAGGCTGCCTAACTCGTCGTTGACGCCGATGCGCAAAGCTTGAAACACCTGCGTCGCCGGGTCAATACGCCCACTAAACCCCTTGGCTCGCCGCACAAGTTCAGCCAACTGGATCGTAGTTGTGATCGGCGCCCGTGCCCGCGCCTCAACGATCCAACGCGCGATACGCCGTGCGGCTCGCTCCTCCCCATACTCGAAAAAGATGCGGCTCAGCTCTTCCTGTGACGCCGTGTTCACTATATCAGCAGCCGTGGCCGTCGGTCCCGTTGGATCAAAGCGCATATCAAGGGGCCCCGCCGTGGCGAAGCTAAAGCCACGGTGGGCGCTGGCCAACTGAGGTGAGCTTAACCCTAGGTCCAGAACGATACCATCTACAGTTGTCCAGCCGTGCTTGCGCGCAACGTCAGCCAGATGTCGAAAGTTGCTCTGAACCAGTATGGCCCGGTCACCAAACCGATCCAGACGCCGTCTAGTTCGCCTGATCGCGTCTGGGTCGGCGTCGAGCCCGATCACCTGACCATCAGGGCCGCTACGTTCCAAGATACCCTCAGTATGGCCGCCAGCCCCCAGCGTGCCATCAACGTAGCGGCCGCCTGGCTGAACTGCCAGCCCCTCCAATACCTCCTCATACAACACCGAGACATGGTCTGGCTGCGCGTCACCGATAGGGACGAGTGGCTGCCACTCGGCCAGCGCTGGCCCCATGACGCTAGACGCCGAGTCCAAGTCCCGCCAGGCTTTCAGCGGCTTGCGCCACGCTCTGCTGATCACTGGGGCGTGTGGCTTCCCAGCGGTCCCGGCCCCAAATCTCTACGGTACTATATTGCCCCACGACCACTGCCGAGTCACCGACCGCCGCATAGCTACGCAAAAACACGGGGATCAGCACACGGCCCTGTCTATCAAAATCACACTCTGTCGCGCCAGAAAAAACAAACCTCTTGTAGATGCGAGCTGCCTCATGCGTGGACGGTAGGGCATCCAGGCGACTGGCCATCTCCAGCCACTTTTCAGAGGGGTAGATAATCAGGCAGCCATCAAGGCCCCGCGTGATCACGGCGCCGTCGCCCAACCGAAGCCGGAACTTGGCGGGGATAGCCAGGCGACCCTTGACGTCCAGACTGTGCTCGTACTCGCCTAGGAACACGGCACTGCCCAGTTATCCACACCTCACCCCACTTATCCCCACTCCTGTCCACAACGCAGTGATTATACACCACGCGCGGCTACGGCGGCTAGGGTCTGTCCACACCAATCGAGGGCCGGTGAAGGCTCTTTCCGACAACTGTGGATAACTGAATGGCTTCTACAGTAGCACGGAAGCCGTGCGGGCCAACGGCGCCTGCGCGGTGTGGCCCCTGTGCTGGCTACGCGCCCGGGCCAGCGGTGGGGATTTGTGGGGCCAAAGGCGCGCTGGCGTGGCTCAATCGGAGTCGTCGGTAGCCAGCGCGCCGGTTGATGGGGTGAGCAGGCGCAACCGCGCTTTAGCGATGCGGCGATCTTCTAACGCCTCCACAACCAATGATAAGCCGTCAAAGGTGACCTCGTCGCCGACCACGGCCAATCGGGCTAGCTGGTCGCTGATGAGACCGCCAATTGTGTCATAGTACTCGTTTGCCTCCAGCGAGACGCCCAGCACATCGTTGACCTCACCGATCGGCACCAACCCATCAAGTAGATACTCGTTGTCACTGATCTTCTCAATACGTACTGGCTCATCATCATGCTCGTCGCGGATATCTCCGACGATCTCCTCCAGCAGGTCCTCAATAGTGACCAGACCAGCGGTGCCGCCGTATTCATCAAAGAGGATCGCGATATGGGTCTTCTTCTGCTGCAACTCGCGGAAGAGATCACCCACATGCTTTGTCTCCGGGACCTGTAGAGGCGGGCGGGCCACCGCCGTAACTGGTAAGCTCAGGTTACCGTCCCGCACCTGTTGGAGCAGGTCCTTCAGATACAGCACCCCAACAATGTGGTTGAGATCGCCCTCATAGACGGGCAGGCGGGAGTAGCCCGCATCCAGCGCCACATCAATCGCCTGCTCCAGGGTGGTATGGCCTTCGATACCCACGATCTTGGTCACCGGCACCATCACCCGATGGGCGGGCGTCTCCTCAAAATCGAACACATTGCGGATCATCACCGCCTCGCCTGGCTCGACAGTGCCCTGCTCCTGGCCCACGTTGGCCATTGTAATCAGTTCCTCGTCGGTGACGTAGGGGCCGGAGGTATCGTGGATACCACGCAGCCGCAGAGCTAGGTTTGTCACCACATGGAAGGCGGCGACCACGGGGGCCAGAGCACGCGTGATAAAGCGCACCGGCCCCGCCACCCGCAGGGCCGTAGACTCAGCGGTGTGGATGGCCAGCGTTTTGGGAATCAGTTCGCAGAACACCAGGACCAGCAGTGACACGCCGATGCCTGAAGCAATACTGCCCCAGAAATCACCAAACTTCTTGACTGCCAGAACCGCGCCGAACTCAGACGCAATGATGATGGCCACCGTGTTCATGATCAGGATAGACGAGAGGAATAAGTTGGGGTTCTTCAGCAGATAAGCGACATTAGCGCTCCCCGGCACCCCTGACTCACTCAAGTTGCGGGCGCGGTAGCGATTCACGGCGGTCAGCGCTGTTTCCGACCGTGAGGCAAAGCCGGAGAGGAAAAAACAGATTAGCATGACCACAAGCTGCGCCCAGTCTCCCGCGCCCCACGCGGCCTGTTTATCCGGCGAGGCAGCGACCGCGTGGAGAAGGGCAAGGTGCAGACTGCCCATCCCCCACATCTGTTGACCCACTAACGACGACTCCTTAGGTGTCCCTATACTGCCGGATGCGACGGAGGCGATCAGGTGAACAAGGCGCTCACTGAGACATCGTCATGAATGCGCCTGATCGCTTCCGCAAGCAGTGGGGCCACCGTTAACACCTTGATTTTAGCATCTTTCTGTTCTAGCGTCAGAGGAATCGTATCGGTGACCACCAGCGTTCTGACCGCGCTAGCGCGAATCAACTCAACCGAACCGGGGGCCATAGGCGCGTGGACAGCGAAACAATACACGTCACGCGCGCCCTGCTCGATCAACATGTTGGCCGCGTGGGCGATTGTGCCCCCCGTGGAGATGAGGTCGTCCACCAGCACCGCCGTCTTCCCACGTACCTCACCGACCATGGCAACTGCCTCTGACACATCAGGCTGGGGGCGTTGCTTGGCAATGATAGCTAGCGACCCACCGACCTTGCCAGCGAAGTCGGCCGCCCGCGCTACCCCACCGGCGTCCGGCGACACCACCACCACATTTTCCAGGTTCAGTTCGCGGCAGTAGGCGGCCAGGACAGGCGCGGCCCGCAAGTGATCCACGGGGATATCAAAAAACCCTTCAATGGCCGGCGTATGGAGGTCGAGGGTGAGCATGCGCGTGGCCCCCGCGACGGTCATCAAATTAGCCACCAGTTTGGCCGAGATCGGCTCCCGTCCGCTAGTTTTCTTCTCCTGCTTGGCGTAGCCGTAGTACGGCACAACGGCGGTAATGCGGCGCGCTGAGGCGCGCCGTAGCGCATCAATCATCAGCAGGAGTTCCATAATGTGGTGATCCACGGGGTGACAGGTTGGCTGCACGACAAACACATCAGCGCCGCGCACATTGTGCTCAATGCGCACCCGCGTCTCCTGGTTCTTGAACGTGCTCACCAAGGCCTGACCAAGAGGCAGGCCCAGGCAACCGGTGATCTCCCGCGCCAGCGAGGGATTGGCGTTGCCGCTAAAGACCAGCAGATCGGACGCCATTGGTCGGCCCCTCCTTTCGCGTCGCCGCGCTCACGAGTGCGCATCGTCCGAACGCCGCAAGCCATGCCGCTCCCCGCCAGCCGTGGCGCCGCCGTCGCCGGTGTCGGCTCGCTGGCCGAGCGGCCGCGCTGGAACACCGGCCACAGTAACGCCAGGATCCACATCGTGCAGCACCACCGCGCCCGCCCCAGTGCGGCTGCCGACGCGCAGCCGCACTGGGGCGCGCAACAGCGTGCCACTGCCGACGAAGACCCCATCGTCGATCACGGTGCGGTGCTTGCGCGTGCCATCATAATTGCACACCACGGCGGCGGCGCCGATATTCACGTCGGCCCCAACCGTCGCATCGCCTACATAGCCAACGTGATGCATCTTGGTCCGCGGACCGACACGGCTGTTCTTGATTTCGCTGTAGTTACCTACCTCAACATCGTCGGCCAGGTCTGTTCCGGGCCGTAGATGGGCGAAGGGACCCACACTGACCCGATCGCCCATGACAGCCTCCTCGACGACCGACGAGATAACCCGGCAGCCGCTACCAATCCGCGAGGAAACAATCACACTGCCAGGGCCAATCAGACAATCGGGGCCAACCTCAGTGGTCCCCTGCAAATAGGTCTGGGGATGAATCACCGTATCCTGGCCCACCCGCACGCCCACGTCAATATAGGTCGCCGCCGGATCAATCAGGGTGACCCCGCTCAACATAAGCTCTTCGTTGATCCGGCGGCGCACCTCGGCCTCGGCCTCGGCAAGCTGTACCCGCGTGTTCACACCCATCACCTCAATCGGCGTGTTCAAACGGCGGGCCTGGATAGTGAGCCCCTGACGATGAGCCAGTTCAACAAGATCGGTCAGATACATCTCATCGTCACCGTGCGTGGGCAACTCAGACATGGCGACGCGCAACCACGAGACATCAACGCAGTAGATGCCGGCGTTTATCTCCCTAATAGCCTGCTGAGCGTCGGTCAGCTCTTTCTGCTCAACGATGCGCGCCACGGGGCCGTCGCCACCCTCACGCACGATCCGCCCATAGCCGGTGGGATCGTCCATCACCACGGTTAGCAGGCTAATCGTCGCCCCCACCGCCCTATGATCATCGAGGAGGGCCCGCAATGTGTCGGCCCGTAGTAGAGGAACATCACCATACAGGATGAGCGCCCGTTGTGTCTCAGGAGGAATGACAGGTAAGGCGGTGAGCATGGCATGGCCGGTGCCACGCTGCTCACGTTGCACAACACTCAGAGCCGCTTGGTCAAGCGCCGCGCGCACCTGGCGCGCCTCATGACCAAGCACGTAGAGAGGCTGTACATCGGCGAACGTGGCTAGCATGTCCGCGATGTGCAGCAGCATGGGACGCCCAGCAAGGCAGTGGAGCACCTTGGGCAGCCTCGAACGCATTCGGGTTCCCTTGCCGGCAGCCAGGATAATGGCCGCGGTCGTTGCGATGGTCTCCGCCTCCAACTGCCGAGCCGCTAAACAGCACTTTCATACTACGTGGCCCGCGCCCGCTCTGTCAAGGCTGCGCCACCGGCGCCGACGCGTCTACGGTCCGGGTGGCCCAGGCCTCCCAGCCGTGCCCCCGCATAGCCTGGGCAGCCACCTCCGCGTCTGGCCTCCCTGGAAAGATGCCAAAGCACGATGGCCCACTACCGCTCATCAGAACCGGGGTGGCCCCGCTAGCTCGAAGGGCGGCGAGAACCTCGCGCACGCTTGGACAGAGGCGTTGCGTGGTTTCCTGCAGGGCGTTATGCGGTCGCCACTGGTCAGGCGGACTAAGAACTGCCTCTATAATAAAGGAGGCGCTCGCCGCGCCCGCGGTGTAGGCGTCCGGCGAGAGGCGCCCAAAGACGCGGGCTGTCGAGACCCCCTCCGGCGGTTTGACCAGCACCAGGTCGAGCGGCGCCAGAGAAGATAGTGGTTGCACCTGCTCACCCCGCCCCGCGACGAGGGCCGTCCCGCCCCACAGAAAATACGGCACATCCGAGCCAATCGTGGCAGCGATGTCTACCAGTGTAGCGTGGGGTACATGCAAGCCCCAAAGGGCGACCAAGCCGCGCAGGGTCGCCGCGGCATCGCTGCTGCCACCACCCAGACCAGCGGACACAGGAATATGTTTGCGCAGGACGATGCGTGCTCCACCCCGATACCCGCTGTACCGCTGCAACTCACGCGCTGCCCGCATGACCAGATTGTGCTCGTTAGCTAACCACGCGGGCTGGGCATCAAGTGAGAGCCGCGCCGCCGTGGTGATCTCCAGGTGATCAGCCAGCGCGATGGTCTGCATCACCGAACGCACCTCATGGTACCCATCGGCGCGCCGCCCCAACACATCAAGGGTCAGATTGATTTTCGCGTGCGCGCGCAGCCTCATCTCTCAGCGCCATCACTCATCGTGTGCCGTTCACCTCACCTAGCAGGCATGCCGCGGAACGCCACTGGCGCGCCGTGCCGCTACTCACTGGGGCCCTGCCAGCCAGCCCAGCACAACCTGACGTTGTACCGAAAAAGTGATTGTCTCCTAATCGGCCCCGTGTAACGTTCTTGGTAGTAGCGGGCAGAACAATACAGTATACACGCCGGGATATGACTGTACAATGAACCATCTAGACCAGCAGGTCCCCCTCTGGTATAATGCCTCGCAGTTGGAGACTCTCCCATTATGTCGCCCCCATAATGGGCCTGCGCCGACATAAAGGTAGTGAGTGCGTACCACATCGAACGGTTCAAACACTCCCATGGCTGACCGCCAACCCTCCCACGACATCACCATCTATGCGCGCCATGGCCTGAGGCTGACGCGCGCGCTGACGGGGCTTGGTGACCGGGGGTTGAACGTCCTCGTCGCCAGGCTCATTAATGGTCGCGCTGAGATACGCCGCCTGCTGCTGGTCATCCTTGGCCTGGCGGCGCTGGGGGCCAGCCAGAGCGAAAACCACCGTTTCGGTCAGCACTGGGGGCTGCCTGAAGGCGCCTTGACCGCCCTCCTGTTGGCGTTTGCCCTTGCCCTCTTTGGCGCGGCGGTAGCCCCACCGCTAGACCTGCGCCTTTTCAAGCGGGCGCCGCGCACCATCCTCGGCGCGGCGGTCGTCTGCGCGCTCGTTCTAGCCGGTCACAGCGGTGGTCAGATCCAGCGGGTGACTGATCGGCTGATCCATCGCGCGCCCTTCAGCAATGATGCGGTCACGATGAGTTCATGCGCCACCGATATTCTGATTAATGGGCAGACTCCCGCGCGAATGCGTGGGGTGCTGGCCACCCTGCATAATCACAACCCCTACGAAGGGGCTAATATCATCCGCTGCCTGTGGCAACATGGCTATTATCTGAACGGGGACCTGACAACACCACTCCAACAAAGAGACTTCAGTGGGGTCTACAATTACCCTTCAAAGAGGTCTTTAGATCGCGAACTGCGTTATGTTGGCTTGCACAACATAACGCACCCTAAGGAGTTTGAGTGGCAGATCAGCTACCCTTCTGGCTCGTTTCTGGTGCCTGGATTAGCCTGGCTGCTGGGCATCACGGATCTCCGGCTGCTCTTTGTCCTGTGCTTTATAGGCGCCTATACCGTCGTGCTGATAGGGGCGCCACGGCGGCTATGGCCATGGATTGTCCTGATCACCTACATCAATATGGTGGTCTGGACAAATGCCGCGTCGGGAGCGTCAGATGCTCTGTATCTGCTGTTTGTGCTGATCGGCTGGAAGAGCCGCCGCCACACCCTCCTGTCGTCGGTGGCTATGGGTCTGGCGGCCACCATTCGCCAACAAGCATGGTTCTTTCTCCTGCCCTATGCCATTCTGATCACCCGTCAGCACGGCCCGCGAGAACTATGGCTGCGGGGTCGCGTCGTTGGCGGTATCTTCCTGTTGACGAACCTGCCGTTCTTTCTGCTCTCTCCTGGCGCGTGGGTCAGTGGCATTCTGAGCCCGGTAGTCGACCCCATGTTTGCCCTTGGTTCTGGTATCATCGCGCCGATCCTGGGGGCCGCTGACTGGTCGAACAAGCTGGTCCCACTGCCGCCCCGACCCTTCTTCGGAGCGCTTGAGTTTGTCGCTCTCGTGCTCTGCCTGGTCACCTACGCGCGGGTGTGTCGTCGCTGGCCCCATCTGGGCCTTATATTGGCCGTTGTTCCCCTATTCTTGGCCTGGCGCAGCCTGTTTAGCTATTTCTACCCTGTGTCCATCCTTGCACTGGCCGCCGTTGTCGAACTGTCCACGGGCGAGACCGCCCCCAAACAGGTCTCGGGCACGACGCGGGGCACGCGCATCCGCCCTATGGCCGTACGGGTAGCCCGATCAGAACATCTTGACCTATCAGCCTAGGCCACTACCCTTACTAGCGTCGAAGGTAGGCCAGAAACGTTGAAGTGCGCCTTTGGCGGTAGGCGGAAGATTGCAAAGGATGCCCTCTGAGACAACGGTAGGCATACGCGACCAATAAAAACAGTGCGGCAACGCGCGTGTCTTCTTGAGCACTTACACTGTGACACAGGCGGCGCATATGCCACGGAGAAAGGGCCCACGTGGCTTGTTGCCCGTGTGCCAGCCACATAATATAAAGCTCTATGCGTGTCCAGGATTATCTGTAGTTTCCACAGGATACTAGGAATAATGGCTATAGTTTTAGTGACTACCCTTGTGTTACTCTACAGACAAGGCGGTCATGCGTCACCGTTATCCTTTGCGCGCTGTTTACCCGCGGAGACGCCTCATCGCCTCAAAAGGCGCGTCTGCCTGTGGATAAGTTCCCCATTAGCGGATTGACTTCTGAAGATGGTCGGCGTATACTGCGCAGCAAGTTGCGGGCAGTAGATGCTTGTGGGGAAGCCTTTGCGCGGGGTGAGCAAGGAGGTTTGTCACTTGAGACAATTGGTTCTGGCCCTGATAGTGATTGGCCTCGCGTCGGTGGTCAGCGCCCTCTCTAGCAACCCCGTTGCTGCTTCCACTGCCTACCAGAGCCGCCTCTTTGATGCGGCTACCCTGGCCCCCGCTGGGCCAAACGCGGCACCCGTTGGGAGTAATCCCCCTGCCCCGGATGTCTCCGCCGCGCGCATTATTGCCACGGCCAAGCTCTACCTGGGCTATCCCTACGCCTGGACTGGCAGCGAACCCACGACGGGCTTTAGCTGCATTGGCCTGGTCTACTGGGTGTACTACCATGAAAATGGGGTGGCGGTCGGACGTGACGTCAACGAAGCATACGCCATGGCCCCCCATATTAGCCGACGTGATCTGCAGCCTGGAGATCTTGTGTTCTTCGCCCATACAGTAGAGGGCATGGAGCCTCTCTCCCATGTGGCTATCTACGTGGGCGGCGGCAAAATGATCGCGGCGGATAGTTTTTCAACCGGTGTGGAGTGGGACGACCTTAACGACCCCAAGAACACGTATTGGTCTGATCACTACGCGGGGGCGGCGCGCCCTCTAGCCGGGCTGAACACGGTCAGCCCGACGACAGATAGCGGCGCGGTGATCACCCCCACTCCAGTGCTGCCGACTGACAGTGGCGCCCTCACCGTGACAACCGCCATGACCCAGAGCCAGGTCGCCGCGACGGAGCCAAAAGGAACGATTCTCCTGGTCAACGCCGCCTCGCTGGTCGTCCGGAGTGGGGCCGGTGATAGCTATATGGAGGTGGGCACAGTCTCGGCGGGGACCGCCCTGACGGTGACCGATCACCTGGAGACGTGGTACCAGGTCTGCTATGGTGATAATCAGTTTGGGTGGGTTCCCGCATACGCCGTAGCCAGGCAAGAGGCCCCGTCCCAACAACCAACGGCGCCGCCAGTCGTGACTACGACACCCTTAGTGATGACAGCCACGACGGCGCCAGTCGTAACCGCGACATCCTTGGTGATATCAGCCACGGTGGACACAGGCGGTCGGTACATTGGGCGGGTTGGCCAGCAGATGGCTGTGAGCGCCGCTAAACTCAATCTACACACGGCGCCTGGCCTGACTACCCACGTTGTAGCACAACTCGACTACGGAGCCAGGGTTGTCATAGTACGTGTCCAACGGGACTGGGACCAGATCCACACGTCTGACGGCGCAACAGCCTGGGTGTATAGTCACTACTTGTCATCGGATCTCACTCTGGCCGCGCGAACGCGTGGGGCCGACAGCACAAACAAGGCTGCCACGTCATTGGGCAAAGCCAGTACAAAGGTGGCCGGTTTCAAGCAGATTAGTTCCTACCGCATTGTGCGCGTGATGGCGCAAGTACTGGTTGTACGCGCCGCTCCCTCCACAACAGCGCGCTTGGTCACAAATGTCAAGAAAGGCGATCGCCTGCGCGTCATGCGCAGCCAGCACAACTGGCTGTATGTGGTTGTGCGGGGCGGACGGTCCGGCTGGGTCTCCGCACGCTGGGTTGCTTGATCCTGGGCTACTAGGTTAGGTGGTTCCCAGCGCGCCTGACTTCGGAGAATCACGGACGACCCACACACGGGAACTGGCATGGGCCAGCACATAGGGCACGGTGCGGCCAAGGCTGAACTGGCCGAAACGGCTGCGCGGAACCAGGCCCATCACAATTAGGTTGCACCCGCGGTCGTCGGCTTCATCCACAATGCCTGGTCCGGCCTCCCGGGCCTGAATTACCTCAGCCTCCACATTGTAGTTCAGGTTCTCGGCCACCTCAATCGCCGCTCCCAGGATCTCTTCCGCCTCCGCATTGTTCATCTGCGCATCAAGCGGTAAGGCCCGTGGCACCTCGACGACGTGGACGGCATACACCTGTCCCTTGGCGGCCTTGGCCATTGTGCAGGCTAGCCGCATCAACTCGATATCCAGTGGGCCCCCAGATAGTGCAACCAGCACGTTCTTGTTTTTCGGCTCCTCCCGTGCGCCCCGTGCCACCGGTGTTCTCCTCATCCGCTGCGCCACTTATGCGCGCCGGGAAGCGCTGTGTGTGTGCCCACGGCAGGCGCTCCCGCTGTCATCATACGCCGCTGAGCCGTTGCCATGCCCTTGTACGGCTATCCTCTAGCCTTGATACGCCCTCTATTGTACTGCTAATGGCAGAACAAGGCACAGGGTCGGCGGTACTCTGGGCCACTCCATAGCCGCGCCCGATCAGATTGCGCGCGCCACGCAGATCAGGCGTGGGCTGTCGGCGGTGTAGGAATCCAGATCATAGTTGCCGTAGCACGCATCCAGCGCAAATGAACAGCAGCGCAGGAGGGCCTCCAGTTCGAAGCGAAAGCAGAGGCGTAGAGAGAGGGACGCCAACCGACGTGTGACAACGCCGCTCTCGGCTATTGAATCCGTGATCACCGTCAGATCAACTCTCTGGGCAGCTGCATCAAGCGTCTCCAGGCTAAATTGCATGATCGTATCACCGCTACGGGGATCATGCCCGGTGAAGCGATGACGGGCAACATCACCATCACTATCATGCAGAAAGGAAAGCGGGTTCTGAAGGTCAATAACGAACACGCCATCATCTTTCAAGCAGCGTCGCGCCGCCCGCAGACAAGCAAGTTGATCATCAGGCGTTGCCAGATGCATCAGCGTGTTCAACCCCGCGAATACAAAGGAGATGTGATCAGATAGGGTAAACGACCGCATATCCGCCTGCACCAGCTGGACACGCGGCAACCATGGGGTGAGCCGCTCCCGCGCTTTATCTAGAGCAGCCACCTCCCGGTCCACGCCGACGACGCGGTAACCCTTCGCCACAAGCGGCGCAAGCAAGCGACCGGTGCCACAGCCAAGCTCGAGAATGAGATCGCCCGGGGTGAAGCCAAGATGGCGCGCTAACTCGACGTAAAAGCCAGCGTCCGGGAGCGTGTCGTGCTGTAAGTCGTATACATCGAGCCAATCCCGGTAGATGTCATCATACATAGGCCACATCTTAACATGTCCTACCAGGCGGAGCGGGGGCGATCCAACCATGCGCCAGAGCTAGCCAGAGCATTGATCGGTTACCGGGGAGTCACGGAGACAGCCTCAGCACTGCCCTTCTACTGACTACGGAGCACAAACAGATGGGCGTCAGTGCGGGCTACCACTCCCCTGATCAGTCCGACGTTCCCTAAGAACGGGCAGGTTGACCTGGCGGCGGTCGCTCTCCCGGGCCTGGCCCTCTGGGGCCAGGCCAGTGGCCGGGCGGTGCGTTGAGCCATCGGCTCCGACCACTTTTTCTACATGCGCCTCGGTAATGATCATGGTCACCCCGGGCTCATAGGGCGGCTGCAAAGGCTCAATCTCATAGACCGCCCCTCGCTTTGCCGACCACAAACCCTCCCGGATCAGGCCAATGCGGGCACCCGGATGATCATGTAACCACACCAGATCGCCAGATCTGTAGCGCCACATGCCGTTCACACTCGCTTCTCCCGCGCTGCTTACTGTAGTAGTTATCTCATACGATTTGCACGGTACGCACGTACCGTGCCACGCGGGTGGTGTATGGCGGCACTGGACAAGGCGCGGATCATCAGCCGTCGCCAAGGGGCCACGGCCGCGCCAGGCATGGGGGGATGCAGCGCGGCAGCATAGGACCACTGTGGCTAAAGATAGGGGCGCACTAGCTCGGCCAACTGCATAAGATTGGTCCGCTCATCGCCTGGGCTGTCAAAGATCAGCACGTAGGCCCCGTCAAAGCCAGTCGCGCGGGCTAGTTGGAGGCAGTGATCAAAATCGGCCTGGTGCGGCACTCCCGGCGCTGTATAGGCGGCCTTGGCATGAATCGAACTAGCTCGCGGCAGAATAGCGGCCAGGTCATCGTACTTGGCGGGGCCATCGTAGTTGCCGAAGTCAGCGCACAGCCCCACGGCGCCCCCAGCGCCATCCAGGATAGCCAACAGGTCCTTTGGTTCGCGCGTCAGTTCCAGCCAGTTTTCGGTCACCACCTCCACCGAGCGTTCGCGGCCATAGCCAACCAACTCCAGCAACCCCTCAATGCTCCGGCGCACCGCAGCGCCGTCAGGAGCCGCTACCATGCGCCCCGCGATCACCCGCACCCGCTGCGCCCCAGCCGCGGCCGCCACATCAATCCAGGCCCTGATCAGGTCAAGGGTTCGCCGACGCTCCTGGGGGTGCTGGGCCGTGATGTCGCCCTCATCTACCAGCAGCGTGTAGAAGCGCACCCCCGCCGACGCCAGCCTCTGGCGGAGCTCCGCCAGATAGGCCGCGTCGGTGCGCGGGAAATGGAAGTGGCAGATCTCCAGCTTCCGCACGCCCATAGTAGCGGCCAGGGCGGGCGCATCAAGGAGATCAAGAGTGCCCGGTCCATAGGTTAAATCCGGAGTCCGAGCAGCGGCGTAAGGGTCAAGGCCACGATACATCGGCCCTAGTTCCCGGTGCAAGCTCCAGGTGGATACAGCAAGTTCAGCCATCCTGACGCTCCTTGATCATCTATACTACGCATCGCGCCTGCGGTTATTCCGCGCTCAATCAACCAACGCAATGGGCGCCCTGCCGGCCAACTACATGTAGTGAGGAACCTGGCGATCAGGCTGGAACGAACCTGGCGACAGACGAGAGAGCTCACCCAGCCATCATTAACGGCGCAGCAACAGAGCATGGAATCCCCCGACACCCTGGCCCCGTTCCTGAAGGTCAGGCGTTGGCGATCTTACGCAGCTCCTCTAGTTCGCGCTCAATGCCGATCCACTCACTGGGTTTGTCCTCCACTTTGGACCAGCGCACGATGCCCTCACGGTCAATCAGAAAGGTTGCCCGCTCGTTGCCTACACCCTGGGTACGCGCCACCCCGTAGTCGGTCACGGCCTGACGGAGCGAGTCGCTGAGCAGCGGATAGGACTTGGCCCCGCACTGCGCGATCCAGGCTTTGAGGGCAAACCGTTGATCGGTGCTTACCCCCAGCACTTGCGTGCTCAGCGCGGCGAACTGCTCCATGGACTGGTCGTGGGCTACCACCTGGCGCTCACACCCCCCTGTAAAAGCCGCTGGGAAGAAGAACAGCGCGACGTTCTGGTTGCCTCTAAACTGGGAGAGGCGCACCTCATTGCCCTCGCTGTCTACAAGGCTAAAATCGGGGGCTACCTGCCCTATCTCGATCGACATGGTATCTCCTCTTGCGCATCCGGGTTGCTCTTGGCCAGACTGTCTCATCATAGCACGCTCTCCGTGCGCCACCAGATCACGGCCGAGCCCAAACCCGTTTAGGGCTTAACGGGAGCAGTCAGGCGACGTACCGTGTTGCGCAGGCTGCCAATGGAGGCTATTGAAATGGTTACCTCGTCGTCGTCCCGCAACGTAAATGAGGCGGGTGGGACGAGGCCGGTCCCCGTGAGCAGGATGGCCCCATGGGGAAAGGTATTGTAGCGTCCCAGGTGGTCGGTGAGATCATCAAACGTGCGGTGCAGGTCGGCCGTTGAGGTCGCACCGCTGAAAACCGTTGCTCCAGCGCGGGTAATGGTCATGCCGATCTCCAGGTTGCGCGCGTCAAGATCGTCGGTGGCGACAGTCACGAGCGGGCCAAGGGCGCAGCAATCGGTGTACACTTTGGCCTGGGGCAGATAGAGGGGGTTCTCTCCCTCAATGCTGCGTGAACTCATATCATTGCCTATGGTGTAGCCAACGACCTCCAGAGCAGTGTTAAGCACCAAAGCCAACTCTGGCTCCGGCACATCCCAGGTGGAGTCGCCACGGATAGCTACTGATCCACCCGGCCCCACCATGCGGCTAGCCATAGCCTTGAAGAACAGCTCTGGACGCGGCGCCTCGTAGACGCGCTGGTACACGTCTTTAGTCACCGCCTCTTCGGTGCGCGCTTCACGACTACGCACATAGGTCACTCCGGCTGCCCAAACCTCTTGATTGCCCAGGGGGGCCAGGAGACGCAGGCCGCTCCCAGCCTCCTGCTGGCCCGCCGAGGGCATCTCCGTCAAATCAGCGCCTGGCAGGCCGTAGCGGGGCAAACCGTGCAGGTCTAGCGCGGCCAGGCGGCTGATCAACTCAGCCCGGGACAGGGTTAGCAGCGCATCAAACGAGCTAGCCCAGGCGGCGCCAACGGCGCTCACATCATAGAGATAGCCATCAGCGTACACACCAGGGCGCGGACCACCCGCCGTCAACTGAAAGACGCCCAGTCTCAGCACTGTGTCTCCCCTCTCCTCCGGACAGTGTATCGCGGCCTCACCACACCGCGAGGTCCTGCCGTGTACACGGTAGCGCACAGCGTGCCCGACCGTCAAACGGCACGGCACACGCGGGAACCGGCGGCTAGGGAACGACGCGGAACCGCTCACGCCCTTCGAGGTCCCCAGCCGTGGCACTGGCTCCGGCAAGCAGCACACGGCAGAGGTAGACAACTTTGGAGGGGGCGTCCACGGCTGGCGCGGTGAAGCGGAGGCCGAGCCGCCCGCTCGCGTCAGCCGGAGCGCTCTTGCTGGTCCCGAAGACGGTAAAGGTAACCATGGCGTGGGGGAGAGTGAACGCCTCAAGGCAAATGGCCCCTCCGCTGCGCACAGTGAGAGGGTCGTTAGCCAGAGTCAGGCTACCGGATGAGATATGGCGCGGCGCTGTGCGCCCGACACGGCACACAATGGGGCGGGCCTGCGCTGTCGGCGACGGCACAACGCGAGCAGTTGGACGTGGAGTGGGCGCCGGGGCCGCCGACGGTGTAGCCGGGGCAAGGAACTGCCCGGCAATGTAGACACTGCCAGCCACGGCGGCGATAAACACCAGCGCCAACAGCCCTGTGATCAGGCGACGCATGCGTCTACCTAGCCCTCCCTATGGGGCGATGAAACGGCAAAAGCCTGGCCCCAATATCGGCGAGATCAGGAAGAAGGGGCTGCCCGTGAGCCTCGCGACTAGCACGCCCACACAGCCTAACCTTGACACTGTACCACATGCTTTCTATACTACCTATACGCCCACGGCTCAGGCCGCGTGTCGTATGTCCTTGGGGCGATTAGCTCAGTTGGTTAGAGCGCTGCCTTGACATGGCAGAGGTCACCGGTTCGAGTCCAGTATCGCCCACCGCGCCACAGCATAGCAGACCTGCCATCCGGACGAGTAAGCTTTCGCCGCCTTCAGAGAGCGGGGCACATGCTGCAAGCCCCGCGGACCAGGTGACGGCCCAAAACCACCGGAGGACCTGCCACCCAAGATCCTGAACGCACGGGGTAGAGGGGGGCACGCTTCGCCAGCGTTAGCGGGTGATGAGCACGGGCTGGCCAATTAGGCCGCCCCAGCCAACGGAGTGGCCGAGCGCGCGGCGCAGGCCAGCGGCGGCAAAGTGGGTGGAACCACGGGAGCTTTGAGCCTCTCGTCCCAGGTGGGACGGGAGGCTTTTGTTTTGGTCATGGGATGGGGCGCTGTGGAGCGTCATAGTTCAACACGTGGGGAGGGCCAACCGTGGTCATGGAGCAGGGATCCGAGCCCAGGGTGGAAGAAATGGAGGCACATGAGCAGGACGACCTGAGCGGCATGCCGGAGTTCGCCGACCAGCAAGCCCTGGCGCTATACAAGATGCGCCACAGTGCGGCGCACGTGATGGCCGAGGCGGTACTCACTGTCTTTCCAGAGGCAAAGCTGGCCATCGGCCCGCCGATTGAGAACGGCTTCTACTACGACTTTGATCTGCCACGGGCACTCACGCCAGAAGATTTGGCCCGGTTCGAGGAGCTGATGGGCCAGCGCATCACGGCCAACGATCCTTTCGTCGGCGAGGTGATCACCTACGAACAGGCGCGTGAGCTATTCAGCGACCAGCCCTACAAGCTGGAACTGGTCGAGCAGCACCGGCATGAGGAAATCACCCTCTATCGTGATGGGCCTTTTGTTGATCTATGCCGCGGACCGCATGTGGAACGCACGGGTCAGATCAAGGCTTTCAAGCTGACTAGCGTGGCCGGGGCCTATTGGCGGGGTGATGAGAAGCGGCCAATGCTGCAGCGCATCTATGGCACGGCGTGGCCGTCCACGGAGGAACTGGAGGCGCACCTGCAACGCATTGAGGAGGCCAAACGGCGCGACCACCGTAAACTGGGTCGCGAACTGGGCCTGTTTGTGCTCTCCGAAGCGGTAGGTCCTGGCCTACCCCTCTTCCTGCCCAAAGGGGAGATGGTGCGGCACTTGATGGAGGGCTACGTCCGCGACACGCAGACGCGCTATGGCTACCAGCACGTGTGGACCGGCCACATGGTCAAAGAGGAGCTGTACAAGAAGTCGGGGCATCTGGACCACTACAGCGAAGCGCTCTTTCCGGCTATGGACGATGAAGGCACGCGCTATCGGCTCAAGCCGGTGAACTGCCCCAGCCACATGACGCTCTACAAGGAGAGTGGTCTGAAAAGCTACCGTGATCTGCCCTTGCGCTATGCCGAGTTTGCCACGCTCTACCGCTACGAGAAGTCAGGCCAGCTCACTGGCTTGACCCGCGTGCGCAGCCTGACCCAGGACGACTGCCACATCTTCTGCACGCCCGAGCAGATCAACGACGAGTTTGGCCGGGCCCTCGACTTGATCCGCGAGGTGCTTGACACGTATGGTTTTACCGACTACCGCATCCGCCTCTCGCTGCGCGACCCCCACGACACCGAACACTTTATCGCCGACGATGAGAAGTGGGAGCGGGCGGAGGTGGCCCTGCGCGCCGCCATGGACAGCAAGGGCATGGAGTACTTTGTGGGCATGGGGGAGGCGGCTATCTATGGCCCCAAGGCGGACTTCCTGGCTCGCGACGTGCTGGGTCGGGAATGGCAATTATCCACGATCCAGGTAGACTTCATCCAACCATCACGCCTGGGCCTGGAATACATCGGCGAGGACAATCAGCCGCATACACCAGTCGTCATTCACCGCGCGGTGACCGGCTCGACGGAGCGGTTCATGGGCGTGCTCATTGAGCACTACGCAGGCGCCTTCCCGGTCTGGCTAGCCCCGGTACAGGCGGTTGTCCTGCCCATCTCGGACGCTCAGCTTGAGTATGCGATCCGCGTGGCGTCTATCCTCACCGGACGCGGTCTGCGCGTCGAGGTAGATCGCCGAAATGAGCGCCTGCAGTACAAGATCCGCGAGGCGCAGCTGCAGAAAGTACCGTATATGCTGGTTGTGGGTAAGCGTGAAGCCGAGGCCCATACAGCGGCTGTGCGCCTGCGCAGCGGCGAGGACCTGGGGGCGCGTCCTCTTGAGGAGATCGCCGAGCGCATCGCCGCCGAGACGGCCGAGCGTATTCGATAACCTAGATCGCCCTCAAGCAGGGTAGTCAGCTACCTTGCTTGACGCGCCTGTTCGGAGGGGCCAAGGCCACTCAGCTATGGCGCCTGGGCAAGGGCCAGGCGCGCTAACTCCAGGGCGCCGAGAGCGCCCGCTCGGCTGCCCAGGCTGGGCGGCACAATATAGCGGTCAATCTGGGCCGTCACGGCGGGGTGCTGAAGATAGCCGTTGTGTAGCCGCTGCACATGACGGTGAATGCGGGGGAAGAGGTGGCGTTGCTCCATCACCCCGCCGCCAAGGACAACTCGCTGCGGTGAGAGAACATCCATCACCGTTTTAACGCCCCAGGCTAGGTAATAGGCTTCCAGATCCCACAACGCGTCATCAGCAGCCAGCGCGCGCGCGGGTCGGCCCGTGCGCGCCTCCAGGGCGGGGCCACTGGCCATGCCCTCCAGGCAGTCACCATGATACGGGCAGATGCCCTCGAACGAGTCACCCGCCGCCCGCGCTACCAACATGTGGCCCATCTCTGGGTGAATCAGGCCATGAACGGGCGCGCCGTTGACGCAGGTGCCCCCACCAATGCCCGTTCCGACCGTGATATAGACAACAGGGTTAGCGCCCTGAGCGGCGCCCCACCGCTGTTCAGCCAGGGCCGCGCCGTTTACATCGGTATCCCAGCCAATGGGCACGCCGAACTGCCCACGTAGCAGGCCAACGATGTCCGTATGCGGCCAACCAACCTTGGGCGTGGTCGTCACATAGCCATAGGTTGGGGAATGGGGATCCAGGTCAATGGGTCCAAAGGACGCCACGCCCAGGGCCTCCAGCCGATACCCCACCGCCGCGTCGCGGAAGAAACGGAGCGCCTCCCCCAGCGTGTCGTGGGGGTTAGTGGTGGGGAAGGTATGCTCAGCCACGATCTCCTGGGGTCCCCGCCCCAGCAAGCACGCGAACTTGGTCCCCCCTCCCTCAATGCCTCCAAACATCGCCTCCATCTTGATTTACCCTCCTGCGCCCCAGACTGGTCAGCTAATCCGCCGCCGTACGCCGACCTGCTGCTGAGATAGTAGCACGCCGGACCGGCGGAGTGGGCCACAAGGCTGCTAGCGGGGCAGTTCTTTCTTACCCCAGTGTGTGCCCTGACGTGCTATCATACTTCCAGCGATGATAAGGAGCAGCCATGCTTGGCACGTCTATTCAGGTAAGTGTGAGACACGGCGGGACCGCTCTAGGCCAGACGGTACGGCAGTGACGCCTATCGCGCGACCACGCCCCTGTGTTGCATGTTGGAGGCACTGGAGAACAACGGCGAAACGAGCAGGCTAGCGCTGTCTGTCCCGCACAGGCGTCGGCTGGGGGCTAGGTCCTCGTAGTGCTCCAGTGCGGAGATCACTAGTAGAGCGGTCTACAACTACTACCAGGCACAGCGAATCGGGAATGATGACGCGCTCATGTCCCGACAGAGCAGGTGGGGAGCGTCTAGTTCCACACGGGAGAAGGTATGGAACAGTCAGACGACATGGATCGGGGTAAGGTTCTTGCGTTTAAGGGGCCCCCGGAACAGAGTGAGCCGCCTAATCATAAGCCCCCAACACTGGCTTCACCCGACCATCATGAGATACTGCTCACCGAGGCCTATAGAGGACTGGCCCAGGAGGAGGCGCCGCTCGTGGCAGCCGAGGCCAATGACCTGTTCGCGACTGGACTGGACGCCGCTACGGAACCTGTTCCGGCTGCTAATAACACCGATGAAGCGTTCTCTGATACTGAGAGTTCCGGGGGGCCGGAGGATGCCTTTTTAGCCCCCGATGGTGACGATGAGGGTTTCCCCAGCATTGAGGACGACGGACCAAGCCTGCTGAGCGACGCTGTTGAGGTCCCGCTCATTCGGGGGGCTGCCACAACGACACCTTTTGTGACGCCGCGCCGCGCGGCCAGAGCGGATGACTTGGCTGATGAGGAGACCGACGAGGCGGCTCTCGAGGATGAGATCAGCGGCCTTGATGATCCGGTGCGCATGTACCTGCGTGAAATCGGTCGGGTGCGCCTGCTTAAAGGGCGTGAGGAGATTGAGTACGCGCGTGCGATGAACCAGGGCGATGAGGAGATAGACCGAGCGCAGGCGAGCCTAGCCCGGCATGTGCGGCTGGCCAGGCTGACGTTCGCCGGCGCGCCAGACACTGATCACGCTCAAACGCTCACTCAAGCCCGGCGTGAGCGGGCGAGGAAGTTGATTGAGCGCGCATCTTCACCCTGGTCATCCCTGTTGAACATTGAGGAAGCGCTACTGCGCGCGGCTGTCGAGCGCATCGCGCTGGGCTTCAAACAGGGCGACGCGCAGGTCACCGAGCCCGCGCGGGCTCTCCTAGACGCGGCGGTCGGCGCGCGTAAAATAGAAGTCGTTATTGACAATACGCTGCGCCTCGTCCACGGCGCCGATGAGCGGGTGTGTGACAAGCTGGCGGCCATGGCCCAGGCAGCGGGCGTTCCGGCGCAGGTAATCACGGATGCCCTGCGCCGCCTTCAGGAGATGGTCGCCGTCACCGAAATAACCGCGGACGCCCTGATTGCCGAGCAACCAGGCGATGAGGAGATTGAGGACGACGACGAGTTGTCCGACGATGAGGAGCAAAACCAATCCAGCGCTCAGGGACATGCCGCCGCTCTGCCAGCCCACGACACCAGGCCAGAACCTGAGGCTGGTTTATCTGATGAGGACGCCATTCGGCGCAGGGCAGTCATGATACGCCTGGCCAGGGGCAGCGCGGCGTCCCCGGCGGAGGTCACACCTGGCAGCGGCAACCAAAGTCTCGGCGATGCGCCTGACCAGCAGGGCGAGGCGGAAGAGGCCATTCTACCCCTGGACGCCGATGTGGAGCAGGAACTCCTTGCCAAAAGTGAGACGGGCCTTCTGGCTCCGCCTGGATTGGATGAGGAAGAGGATAGGTTGCCCTACCGGGTGCTGATCAACGGTGAACCGAGCAGCAGCTCTCCAGCAGTGCGTGAACTGGTACGCCTCCTCCGCCTTGGAGAGCGCGAGGCGGATATCATCTGGGTAGAGCGGACCCGCCCTGATATGACGGATAATACGCTCGTGCGGCACCTGGCGCAGCTTGCCGATCTCTCCGAGGATGAGGCCGACTACATTCTGGCCCAGTGGCAATACGACTATGACCAGAACGTGATAGACCGGGGTATGGATGCCCGGCGACGCCTGACCGAGGCGAACCTACGGCTTGTGGTGAGCGTAGCCAAGCGCTATATCGGGCGTGGCATGAACTTGCTCGACCTGATTCAGGAGGGCAACATTGGCCTGATCAGGGCCGTGGAGAAGTTCGACTACCGCAAGGGGTACAAGTTCAGCACCTACGCCACTTGGTGGATCCGGCAGGCCATTACTCGGTCTATCGCCGACCAGGCCCGCACAATCCGCATCCCGGTGCATATGGTAGAGACGATCAACAAGTTGGTCCGTGAGCAGCGGGCGTTCTTCCAGGAGCGGCAACGTGAGCCCAAGCCTGACGAACTCGCCGCACGGATGGGCATCACTCCCGACAAGGTCAAGGAGATCCAGAAGGCGGCTCAGGAACCGGTCTCGCTGGAGATGCCCATCGGCGAGGAGGAGGATAGCCACCTTGGCGACTTCATCCCCGACGAGGGGGCGATGGCCCCCGCCGAGGCAGCGTCGCATCAGTTGCTCAAGGAGCAGGTTGAGGCCGTCCTGGATTCCCTGTCTAACCGTGAACGCAAGGTGCTGCAACTCCGCTTTGGCCTGGACGACGGGCGGTCGCGCACCCTGGAAGAGGTGGGCAAGGAGTTTAACGTCACCCGGGAGCGCATCCGCCAGATTGAGGCCAAAGCACTGCGCAAGCTGCGCCACCCGTCGCGCAGCAAGAAGTTGAAAGACTACCTTGATTGAGCGCGCCTGCTAACGCACCTATGTAAGCAGAGCGGGCAGGGGATTTCTTCCCCTGCCCGCTCTGCTTTGCTTAATCCGCTGAACGCACACGATACACGAAAGGGAGGCAGCGCCACGTGGCGCTGCCTCCCTTGGTCATATCCACGCGCCGCGTCTACTACCAGCGGCGCTTTGGCCCTTCATCACCCCGATCAGGGGCTGGCGTATCGTCTACTGGCGGCTGCTGGGGCCGGTCACCCTGCCCAGGGCCAAACCCACGGTTGGGGCCACCCTGTTGCCCCGGTTGGCTGGTGTCGCCACCACGGTTGCCGCCGAAATCGCCCTGGCCAGGCGGACGCGGGCCGGGGCCGGCGTCGCGGTTGAACCCGCCACGATCTCCGCCGCGGTTGAACCCGCCACGGTCACCACCTTCACCACCACGGTTAAATCCGCCGCGGTCTCCGCCACGGTTGAACCCGCCGCGATCACCACCTTGGTTGAACCCGCCGCGGTCTCCCCCCTGATTGAACCCGCCGCGATTGAACCCGCCGCGCTCTGGCGCTGGCGCCGCCGGCGTATCGCCACCGGGCATCGTCTGGCGGTGCGATAGGTTAACCCGGCCCTGCGAGTCAATCTCAATGACCTTGACTTCAATAGGGTCGCCAAGCTTGACCACGTCTTCGACGGTGGCCACATGCTGGGTGGATAGCTCACCAATACGCACCAGGCCTTCTTTACCCGGCAGTACCTCCACAAAGGCCCCAAACGGCATGATCCGCTTGACCGTGCCCTGGTAGGTCTCGCCGACTTGTAAGTCCTTGGTCAGTGCCTCCACCTGCTTGACCGCCGCTCGCGCGTTGTCCTCGTTGCTCGAGGCAATCAACACCGTGCCGTCGTCCTCCACCTCGATGGTGACCTTTGTCTCTTCCTGGATGCGCCGGATCGTCTTACCACCGGGGCCGATCAGCGTACCAATTTTATCCGGCGCGATCTGCACCTTCATGATGCGCGGCGCAAAGGCGGAGAGCGTCGCCCGGGGTGTGGAGATCACCTCCACCATCTTGCCCAGGATGAACATGCGCCCTTCCAGAGCCTGGGCCAGCGCCTGCTCCATGATTTGCGGGGTAATGCCCTTTACCTTGATGTCCATCTGCAGGCCGGTCACACCCCGCGCCGTGCCCGCAACCTTGAAATCCATGTCGCCGAGGGCGTCTTCCATACCCTGAATGTCGGTGAGCACGGCGAAGCGGCCCGCATCATCGGTGATCAAGCCCATGGCCACGCCAGCTACAGGGGCCTTGATCGGCACACCGGCATCCATAAGGGCCAGGATGCTGGCGCAGACGCTGCCCATTGAAGTCGAGCCATTGGACGAGAGCACCTCGGAGACGAGCCGGATCACGTAGGGGAACTCATCCTTGCTAGGCACGACGGCGCCCACCGAGCGCTCGGCCAGCGCCCCATGACCGATCTCGCGGCGACCAGGGGAGCGTAGCGGGCGGGCCTCACCGACGCTATAGGGCGGAAAGTTGTATTGATGCATGAAGCGCTTGCTCTCTTCAGGGGAGATCGAATCAATGATCTGGGCGTCGCGCATCGGCCCCAGCGTCACCGTGGAGAGCACCTGTGTCTGGCCCCTGGTAAACAGGCCGCTACCATGCGTGCGGGGCAACAGCCCCACCTGACAGGAGATCGGACGCACAGTGGTGAGATCACGCCCATCAGGCCTGATGCCTTGTTCAAGGATCATGGTCCGGGTGACCCGCTTCAGTTCGCCCTCGAAGGCATCCTTGATGTCACGCTCACCGTACGTCTCAGCAAATCGGGCCAGCGCCTCTGATCGCAGGACATCTAGCCGAGCTTCTCGCTCTTGCTTCACCACGTGCTGGACAGCCTGAGGTAACCGATCACCCAGGTGCTCTCGCACGGCGTCCTTCAGCCCGGCGGGCAACCCAAAGATGGGATAGTCTTTCTTGGGTACTCCAACCGCCTCACGCAGCCGCAGCTGCAGCTGGATCAAGGCCTGCAAGGCTTCGTGCCCTTGCTTGATCGCCTCCAGCAGCACTGCCTCGGAGACTTCACTGGCCCCGGCCTCCACCATCATCACCGCGTCGGCGGTGCCGGCGACCACCAGATCAAGTTCACTGGTGGCCAACTCAGCGAGCGTGGGATTAAACACAAACTTCCCATCCACATAGCCGACGCGCACGGCGCCGATCGGCCCCAGGAAGGGGATATTGGAGATGGTCAGAGCGGCTGAGGCCCCCACCACGGCAAGCACGTCCGCGTCGTTCTCCTGGTCGGTAGACATCACAGTGGCGACGCACTGCACGTCGTTGCGGAAGCCCTTGGGGAAGAGCGGCCTGATTGGCCGGTCAATCAGGCGACCAGCGAGGATAGCGCCCTCGCCGGGGCGAGTCTCACGTTTAAGAAAGCCGCCCGGGATCTTTCCGGCGGCGTACATCTTCTCCTCGTAGTCGCAGGTCAGCGGAAAGAAGTCAATCCCCTCGCGGGGTCCCGCTGAGGCCGTGGCCGTAGCCAGAATGAAGGTATCGCCACAGCGCACGGTTACGGCGCCGTTGGCTTGGCCGGCGAGCAGTCCAGTTTCCACGACGATTGTCTTATCGCCGACGACTGCTTCTTCGCGATGAATCATAGGTGTGGGTCGCGCTCAACGCATCCTTGCCCTCTAGCAAGTGCGGAGCGCTGCTCCTCTCTGGATGCTGGTGTCGCCATGCTGATGGCGGCAACGTGACAGGGGCAACACGGCCCCTCTAGTAGGATATGAACTGATGCGGAACAAGCCACCGTCTAGACGTCTATCCGGTGGCTTCCGTACGGCGCGCTGGCGGAACTGCAGGCTACCGCCGCTACTTGCGCAGGCCCAGACTGGCGATCAGCACGCGATAGCGCTGCAGATCGGTGCGGCTTAAGTACGCCTGGAGGCGCTTGCGCTGGCCGACCATTTTGAGCAGGCCGCGCTGAGAGTGGAAATCGTGCGGGTGGGTACGCATGTGCTCAGTCATCTCTTTGATGCGCGCCGTGAGCAGGGCAATCTGCACTTCCGGTGAGCCAGTATCGCCCTCGTGCTGCGCGTACTGCTCAATGATGGTTCCCTTAATCTCCTTTGCCAACGCCATGTGCTGTCAGTCCTCCATTGTGTGTCTGTGTGTTTTCTCCCTTTTTACCACCCAGGCATTATAGCACACGCCCGCTAAGGCGGTACACCCACCACCTAAAGTGAAGCCGGGGTGGAACCCGCAGACAGAGTGCGCTAAGCTGTGAGGAGAGCAGGCATGGTGAAGGGAGGGCCACGATGGCGGTCACGAAACAGCACGACTTGGAGGAGACCCTAGGGCGC
>JAABUM010000164.1_pt1 | contig 101134 bp, 108 predicted proteins | sample 5559161 | NCBI WGS metagenome assembly JAABUM01 (sample SAMN10711868, study PRJNA513369) | rock metagenome | isolation source: Antarctica rocks | place: Antarctica: Victoria Land, Siegfried Peak nord
GCTTAGCCTACGAAGGTTCGAACCCTTCACCCGCCACCACCTCGTGCGACGGCCCCTGACCTGCCTCCCGGCAGGCGGGGGTTTGCTTCGGGTGGTCGCCGATCCAGGTGGGTAGGAGTTGCGGGTGCAGACGCAGCCTGGGACAGTCGCCGGTCGATACCGCCTGATCGACCGGCTCGGTGCCGGGTCCATGGGCACCGTCTGGCGGGCCGAGGACGTGTCACTGGGCCGCGAGGTGGCCGTCAAGGAGATCGTATTCCCTCCTGGCGTGAGCGACCGCGAGCGCGAGGTGCTGCGGGAGCGGACCCGCCGGGAGGCGCGGATGGCCGCGGGGCTGGACCACCCGAACGCCGTGACCGTCTACGACGTGGCTGAGGGTGACGACACGACGTACATCGTCATGGAGCTCGTGCCGGCGCGCACGTTGGCCGAGGTCGTGCGCGGGGACGGGCCGCTGACCCCGGAACGCACCGCCGAGGTCGGCTTGGGCGTGCTCGGCGCCCTCGAGGCGGCCCACCGACGCGGGATCGTGCACCGGGACGTCAAACCGAGCAACGTGCTGCTGCGTACGGACGGCAGGGTGGTGCTCACCGACTTCGGCATCGCCCGGTCGATCCACGACACGAGCCTGACGACGACCGGAGCCCTGATCGGCTCACCGGCGTACATGTCCCCAGAGCGCGCACGGGGCGAGGTCCCGGGGCCGGCAACCGATCTCTGGTCGCTGGGGGCGACGCTGTTCACCGCGGTCGAGGGCCGGCCGCCGTTCGACCGGGGGGAGTCGCTGCCGACCCTGTCGGCCGTGCTCACCGAACCACACGCGCCGTTCGCCGCCGCCGGCCCCCTGGCACCGGTCTTGGACGGGTTGCTGGAGAAGGACCCGGCGCTGCGGCTGGACGCGGCCGCCACCCGGGAGGAGCTCTCGCGGGTCGCTCAGACCCGTTCCGCCCCGACCGCAGCCTTCGCGGCGACCGCGGAGGACGCCGTGGCCGATACCACCACCGCCGTACCGCTGCGCGAGGTCCGCGAACAGACCCAGCGCGACAGGTCCCGGTCCAAGCGGCCGCTGCTGGTGCTCCTGGGGGTGGTGGTGGCCGCCCTGGGCGTCGGCGCCGCAGCTCTGCTCGTGGGGCACGGCCGGCCCTCGAGGCCGGTCGCCGGGACCCGTCCGGCCGTGTCGACACCGTCGGCTCCGCCTGCTCAGGCGAGTGCTGCGGCGCCCGTCCCGGCGCCCGCCGCCATCGCGCCGGCCGCGCCAACACCAACGGCCAGCACAACATCCCCTGCCGCCACGGCGACTGCGGCCGCCCCTGCGGCCACGCCGGTGTCAGCGGTGGTACCGGCCGGCTGGCAGACCTACACCGGTCCCCAGGGCTGGACCCTGGCCCACCCGGCCGCGTGGCGGGTGAGCAGTTTCGACGGCCTGACGCAGCTGCGCGAGGACGCGACCGGCCGCACCCTGCGCATCGACACCACCGACATGCCCAAGAAGGACCCGGTCGCGGACTGGCGGAGCCAGGCCCGGTCCTTCTCGGCGAGCCACCCCGGGTACTCCCAGCTCTCGATCGCCCCGGCCAGCTACCGCGGGTACAACGCTGCCGACTGGGAGTTCACCTACCCGGCCGGAGGCACGACGCTGCACGTCCTGGACCGGGGCTTCGTCGTCAGCCCTAACCGGGCGTACGGCCTGTACTGGCAGACGCGCGACGGCGACTGGCAGGCAGCGCGCAGCACCTTCGACCAGATCGCGGCCAGCTTCCAGCCGGGCTGAGCACTCCCGGATGGACGACCGACTCAGCCGACGACCCGGACCGCCCCGGCGTAGTTCTGCTGGAAGTAGCCGGCCAGCGGGGCGACGCGCACCACGTCCCCCGAGTGCGGGGCGTGGATGATCTGACCGTTGCCGATGTACATCCCCATGTGACCGAGGTTGCTCTCGAAGAACACCAGATCACCGGGCTGCAGGTCACTCTCAGCGACATGCCGACCGACGTTGAACTGGGCGCCGGTGTAGTGCGGCAGCGAGACGCCGGCCGCACCGTAGGCGAACAGCGTCAGTCCGGAGCAGTCAAAGGTGTCAGGGCCGGCGGCGCCGTACACGTAGGGCTTGCCGAGCTGAGCCAGGGCGGTCCGTACCGCGGTAGCAGCCGCGTCGCCGGTCGCACGCACGAGGGGCGCGGCCGACGAAACGGGCGGTGCGAGCTGAGGCTGAGCAGGTGCCGTGGGCTGAAGGGCTGCAACCTGAGTCGGCGCGACCTGAATCGGCGCCGTCGGCTGAGCCGGCGCCGTGGGCTGGGCGCGGAACGCCGCAAGGGAGGCGGCGTTCGCCCGCGCCTCCGCGGCCAGGGCGGCGGCCCGGGCCTGCGCGGCCTGGCGGGCAGCATCGTCTCTCGCGGCTTGCACCAGCTGCGCCTGCTTGACCTGCAGCTGCTGAAGGACGCCCTGGGCCTGCTCGGCGGACTGCTCGACGGACTGCTTGTCGGACTGCAGGTGCTGCAAGGTGGTGCGCGCCGCGTTCTGGGCGAGCTGGGCCTCGGACTGGGCCTGGGCCTGTCGGGCACGGGCCACCCGCAGGACATCGAGCACGTCCGACTGGTGCCGGGCCACGCGGTCCAGGCTGCCGAGGCGGTCCAGCAGCGTGCCTGGTCCCTGGTCGCTGGTCAGGACCGACATCCCGAAGCCGCCCGTTCCGGACTCATACACGTGCGCTGCGAAGGTGCCCGCCTGGGAGCGCAGGCCCGCAACGGCGAGGTCGTCGCGGGCCACGGAGGCCGACGTCGTGGCGGCCCTGCGCTGGGCTGATGCCAGAGCGATCCGGCCGGCGTCGTACCGCTCTGCGGCGGCCTCGGCCTGGGTGTTGAGCCGGTTCAGCTCGACCTGCCCCGCCCTGATCTGCGCTGCGATGTCCGCGCTGGCTGGACTGGCCCAGCTGGCCGTCAGGGCGGCCGCCCCGAGAGTGACCGCGCTGATCGAGCGGATGGTTCGGCGGCGGGACAGGGGGCGCAACGGCACGCGGCAAGCCTTCCTTCCACACCGCCTACCGGGTTAGCTGACGGGCTCGGGCCGGAGGATGGCCCTACGGGTCGGGCAAGGGCACCCGGCATCGATTCGCCCCAGGAACGTCGCCCCAGGGATTGTTCCCAGGTGGAGCGTGGGTCCCCGGCTCGTAGCCGCAGGTGCGGCCGGTGACTCGGCGGTGCGTCGCGCACCGCCCACCCGGTGTGGACCGTCGTGCTCGACGCGGACGGAACCCTACCGGGGAACCGGCCCGTCCGGGAGCCGGTCGCCAAGCGGGGGCGCTGGAGGATGGTCGCCTACGTCCCGTTTTAGCCTTGTGCTGACTGGCCGGGTCGGCGAGGCGCACAATGGGTAGGAATGAGAGAAGTGTCAACAAGGGGAAGAGGTTTCTGGTGATCCGCACGCCCGACAAGAAGCTGATCGCGGTCGCGATGACTGCGGGCCTGATCGGCCTTACCACGGCGCCGGCCGTGGCCGACGTGATCGTTCCGCCGCCGCTGCCGATCGGACCATCGTCTCAGGCTCCCTTGTCGGGTCCGCTGCCCGTTCCCGTTCCCGTCCCCGTTCCCGCGGTGCCGACCGTGCCCCGGCTGCCTGCCGTCCCCTCGCTGCCCAAGCTGCCGTCCCTGCCCCAGCTGCCGGCGTTGCCGGCGCCGCCGAAGCTGCCGGCCCTGCCCAAGCTGCCCGCCGCTGCCCTGCCGAACGCGCTCCCGCCGGCACCCGCGCGGCAGGCCGCTCCGGGCGTCGGCCAGCCTGGGGGACTGCCGTTCGGTCAGTTCCAGGATCATGTGCCGGCGGCGGCGCTGCAGCGTCTCGCGCCGCCCGCTGCCGGTCGGCAGCAGCTCGGGCCCGACATGCCGTACGACCAGACCGGCCGCAACACCACGGCGAACGGCGTGGACGTCGATGTGGCCACTCGGGCCTATGAGCTGGCGCTGCAGAAGGCCGGGCCGCACAGCAGCAGCGGCCTGCCCGGACTGCTCGCCCTCGCCCTGGCGTTCGGCGGCGGTACGGCTGCCGTGCTGGTGTACCGGCGGCGTTCCTCTGGAGCCTCCGGGGCGAGCCCGGCCGGGGCCTGACGACACCGCTTGCCGTGTAGGCTCGGCGCGGTTCGCCGCCCCTTTAGCTCAGTCGGCAGAGCGTCTCCATGGTAAGGAGAAGGTCTACGGTTCGATTCCGTAAAGGGGCTCCAGCACCACGTTGGCGGTGTAGCTCAGTTGGCAGAGCAAGCGACTCATAATCGCTGTGTCACCGGTTCAAGTCCGGTCATCGCTACGCCCGCGTTAGACTTCTCCAACCACCCTCCGCTGTAGAGAGCAGGCCCTTCCGCATGGCAGCCACCGATGTCCGCCCGAAGATCACGATGGCTTGTCAGGTGTGCAAGAACCGCAACTACATCACCAAGAAGAACCGGCGCAACGACCCGGATCGGATGGACCTGAAGAAGTTCTGCCCAACCTGCCGGCAGCACACCGATCATCGCGAGACGCGCTAGCCCTGCTCGCTGTCTGAGGGGCCGGCCTAGGTTCCCGCCTACCGTCGAGGAGCAGGAGCACCAGTGCCGGTCAACCGAGCGTTCATCGGCCGGGAGTATCCGACCTCGGCCCCGTACGAGGTTGGGCGCGAGCACATCCGACGCTTCGCCGAGGCGATCGGGGACCTGCACCCCGCGTACCTCGACCCAAGTGCCGCCCGGGCACTGGGTCACCCCGACGTCGTTGCGCCACCGACCTTCTTGACGGTGCTCGGCTTCCGCTTCGCCAGCGAAGGGCCGATCGCCGACCCGGAGCTGGGCTTGGACTACTCCCTGGTCGTGCACGGCGAGCAGGGCTTCGAGCTGCACCGGCCGGTGTGCGCAGGCGACGTGCTGCACGCCGTGACCCGGGTCGAGCAGATCAAGGACGCCGGGCGCAACGAGCTGATCCTCACCGTGACGGAGGTACACGGCGCCGGCGGCGAGCCGGTCGCGACCCTTCGCTCGACCATTGTCAGCCGCGGCACTGCCGTCCGGGCCGCTGTCCAGAAGGAGTCCTGATGCCGAGCTACGACGACGTCGAGGTCGGGACCGCGGTACCCGCACAGAGCTTCCCGGTGCAGCGCGCCGACTTGGTGCGGTACTGCGGGGCGTCCGGGGACTTCAATGTCATCCACTGGAATGAGCGGGTTGCTCGGGCAGTCGGTCTGCCGGACGTGATCGCGCACGGCATGTTCACCATGGCCCAGGCGGCGCGGGTGGTGACCGACTGGACCGGTGACCCGGGCAGCGTGGTGTCGTACAAGGTCCGGTTCAGCCGGCCGGTCGTCGTGCCCGACGACGACCGGGGCGCCATGCTGACCGTCAGCGGCACGGTGGAGGACAAGCTCGACGGCAACCGCGTGGTCGTCGGCCTGACCGCGCTGGTCAGCGAGGACAAGGTGCTCGGCGGGGCCAAGGCCGTCGTCCGCCTTCGCTGAGGCAGTCTCGTCCCGTGTCCGTACTCCAACCGTCCCCTTCCCTGGCCCGCCGCAGCGAGCAGGTGCTGGAGCGCTTCGGCGACCGCGACGCGTTGTTGTTCGAGGGGACCTGGCACCGCAGCGCGGCGCTGGCGGGCCGGGCCGCGCGGGCTGCTGCCGGCTTCGCCGGACTCGGCGTCCGGCCGGGGGACCGGGTGGTGGTGCTCATGGCCAACTGCCCCGAGGTCGGCATCACCTACAGCGCGCTGTGGCGGGCGGGAGCGGTGCCCACCCCGGTGCTGTTCCTGCTGACCGAGGACGAGATCCGGCACGTGGTGCGAGACTCCGGGGCGGTGGCCCTGGTGACCACGCAGGAGTTCCTGCCCAAGGTGCAGGCCGCGGCGGCCGGCCTGCCGGTTGTCGTCGTGGGTGCGGGCGGGACCGTGTCGTTCGCCGAGTTGGAGAGCGGGGCTGAGCTTGCGCTCGTCGACCGGGACGGCGCCGACCTGGCGGCGCTGCTCTACACCGGTGGCACGACCGGTAGGTCCAAGGGCGTCGCGCTGACCCACGAGGGCCTGGGTGCGGCCGGCGAGGCGGCCGCCGCGGCTGCTCACAGGCCGGGGCGTACCCGCGGCCTGCTGCCCCTGCCGCTGGCCCACGCCTACGGCCTGCTGGTGACCGTCGGCGCTCTGCACGCCCGGGAACCTGGTACGGCGGTGCTCATGCGCTGGTTCGACCCGGCCGGCTGGGTGGCCCTGGTCGAGGAGCATCGGGTGCAGACCAGCGCGCTCGTACCCTCGATGCTGCAGATGCTGCTCGCCCAGCCCCTGGAGGAGCACGACCTGACCTGCCTCGAGCGGGTCGGTAGCGGCGGTGCGCCGCTGGCGGTGGAGGTCGCGGCCGAGTTCGAGCGGCGGGTGCCGGGGTGCGAGGTCAGCGAGGGCTACGGGTGCACCGAGACCAGCGCGCTGATCAGCACCCAACCAGCTCAGCGCCGCCTGGGCTCGGTCGGCACGCCCGTACCCGGGGTCGAGGTGCGGATCGACGGCACGACCGGTCCCGGGCAGGACGGGGAGATCTGCGTGCGCGGACCGGTGCTCATGCAGGGCTACTGGAACAGCCCAGAGGCGACCGCCTTCGCCCTGCGTGCGGGTTGGCTGCACACCGGTGACGTCGGGCACCTGGACGACGACGGCTACCTCTACGTCGTCGACCGGATCAAGGACCTCATCATCCGGGGCGGCTTCAACGTCTACCCGCGCGACGTGGAGGACCTCCTGCTGTCCCACCCGCAGGTCCTCGGCGCCGCGGTGGTGGGCCGACCCGACCCCAAGCTCGGCGAGGCGGTAGTCGCCTTCGTGCAGCTCGCGCCGGGCTCCCCGCTCACCCCCGAGCAGATCATCGCCTTCAGCCGCGAGCACCTCGGTGCCTACAAGTACCCGCGCGAGGTCCGCATCCTGGACGCGATCCCGCTGACCAGCGTCATGAAGACCGATCGCAAGGCCCTGAGGGCAAGCCTGCAGCCCTGACCACGGGTGATCGCCGTGCCCTCAGGTGTCCTTGGCCTCTGCCAGCAGGGCACCCATCCGTCGTACGCCCTTGTCCAGGTCGGCGTCGCCGAGCGCGTACGACAGCCGGAAGGCCCCCGGCGCCCCGAAGGCCTCGCCTGGTACGACGGCGACGCCGACCTCATCCAGCACCAGCTCGGCGAGTTCGGCGGAGGTGGTCGCAGTACGGCCGCGAATGCTGCGCCCGAGCACAGCTTCGACCGACGGGTAGCAGTAAAAGGCGCCCTGCGGCTCGGGGCAGACCACGCCCGGGATCTCGTTGAGCAGCGACACCATGAGCCGGCGCCGGCGGTCGAACGCGGTGCGCATCTCGGCGACCGCGGACAGGTCGCCGGTCAGGGCTGCGACCGCAGCAACCTGCGCCACGTTGTTCACGTTGCTGGTGGCGTGTGACTGCAGGTTGGTCGCCGCCTTCACCACGTCGAGCGGTCCGATGAGCCAGCCCACTCGCCAGCCGGTCATCGCGTAGGTCTTGGCAACCCCGTTCACCACCACGCAGGTGTCGGCGAGCTCGGGTACCGCGACCGGCATGGAGACGTGCTCGGCCCCCCCGTACACCAGGTGCTCGTAGATCTCGTCTGCGACGACCCAGATGCCGTGCTCGAGCGCCCACCGCCCAACCGCGCGGACCTCCTCCGGCGACGCGACGGCTCCCGTGGGGTTGGCCGGTGAGCACCACAGCAGCACCTTGGTGCGCTCGGTCCGGGCCGCCTCCAGCTGCTCGACGGTGACCCGGTAGCCCTGCTCCGCACTGGTCAGGACCTCGACCGGCACCCCGCCGGCGAGCCGGATTGCCTCTGGGTAGGTCGTCCAGTACGGCGCTGGCAGCAGGACCTCGTCACCGGGGTCGAGCAGGGTCGCGAAAGCCTCGTACACCGCCTGCTTCCCGCCGTTGGTGATGAGCACCTGGGCGGGCTGGACGGCGTAGGAGGAGTCGCGGAGCGTTTTGTCGGCGACGGCCTGCTTGAGCTCGGGCAGTCCTCCGGCAGGGGTGTAGCGGTGGTTGCGGGGGTTCGAGCAGGCCGCAGCCGCTGCTGCCACGATGCCGGCAGGGGTGGGGAAGTCCGGCTCGCCGGCACCGAAACCGACGACGTCCTCGCCGGCGGCCTGCTTCGCCTTGGCCTTGGCGTCGACGGCCAGGGTGGCCGACTCGGCGATGCCGCCGATCCGGCGCGAGATGCGGGCTCGGGGCGACGTCGACGACGGCGAGGGGGAACTCATGAGTCCATGGTCCCAAGTCCCGCTCGGCCACGTCCATCGGGTTGCCTGCTCGGGCCGGCGCCGCCGCGCGTGCTGGTTGAGGCTCGCGAGCGGCACGCCGTACACTGAGGGATCTGAGGCCCGACGCCTCCCCTCCGGCGCGCCCGCGCACCGGCCCGAAGCCGCGCCGGGCAGCGGAGGGGCGTAGCTCAATTGGCAGAGTCCCGGTCTCCAAAACCGGTTGTTGCAGGTTCAAGTCCTGTCGCCCCTGCACGCACCGCCCGCCGCACATTCAGCGCACCACAGCCCGAGCACCGACGACGAGACGAGGACCCCGTGAGCGACAGCGCTGTCACGGCCGCCGCTGCCCGTGGTGACGGCTCGAAGCGGATCGAAAGCGCCCGGGGACCGGGTCGGATCAGCCGGATCGGCGTATTCATCCGCCAGGTCATCGCTGAGCTGCGCAAGGTCATCTGGCCGACGCGCAAGGAGCTGATCACCTACACGACGGTCGTCATCGCCTTTGTCGTGGTCATGGTGTCGGTCGTGGCGTTGTTCGACTTAGTCTTCACCAAGGGCGTGCTCGCCGTCTTCGGCAAGTAGCCCAGCAGTTCTCCAGCACCCTGTCCAATCCACCAGCACCACGAAGCCGAGAGCAGGACGTGTCTGTGTCCGAGTACAGCCTCCAGCCCGATGGCGACCCGGCGGGTCCGCAGTCGGAGCAGGACGAGGCCGTGGCCAGCACGTCCGGATCCACCGTTCCTGCCACCGGCGCGGGTACCGGGGCGGCCGACCTGAACGAGCTCGGTCCCGGCGGGGCGGAGGACGGCGAGCCGTACGTCGCCGCTGACGCCGAACCGATCGAGGATCCCGCGGTCACCGAGGAGCCTGCGGTCACCGAGGACCCGGCGGTCGTGGAGGACCCGGCCGACGAGCTGCGGGAGGCGCTGGCCGGGCTGCCGGGCGACTGGTACGTCGTGCACTCCTACGCGGGCTATGAGAACAAGGTGAAGACCAACCTCGAGTCGCGGATCTCCAGCCTCAACATGGAGGACTTCATCTACCAGATCGAGGTGCCTACCGAGGAGGTCACCGAGGTCAAGGCCGGCAAGCGCCAGCAGGTGGTGCGCAAGAAGCTCCCCGGCTACCTGTTCGTACGGATGGACCTGACCGACGAGTCGTGGTCGGCCGTGCGCAACACTCCTGGCGTCACCGGGTTCGTCGGCCAGACCTCACGCCCGAGCCCGCTGACCGTCGACGAGGTCGTCAAGCAGCTGGCTCCGCCGAAGCAGAAGGTCGTCGTGGCCGTCAAGGCCCAGGAGTTCGAGATCGGCGAGTCCATCACCGTCACCGACGGGCCGTTTGCCACGCTGCCCGCCACGATCAACGAGATCAACCTCGACAGCCAGAAGCTCAAGGTCCTGGTGTCGATCTTCGGCCGCGAGACACCGGTCGAGCTGTCCTTCAACCAGGTCGCCAAGCTCTAGCTCCGGCTCCCGTCCCGACCTCACGACCCAGACACAGAGAGAACCGCACATGCCTCCCAAGAAGAAGAAGCTCGTCAGCGTCATCAAGCTCCAGATCAAGGCCGGCATCGCCACGCCGGCGCCGCCCGTCGGGCCCGCCCTGGGCCAGCACGGCGTGAACATCATGGAGTTCTGCAAGCAGTACAACGCCGCCACCGAGCCCCAGCGCGGGGACATCGTGCCCGTCGAGATCTCGGTGTACGAGGACCGCTCGTTCACCTTCATCACCAAGACCCCGCCGGCAGCGCGCATGATCCTCAAGGCGGCTGGCGTCGACAAAGGTTCGCCGACGCCGCACAAGACCAAGGTCGCGAGCATCAGTTCGGCCCAGGTCCGCGAGATCGCTACCACCAAGATGGACGATCTCAACGCCAACGACCTGGACGCCGCCGCGAAGATCATCGCCGGGACCGCCCGCCAGATGGGCATCACCGTCTCGGACTAGCGCGACCACGCCCACCCGTACCGACTGCACCTGTGGGAGGACGCCGAGAGCCGGCGCCCGTTCGCACCACGACCCCGAAGGGGACGAGCATGAAGCGCAGCAAGGCCTACCGCGCCGCAGCGGCCACCATCGACGCCGACAACGTCTACAGCCCGCTGGAGGCGATCCGGCTCGCCCGGACGACCAGCACCACGTCGTACGACGCAACGGTCGAGGTCGCGATGCGACTGGGCGTGGACCCCCGCAAGGCCGACCAGATGGTCCGCGGCACCGTCAACCTGCCGCACGGCACCGGCAAGACCGCCCGGGTCATCGTGTTTGCCACCGGGGACAAGGCCACCGAGGCGCTCGCGGCCGGCGCCGACGAGGTCGGGGCCGACGAACTCATCGACCGGGTGGCCAAGGGTTACCTGGACTTCGACGCCGCCGTCGCGACCCCGGACATGATGGGCAAGGTCGGCAAGATCGCCCGGGTGCTCGGTCCGCGTGGCCTCATGCCCAACCCCAAGACGGGCACGGTGACGCCGGACGTCACCAAGGCCGTCAGCGACATCAAGGGCGGCAAGGTCAACTTCCGGGTGGACAAGCAGGCCAACCTGCACCTGGTGATCGGCAAGGCTTCCTTCGAGGACAGCAAGCTCGTCGAGAATTACGGCGCGGTGCTCGACGAGATCGGCCGGGCGAAGCCGTCGGCCGCCAAGGGCAGGTACCTCAAGAAGATCACGATGACTACGACGATGGGCCCCGGCATCCAGGTCGACCCGAACCGGACCCGCAATCTGCTCGAGGACGGCTCCGACACCTGATCGAGGCTCACTGGCGCGAGTCGCGATCATGGCGAACCAGGTCAGCCGCGTCGAACGTTCCGGACCGGCCGAAGCGTCGTTCTGACCGGGCGATCGCTGCGGCGACCTGGGCGGGGGCGGCACGGTCCAGTTCGCGTCGGGCTGCGGTCGCCAACAGCGCGCTGCGGCTTGTTGCCCGTCGCCGGGCTTCGGCGTCGAGCTCGGCGAGAAGCGCCTCCGGTAAGCAGACCAGGACCTTGGACATACCGTGAGTATGACCGCGGGCGCTGCCGAAAGATGATGCGTCAGCTGGCCGGTCACGCAGTCGGCGGCCGGAACGGCTGCTAGTGTCTGATCAGCCCAAGACCGCTGGTCATCCCCTCGCTCGTCGCGGGGATCCAAGGCTCCGCTTCCCGGCGGACGACCCGCGCAGGTGACACGGAAAGACCCCGGTCCGTCCGGGGCCCCTACACCCCGTGCGCTGCCTGCGCCGGGATGTCCTTCGTTGCGGGCCAGCGTCCGTTCGAAAGGGGGCCCATGGCCACCGAGACCGATACCGCACCGGTGCACGCCCGCGCCACCGTCCGGCCTGATAAGGCCGACGCGGTCGCCGAGCTCACCGAGCACTTCCGCACCGCCGCTGCGGCGGTGCTCACCGAGTACCGCGGCCTCACCGTCAAGCAGATCTCGGACCTGCGGCTTGCGCTCGGCAGCGACACGACCTATTCGGTCGTGAAGAACACGCTGACCAAGCTGGCCGCCGGCAACGCGGGGCTCGCCCATCTCGAGCCCCTGCTCGAGGGGCCGATCGCGGTCGCGTTCGTCAACGGCGAGCCGGTCACGGCGGCCAAGGCACTGCGTGACTACGCCCGTACGAATCCGGCGCTGGTCATCAAGGGCGGTGTTCTCGACGGGAAGCCGCTCACGGTCGAGGAGATCCGCAAGCTGGGCGACCTCGAATCACGTGAGGTTCTGCTGACCAAGATGGCCGGGGCCTTGAAGGGCTCGCTCAGCCAGGCCGTCTATCTGCTGGCCGCACCGCTGGCGCAGGCTGCCCGCGCGGTCGGCGCCCTGCAGGCCAAGGCCGAGGCCGACCCGTCAGTACTCGCCGCCGGAGCCGGTACGCCGGCCGCCGAGGTCGAGCAGGCGGCGGCGGTCGAGCAGGACGCCGCGGTCGAGCAGGACGAGCCGATCGCCGCACCGCACCCCGGGGACGAGTCGGCGCCGGCCGGCGTGATCGCCCACGACAGCACGGGCACGGACAGCACGAGCACGGACAGCACGGGCACGGACAGCACGCCAGCCTGACCGGCTCCGGCCGACCACCGCGCCAGGCGCACCACCTCACCTACCGCAACCGCATCGCCGGAGACCGGCACACACCCCCAAGGAGCCACTTATGGCCAAGCTCAGCACCGACGAGCTGCTCGAGCAGTTCAAGGAGATGACGCTGATCGAGCTCTCGGAGTTCGTCAAGCAGTTCGAGGACACCTTCGGCGTTACCGCAGCCGCCCCGGTAGCCGCGGCCGCAGCGCCTGCTGCCGGCGGTGCGGGCGCCGGTGAGGAGGCCGCGGCCGAGCAGGACGAGTTCGACGTGGTCCTCGAGGCCGCCGGCGACAAGAAGATCCAGGTCATCAAGGAGGTGCGCACCTTGACGAGCCTGGGGTTGAAGGAGGCCAAGGACCTCGTCGACGGTGCACCCAAGGCTGTCCTGGAGAAGGCCACCAAGGAGACCGCGGACAAGGCCAAGGCTGCCCTGGAGGCCGCCGGCGCCACCGTCACCGTCAAGTAGCGCGTCTCGCCGCACCGGCACCGGCCCCGGGTGGAAGGGCGGCCCTTTCCCCAGGGCCGCCCTTCAGCGTGGCTGGGCGCCGTTGCGTGGGGGCGCCAGCGCCGCCGTCGCGCCCGAACCGGCCCGGCTACCGCCGCAGATCCCCAGGACCAGGGTGCTGGGGATCTGCGGAAGATCTTCCAGCGCTGGCGGTGAGCACGTTTCCTGTTCACCGGACCTGCTTGGGGTCTGGAGCCGGTGTGAGCTGGAGCTGTGACCCGCGTCTGTGACTGCTTTCACAGCCATCCAGGCATTTGTTACTCATGAGTCTGCCCCAAATCGGGCGAACCGTCGTATCCTCAAGGCACGCCCCTGTGAGTACGGTCACAGGCGTTCTGCCCGTCGGTGGCGGGCGGTGGGACAAGATGGTCGGGCTGCGCGCGGGCCGACCACCGCGACGAAGCGAGTGGAGAGCGGCGTGGGCGTCGAGATCAAGACTGAGAACCTCACCAAGAGGTTCGGCAAGCAGACGATCTGGGAGAACGTCTCCCTGACGCTGCCCAAGGGTGAGATCTCGGTCCTGCTGGGCCCCTCCGGCACCGGCAAGTCGGTGTTCCTCAAGACCGTGATCGGGCTGCTCAAGCCCGAGAACGGCTCGGTGGTCATCGACGGCACCGACATCACCAAGGTGCGGGAGCGCGAGCTCTACGAGGTGCGCAAGCTGTTCGGGGTGCTGTTCCAGGACGGCGCGCTGTTCGGGTCGCAGAACCTCTACGACAACATCGCCTTCCCCTTGCGCGAGCACACCAAGAAGCCTGAGCGCGAGATCAAGGAGATCGTCTTCGACAAGCTGGAGATCGTCGGTCTGACCGGGACGGAGAAGAAGCTCCCGGGCGAGATCTCCGGCGGGATGCGCAAACGGGCGGGAATCGCCCGCGCTCTGGTCCTGGACCCGCAGATCCTGCTGTTCGACGAGCCGGACTCTGGGCTGGACCCGGTCCGGACGTCCTACCTCAACCAGCTGATCGTGGACCTGAACGCCCAGATTGCGGCTACGATCCTCATCGTCACCCACGACATCAACACCGCCCGTACCGTCCCGGACAACATCGGCCTGCTCTACCGCCGACACCTGGCAATGTTCGGCCCGCGCGAGATGCTGCTGAGCAGCAACGAGCCGGTCGTGCGCCAGTTCCTCAACGCCCAGCGCGAGGGGCCGATCGGCATGGCGGAGGAGAAGGACGCCAGCGAGCTCGAGGCAGAGCAGGGCACCGAGCTCGGCGCTCTGCCGCCGATCCCGATCCAGCTCCCCACGAGCAGCGGCGTCCTGCGCAAGACCCAGCGGCCACCTGGCGCTTGGCTGCGCGACAACGGCATCACGCCGCCCGCCGGCTCGTTCGCCGGCCTGGACGTCGACGTGCCCGGGCTCGAGCCGACCGAGCCGGACGCGGCCCAGGCCCGGGTCGCCGCGGCAGCCCGCGAGCAACTCGACGAACAGGACGAGCACCACGAGCACCACGAGCACCACGAGTACGACGAGCAGGACGGCGCGGACTACGACGGCGCCCCAACCCGTACGCCGCCGGCCGCCGGGGCGCGCGCGCGCTCGGGAGGCACCTGGGGCCGAGGGTCTGCTCCCCGTCGTACGGGCGGGGTGGCTGTCGAGGACGGCGCCGCACCGGTGCGCGGCAGGATGGCGGCGGGAGCCGCGTCGATCACCCGGCGTCCGCGGAACGGGGGCTAGGTGGCTGTCTCGGCCCTGGCGCCCGTCAAGGGCGCCGGCGACTTCTTCGCCCTGTGCCTCGACGTCCTGCGCGGGTTGTTCAAGCGGCCGTTCCAGGGCGCGGAGTTCATCCAGCAGGCCTGGTTCATCGCCAGTGTCACGATCTTGCCGACGGCGTTGGTGTCCATCCCGTTCGGCGCCGTCCTGGCACTGCAGATCGGCAACCTGACCAAGCAGATCGGTGCCCAGTCCTTCACCGGTGCCGTGGCGGTGCTCGGTGTCGTGCGCGAGGCCAGTCCCATCGTGACCGCGCTGCTCATCGCCGGGGCCGGCGGCTCGGCCATCTGCGCCGACCTCGGCTCGCGCAAGATCCGCGAGGAGCTCGACGCGATGGAGGTGCTCGGGGTCAGCCCGCTCGCCCGCCTGGTCGTGCCCCGGGTGCTCGCCACCATGCTGGTCGCGTTCTTCCTCAACGGGATGGTCGCGGTCGTCGGCGTGGTCGGCGGCTACTTCTTCAACGTGATCCTGCAGGGCGGTACGCCAGGGGCCTACCTGGCGTCCTTCACCGCGCTGGCGCAGCTGCCCGACCTCTACGTCGGTGAGATCAAGGCCATCGTGTTCGGCGCGATCGCCGCGCTGGTGGCGGCGTACAAGGGCCTGAATGCCAAGGGTGGTCCGAAGGGCGTTGGGGACGCGGTGAACCAGAGCGTGGTCATCAGCTTCATGCTGCTGTTCCTCACCAACTTCCTGATCACTGCCGTGTACTTCCAGGTCGTTCCTCAGAAGGGAGGCTGACGTGGCCGTCTCCACCGGCAGCCCGCTGCCCCCCGCCTTGGGCGCCCCCGTGCGGGCGCTGAAGAAGGTCGGCAACACCGGCCTGAGCTTCCTGGACGACCTCGGGGCGCAGCTGAGCTTCTACGGCCGCTCGATCTTCTGGTCCTACCGGACTGTGACCCGGTACAAGAAAGAGGTCGTCCGGCTGCTCGCCGAGGTCTCGCTCGGGTCCGGGGCGCTGGCCCTGGTGGGCGGCACGATCGGCGTCATCGCGTTCCTGACGTTCTTCACCGGCACCGAGGTCGGACTGCAGGGCTACGCCGCGCTCAACCAGCTCGGCACCTCGAACTTCACCGCGTTCCTGTCGGCCTACTTCAACACCCGCGAGATCGCCCCGCTGGTGGCCGGTCTGGCCCTGTCGGCCACCGTCGGGTGCGGCTTCACCGCACAGCTGGGTGCGATGCGGATCTCGGAGGAGGTCGACGCCCTGGAGGTCATGGGCGTGCCGTCGCTGCCCTTCCTGGTCACCACCCGCATGATCGCCGGTTTCGTCGCCGTCACGCCGCTGTACGTCATCGGGCTGCTGTCGTCCTACTTCGCCGCCCGCACGATCACGACGGGCTTTTACGGGCAGTCGACCGGCACCTACGACCAGTACTTCCACCAGTACTTGCCGGCCGTGGACGTGCTCTACAGCTTCGTGAAGGTGTTGATCTTCGCCGTCATCATCATCTTGATCCACTGCTACTACGGGTACTACGCCTCCGGCGGCCCAGCCGGCGTCGGCGTTGCCGTCGGACGCGCCGTGCGGACGGCGATCGTAGCCATCAACCTGGTCGACTTCTTCCTGAGCCTGGCTATCTGGGGTTCGACCACGACCGTGAAGATTGCCGGCTGATGGCCGCCCCCCGGCCCGGAAAGGGCTCCGCGCTCGTACGGCTTCGACTGACCGGTGTCGCCTTTCTGCTGGTCATCGCGAGCCTGGTCTATCTGACAGTGCTGCTCTACACCAAGGCGTTCACCCCGATCGTGAAGGTGGAGCTCAAGGCCGACCGGATCGGCAACCAGCTGTCCCCGCCGGCCGACGTAAAACTGCGTGGTGTCGTGGTAGGCGAGGTCCGTGCGGTGCACTCCACCGGTGACGGCTCGACCATCGACTTGGCGCTCAAGCCGGAGATGGTCAAGCTCATCCCGGCCAACATCCAGGCCCGGCTGCTGCCCAAGACGTTGTTCGGCGAGAAGTTCGTGGACCTGATCACGCCGCCGCAGCCGACCTCGAGCCACCTGCGCAGCAACGACGTCATCCCGCAGGACCACTCCTCGACGGCGATCGAGACCGAGCGGGTGCTGGACGACCTCATGCCGCTGTTGCAGAGCCTGAAGCCGAAGGAGCTGTCGGTGACGCTCAACGCGCTGTCCGGGGCCTTGCGCGGCCGGGGCGACTCGCTCGGCAAAAACTTTGTGCGCACCGACGCTTATCTCAAGCAGATCAACCCTGAGCTGCCGACGCTGCGCCAGGACATGCAGGGCCTCGCGGACTTCACCAACAACACTGCGGACGCCACCCCCGACCTGCTGCGGGTGCTCGACAACTTCTCGGCGAACAGCCGCAACCTGGTGCAGGAAAAGGCCTCGCTGGACTCCTTTTTGACCACCACGACCGGTTTCTCGGCCAGCGCCGACAGCCTGTTGCGGCAGGACCAGGACCGGTTCATCTCGCTGGCCTCCTCCAGCCTGCCGTCGCTGAACCTGTTCGCGGCCTACTCGCCGGAGTACCCCTGCCTGCTCAAGGGGCTCAGCGACTACGAGCCGATCGTCTCGCGAACCTTCGGCGGGCTGCAGCCGGGCCTGCACATCACGCTCGAGGTCACCAAGGACCAAGGAAGCTACGTGCCGAGCCAGGCACCGAAGTACGCCGAGACGCGCCAGCCGTACTGCGCAGGGCTGCCGACCCCGAAGATCCCCGCGCAGGACCAGAAGTTCGCCGACGGCTTCTCGAACGGCCCCGGGGCTGGAGGAGGAAAGTGAAGACCACCGCAGCACTGATCAAGCTGATCGTCTTCATGGTGGTCACCTCGCTGCTGACGTTCACGCTGGCCGCGACTATCGGTAACTTCAGCCTCGGCAGCAGCACCACCTACCACGCCGCGTTCAGCGACGTGACCGGGCTGCTGCCGGGCAACGAGGTGCGCATCTCCGGGGTCAAGGTCGGAAAGGTCGGTGCGATCACCCTCAAGGGCAAGCTCGCCGACGTCGTCCTCACTCTGGACGGCGACCGGAAGATCGCCGACAGCTCCATCCTGCGTCTGCGCTACCGCAACCTGGTCGGCGAGCGCTACATCGCGATCAGCGAGGGACCGGGTTCGACCACCTCCCGGATCGCCGGCTCGACCGTGCCGCTGGACCACACGCGCAATGCGCTGGACCTGACCGTGCTGTTCAACGGCTTCAAGCCGCTGTTCCAGGCGCTGGACCCCAAGTCGGTGAACGACGTCGCGTTCGAGGTCGTGCAGACCCTGCAGGGTGAGGGCGGCACGATCGATGACCTGCTCAAGCGCACCGCGTCGCTGACCACCACCCTGGCGAACAAGGACGCCGTGATCGGCCGGGTGATCGACAACTTGACGACGGTCCTGACAACGGTCGATGACCGGGACGTGCAGCTCAACGACCTGATCACGCAGCTGCAGCGTCTGGCCAAGGGCTTCGCCCAGGATCGGCAGTCCATCGGGCAGTCCATCCAGGGCATCAGCAGCCTGACCGATGCGACCGCGGGGCTGATCACCGACGTTCGGCCCGGGGTTCGCAACGACGTGGTCGACCTGGGACGGCTGGCCAAGAACTTGGACGACAACAAGGCCGTGGTCGATGGCGTGCTCCAGCGCCTGCCCGACAAGCTCAACCGGATCGTGTCCACCGCGACGTACAGCAGCTGGTTCAACTTCTATCTCTGCGGCATCGAGGTGCGGACGCAGACGCCCCTCGGCCCGGTCACCACGCCGCAGGTCGTCAACTCAGCTCCGAGGTGCAACGCGTGACGCCGTTTCGGGAGAAGAACAAGACCGTGATCGGGGCCATCGGCCTGGCCACGATCCTCACGCTGCTCTACACCTCGTTCAACACCGACAAGCTGCCCTTCATCGGTGCCGGTCCGATTTATAAGGCGGACTTCTCCGAGGGCGCCGGCGTCCAGAAAATGGACGAGGTCCGGGTCGCCGGCGTCAAGGTCGGCAAGGTCATCAAAATTGACCTGTCCGGCGACCACGTCGTGGTCCAGATGCGGGTCAAGGGTGCCACCCTCGGCAGACTCACCAGGGCCGAGATTCGGATCAAGACGGTGCTCGGCCGCAAGTACGTACAGCTCGATCCCGCCGGCGACGGCACGCTCGATCCATCCAGCGAGATACCGGTGAGCCGTACGACGTCGCCGTTCGACATCGCGCCGGCCTTCCAGCAGCTCGCCGGAACGGTCGGGAACATCGACGGCGCCCAGCTCGGCAAGGCCTTCACCACGCTCGCCAACGACTTCCGCGACTCGCCGAAGGACGTGCGCGCCTCCCTCGACGGCCTCTCACGACTGTCGATGACGATCGCCTCCCGGGACGCGCAGCTCAAACGCCTGCTGGAGAAGGCGCGCGGGGTGACCCAGACCCTCGCCGCCCGCGACCAGGACCTGGTCAGCCTGCTCAAGGACAGCGACCTGATCTTCCAGGAGGTGCAGGCCCGGCGGGAGGCCATCCACCACCTGCTGGTGAGCACAACCGCGCTGTCCGAGCAGCTGGTCGCCCTCGTGCAGGAGAACATCGCGACCCTCGCGCCCGCCCTGCACAGCCTGCGCAGTGTCGTAACCGTGCTCCGCAACAACCAGGACAACCTGGACAAGAGCATCGCCCAGCTGGCGCCGTTCGTGCGCCTGTTCGCCAACAACCTGGGCAACGGCCGGTGGTTCGACACCTTTGTACAGAACGAGACCAGTCCAACGGGCTTTGGCCCCGGCAGCTTCGGGAAGCCGTGATGCGCCTTCGTCTGATCGGCCTGCTCGCCGTCCTCGCCGTTCTTGCCGGCACCTCCGGGTGCGGGCTGCTCGGCGGCAGCGGCACCAAGAAGCTGAGCGCCTCGTTCCCCCGCGCGATCGGTGTCTACGTCCACAGCGACGTCCGGATCCTGGGAGTGAAGATCGGGAAGGTCACCAAGATCACTCCGATCGGCCGCACCGTCAAGATCGACATGCAGTACGACGACACGTACAAGATCCCGGCCAACGCGCAGGCGGTCCTCGTGGCGCCGTCCATCGTCAGCGACCGCTACGTGCAGCTGACGCCGGTCTTCCGCGGCGGCCCGCTGCTGGCGGACGGAGCCGTCCTGAACACTGACCGCACCCAGGTGCCGGTCGAGCTGGACAAGATCTACTCCTCGCTCGACGGGCTGAACCAGGCGCTCGGCCCGGACGGGGCCAACAAGAACGGCGCCCTGTCGGACCTGCTGCATGTCAGCGCCCTGAACCTGAAGGGCAACGGCGCGGCGCTGCACGACACGCTGCACGGGCTGTCCGAGGCAATCAGCACGCTGTCGGACAACCGCACGGACCTGTTCGGGACGATCACGAACCTGCAGCAGTTCACCACGGTGCTCGCGCAGAACGACTCCACCGTGCGGGAGTTCAACGGCCGGCTCGCCGCGGTGGCGGCGCAGCTCAACGGCGAGCGGCTCGACCTCGCGACCGCTGTGAAGCAGCTGTCGTTCGCGCTGGCGCAGGTCGCGGCCTTCGTGAAGAGCAATAAGGTGGACCTGACCGGCAATGTCAAGGACCTGGCGTCGGTGACCTCGGTCCTGGTCAAGCAGAAGCGGGCGCTGAAGGAGTTCCTGGACACGGCGCCGACCGCGCTGTCCAACCTGCAACTGGCCTACAACCCCGGCTCGGGCACCCTGGACACCCGGGCCGACATGGGCAGCTCGCCGTCGGTGAACTCGATCGTCTGTGGCGTCCTCAACGCGGCGGGTCAGGCGGCGGCGTGTAAGGCCATCAACGACGTACTCAACAAGATTCCGAAGTGCGATCCCAAGAACCCGACGAAGTGCCTGCCGCCGGTGACGTGCCCGAAGTTGCCAGTTCCGTGTCCTCTGCCGGGTGCCGCAACCGCGGGGCCGGCGCGGGTGGACAGCAGCTTGACGCTCGGCGGACTCCTGGAGGCGAAATCATGAGCAGCACCTCCCACCTGCGTCGTACGGCGACGTGGGTCGGCCTGGCAATGGTCTGCACCCTGGTGCTGAGCGGCTGCAAGTTCAACGGGGCCGCGAGCTTCCCGCTGCCCGGCGGGATCGGCGGCGGCGGGTACAAGGTGAACATCGAGTTCACCGACGTGCTGGACCTGGTGCCTCAGTCGGCCGTAAAGGTCAACGACGTGACCGTCGGCTCGGTGAGCGACATCAAGCTCACCGGCTTCACGGCCCGGGTCACCGTCAGCCTGCTCAAGAATGTCGTGCTGCCTGAGAACACCACCGCCGCCCTGCGTCAGACCAGCCTGCTCGGCGAGAAGTTCGTCAGCCTCGACCGGCCGACCGACGCCCAGGGCCGGCTGCGCGACGGCATGACCATCCCGTTGGCGCGTACGACGCGCAACTCCGACATCGAGGAGGTGCTCGGGGCGCTGTCGTTGGTCCTCAACGGCGGCAGCCTCGAGCAGATCCAGACGATTAACGTGGAGTTGACCAAGGCGCTCAAAGGCCGGGAGTCCCAGGTCAAGGACTTCCTCAAGCAGCTGAACGGCTTCGTCGGCGGCCTGGACGCGCAGAAGACCCAGATCATCGCCGCCCTCGATGGGCTGGACCGGCTGTCCGGCAAGCTCGCCGCCCAGCGGCAGGTGCTTGCGACCGCGCTGCAGGACATCCCCAAGGGCGCAGCCGTCCTTGCCGACGAGCGGGCGCAGCTGACCAAGCTCCTGGCGGGGCTCAACCGGCTGGGTGGCGTCGCGACCCACGTCATTGCGGCCTCCAAGCAGAACACCGTCGCGGACCTGCAGGCGCTGCAGCCGATCCTGAGCCAGCTCGGGGCCGCCGGCAAGGACCTGCCGAACGCGCTCGAGCTGCTGACGACCTACCCGTTCCCGCGCAGCATCGACAAGGGCATCAAGGGCGACTACGCAAACCTGTTCATCACCGTGGACGCCTCCACTGACAACCTCGCCCTGATCACCAAGGGCGGCGGACTTCCCGGCGGTCTGCCGACCCAGGCCCCCGGCGGCAACCCGTTGGGCGCCCTCCCGCAGACGCTCCCTGGTCAGACGGCGCCGAAGGCAACGGTTCCCACGCCTACGGTGACCGTGCCGGGTGTGACGGGTCTCGGGGCTCACCCTGACGTGTCGTCGCTGTTCCTCGGAGGCCTGTCGTGATCACCCGCCAGACCAAGCTCCAGCTGCTGGTGTTTGCCGTGCTGGCGGTCGTCGGCCTGCTGTTCACCGGAGCGCGCTACGCCGGCCTGTCCACGCTGGTACCCGGCCACGACAACGGCTACGTCGTCAACGCCGACTTCAGCGACTCGGGTGGCATCTTCAGCGGCGCAGAGGTCACCTTCCGGGGTGTCGTCGTCGGGAAGGTCGAGCAGCTCACCTTGCAGCCGGTGGGCGTGCGCGTCGCCATGCGCCTCAAGCCCGGGAGCAAGCTGTCCTCGCAGACCCGGGCGATGATCGCCAACCGGTCGGCTGTCGGCGAGCAATACATCGACCTGCTGCCTGAGGCCGACGGCGCGCCGTACCTGCACAAGGGGTCGGTCATCCCGCTGGCGATGACGAGCATCCCGATCCAACCCACCCAGCTGCTGGTGAACCTCGACCGGCTGGTCAAGAGTGTCAACACCGGCGACGTCGGCATCGTCCTCGACGAGCTCGGTACCGCCTTCGAGGGTTCCGGTACGGACCTGCAGCGGCTCGTGGACGCCAGCGACGCCCTGACCATGGCCGCGACCCAGAACCTGCCGCAGACCATCAAGCTCATCCGCGACAGCCGTCCGGTCCTGGACACCCAGCGCGCCGAGTCGGGGAACTTCAAGGCCTACAACCGCGACCTGGCCTCGCTCACCCAGCAGCTGCGGGCCAGCGACCCGGACTTCCGGTCGCTGTTCACCAACGGGACGAACAGCGCGCTGGTCACCACCGACCTGTTGGAAAGCAACCGGGCGGCGCTCCCGCCGCTGCTGGACAACCTGATTTCCACCGCACAGGTCCAGGACGCTCGCCTCTCCGCGACCCGCCAGATCCTGTCGACCTATCCCAACGTCATTGCCGGTGGCTTCACCGTCACGCCCGGTGACGGCACGGCGCACTTCGGTGCCGTCACCACGATGACCGCCCCTCCCTGCTCGCAGGGCTACGGGTCGACCCAGAAGCGGGACCCGGCCGACACCAGCCTGAAGCCGCCGAACATCAACGCCTACTGCTCGCTGCCCAAGGGTTCGGCCAGCAGCGATCGCGGCGCCCAGAACGCCCCTCGGCCGGGAGGTACGCCCGCCTTCCCCCACGACACCAACGGTGCGTCGCCGGTGTCGCTGCTCGGCTCGAGCGCGAGCCAGGGTGACACCGCGCTGCTGGCCGACTTCAACCCGACCACTGGGCGCTCGCTCGGTACCGGTCAGCAATGGACGCTCGAGCACTGCGGTGTGTCGGACGCCCTGTTCAACGCAGCGTCCTGGCAGTGGCTCCTGGCGGACCCGCTGCGCACGTCGTGACGTCGCTGGTCCACCCGGCGGCACGGTCCTCGCGCGGCATCACCGGTCGGCTGCGGACCTACGCCGTCCTGCTGGGCGTGCTCTGCCTGGCGTTGCTCGTCGCCTGTGTGGTGCTCGCGCTGCAGGTCCACTCGCGCAACACCGTGCAGGACCAGTTGGACCAGGCGCGGGCCGAGGCCGTCGTCGCGGCGCGGCAGGAGATGCTCAACCTGGACGCGCTCAGCGCGGCCACCTATGACCGCGACCTCGCTCGCGTCCTGGCGGGCGCGACCGGCATGTTCAAGATGCAGGCCTCGACGAGCTTCTCCACGGCGGCGTTCAAGGCTCCCTACGTCGCCCGGAAGTCGGTGTCCACCGGCACCATCGTGTCGGCTGGCGTGGTGCGCGCCGACCGTGACACGGCGACCGTGCTTGTCGCCGACGACCGCCTGCTCAAGGACTCCACCCTGCGTACGGGGTCGGTGGCCAAGGCCCGCTGGCAGTTCGACATGGAAAAGCACGGCGGCCACTGGCTGCTGGCCAATCTGGAGCGGGTCCTGTGAGCGAGCCCGAGAACGGCCAGCAGGACCAGCCGGCCACGACCGGCACCCTGGGCCCGACCCAGGATCGCGCCGGCGTCGCGCAGTCCGCGGGTCGTACCCGGTTCAGCGTCCGGCCGGTGCCGCACGAGGCAGTGCCGCAGGAGACGACCGCCCCCGCGCCCGTGGAGCCGGTCGAGCCGGCTGCCCCCGGCCTACCGCAGGAACGGGAACAGCGGCCGGCCGAGGCACTTCGGCAACCCGATGGACACCGGGGGTCCTACCGGATAGACCCGGCCGTGGAACAAGTCGGAGTCTCGCGTAGGCGGCCCCGTCTGGTCGTGGCCGGGCTGGGCGCCCTGGCGCTCGTACTGGCAGTCCTCGCCGGCTTCCTGGTCCAGACTCTGAACCGTTCGGGCGACGAGGAGGCCAAGCGACAGGCGGCGCTGGATGCGGCCCGGGACGACGTACGGGCCATCCTGGCCTACGACTACCGGCACCTGGACAAGGACTACGCGGCGGCCCGGGCTGTCATCACCGGGCCACTGCGCAAGGAGTACGACGCCACCGCGGCGACCAAGAAGATGAGCGATGACCGCGTGGCACTCAAGGCCAGTTTGGTCAGCGAGGTGCTCAACGCCGCGATCGAGACCAGCAGTGGCGACCGGGCCACCGCCCTGGTGTTCGTGAACCGCACGGTGCGCGGCACGGTCTTCGCCACGCCCCAGGTGACCCTGGACCGAATCGAGATGACCCTCGTTCGCCAACACGGGAAATGGCTGGTCGAGAAGCTCCAGATGCGCTGACCCAGCCGCTTTCCCACAACCGGAAGGCAGGGGCCTTGACGTCACGGCTGTGGGTCGCCAGTCTGTCCCAGGAGTGACGGTCTGGGACGAGCCACGCCTCGACACGAGGCCGGGTCCCCGCGTACACTCATGCTTTGCGCTGCCTTCCGTCATATACCTGCCCTGGCCAGATGCCTGGGGCGGCCGGTCGATCGCGCGCGAGGCTGACGTCGTCGGCAGCAGGCACTGCCCCGGAAGGACCCTCTCTTGGCCGCACCACGCCCCACTCCCCGCACGTCGTTCGCGAAGATCCGCGAGCCGCTCGAGGTGCCCAACCTGCTCGACCTGCAGGTCTCGTCCTTCGACTGGCTCGTCGGCAACGAGATCTGGCAGTCCCGGGTGAAGGAGGCGGTGGACGCCGGTCGCACCGACGTCTCCACGACCTCCGGCCTGGAGGAGATCTTCGAGGAGATCTCCCCGATCGAGGACTTCTCCGGCTCGATGTCGCTGTCGTTCCGCGACCACCGGTTCGAGCCAACCAAGTACTCCGTGGAGGAGTGCAAGGACAAGGACATGACCTATGCGGCTCCGCTGTTCGTGACCGCGGAGTTCACCAACAACACCACGGGTGAGATCAAGAGCCAGACCGTCTTCATGGGCGACTTCCCGGTGATGACCGGCAAGGGCACGTTCGTGATCAACGGCACTGAGCGGGTCGTTGTCTCGCAGTTGGTGCGCTCGCCCGGCGTGTACTTCGACAAGCAGATCGACAAGACCACCGACAAGGACACCTACTCCTGCAAGGTGATCCCGAGTCGCGGTGCGTGGCTGGAGTTCGAGGTCGACAAGCGCGACGCCGTCGGCGTACGGATCGACCGCAAGCGCAAGCAGCCGGTCACCGTGCTGCTCAAGGCCCTGGGCTGGGACGACGAGCGCATCCTGGAGCGCTACGGCGACTACGAGTCGATGCGCACCACGCTGGAGAAGGACCACACGACCGGTCAGGACGACGCCCTGATCGACATCTACCGCAAGCTGCGTCCGGGCGAGCCGCCGACCAAGGAGTCGGCGCAGACGCTGCTGGAGAACTTGTTCTTCAACGCCAAGCGCTACGACCTGGCCAAGGTCGGCCGCTACAAGGTCAACAAGAAGCTCGGTCTGACCCTGCCGATGGACCAGGGCGTGCTCACCGAGGACGACATCCTGTCCACCATCGACTACGTCGTGAAGCTGCACGCCGGTGAGCTCGGCTTCGAGGTCGATGACATCGACCACTTCGGCAACCGCCGCCTGCGCACTGTCGGCGAGCTGATCCAGAACCAGATCCGTCTGGGCCTGGCCCGGATGGAGCGCGTGGTGCGCGAGCGGATGACGACCCAGGACGTCGAGGCCATCACGCCGCAGACCCTGATCAACATCCGTCCCGTCGTGGCCTCCATCAAGGAGTTCTTCGGCACCTCGCAGCTCTCGCAGTTCATGGACCAGACCAACCCGCTGTCCGGGCTCACCCACAAGCGCCGGCTGTCGGCGCTCGGCCCCGGTGGCCTGTCCCGCGAGCGCGCCGGCTTCGAGGTCCGCGACGTGCACCCGAGCCACTACGGCCGGATGTGCCCGATCGAGACGCCGGAAGGCCCGAATATCGGACTGATCGGCTCATTGGCGACTTTCGCCCGCGTCAACTCCTTCGGGTTCGTCGAGACGCCGTACCGCAAGGTCCAGGCCGGGCGGGTCACCGACCAGGTCGACTACCTGACCGCGGACGAGGAGGACAAGCACGTCGTCGCGCAGGCCAACAGCCCGCTGGACCCGAAGGGCTCGTTCTCGGACTCCAAGGTGCTTGTGCGCAAGAAGGGCGGCGAGGTCGACTACATCGCGCCCGAGGGCGTGGACTACATGGACGTCTCACCGCGCCAGATCACCTCGGTGGCAACGGCCATGATCCCGTTCCTGGAGCACGACGACGCCAACCGCGCTCTCATGGGGTCGAACATGATGCGTCAGGCCGTCCCGCTGCTGCGCAGCGAGTCGCCGCTGGTCGGCACGGGCATGGAGTACCGCGCGGCCGTGGACGCCGGCGACGTGATCACGGCCGAGCAGGCCGGCGTCGTGGAGGAGCAGTCGGCGGACTACATCACGGTCATGCACGACGACGGGACCCGCCGGACCTACCGCCTGAACAAGTTCCGCCGCTCTAACCAGGGCACCTGCATCAACCAGAAGCCGATCGTGGCCGAGGGCGACCGGGTGGTGCAGGACCAGGTCATCGCCGACGGCCCCTGCACGCAGAACGGCGAGATGGCGCTGGGCAAGAACCTGCTCGTGGCCTTCATGCCGTGGGAGGGGCACAACTACGAGGACGCGATCATCTTGTCGCAGCGCCTCGTGCAGGACGACGTGCTCACCTCGATCCACATCGACGAGCACGAGGTCGACGCCCGCGACACCAAGCTCGGCGCCGAGGAGATCACGCGGGACATCCCGAACGTCTCCGAGGAGGTCCTCGCCGACCTGGACGACCGCGGGATCATCCGGATCGGCGCCGACGTCGGCCCCGGCGATGTCTTGGTCGGCAAGGTCACGCCCAAGGGCGAGACCGAGCTCACCCCGGAGGAGCGGCTGCTGCGCGCGATCTTCGGTGAGAAGGCCCGCGAGGTCCGCGATACCAGCCTCAAGGTCCCGCACGGCGAGTCCGGCAAGGTCATCGGCGTGCGCGTGTTCTCGCGCGAGGACGGCGACGAGCTGCCCCCGGGCGTGAACGAGTTGGTCCGGGTCTACGTTGCCCAGAAGCGCAAGATCAGCAACGGCGACAAGCTGGCCGGCCGGCACGGGAACAAGGGCGTCATCGCCAAGATCCTGCCGGTGGAGGACATGCCGTTCCTCCCGGACGGCACCAGCGTGGACGTGGTGCTCAACCCGCTGGGCGTACCCGGCCGGATGAACGTCGGCCAGGTCCTGGAGACCCACCTGGGCTGGATCGCCAAGTCCGGCTGGGAGGTCGAAGGCAACGAGCAGGAGTGGCAGCAGCGCCTGCACGACATCGGTGCGGCCTCGGCCGATCCGGGCACCAACACCGCGACGCCGGTCTTCGACGGTGCGCGGGAGGACGAGATCATCGGCCTGCTCGGCTCGACCCGGCCCAACCGCGATGGCGACCGGATGATCGGCGAGACCGGCAAGGCGCAGCTGTTCGACGGCCGCAGCGGCGAGCCCTACCCGGCGCCGGTATCGGTGGGTTACATCTACATCCTGAAGCTGCTGCACCTGGTGGACGACAAGATCCACGCCCGCAGCACGGGCCCCTACTCGATGATCACGCAGCAGCCTCTGGGTGGTAAGGCCCAGTTCGGTGGCCAGCGGTTCGGCGAGATGGAGGTGTGGGCGATGCAGGCGTACGGCGCGGCGTACGCCCTCCAGGAGCTGCTCACCATCAAGAGCGACGATGTCCTGGGCCGGGTCAAGGTCTACGAGGCGATCGTCAAGGGCGAGAACATCCCCGAGCCCGGCATCCCGGAGTCCTTCAAGGTGCTCATCAAGGAGATGCAGTCGCTGTGCCTGAACGTCGAGGTGCTCTCCAGCGACGGCATGGCGATCGAGATGCGCGACACCGATGAGGATGTCTTCCGCGCCGCGGAGGAGCTCGGCATCGACCTGTCCCGCCGCGAGCCGAGCTCGGTCGAAGAGGTCTAACGGGCAACGGCGGGACCCAGCAGCGCGGCTGCTTCGTCCCGCCGACCCACTTGCTTGCTGTCCCCTGCACGTGAACAGAGAGAAGGCACCGTGCTCGACGTCAACTTCTTCGACGAGTTGCGCATCGGCCTCGCGACCGCGGACGACATCCGCCAGTGGTCGCATGGCGAGGTCAAGAAGCCCGAAACCATCAACTACCGCACCCTCAAGCCCGAGAAGGACGGCCTGTTCTGCGAGAAGATCTTCGGCCCGACCCGGGACTGGGAGTGCTATTGCGGCAAGTACAAGCGGGTCCGCTTCAAGGGGATCATCTGCGAGCGCTGCGGCGTCGAGGTCACCCGGGCCAAGGTGCGGCGTGAGCGGATGGGCCACATCGAGCTCGCCGCTCCCGTCACCCACATCTGGTACTTCAAGGGCGTCCCGTCCCGCCTGGGGTACCTGCTGGACCTGGCCCCCAAGGACCTCGAGAAGATCATCTACTTCGCGGCGTACCTGATCACGAAGGTCGACGTGGAGGCGCGGCACCGCGACCTGCCGACGCTCGAGGCGAGCATTTCGGTGGAGCGCAAGCGGATCGAGGACAAGCGCGACAACGACGCCGAGACCCGGCAGAAAAAGCTCGAGGACGACCTGGCGGCGCTGGAGGCCGAGGGCGCGAAGGGCGACGTGCGCCGCAAGGTGCGCGAGGGGGCCGAGCGCGAGCTGCGCCAGCTGCGCGACCGCGCCCAGCGCGAGCTGGACAAGCTCGAGGAGGTGCTGGACACCTTCCGCAAGCTCGAGCCCAAGCAGCTGGTCGTCGATGAGACGCTGTACCGCGAGATGCGGGACCGCTTCGGCGACTACTTCTCCGGCGGCATGGGCGCTGAGGCGTTGCAGCGCCTGCTGGAGGGCTTCGACCTCGAGGCCGAGGGCGAGTCGCTGCGTGAGACGATCCGCTCGGGCAAGGGCCAGAAGAAGGTCCGTGCGCTCAAGCGGCTCAAGGTCGTCGCGGCGTTCCTCAACACCCGCAACTCCCCGATGGGCATGGTCCTGGACTGCGTGCCGGTCATCCCGCCGGACCTGCGCCCGATGGTGCAGCTCGACGGTGGCCGGTTCGCCACCTCGGACCTCAACGACCTGTACCGCCGGGTTATCAACCGCAACAACCGGCTCAAGCGCCTGCTCGACCTCGGCGCGCCCGAGATCATCGTGAACAACGAGAAGCGGATGCTGCAGGAGGCCGTCGACGCGTTGTTCGACAACGGCCGTCGCGGGCGTCCGGTCACCGGGCCCGGCAACCGGCCGTTGAAGTCGCTGTCGGACATGCTCAAGGGCAAGCAGGGCCGGTTCCGCCAGAACCTGCTCGGCAAGCGGGTGGACTACTCCGGGCGCTCGGTCATCGTCGTCGGGCCGCAGCTCAAGCTGCACCAGTGCGGCCTGCCCAAGCAGATGGCGCTGGAGCTGTTCAAGCCGTTCGTCATGAAGCGGCTGGTCGACCTCAACCACGCGCAGAATATCAAGAGCGCCAAGCGCATGGTCGAGCGGGCCCGTCCGGTCGTGTGGGACGTGCTCGAGGAGGTCATCACCGAGCACCCGGTGCTGCTGAACCGGGCGCCGACGCTGCACCGGCTCGGCATCCAGGCCTTCGAGCCGCAACTGGTCGAGGGCAAGGCCATCCAGATCCACCCGCTGGTCTGCACGGCGTTCAACGCCGACTTCGACGGCGACCAGATGGCCGTCCACCTGCCGCTGTCGGCTGAGGCGCAGGCCGAGGCGCGCATCCTGATGCTGAGCTCGAACAACATCTTGTCGCCGGCGAACGGCCGCCCGATCACCGCGCCGACGCAGGACATGGTGCTGGGCATCTACTACCTGACGACCCAGAAGGACGGGGCGACCGGTGAGGGCCGGGCGTTTTCCTCGCTCTCGGAGGCCGTCATGGCCTACGATGCCAAGGAGCTCGACTTGCAGGCGCGGATCACCCTGCGCCTCCGCGACGTCGTTCTGCCGGCGGGCCATGAGGTCGAGGACGCCAGCTCCGGGCTCCGGATCGAGACCACCCTGGGGCGGGCGCTGTTCAACGAGGCGCTCCCGGTGGACTACCCGTTCGTGGACCGCGAGGTCAGCAAGCGCGAGCTGGGCTCGATCGTCAACGACCTCGCCGAGCGCTACCCCAAGGTGCAGGTCGCCGCGTCGCTGGATGCGCTCAAGGAGACCGGCTTCCGCTGGGCCACCCGCTCAGGTGTGACGATCTCGATCGAGGACGTCGTCACGCCCCCGGGCAAGGCCGAGATCCTCGAGCGGTACGAGGGCGACGCGGAGAAGGTCGAGAAGCAGTACGCCCGCGGTGTGATCACCGTCGAGGAGCGCCGGCAGGAGCTCATCGAGATCTGGACCAAGGCGACCGCCGAAGTGGCCAAGGCCATGGAGGCGAACTTCCCCAAGGACAACCCGGTCTGGATGATGGTCCACTCCGGCGCCCGCGGGAACATGATGCAGGTGCGCCAGATCGCCGGCATGCGTGGCCTGGTGGCCAACCCCAAGGGCGAGATCATCCCGCGGCCGATCAAGACCAACTTCCGCGAAGGCCTCACCGTTCTGGAGTACTTCATCTCCACGCACGGCGCCCGCAAGGGCCTGGCGGACACCGCGCTGCGTACGGCCGACTCGGGCTACCTCACCCGGCGCCTGGTCGACGTCTCGCAGGACGTGATCATCCGTGAGGAGGACTGCGGCACCGAGCGGGGTGTGGTCATGCGCATCGGCAGCAAAAACGCCGAGGGCGTCCTGGTCAAGGACGGGCACGTCGAGACGAGCGTGTACGCCCGCACCCTGGCCGCCGACGTCGAGCAGGCCGGCGACGTGGTGCTCGCCGCCGGGGCCGACCTGGGTGACGTGAACATCTCGCGGCTGATCGGCGCCGGTGTCGAGGAGATCAAGGTCCGCTGCGTGCTGACCTGCGACTCCAAGGTCGGGACCTGCGCGGCCTGCTACGGCCGCTCGCTGGCCACCGGCAAGACCGTCGACGTCGGCGAGGCGGTCGGCATCATCGCCGCCCAGTCCATCGGCGAGCCCGGCACGCAGCTCACGATGCGAACCTTCCACACCGGCGGTGTCGCGGGCGACGACATCACCCAGGGCCTGCCCCGCGTGGTGGAGCTGTTCGAGGCCCGTACGCCCAAGGGAGTCGCGCCGATCGCCGAGGTCGCCGGACGGGTTCGGGTCGATGACACCGACAAGACCCGCAAGGTCATCGTCGTACCGGACGACGGCAGCGAGGAGATCGCCTACCCGGTCTCCAAGCGGGCCCGGCTGCGGATCCAGGACGGCGACCACGTCGAGGTCGGGGAGAAGCTGCACGAAGGTGCGGTCAACCCCAGCGAGGTGCTGCGGATCCTCGGCCCCCGGGCCGTGCAGCTGCACCTGGTGGCCGAGGTGCAGGAGGTCTACCGCTCGCAGGGCGTGTCGATCCACGACAAGCACATCGAGGTGATCATCCGCCAGATGCTCAAGCGGGTCAACGTCCTGGAGGCCGGCGGCACGGAGTTCCTGCCCGGCTCGCTCACCGAGCGGGCCGTGTTCGAGGCCGAGAACCGCCGCGTGGTGTCCGAGGGCGGCGAGCCGGCCTCCGGTCGTCCGGTCCTGATGGGGATCACCAAGGCCTCGCTGGCAACCGAGTCGTGGCTGTCGGCGGCCTCCTTCCAGGAGACGACCCGCGTGCTCACCGACGCGGCGATCCAAGCCAAGAGCGACTCGCTGCTCGGCCTGAAGGAGAACGTCATCATCGGCAAGCTCATCCCGGCGGGCACCGGCATCAGCCGCTACCGCAACATCCGGGTGGAGCCCACCGAGGAGGCCCGCGCACAGGTCTACTCGATGGCCGGCTACGACGACCCGGAGTTCACCTTCGGGACCGGAGGCGGCGCCGCCGTACCGCTGGATGAGTTCGACTACGGCCGGGACAGCTACCGCAGCTAGCCCGGACGCGTCTGCACGACGATCTTCACGACGAGGGCCGCCCCTACTGCGGGGGCGGCCCTCGTGCCGTGCTGGCGGACAGGGGCGGCGGCAGGCTCGCCGGACCGTGTTGTGAAGATCGTCGTGCAGGACGGGGGTGCGGGATGCGCTCAGGGGCGCGGCCTCGCGCGCACGACGATCTTCACAAGCGGGAGGCTGGATCGGGCGGGTCACCTGTCGACGGTGCGCGGGCCGTACGGCGTCCCCCCGCCGGCAGCTGCGCGCAGCTCGCCGTACGCCGAGGCCAGGCGCGGGAGCTGCCAGGAGGCGCTCCGCCCACTGGGGTTGGGCAGCAGCCACACCCGAGCCGGGCCGAGCAGCCGGTCCTGTACGCCGACCTGCGCATCGGGCTCCCCGGTCGCCAGCCGGTACGCGCCCAGCCCGAGGCAGGCGACGTACCGAGGGGCCCACCGTGCGGCGAGCTGTTCCAGGACCGGCAGCCCGGCCCGGAACTCCGGCTCGCTCAGCTCGTCCGCCCGCGCGGTCGAGCGGGCGACCAGATTGGTGATGCCCAGCCCGGCGGCGATGATCTCGGTGGTCTCGGACGGGTGCAGGCGGCGGGGGGTCCAGCCGCTGGCGGCCAGCGTCGGCCACAGCCGGTTGCTCGGGTTCGCGAAGTGCAGGCCCACCGCGCCGGACCACAGCGAGGGGTTGATGCCGCAGAGCAGCACAGCCAGGCCGGGTGCGACCAGGTCGGGAACGACCTTGCCGTACGCCGCTTGCAGTCTCTCCGGGGAGGGTCGGGGCTCGGGCACGCGACCAACACTGCACGGCGCACGGCAGTCTCGGTTGGCCGGCCTGCGGAGAGGCGACGGCGCACTTTGACCCTCATGAGGCAGCCGGGTAGTGTCATCACTCGTGCCTGGGGCGACCCGGGTCGTCTCGCGCGGCTCGATGTCGCAGCGGGGCAGCAGCACCCCCCTCCGGCGGATCTGTCGCGGGCGGAGCGAGCCGGACGACACACCCGACCGCGTGGGGCGCTGCATCACCGCACAGCACCGATCAGCCCTTCCAGTACACGAGCAGGAGACGCGTTGCCCACGATCCAGCAGCTGGTCCGCAAGGGCCGGCAGGACAAGGTCAGCAAGACCAAGACGCCGGCCCTCCAGGGGAGCCCGCAGCGTCGTGGTGTCTGCACGCGTGTCTACACGACCACCCCGAAGAAGCCGAACTCCGCGCTGCGCAAGGTCGCTCGGGTGCGCCTGACCAGCGGGGTCGAGGTCACGGCCTACATCCCCGGCGTCGGGCACAACCTGCAGGAGCACTCCATCGTGCTCGTGCGCGGCGGCCGGGTGAAGGACCTGCCTGGCGTCCGGTACAAGATCATTCGTGGCTCGCTGGACACCCAGGGCGTCCGCAATCGCAAGCAGGCTCGCAGCCGTTACGGCGCGAAGAAGGAGAAGCGCTAGTGCCTCGCAAGGGTCCTGCCCCGAAGCACCCGGTCGTCACCGACCCGGTCTACGGCTCACCGCTGGTCACCAGTCTGATCAACAAGGTTCTGCTGAGCGGTAAGCGCTCCGTGGCCGAGAAGATCGTGTACGGCGCTCTCGAGGGTTGCCGCGACAAGAGCAGCGCCGATCCGGTCATCACGCTCAAGCGTGCCCTGGACAACGTCAAGCCGACCATCGAGGTCAAGAGCCGCCGGGTCGGTGGCGCCACTTATCAGGTGCCGATCGAGGTCCGGGCCGGCCGGTCCAACACCCTCGCGTTGCGCTGGCTCATCCAGTACTCCCGCGGCCGGCGCGAGAAGACCATGACTGAGCGGCTGATGAACGAGCTGCTCGACGCCAGCAACGGCCTGGGCGCCAGCGTCAAGCGGCGCGAGGACACGCACAAGATGGCCGAGTCCAACAAGGCCTTCGCGCACTACCGCTGGTAGCCCGCCGCCGCCGGCCGCCCCCCCCGTACGCCCGCACCAGACCAGGAAGAAGACCAGCAGCTGTGGCCAGCAACGACGTCCTCGCCAAGACCCGCAACATCGGGATCATGGCGCACATCGACGCGGGCAAGACGACGACCACCGAGCGCGTCCTGTACTACACCGGACGGGCGTACAAGATCGGTGAGGTGCACGACGGCGCCGCCACGATGGACTGGATGGCGCAGGAGCAGGAGCGCGGCATCACGATCACCTCCGCGGCCACGACCTGCCAGTGGGACGGTCACCGGATCAACATCATCGACACCCCCGGCCACGTCGACTTCACCGTCGAGGTCGAGCGCTCGCTGCGCGTGCTCGACGGCGCCGTCGCGGTGTTCGACTCCGTTGCCGGGGTCGAGCCGCAGTCCGAGACGGTGTGGCGGCAGGCCGACAAGTACTCCGTCCCGCGCATCTGCTTCGTGAACAAGATGGACCGCACGGGCGCGAACTTCCCGCGCACCGTGGACATGATCATCAGTCGGCTGAACGCCGTGCCGCTGGTCCTGCAGCTGCCATGGGGGACCGAGGGCGGCTTCACCGGCGTCATCGACCTGGTGGCGATGAAGGGCTTGCTCTGGGCCAACGACGACAAGACCTCCAAGGGCGACAAGTACGACGTCGTGGAGATCCCGGCCGAGTACGCCGAGCAGGCCGCTGAAGGGCGTACCCGGCTCATCGAGACGCTGTCGGATCACGACGACGCCGTCATGGAGACCTACCTCGAGGGCGAGGAGCCGACCCTGGCCCAGGTCAAGGCCGGCATCCGGCGGGCGATCCTGGCCAGCACGACCGAGAAGACCGTAACCGCGGTGCTGTGCGGGTCGGCGTTCAAGAACAAGGGCGTCCAGCCCATGCTGGACGCGGTCGTGGACTACCTGCCCTCGCCGCTGGACGTCGGCGCGGTGACGGGCCACTCGGTCAAGGACGAGACGGTCGAGGAACTGCGCGCCCCGGAGTTCGACGCGCCGTTCGCCGCGCTCGCCTTCAAGATCCAGACCGACCCGCACGTCGGCAAGCTGACCTACATCCGGGTCTACTCCGGCACTCTGTCCAGCGGCCAGGCCGTCATCAACGCCACCAAGGACCGCAAGGAGAAGATCGGCCGGCTCATGCAGATGCACGCGAACTCGCGTGAGGACATCAGCGAGGTGCGTGCCGGCGACATCTGCGCCGTGATCGGCCTGAAGCAGACCACGACCGGCGACACGCTGTGCGACGCCAACGCCCCCGTGGTGCTGGAGTCCATGACCTTCCCGGCCCCGGTGATCTCGGTCGCCATCGAGCCCAAGACCAAGGTCGACCAGGAGAAGCTCGGCACCGCGATCCAGCGGTTGGCCGAGGAGGACCCGACGTTCAAGGTCGAGTCCGACGAGGAGACCGGCCAGACGATCATCTCGGGCATGGGCGAGCTCCACCTGGACATCCTGGTGGACCGCATGCGCCGCGAGTTCAAGGTCGAGGCCAACGTCGGCAAGCCCCAGGTCGCCTACCGCGAGAAGCTCCGTCGCAAGGTGGAGAAGCACTCGCTGAAGTACGCCAAGCAGTCCGGCGGCCGCGGGCAGTACGCCCACGTGGTCATCACGGTGGAGCCCAACACCGAGCCCGGGGGCGGCTACCTGTTCCAGAACTCCGTCAGCGGCGGACGCATCCCGAAGGAGTACATCCCCTCGGTGGACGCCGGGATCCAGGAGGCGCTGCAGTTCGGTGTCCTGGCCGGGTACCCGCTCGTGGATGTCAAGGTCACGCTGCTCGACGGCACCTACCACGACGTCGACTCCTCCGAGATGGCGTTCAAGATCTGCGGCTCGATGGCCATCAAGGAGGCCGCCCGCAAGGCCGACCCGGCCCTGATGGAGCCGATGATGAGCGTCGAGGTGGTCACGCCCGAGGAGAACATGGGCGACGTGATCGGCGACCTGAACTCCCGCCGCGGCATGATCCAGGCGATGGAGGAGCGCGGAGGAGCCCGCGTCGTCAAGGCCGTCGTCCCACTGAGCGAGATGTTCGGCTATGTCGGCGACCTGCGTAGCCGCTCCCAGGGCCGCGCCAGCTACTCCATGCAGTTCGACTCCTACGCCGAGGTCCCCGGCAATGTGGCGAAGGAGATCATCGCGAAGGTTCGGGGCGAGTAGCCCACCCGGACGACCCCGGCACGACGCCCACCGGCACCACGCCGTACGGCGACCACCGCACACAGGAGGACAGGCCTCATGGCCAAGGCGAAGTTCCAGCGCACCAAGCCGCACGTCAACATCGGCACGATCGGCCACATCGACCACGGCAAGACGACGCTGACCGCTGCGATCACCAAGGTGCTGCACGACGAGTTCCCCACGCTGAACGCCGCGTCGGCCTTCGACCAGATCGACAAGGCGCCCGAGGAGAAGGCGCGGGGCATCACGATCTCGATCGCGCACGTGGAGTACCAGACGGAGAACCGTCACTACGCCCACGTCGACTGCCCCGGACACGCCGACTACATCAAGAACATGATCACCGGTGCGGCGCAGATGGACGGTGCGATCCTCGTGGTCGCCGCCACCGACGGTCCGATGCCGCAGACCAAGGAGCACGTGCTGCTCGCCCGCCAGGTCGGCGTGCCCTACATCGTGGTGGCCCTCAACAAGGCCGACATGGTCGATGACGAGGAGATCCTGGAGCTCGTCGAGCTCGAGGTCCGGGAGCTGCTCAGCGAGTACGAGTTCCCGGGCGACGACCTGCCGGTCGTCCGCGTCTCGGCGCTCAAGGCACTCGAGGGCGACAAGGAGTGGAGCGCCAAGCTGCTGGAGCTGATGGCGGCGGTGGACACCGCGATCCCGGAGCCGGCGCGCGACACCGAGAAGCCGTTCCTCATGCCGATCGAAGACGTCTTCACGATCACTGGCCGCGGGACGGTCGTCACCGGGCGGATCGAGCGCGGCATCGTCAACGTCAACGAGACCGTCGAGATCGTCGGGATCAAGCAGAACGTCATGACGACCACGGTCACGGGCGTCGAGATGTTCCGCAAGCTGCTCGACTCCGGGATGGCGGGCGACAACGTCGGTCTGCTGATCCGCGGCATCAAGCGCGAGGAGGTCGAGCGCGGGCAGGTCGTCTGCAAGCCCAAGTCGATCACCCCGCACACCGAGTTCGAGGCGAACGTCTACATCTTGTCCAAGGACGAGGGTGGCCGGCACACGCCGTTCTTCAACAACTACCGGCCGCAGTTCTACTTCCGTACCACGGACGTGACCGGAGTCGTGGACCTGCCCGAGGGCACCGAGATGGTCATGCCCGGAGACAACACCGAGATGAAGGTGACCCTCATCCAGCCGATCGCGATGGAGGAGGGCCTGCGCTTCGCCATCCGCGAGGGCGGCCGCACCGTAGGCGCAGGTCGGGTCACCAAGATCCTGAAGTAGCCGCGCTGCAGCGGTCGGCCGCAAGGTGGACCGGCCGCTGCAGCACGCCAGCACCACCTCCGTACGACACGCGGCACCAGAAGATGAGGAACACAGCCACCATGGCGGGACAGAAGATCCGCATCAGGCTCAAGGCCTACGACCACGAGGTCATCGACAGCTCGGCGCGCAAGATCGTCGAGACGGTGACCCGTACGGGCGCCCAGGTCGCAGGTCCGGTGCCGCTGCCGACGGAGAAGAACGTCTACTGCGTCATCCGCTCGCCGCACAAGTACAAAGACAGCCGCGAGCACTTCGAGATGCGCACGCACAAGCGCCTCATCGACATCCTCGACCCCACGCCGAAAACCGTCGACTCGCTCATGCGGCTCGATCTGCCGGCTGGTGTCGACATCGAGATCAAGCTCTAGGGACGCGAGACGATGTCATCCAACCGCAGCATCCAGGGCGTCCTGGGTGAGAAGCTGGGCATGACCCAGGTCTTCGACGCGAACAACCGGATCGTTCCGGTGACCGTCGTGAAGGCCGGGCCGTGCGTGGTCACCCAGGTGCGCACCCCCGACAAGGACGGCTACTCCGCCGTACAGATCGCCTACGGCGCCGTCGACCCGCGCAAGGTCACCAAGCCTGAGGCCGGCCACTTCGCCAAGGCGGGCGTGCCGCCGCGCCGCTACCTGGTCGAGATCCGCACCGGTGACGCCGCGTCGTACTCGGTGGGTCAGGAGATCGGGCTCGACGTGCTCGGGGAGGTGGGCGAGTCGCCGCTCAAGGTCGATGTCGTCGGCACCAGCAAGGGCAAGGGCTACGCCGGCGTCATGAAGCGCCACAACTTCAAGGGCCTCGGCGCCGGTCACGGTGTCAAGCGTGCCCACCGCAAGCCGGGCTCCATCGGTGCCTGCGCGACTCCCGGCCGGGTGTTCAAGGGCACCCGGATGGCCGGCCGGATGGGCCACGTCCGCACCACCACGCAGAACCTGACCGTGCACGCCGTGGACGTCGAGAAGGGGCTGCTGCTCATCAAGGGCGCCGTCCCCGGTCCGACCGGCGGCCTGGTCCTGGTCCGTACCGCTGTGAAGAATGGCCTCGCGAAGGGTGGTGTGGCCAGGTGAGCGCCGCCATCGAGGCGCCGGTCACGCTGAGCGTGGCGGTGCACAGCGCCAGCGGTACGACGAGTCGCACCGTCGACCTGCCGGCTGACGTCTTCGGCGTGCAGGTCAACATCCCGCTGATCCATCAGGTCGTCGTCGGCCAGCTCGCAGCGGCACGTCAGGGCACGCACTCGACCAAGACCCGCGGCGAGGTCCGTGGCGGTGGGCGCAAGCCCTACCGCCAGAAGGGCACCGGCCGAGCCCGGCAGGGCTCGACCCGGGCACCGCAGTTCGTCGGCGGTGGCGTGGTGCACGGGCCCAAGCCGCGTGACTACTCCCAGCGCACACCCAAGAAGATGAAGGCTGCCGCGCTGCGCGGCGCTCTGTCGGACCGGGCCCGGCACGAGCGGATCCACGTTGTGGACAGCCTCGCCGGGGGGGACGTCCCCTCGACCAAGATCGCTGTTGGCCTGCTCGCCGCGATCAGCAGCCGCCGGCACGTGCTGGTGGTCGCCGAGCGCACCGACCAGGTCGCCTGGAAGTCGCTGCGCAACCACGAGAGCGTGCACCTGCTGGCCCCGGGTCAGCTCAACACCTACGACGTGTTGGTCAGCGACGACGTGGTGTTCACCGAGGCGGCGCTGCAGGTCTTCCTGGCCGGTGCGCCCAAGGGCAAGTCGGCCAAGGCCACTGTGGTCTTCGCCGGCGACCTGCCCGGCAGCGCCACCGGCGCCGGCGAGGTCGTCGAAGGCACCAGCGCCGGCCCGGGCGAGCCCGGCACCCCCGGTGAGGACCTCACCCCGCACCTGATCGACAGCGACGTGCCCTCCATGGCGCCGACGCTCGAGGCGCCTGAAACCGAGGAGTCCACGTGAGCGACCTGACCGACCCGCGCGACATTCTGCTGTCGCCGGTCATCTCCGAGAAGAGCTACGGCCTGCTGGATGAGAACAAGTACACCTTCCTCGTGGCGCCGGGCAGCAACAAGACCCAGATCAAGATCGCGGTGGAGAAGGTGTTCGACGTCAAGGTCGGCGACGTCAACACCTTGAACCGCAAGGGCAAGCGCAAGCGCACCAGGGGCGGCTTCGGCCAGCGCGCGTCCAGCAAGCGGGCCATCGTGACCCTGCGCGAGGGCCGCATCGAGATCTTCGGGGGCCCGGTCGCTTAGGCGGCCGGACCCGGAGCTGGAGAAGGACTGACATGGGCATCCGCAAGTACAAGCCGACGACGCCGGGCCGACGAGGGTCCTCCGTCGCCGACTTCGCCGAGATCACCCGGGGCACCCCCGAGAAGTCGCTCACCCGACCCCTGCACAGCAAGGGCGGCCGCAACTCCTATGGGCGGATCACCACCCGGCACCAGGGCGGTGGGCACAAGCGCGCCTACCGGCTGATCGACTTCCGCCGCCACGACAAGGACGGTGTGCCGGCGAAGGTCGCGCACATCGAGTACGACCCGAACCGCACCGCGCGGATCGCGCTGCTGCACTACGCCGACGGGGAGAAGCGCTACATCGTGGCGCCGCGCGGCCTCAAGCAGGGCGACACGGTCGAGGCCGGCCCCACGGCTGACATCAAGATCGGCAATGCGCTGCCGCTGCGCAACATCCCGACCGGTACCACCGTCCACAACATCGAGTTGCGGCCCGGCGGTGGCGCGAAGGTGGCCCGGTCGGCCGGCGCGGGCGTTCAGCTCGTCGCCAAGGACGGCCCGTACGGGCAGCTGCGGATGCCCTCGGGTGAGATCCGCAACGTGGATTTGCGCTGCCGCGCGACCGTCGGCGAGGTGGGTAACGCCGAGCAGTCCAACATCAACTGGGGCAAGGCCGGTCGGATGCGCTGGAAGGGCAAGCGCCCCAGCGTCCGCGGTGTCGCCATGAACCCGGTCGACCACCCGCACGGCGGTGGTGAGGGCAAGACCTCCGGTGGTCGCCACCCGGTCAACCCGGCCGGTAAGCCCGAAGGTCGTACCCGTCGCCGCAAGCCCAGCGACGCGCTCATCGTCCGCCGCCGCAAGACCAACAAGAAGCGCTAGGGGTAGACAGCCGTGCCGCGCAGTCTGAAGAAGGGCCCGTTCGTCGACGACCACCTGCTCAAGAAGGTGGACGTCCAGAACGACAAGGGCAGCAAGAGCGTGATCAAGACGTGGTCCCGCCGTTCGACGATCATCCCCGACATGCTGGGGCACACGATCGCCGTGCACGACGGCCGCAAGCACGTGCCGGTCTTCGTCACCGAGTCGATGGTCGGGCACAAGCTGGGCGAGTTCGCCCCGACCAGGACCTTCCGCGGGCACATCAAGGATGACAGGAGGGCGCGTCGTGGCTGAGAACAAGACGCGGCACCTGCCAATTGGTGCCGCCCTGGCCCAAGCCAAGTACATCCGGATGACGCCGATGAAGTGTCGCCGGGTCGTCGACCTGGTGCGCGGTATGCCGGTCGACTCGGCGCTGGACGTCTTGCGCTTCGACGTACATGCCGCTTCCGAGCCGGTGGCCAAGGTGCTTGCCAGCGCCGTGGCCAATGCCGAGCACAACCAGCAGCTGGATCGGCGCGACCTCTACGTTGCGCAGGCCTACGTAGACGAGGGCCCGACGCTCAAGCGGTTCCGTCCCCGCGCGCAGGGGCGGGCCTACCGCATCCGCAAGCGCACCAGCCACATCACCGTGGTCGTGCAGTCCGTCCTTGCCGACGCTGCCGCCACCTCGAGCTCGAAGGGCGGGACCCGCTAGTGCGAAGCACTCGTGGTTGTGACGGGGGGGCGGCGTAGTGGGTCAGAAGGTCAACCCCCACGGCTTCCGGCTCGGTATCACCACCGACTGGACGTCCCGCTGGTATGCCGACAAGAACTATGCGGAGTACGTCAAGGAGGACGTCGCGATCCGCCGCTTGATGGGCAAGGGGATGGAGCGCGCCGGCATCTCCAAGGTGGAGATCGAGCGCACCCGGGACCGGGTACGGGTGGACATCCACACTGCCCGACCCGGCATCGTGATCGGGCGTCGAGGCGCTGAGGCCGACCGGATCCGCGGCGACCTGGAGAAGCTCACCAAAAAGCAGGTGCAGCTAAACATCCTGGAGGTCAAGAGCCCCGAGAGCGACGCCCAGCTGGTCGCCCAGGGTGTGGCCGAACAGCTTTCCAGCCGGGTCAGCTTCCGTCGGGCTATGCGCAAGGCGATGCAGTCGGCGATGAAGAGCCCCGGGGTCAAGGGCATCCGGGTGCAGTGCTCTGGGCGCCTCGGTGGGGCCGAGATGAGCCGGTCGGAGTTCTACCGCGAGGGCCGGGTGCCGCTGCACACGCTGCGCGCCGACATCGACTACGGCATCTACGAGGCGCGTACGACCTTCGGGCGCATCGGCGTGAAGGTGTGGATCTACAAGGGCGACAAGGTCATGTCCCGGGCCGAGCGCGAGGCTCAGGAGGCCGCTCAGCGCCAGCAGCGCCGCGACCGGCCGGCCCGCCGCGGCCCGCGTTCGGGCTCCACGGGCACCACGGCCGGCGGCACCGACGCCGGCCGCGAGGCCGAGACCGGCGCCACCTCGGGCCCGAGGGCTCCTCAGGTCGACGGTGATGTCGTGCTGCCGACCGCGGCCGCCGAGGTCGCGAACGCCCCGGCCGCGCGCACGCCCGACGTCGCCACGACGCCCGCCGTCCCGCTGGACGAGGTGACGACGCAGTCCGGCGGCGACACCGGGTACGACCCGAGCCGGCACGCCGCCGACCACGCCGAGCCGACGGACACCGAGAACGCGCCTGCCACCGACCAGACGCCCGGCACCGACCAGACGCCCGGCACCGACCAGACGCCCGGCACCGACCAGACGGAGGCCTGACCATGCTGATACCGCGCCGGGTCAAGCACCGTAAGCAGCACCACCCGAACCGTTCCGGTGCCGCCAAGGGCGGTACGGCGCTGGCCTTCGGTGAGTACGGCATCCAGGCGCTCGAGTCGGCCTATGTGACGAACCGGCAGATCGAGTCGGCCCGGATCGCGATGACCCGGCACATCAAGCGCGGTGGCAAGGTGTGGATCAACATCTACCCGGACCGTCCGCTGACCAAGAAGCCGGCCGAGACCCGGATGGGTTCCGGCAAGGGCTCGCCCGAGTGGTGGGTCGCCAACGTCAAGCCGGGCCGGATCCTGTTCGAGCTGGCCGGCCCGGCGGAGCCGCTGGCCAAGGAGGCCATGCGCCGCGCCATGCACAAGCTGCCGATGAAGTGCCGGTTCGTCGTTCGTGAGGTGAGTGACTGATGGCCGACAGCCGGACCAACGACCTGCGCGAGCTGGCCGACACCGAGCTGGTCACCAACTTGCGGGAGGCGAAGGAGGAGCTGTTCAACCTGCGCTTCCAGGTGGCGACCGGGCAGTTGGACAACAACCGTCGGCTGCAGACGGTGCGGCGCGAGATCGCCCGCATCTACACCGTGATGCGCGAGCGCGAGCTCGGCATCGTGCGGACCGCCACGAGCGGTGTCGCATGAGTGAGACAGGGACCCAGATGAGCCAGCCCGCCCCTGCCACCGCCGACCAGGCGCGTGGCTTCCGCAAGACCCGTGAAGGCCTGGTCGTCAGCGACAAGATGGACAAGACAGTGGTGGTCGCCGTGGAGGACCGGGTGCAGCACCCGCTCTACAAAAAGACGCTGCGCCGGACCAACAAGCTCAAGGCGCACGACGAGCAGAACGGGTGCGGCGTCGGCGACCGGGTCCTGCTCATGGAGACAAGGCCGCTGTCGGCCACCAAGCGCTGGCGTGTGGTCGAGGTGCTCGAGAAGGCCAAGTAAGGCTCGTACGAGCTCGGCGCCAACCGCCGGGTCGTACGGGACAGCAATCAGCCCGCCGCAGGTGGGCCGAGAGGGTAACGGCTGCGCAAGCAGACGGCAGTCGGAGGAGAACAAGTGATCCAGCAGGAGTCGCGACTACGCGTTGCCGACAACACCGGTGCCAAGGAGTTGCTGTGCATCCGGGTGCTCGGGGGCTCGGGGCGGCGCTACGCCGGGATCGGCGACATCATCGTCGGGACCGTCAAGGACGCCCTGCCCGGGGCGGGCGTCAAGAAGGGCGATGTGGTCAAGGCCGTCATCGTCCGCACCGTGAAGGAGCGCCGTCGGCCGGACGGTTCCTACATCCGTTTTGATGAGAACGCGGCGGTGCTGATCCGGGACGGCGGCGACCCGCGTGGGACCCGCATCTTCGGTCCGGTCGGCCGGGAGCTCCGCGACAAGCGGTTCATGAAGATCATCTCGCTCGCACCGGAGGTGCTGTAACCATGGCAGGGCTGTTCGTGAAGAAGGGCGACACCGTCCAGGTGATCAGCGGCAAGGACCGGGGACTGAAGGGCAAGGTCATCGCGGCCTCGCCCGAGAGCTCACGGGTCCTGGTCGAGGGCGCCAACCGGATCAAGAAGCACACCCGTGTGACGCAGTCGGCCCGTGGGTCGCAGCAGGGCGGGATCATCACGCAGGAGGCGCCGGTGCACGTGAGCAACGTGCAGGTCGTGTGCCCCTCGTGCGGCAAGCCCTCGCGGATCGGCCACCGCCGCAGCGAGGCCGACGACCGCGGCAAGACACACAGTGTGCGCGTCTGCAAGCGCTGCGACGGGGAGATCTGATGACGACCACCATGCCAGAGGCGCGGGCCCTGCCTCGCCTCAAGCAGCGCTACCGCGAGCAGATCAAGCCGGCGCTGACCGAGCAGTTCTCCTACGGCAACCCCATGCAGGTCCCCGGTGTCGTCAAGGTTGTGGTGAACATGGGGGTCGGCGAGGCGGCCCGCGACGCCAAGCTCATCGATGGCGCGTTGCGCGACTTGACGGCCATCACCGGTCAGAAGCCGCAGGTGCGTCGGGCCACCAAGTCCATTGCCCAGTTCAAGCTGCGCGAGGGCATGCCGATCGGCGCCAAGGTGACCCTTCGCGGCGACCGGATGTGGGAGTTCCTGGACCGCCTGGTCACGATCGCGCTGCCTCGCATCCGGGACTTCCGGGGACTCTCGCCCAAGCAGTTCGACGGCAACGGCAACTTCACCTTCGGGTTGACCGAGCAGTCGATGTTCCACGAGATCGACATCGACCGGGTGGACCGCACCCGCGGCATGGACATCACCGTCGTCACCAGTGCGGCGAATGACGACGAGGGTCGCGCGCTCCTGCGGGCGCTCGGCTTCCCCTTCAAGGAGAGCTAGACCATGGCCAAGAAGTGCCTCGTCGAGAAGGCGAACCGCAAGCCCAAGTTCCAGGTCCGCGGCTACACCCGCTGCAACCGCTGCGGCCGTCCGCGCGCGGTGTTCCGGACGTTCGGCCTGTGCCGGATCTGCTTCCGGGAGATGGCGCACGCCGGCGAGCTGCCCGGCATCACCAAGAGCTCCTGGTAGCTCGCGCCCGTACGCCAAGCACGTAGGCTGGTGGGCTCCGCCCGCTGGTTGCACCACCCATCTCTTCGTCGTAGGCCCCCTGTCTGCACCTCGCAGCCGGAGACCGGGAACCCCGGCGGGAAAGGCCCCGTGGCCACATGACCATGACCGACCCGATCGCCGACATGCTGACCCGAGTGCGCAACGCCAACTCGGCCTACCACGACCGAGTGAGCATGCCGCACAGCAAGATCAAGACGCACATCGCCGAGATCCTCCAGCAGGAGGGCTACATCGCCGGGTGGCGCAACGAAGACGGCGAGAAGGGCAAGGTCCTGGTCGTCGACCTCAAGTACGGCCCTAACCGCGAGCGATCCATCGCCGGGGTGCGCCGGGTGTCCAAGCCCGGTCTGCGCGTGTATGCCAAGGCCGGCGCGCTGCCCAAGGTGCTCGGTGGCCTGGGCGTAGCCATCATCTCGACGTCGTCGGGCCTGCTGACCGACCGTCAGGCGAACACCAAGGGCGTAGGTGGGGAAGTCCTCGCCTACGTCTACTAGTCGGCCGGAGGTAACGACACAGTGTCCCGCATCGGTCGCCTGCCCATCGCTGTTCCCAGCGGCGTCGAGGTCTCCCTCGACGGCCAGCTCGTGACGGTCAAGGGCCCCAAGGGCACCCTCACGCACACGCTGCCCGAGCCGATCCGCATCGACCGCGTGGAGGACGGCACCCTGTCGGTCACCCGCCCGGACGACGAGCGGTCGAGCCGGAGCCTGCACGGGCTGACCCGCACCCTGGTCAGCAACATGGTCGTCGGAGTGACCGACGGCTACACCAAGGCCATGGAGATCCGCGGCGTCGGCTACCGGGTCGCAGCCCGCGGCTCGGACCTGGAGTTCGCGCTCGGCTACAGCCATCCGGTGCCGGTCCAGGCCCCCTCCGGCATCAGCTTCGAGGTGGCGAGCCCGACGAAGTTCACGGTCCGGGGGATCGACAAGCAGAAGGTCGGCGAGGTCGCCGCAAACATCCGCAAGCTGCGCAAGCCCGACCCGTACAAGGGCAAGGGTGTCCGGTACGAGGGCGAGCAGATCAAGCTCAAGGTCGGGAAGACGGGGAAGTAATGGCTGACATCTCAACGACACGGCGCCTCGGGCGGGCGCGGCGGCACTTTCGGCTGCGCAAGAAGGTCTCCGGTACGCCGACCCGGCCGCGCCTGGTGGTGACGCGGTCCGCGCGGCACATCACCGCGCAGGTCGTGGACGACCTGGCCGGGCACACGCTGGCCAGCGCCTCGACGCTGGACGCGAGCATCCGCGGAGTCGACGTCGGCTCCCGCGGGGACAAGACCGCCCAGGCCAAGAAGGTGGGCGAGCTCGTGGCCGCGCGGGCCAAGGACAAGGGTGTCGACACCGTGGTGTTCGACCGCGGAGGCAACGCCTACCGCGGCCGGATCGCGGCGCTGGCCGACGCCGCCCGCGAGAGCGGGCTGACCTTCTAGTGATCACGCAAGCGTTGACCGAGTACGCAACCACGAACAAGAAGGACCTCTGATGCCTGGACCCCAGCGCCGCGGCGGAACCGCGAGTGGCCCCGCGGGAGCGGGCGGCGACCGTCAGGGCGGTCGCGGCGGCCGAGGCGGTGCCCCCGAGAAGACCGCATTCCTCGAGCGCGTGGTCGCGATCAACCGCGTCGCCAAAGTCGTGAAGGGCGGTCGGCGCTTCAGCTTTACAGCTCTTGTCGTCGTCGGCGACGGCGACGGGCAGGTCGGCGTGGGCTACGGCAAGGCCAAGGAGGTGCCGGCGGCGATCGCCAAGGGCGTGGAGGAGGCCAAGAAGCACTTCTTCCGCGTCCCGCGGATCGCCTCAACCATCCCGCACCCCATTCAGGGTGAGGCGGCCGCCGGCGTGGTGCTGCTCAAGCCGGCGAGCCCCGGTACCGGCGTGATTGCCGGTGGCCCGGTGCGGGCCGTGCTGGAGTGCGCCGGGATCCACGACGTGCTGAGCAAGTCACTCGGGTCCTCCAACCCGATCAACATCGTGCACGCCACGGTGGCGGCCCTGCAGGGACTGGTGCGGCCCGAGGAGATCGCCGCCCGCCGCGGCCTGACTCTCGAACAGGTTGCTCCGGCAGCGATGCTCCGGGCCCGCGCAGCTGCCGCGGCCGCCCCGCCGGCCGTCCACGCGGGGAGCTGACATGGCACGTCTGAAGGTCACTCAGATCAAGTCGGGCATCGGCGGCAAGCAGAACCAGCGCGACACCCTGCGCTCGCTGGGGCTCAAGCGGATCTCCGACACCGTCGTCAAACAGGACCGTCCCGAGATCCGCGGGATGGTGGACACCGTCACGCACCTGGTGACGGTCGAGGAGGTCGAGTAAAGCCATGGCACAGTCCACCGAGAGCCCACGCAAGGCCAGCCAGACCCTACTGAAGGCCACCGAGAGCCCGCTGAAGGTCCACCACCTGCGCCCTGCGCCGGGTGCCAAGACCGAGAAGACCCGGGTCGGGCGCGGCGAGGCCGGCGGCAAGGGCAAGACGGCCGGCCGTGGCACCAAGGGCACCAAGGCCCGCTACCAGGTCCCGGCTGCGTTCGAGGGTGGCCAGATGCCGCTGCACATGCGGCTGCCCAAGCTCAAGGGCTTCAAGAACCGCTTCCGCACCACCTACCAGGTCGTCAACCTCGACCGCGTCGCCGAGCTGTTTCCCGACGGCGGGACAATCGGCGTGGACGAGCTGGTCGCCCGCGGCGCCGTCCGCGACAACAGCCTGGTCAAGGTGCTCGGGGGCGGTGACCTGACGGTCAAGCTCGACCTGACCGTGCACGCCTTCTCGACCTCTGCCCAGCGCAAGATCGTCGCTGCGGGCGGTACCGCCACAGCGCTGTAAGCCGGTCATCGTCCGGGCCGTCGCCCCCTTGCGGGAGCGGCGGCCCGTGGCGTGCCGCCTGCAGGTACCAGCCCGTTGCAGGGGCGGGACGCGCGGGGGCGGCTGTTACAGTCGCCCCACGCAGCGGGTCCGCCCCTGCTCCTGACCCCGCCCATCTGCCGCCTGACCCGTCACCGACGTGGCGACAGCGACTCGATCCGTCCCGGCCGCCACGGGCGGGACGTCAGGAGGAGCCGTGCTCACCGCCTTCGCCCGGGCATTCCGGACGCCGGACCTGCGCCGCAAGCTGCTGTTCACCCTGGCGATGATCGGCGTGTACCGGCTCGGCGCGGTCGTTCCGGGGCCGGGAGTCAGCTACGTCGCCATTCAGGACTGCCTGGGCCAGGTCAAGAACAACTCGCTGTACGGCCTGGTCAACCTGTTCAGCGGTGGGGCATTGCTCAAGCTGAGCGTCTTCGCGCTCGGGATCATGCCCTACATCACGAGTTCGATCATCGTGCAGTTGCTCATCGTCGTGATCCCCCGCCTGGAGGCGCTGAAGGAGGAGGGGCAGAGCGGTCAGGCCAAGCTGACCCAGTACACGCGCTACCTGACCGTGGCGTTGGCCATCCTGCAGTCCACCGGCATCGTGGCGTTGGCCCGCTCGGGCAACCTGTTCCCGTCCTGCACCGCGAAGATCATCCCGGATCAGTCGCTGTTCCGCGTCGGCGTACTGGTCATGACGTTGACCGCAGGCACAGCGGTAATCATGTGGTTGGGCGAGCTGGTGACCGATCGTGGGGTCGGCAACGGCATGTCGGTGCTGATCTTCACCTCGATCATCTCCTCGATGCCGTCTCAGGGCGCGCGGATCCTGAACCAGCCGCGCGGAGGGTTCATCCTGGCCGGCGTCATCCTGCTGGCCCTGTTGGTAATCACGCTAGTCGTGTTCGTGGAACAGGCACAACGCCGGATCCCGGTGCAGTACGCCAAGCGCATGATCGGCCGCCGGATGTACGGCGGTACGAGCACCTACATCCCGCTCAAGGTCAACCAGGCCGGCGTCATCCCAGTGATCTTCGCGTCCTCGCTGCTCTACCTGCCGCAGTTGCTCGCAAACGTCTGGAGCAGCAACCAGACCTTCACCAAGTACGTCGCCCGCTACCTCACCTCGGGTAACCATCCGGTCTACCTCGCGGCGTACTTCCTGCTCATCATCTTCTTCACCTACTTCTACGTCGCGATCACGTTCAACCCGGTCGAGGTGGCCGACAACATGAAGAAGTACGGCGGCTTCGTGCCCGGCATCCGGCCGGGCCGGGCGACCGCCGAGTACCTGGACTACATCCTGTCGCGCATCACCAGCTTCGGGTCGCTTTATCTGGGGCTGGTTGCCGTCCTGCCGCTGCTGCTGTTCAACCTGACCGCTGGGGCGAACCGCTTCCCGTTCGGGGGTACCTCGGTGCTCATCGTGGTCGGGGTGGGGCTGGAGACGGTCAAGCAGATCGAGAGCCAGCTGATGCTGCGCAACTACGAAGGCTTCCTGCGCTAGTGCGCCTCGTCCTGGTCGGGCCACCCGGAGCGGGCAAGGGGACGCAGGCCCAGTTCGTCGCCGAACACCTGTCGGTGCCCAAGATCTCGACCGGCGACATCTTCCGGGCCAACGTCAGCTCCGGGACGCCGCTGGGGCTGCAGGCCAAGGCGTTCATGGACCGCGGCGACCTGGTCCCCGACGACGTCACCATCGAGATGGTCCGGCTGCGGTTGCAGGAGACCGATGCCGAACCGGGCTTCCTGCTCGACGGGTTCCCGCGTACGGTCCCGCAGGCCCAGGTGCTGGACGACATCCTGCTGGAGACCAGCGGCAGCAAGCTCGACGTCGTGCTCGAGCTGGTCGTGGACTCCGAGGAGGTCGTTCGGCGCCTGTCCGGGCGGCGCACCTGCCGCACCTGCAACCACGTCTGGCATGTGGACTTCGACCCCCCCAAGGTCGAGGGCGTGTGCGACCTGGACGGCGGCGAGCTCTACCAGCGCGACGACGACAAGGCCGAGACGATCGCCAACCGGCTGGAGGTCTACGACCTGTCCACGGCGCCGCTGGTCAACTACTACGCCGGCCGAGGGGTGTTGGTCGGCATCGACGCCACCGGCCCGGTGGATGACGTCACCGAGCGGGCCATCGACGCCCTGCGGCCGCTCGAGCACGAGCCGCCGCCATCTCGGCATGCGCTGTCCTCCCCTGACGGGCCGTGAGCCGCGGTTCCCGGCGGCCGCGCGGGGTGAGCGTCAAGACCGCCGAGCAGGTGCAGAGCATGCGCCGCGCCGGGCTGGTGGTCGCCGAGGCCCTGGCCGAGGTGACGGCCGCCGTCGCGCCCGGCGTGACAACAGGCGAGCTGGACCGGATCGCGAGCCGGGTCATCACCCAGGCCGGCGCGGCGCCGTCATTCCTCGGCTACCACGGTTTCCCGGCCACGATCTGCGCCTCGGTCGACGCCGAGGTCGTGCACGGCATCCCGTCGGGCACGCGCGTACTGCAGGAGGGCGAGCTGGTTTCCATCGACTGCGGTGCGGTGCTGCAGGGCTGGCACGGCGACGCCGCGGTTACGGTCGCCGTGGGGCGGTGCGCACCCGAGCTGCTCGAGCTGTCGGCCACGACCGAGCGGGCGTTGTGGGCCGGGGTCGCGGCGGTCCAGCCCGGCGGCCGGCTCTCTGACGTGGGCGCCGCCGTTGAGCAGGTCGTACGCCCACTCGGGTACGGGCTGCTCGAGGACTACACCGGCCACGGGATCGGCCGCGCGATGCACGAGCCGCCGTACGTCCCGAACGTGGCTCCGGGCGGCCCGGGCCGCGGGATGGTCCTGGACGTCGGCATCGTGCTGGCGGTCGAGCCCATGGCCACGCTCGGGTCGCCGCAGGTGCTCGAGCTGGACGACGGCTGGACCGTGGTCACCCAGGACGGTCGGCAGTCCGCGCACTGGGAGCACACGGTGGCGGTGACCCCCGACGGTCCGTGGGTGCTCACGGCCATCGACGGCGGGGCGGCCCGCGGCCTACAGGTGTCGGGCTGGTCCACCGCCCGGGACCTGCGCAAAGGGACCTGGTTGGACCCGGGGACGTATCCGACGTACGATGACCCGTGGGGCTGGTATCGGCGTGTCTACCCATGCCCCTTGCAGGCGGCAGGCTCGGCGCCACGACCAGTCCAGCGTATGAGTTCAGCCCACCTGACAGCGACGGATCGCGGAGGACATGCCGAAAAAAGACGGGGCCATCGAGATCGAGGGCCGGGTCGTAGAACCACTTCCCAATGCGATGTTCCGGGTGGAGTTGCAGAACGGCCACAAGGTGTTGGCGCACATCAGCGGCAAGATGCGCCAGCACTACATCCGCATCCTGCCGGAGGACCGGGTCGTCGTCGAACTCTCGCCCTACGACCTGACCCGCGGTCGCATCGTCTACCGCTACAAGTAGCCCGACGCACACCGGCCTGCCCGGGGTGCGTCACAGGAAAGGGATCGAGTCCGTGAAGGTCAAGCCCAGTGTCAAGCCGATCTGCGAGAAGTGCCGGGTCATCCGTCGCAATGGCCGCGTCATGGTGATCTGCTCGTCCACCGCACGTCACAAGCAGCGGCAGGGCTAGCACCGCCAGCGCCACCAGTTCAGCGCGTTCAACCGCTCCTGCTCCACGGCAGCGGCACCCCCGGTCGGAGGCCGGGGCCCCTCCTGGGCAGGAGGGGATGGGCGCGTCAGACCTCCGTGACAGGAAGTGAGACCGCCCGTGGCACGCCTTTCCGGCGTCGACCTCCCCCGCGAGAAGCGGTTGGAGATCGCGCTCACCTACATCTACGGCATTGGGCGCACCCGCGCCAAAGCCACCCTTGTGCAGACCGGGGTCTCGGCGGACGTCCGGGTGAAAGACCTCGCCGAGGACGACCTGGTCAAGCTCCGCGACTGGATCGATGCCAACTACAAGGTCGAGGGTGATCTGCGCCGCGAGGTGGCGCAAGACATCCGGCGCAAAATCGAGATTGGTTGTTATCAGGGCATCCGCCACCGCCGCGGGCTGCCCGTCCACGGCCAGCGCACGCACACCAATGCCCGGACCCGCAAGGGGCCGAAGAAGACCGTTGCCGGCAAGAAGAAGCCCAAGAAGTAGCTGTTCGGGGCCTGCGCCCCCAAGTACCCCCCGAGCAGTGACCACCTCAGAGCGAAAGCAGTAACCATGCCCCCGAAGACCAGGACCAGCCCCGGCGGGGTGAAGAAGGTCCGCCGCAAGGAAAAGAAGAACGTCGCCCACGGGCACGCCCACATCAAGAGCACGTTCAACAACACGATCGTGTCGATCTGCGACCCGCAGGGCAACGTGATCAGCTGGGCCTCCGCCGGCCACGTGGGCTTCAAGGGTTCCCGCAAGTCGACGCCGTTCGCGGCCCAGATGGCCGCCGAGAGCGCCGCTCGCAAGGCCCAGGAGCACGGCATGAAGAAGGTCGACGTGTTCGTGAAGGGCCCGGGCTCGGGCCGCGAGACCGCAATCCGCTCGCTGCAGGCCGCCGGCCTGGAGGTCGGCTCGATCAGCGATGTCACCCCGGTGCCGCACAACGGCTGCCGTCCCTCCAAGCGCCGTCGCGTCTGACCACCGGAACAGGAGACACACCGACATGGCCCGTTACACCGGTGCGGACTGCAAGCGCTGCCGCCGCGAGAAGATGAAGCTGTTCCTCAAGGGCAGCAAGTGCGAGTCCCCGAAGTGCCCGATCGAGATCCGCCCCTACCCCCCGGGTGAGCATGGCCGCGGTCGTACCAAGGACTCCGAGTACCTGCTCCAGAAGCGGGAGAAGCAGAAGTGCGCGCGCATCTACGGCGTGCTCGAGAAGCAGTTCCGTGGCTACTACGAGGAGGCCAACAGCAAGTCCGGCAAGACCGGTGAGAACCTGCTGGTCATCTTGGAGAGCCGGCTGGACAACGTGGTCTACCGGGCTGGTTTTGCCGGCTCGCGCGACCATTCGCGGCAGGCCGTGCGCCACGGCCACGTGCTGGTCAACGGCAAGAAGGTCGACATCCCTTCCTACCGCGTGACCGCGAACGACATCGTCGAGATCCGCCCCAAGAGCCGCGAGCTGACGCCGTACGTCATCGCCCGGGAGACCGCCGGCGACCGCCCGGCGCCGGCGTGGATGGAGGTCATCTCCAGCCAGATGCGCGTCCTGGTTCATGCGCTCCCGGCCCGTCAGGTCATCGACACGCCAGTGCAGGAGCAGCTGATCGTCGAGCTCTACAGCAAGTAAGAGGCTGCGGCCGGAGGGCAGCAGCGCCTCCGGCCGCTGCCGCACGTCTGTCACCTGCGCGGCCCGCCCAGCCCGCGCATCCCTTGCGACGTCATATGACGGTCGTCGCAGCGAACACCAGGGACGCCACGTCCCGGAAGGACACTACGTGCTCATCGCACAGCGCCCGACGCTCACCGAAGAGGTTGTCACCGAGCAGCGCTCGCGGTTCGTCCTGGAGCCGCTCGAGCCAGGTTTCGGCTACACCCTCGGCAACTCCCTCCGCCGCACCCTGCTGTCCTCGATCCCCGGGGCAGCGGTCACCAGCATCCGCATCGACGGCGTCCTGCACGAGTTCACCACCGTGCCGGGTGTGAAGGAGGACGTCACCGACCTCATCCTGAACCTCAAGGAGCTCGTCGTCTCCTCCGAGTCCGACGAACCGGTGGTGATGTACCTGCGCAAGCAGGGCCCGGGCCCGGTCACCGCCGGCGATATCGCGCCGCCCGCAGGCGTCGAGGTGCACAACCCCGACCTGCACCTGGCGACCCTCAACGGCAAGGGCCGGCTGGAGGTCGAGCTGACCGTCGAGCGTGGCCGCGGCTACGTCTCGTCGGTGCAGAACAAGCAGGCCGGTCAGGAGATCGGGCGGATCCCGGTCGACTCGATCTACTCGCCCGTGCTCAAGGTGACCTACAAGGTCGAGGCCACGCGGGTCGAGCAGCGCACCGACTTCGACAAGCTGATCCTGGACATCGAGACCAAGAACTCGATGACGCCACGCGACGCCATCGCGAGCGCCGGCAAGACCCTGGTGGGGCTGTTCGGGCTGGCGCAGGAGCTCAACGAACAGGCCGAGGGCATCGACATCGGCCCGTCGCCGAACGACGCCGCCCTGGCCGCGGACCTGGCGCTGCCGATCGAGGAGATGGACCTGACCGTCCGCTCCTACAACTGCTTGAAGCGCGAGGGCATCCACAGTGTCGGCGAGCTCGTGAGCCGGTCCGAGGCCGACCTGCTCGACATCCGCAACTTCGGCTCCAAGAGCATCGACGAGGTCAAGGTCAAGCTGCACGGCATGGGGTTGGGCCTGAAGGACAGCCCTCCCGGGTTCGACCCCAGCCAGGTCGTCGGGTACGGCACGGATGACGCAGGTCTGGACGGCGACGACGACGCCGGGTTCGCCGAGACCGAGCAGCTCTAAGCGCGATCCCTCCCGCATCGGCCTCGCGGCCGGCGTGGGAGGGCCGGCCGGGCCTCGGCGACCGCCGTTGGCCCCCACGGGGTGCACGTGCGCCCCCGCCCCGAAGGAGCACCGCAATGCCCACACCGTCTAAGGGACCACGCATGGGCGGCAGCCCGGCGCACGAACGCCTCATGCTGGCCAACCTCGCCACGTCGCTGTTCCAGCACGGCCGGATTACCACGACCGAGTCCAAGGCCAAGCGCCTGCGGCCGTACGCCGAGCACCTGGTCACCTTCGCCAAGCGCGGCGACCTGCACGCCCGGCGGCAGGTGCTCAAGCGGCTGAACGACAAGAGCGTGGTGCACACGTTGTTCGCCGAGATCGGCCCGCGCTACGCAACGCGCCCGGGCGGCTACACCCGCATCGTCAAGCTCGGACCTCGCAAGGGCGACAACGCGCCGATGGCCCTGATCGAGCTGGTCGAAGCGCTGACCGTCGCCCAGCAGGCCGTCGGCGAGGCCGAGCACGCCCGAGGTACGCAGTTCGCCGGATCGCGCCCTGTCACCGGAGCGACCCGAGAGTCCGCCGAGGCCCTCGCGGGCGAGTCCGAGACCGCCGCTGAGGTGGCCGCCGCTGCGGCGCCCGTCGACGATGCTCCGATCGCGGGCTCGGAGGTGGTGACGACCTCCGAGGCTGCCGTGGACGAGGCCGCCGGCGCCGAGCCGTCCGCAGCAGAGAGCGCCGCCACCGAGCCCCCTGTGCCGGATGTGGTGGAGGCGGCCGTGAGCCCCGAGCCCGACTCTCCTGCCACGACGGAGTCCGGCGCCGGCGACGCCGCTGCGGCCCCCCGGCCTGAGGACGCCGAGTAGCTCCAGACCTGCCGGACGAGCCCGTTCTCCCGATCCCGGAGGGCGGGCTCGACCGCGTCCGGCTTGACCTGGCCTACGACGGGACCGGTTTCCACGGCTGGGCGGTGCAGCCGGGGCTGCGTACCGTGCAGGCTGAGCTCGAGACCGTGCTGCAGACGATCTGCCGGCGGGCGGTGCGCACGACGGTCGCGGGACGAACCGATGCGGGGGTGCACGCGCGTGGTCAGGTCGCGCACGCCGACCTCCCGTCTGGCACCGCCAGGGACCCGTTGTTGCTGCGCCGGCTCAACGGGATGCTGTCGAGCGACGTGCGGATCCAGCGGGTCGGACCGGCCGCACCCGGCTTCGACGCGCGCTACTCCGCGCTCTCACGCACCTACCGCTACCGGGTCGCCGACCGTCCTGATCTGGTCGACCCACTGCGTCGGGTGGATACGCTGGCCTGCTCGCGCCCCTTGGACGTTTGTGCCATGACCGAGGCGACGGCCGGGCTGCTCGGTCTGCACGACTTCGCGGCGTACTGCAAGCGGCGCCCTGGTGCCACGACGGTGCGCGAGCTGCAGCAGCTGGACTGGCAGCGGGCCGGCAACGGGGTAGTAGTCGCGACCGTGCGGGCCGATGCGTTCTGTCGGTCCATGGTGCGCTCCCTCGTGGGGGCGCTGCTGTCTGTCGGTACCGGTAGGCGCCCGGTGGACTGGCCGGCGTCGCTGCTCGCGTTGGACGCCCGGGCGCCGCACCTCGACGTCGCCCCGGCGCGCGGGCTGGTCCTGGAGCGGGTCGACTACCCCCCGGACGCCGAGCTGCTCGCCCGGCAGGGGATCACCCGTGCGACCAGGGGGCGCGAGACCGGCTGAGCTGAGGCGCGGGGTCAGCCGCCCAGGGCGTGCACCATGTTCATGGTGGTGCGCATCTGCGGGCCGCTGCGGGTGGCGTAGTTGCCGTCGTTTGCACCGAGGTAACCCCACCAGTCCCAGCAGCCCTTGGGGTTGCCGAACGAATTGTCGGGGGTGGCCTGCGGGTAGAGCACGACGAGCTTGTTGGTGTCTGCGTACTGGTTCAGGTAGGAGTCGGTGACGAACGTCCGGCCGATCTGATCGGCGGTCTGCAAGCAGCCGTGCAGCGAGAGCACGAGCCGGCACTTCTGTCCCTGGCTGCAGGTGTGCGGCACATAGACGTAGCCCGTCGAGCCCATTCCGACCGCGGCCGCCCCGGTGCGGGTGAGGTCCCCGGCTCCTGAACGAGGTGAGGGTGCCCTGGGGAGTGGCGGTGTTCGGCGGCTTGATCGACCCGAGCATCCGGGTGAGCAGCTGGCCCTCCGCGTCGAACCCGCAGTTGTTGATGTACGGAAGCTGGTTCACCCCGCACGGGTTGGGGCCGATCGGGCTGATCCAGGCGTGCCCGGCCGGGTCGGCGTTGCGGTAGGTCAACGGGGTGCCGTAGTGGCGGTAGTAGGCCGCCAAGTGGTCCGCGACGGCGGGCGCGACGACGGTGTCGGCGGTGCCGTGGAAGAACCAGGTTGGCTGGTGGGCGAGGTTGGCGGTCGGGTCGATCAGGCCGGCACGCGCCGCCTGGTCGGTGTAGGCGATCGAACCCGGCAGGTCGTCGGGGACCACCTGGGGTGAGGTGCACGCCTCCAGTGCGATCACGACGCTGTTCTGCCCGCAGTGGTAGGTGCCGGCGCTGAAAACACCGGCCCCCGCGAAGTGGCTGGAGTACGCGACCTGCAGTTGCGTCGCCATGTAGCCGCCGGAGGAGATGCCGGTGACGTAGTTAGCGCTGATGTTCAACGCCGGCAGCCCCGACCCGGCCTGGGCCGGCGGCACCCCCACGACCACGCCGAGGACCACGCCGAGGGCAGCAAGCACCCGAACCAGCAGCGCGCCGCCGCCCACCCGGGTACCGCTTCGGGCTGTGAACATGAAGCCTCCAAGAATGTGGGGCAGGCGCACACCACTGTCCCCTGACCATCAGGTGTGTCCCAGACCACGTCCCGCCACACGTCCGCGTCGGATCCGGTGACAGCGGTGGATCAGCTGAGGCACGCACAACCTCATGGCGCACCGCCTCGGCGTACAGCAAGGATGGGGGGATGGGTCACGTCGACGTGCAGAGCGTGAGCGTGGTGTTGCCCGACGGCCGGCCGTTGTTCCATGGCGTGAGCTTTCGGCTGGGTGACGGCAGCCGGACCGCGCTGGTCGGGGCCAACGGGACCGGCAAGACGACGCTGCTGCGTGTCATCGCGGGTGACGTCGCGCCGAGCGACGGCGGAGTGGTGCGGGACGGCGGGCTCGGTGTGATGCGGCAGTTCATCGGTTCGATCCGGGACGCGTCCGAGGTGCGGCACCTGCTGCTGGACCTCTCGCCGGCGCCGGTCGCTGCCGCCGGGCGGGCCCTCGAGCTGGCCGAGCTGGCCATGATGGAGCGCGAGGACACCGATACTCAGATGGCGTACGCGCAGGCGCTCGCGGACTGGGGCGACGCGGGCGGGTATGACGCCGAGGTCCTGTGGGACGTCTGCACCACGGCCGCGTTGGGCGTGCCGTACGACGGGTGCCAGTACCGACTCCTGGCGACCCTGTCCGGTGGCGAGCAGAAGCGGTTGGCGCTCGAGGCCCTGCTGCGCGGGCCCGAGCAGGTCCTGCTGCTCGACGAGCCGGACAACTTCTTGGACGTGCCGGGCAAGCGCTGGCTGGAGCAGGCGCTGCTGGCCAGCAGCAAGACGGTGCTGTTCGTCAGCCACGACCGCGAGCTGCTGCACCGGGTGGCGAACCGGGTCGTGACGATCGAGGCGCACTCGGCCTGGGTGCACGGCGGTGGCTTCGCGACCTACGCCGAGGCGCGCACGGCCCGGCGCCAGCGCCTCGCCGAGCTGCACAAGCGCTGGGACGAGGAGCGGGAGCGGCTGCGCAAGCTGGTGATCACCCTGCGGGAGCAGGCCAAGATCAGTCCGGACATGGCGAGCCGGTACGCGGCGATGCGCACCCGCTTCGAGCGGTTCGAGGCCGACGGGCCACCACCCGAGCAGGTCGTGGACCAGAAGGTGAGGATGCGGCTGCGCGGAGGGCGCACCGGCATCCGGGCGGTGACCTGCTCGGGGCTCGAGCTGACCGGGCTGATGCAGCCGTTCGACCTCGAGGTCTTCTACGGCGAGCGCGTGGCGGTCCTGGGGAGCAACGGAAGCGGCAAGTCCCACTTCCTGCGCCTGCTGGCCGACCAACCGGTCGCCCACACCGGGATGGCCCGCTTGGGCGCGCGCGTCGTGGCCGGGTGGTTCGCCCAGACCCATGACGCCCCCGAGCTGCCCGGCCGGACGCTGACCGAGGTGCTGCACCGCGGCGACGACGCGCGCCGGGGGATGGACCGGGGCCAGGCCGTCGGCGCGCTGCGCAACTACGAGCTGCACGGGCAGGCCGACCAGCCCTTCGAGACGCTGTCCGGCGGGCAGCAGGCGCGATTCCAGGTGCTCCTGCTGCAGCTCGGGGGCGCGACACTGCTGCTGCTCGACGAGCCGACCGACAACCTCGACCTGGCCTCGGCGGAGGCGCTCGAGGAGGGCCTGGAGGCCTTCGACGGCACCGTGCTTGCTGTGACCCACGACCGCTGGTTCGCCCGCGGCTTCGACCGCTTCCTGGTGTTCAGGTCGGACGGGCAGGTCTACGAGGCGCCGGAGCCGGTGTGGGACGAGGCCCGCGTCGTACGGGCTCGCGGGTGAACGGGCCACCGCAGGTGCGGGTCGCGGTGGTCGGGCCGGAAGACTGGGCCTTGTGGCGCGAACTGCGGCTGGAGGTGCACGAGGACAACGCGCCCGCCGCCTTGGCGTACGACCGGCTGGGGTTCGTCGCGACCGGGGAGCGGCGGCCGTACGTGCTGGACCCGGCCCGGTCGCTGATCGAGATGTGCGGTCAATTCTGACCCGGCGACGTCGTCGGTAGGCCGAACTCGTCGGCTGCGGTGAGCAGGCGCCGGTCGTAGGCCACGACGCTGGTGAGCCCCGGTTGCAGTCGTGAGGCGCTGGCGAGGTGGATCGCGTCCGAGCTGCGCAGTGTCGGTGGAGGCAGGCGAGCTGCCCGATCGAGCAGGTCGACCGTCACCGCCACCTGGTCGCATCGGCTGAGAACCAGCGCGGCGAGGGCAAGCGCCGGATCACCCTGCTCGGCGACGGCGCGTACGACCTCGACGCGGGCCAGTGCGCTGGTGACGCACCGCTGCCCTTGGGTGGTTAGGAAGTCCCGCAGCGCTGCGGATTCCGGTTCGTGCACGACCAGCTTGACCAGCGCGGAGGAGTCGAGGTAGAGCATCAACGCTCGTCAGCACGCGCCTGCATCAGCCGAGTCGAGGCCGACGCGCCGCCGGTCTGCTCGAGCGGTTCGGGAAAACAGGAGTCGAGCGTTGCGGGGATGAGATGTCCCGCCGCGACCAGCTGGTCCCGGTGAGTGCGTCCTGGAGGGACGAGCAGGGCGATCAGGTTGCCGTGCTCGGTGACCTCGACGGTCTCCCCGGCCTTGACCCGGTCCAGATAGGTGCTCGCGTGTTGCCTTAGCTCCCGTACGCCGATCCGCTCCATGGTGCTACACAGTAGCACTGTGCGTCCGCTCGGCGCTTTGCCGGCCGCAGTTGGGCTCAGGTACTGTGGGCGGCTGTTGCGCGGCGCGGCACGTTGACGTGCGCCGGTCGTGACCCCACGCCAAGCCTGAGGGAAGAGCCGTTCCGTGCGCACGTACAACCCCAAGCCCGGCGACATCACGCGCCAGTGGCACGTCGTCGACGCCAATGACGTCGTGCTCGGCCGGCTCGCGAGCCAGTGCGCGACGCTGCTGCGCGGCAAGCACAAGCCTTACTACGCAGCCCACATCGACACCGGCGACTTCGTGGTCATCATCAACGCTGCCCAGGTCGTCATGACCGGCAACAAGGCGCAGCAGTCCACCGTCTACTCGCACTCGGGGTTCCCGGGCGGCCTGCGTACGACGTCCTACGCCGACCTGCTGGCGACCCGGCCCGAGCGGATCGTGGAGAAGGCGATCAAGGGGATGCTGCCGCACAACACCCTCGGCCGGCAGATGCTGTCCAAGCTCAAGATCTACGCCGGCCCGACCCATCCGCACCAGGCCCAGGGCCCGGTCCCCTACGAGCTCACTCAGGTGGCGCAGTGACTGCCGAACTCATCCAGACCGTCGGTCGCCGCAAGGAGGCCATCGTCCGCGTTCGCCTGATCCCGGGCACCGGGCAGTACACGCTGAACGGCCGGACGCTGGAGGGGTACTTCCCCAACAAGGTGCACCAGCAGGCCATCAACGAGCCGTTCGTGACGCTGGAGAAGGCCGAGCAGTACGACGTGATCGCGCGTCTGCACGGTGGCGGAATCTCCGGCCAAGCGGGTGCGCTGCGCCTGGCCATCTCTCGGGCCCTCATCGAGGTCGAGCCGGACGACCGCCCGGCGCTGAAGAAGGAAGGCTTCCTGACCCGCGACTCGCGGATCAAGGAGCGCAAGAAGTACGGCCTGAAGAAGGCCCGCAAGGCCCCGCAGTACTCCAAGCGCTAGTCACTCCAAGCGGCAGTCACTCCAAGCGGCAGTCGCCTGTCCGCCGAGGCGGTCCCCTGTCCGGGGGCCGCCTCGCGGCACGTCCGGAGGTTTCCATGAGCCGCCTGTTCGGGACCGATGGGGTCCGGGGGCCCGCGAATGGCGCGGTCCTGACCCCGGAGTTCAGCCTGGCGCTGGCTCGCAGCGCCGCGCGGGAGCTCGGCGGCCGCACCGTCGTGATCGGCCGCGACACCCGGCCCAGCGGGGCGATGCTGGAGGCCGCCGCGGCCGCCGGCTTCGCCAGCGCCGGGGCAGACGTAGTCCTGCTCGGGGTCGTCCCGACGCCGACCGTGGCACACGTCTGCGCGACCGGCACCGCCGATCTCGGTCTGATGATCTCGGCCTCCCACAACGCGATGCCCGACAACGGCCTGAAGCTGTTCGGGCCCGGGGGGCACAAGCTCCCCGACGAGGTCGAGGACGCCGTCGAGGCCGGGCTCGGCGCCGCAGGGGAACGGCCACAGGGCAGCGACGTGGGACGGATCGCCGGGGCGTCGCACGAGCTGCTCGAGGGCTACCTGGCCGCCCTGCTCGCCACGCTGGAGGCGCCGCTGGACGGCCTGACCGTCGTCGTGGACTGCGCGCAGGGCGCGGCCTCGGCGGTGGCGCCGGAGCTGTACCGACTTGCGGGCGCGACGGTGGTGGCCATCTACGCCGACGGCGACGGCGACCGGATCAACGACGGCTGCGGGGCCACCCACCTCGGCCCGTTGCAGGCCGCGGTCGTCGAGCACGGCGCGGACCTGGGCATCGCCCACGACGGCGACGCGGACCGGTGCCTCGCGGTCGACGCCGGCGGCAGGGTCGTGGACGGTGACCAGCTGCTCGCTGTACTCGCCCTGGGTCTGCGATCGCGCGACCTGCTGGTCACCGGCACGGTCGTGGCCACCGTGATGAGCAACCTGGCCTTCCACCAGGCCATGGCCGCGGCGGGGATCTCGGTGGTCAGCACTGCCGTCGGGGACCGCTACGTGCTGGAGGCGATGCGCGGCGGGCGGCATGTTCTTGGCGGCGAGCAGAGCGGCCACGTCGTGTTCGGCGACCACGCCACGACCGGGGACGGGCTGCTGACCGCCCTGTCGCTGATGGGCCGGATGGTCGCGACCGCCGCCCCCCTGGCCGAGTTGGCCGCTGTCGTCGTACCGCTGCCGCAGGTGCTGCTCAATGTCCGGGCGGAGCGGTCGCGCGCCTCGGCGCCGGAGGTGCTCGCGGCCGTGGCGGCCGAGCAGGCGGCGCTGGCCGGTGCCGGTCGGGTCCTACTGCGCCCGTCGGGGACCGAGGCGGTCGTGCGGGTCATGGTCGAGGCGCCGACGAGCGACCAGGCGCACGAGGTCGCCGCGCGGCTGGCGGCGGTCGTCGGCGCCTGACCGTCGCATGTGATCTTCTGGCGCCGCCTCTGGTGCGGGACACGGCCAGTAGATTCCGCGGTCATGAGGAACCTGACCCGCGCTGAGGCCGTCGCCAGGGCCGGACTGCTGGACGTGACGTCGTACGACGTGGAGCTGGACCTCACGGTCGACGAGCGGCGGTTCCGGAGCAGCACGGTGGTCCGCTTCGGCTGCCGCGAGCCTGGCGCGACGACGTTCCTGGAGCTCGATGCACCGGAGCTGCACGAGGCGACGCTCAACGGCGTGCCGGTGCAGATCGAGGGCAACCGGATCGCGCTGCCTGACCTGGCGGCGGACAACGAGGTGCGGGTCGTGGCGAGCTGTGCCTACACCAACACCGGCGAAGGGCTGCACCGGTTCGTCGACCCGAGCGATGGTGCGGTCTACCTCTACGCGATGGCCTTTCTGGACGATGCCCAGCGGTTCTATGCCTGCTTCGACCAGCCCGACCTCAAGGCGGTGTTCCGGCTGACGGTGCTCGCGCCGCCGGCCTGGCGGGTCCTGAGCAACATGCGCGGCGAGCAGGACGGCGGCCGGTGGAGCTTCGCCGAGACGCCGCCGATCTCGACTTACCACCTGACCCTGGCCGCCGGGGACTGGGTGGGTGAGCAGGTCCGGTACGACGGCCTCGAGCTCGGCGTGTGGTGCCGCCGCTCGCTGCAGCCGCACCTGGAGGCCGAGGAGCTGTTCGACATCACGCGGCGCGCGTTCGCCTTCCAGCAGGCGCAGTTCGGCTCGCGGTACATGTTCGGCGACACCTACGACCAGGTGTTCTGCCCGGAGTTCAATGCCGGCGCGATGGAGAACCCGGGGATGGTGACCTACAGCGATGAGCTGTTCCTGTTCCCGTCGCGGGTCACCGAGGGCTCGCGCAGGCTTCGGGCGCAGGTCATGTCGCACGAGATGGCGCACATGTGGTTCGGCAACCAGGTGACGATGCGGTGGTGGGACGACATCTGGCTCAACGAGTCCTTCGCCGAACTGATGGGCGTGCTGACGGTCGACGAGGCCACGCCGTACGACGGGGTGTGGGCCGACTTCTGCCTCGGGCGCAAGGCCTGGGGCTACCGCGCGGACCAGCTGCCGACGACCCACCCGGTTACTGGTGCGGTGCCGGACAACCGGTCCGGGCTGCTGAACTTCGATGGGATCTCCTATGCCAAGGGTGCCAGCGCACTGCGGCAGCTGATGGCCTATCTGGGGCGCGAGGCGTTCTTCACCGGCGTGCGCGGCTACCTGGCCGAGCACGCCTGGGGGAACACCACACTCGCGGATCTGCTGGCCGCGTTGCAGACCGCGAGCGGACGCGACCTCACCACGTGGGCCGACACGTGGTTGCGCACGCCCGGGGTCAGCACCCTGCGGTCGGTCGGGCAGGAGCAGACGGTCGTGCACCAGGAGTCCGACGTGCTCCGCGAGCACCGGATCGGGGTGGGCCGGTACGACCTGGTGAACGACGTCCCGGTGCTGCGCGCCCGCGAGGAGGTGGACGTGACCGGTGGCGCGACCCGGCTGCCGGGGGAGCCGGCCGACCTGCTGCTGCTCAACGACGGGGACCTCACCTTCGCCAAGATCCGGTTCGACGCGCGGTCCCTGACGACCGTGCTCGCCCACCTCGGCGACCTGGCCGACCCGCTGGCGCGGGCCGTGTGCTGGGGCGCGCTGTGGGACGCCACCCGCGACGCTGAGCTCCCGGCCGCGGACCACATCGGCGCCGTGCTGCGGGGCGCGCCGGCCGAGACCGACCCGGCGCTCGTGGAGACCCTGCTGCAGCAGGCGACGCTGGCCGCGTCGGCGTACGTCCCTTCCGGCGCCGGGTTGCGCTCGCAGATCGCCGACCACTGCTGGAACGCGGCGCTGGAGCTGCCGCCGGGCAGCGACCTGCAGCTGACCTGCGTACGGGCGTACGTGCAGGCGACGGTCGACGTCCCGGCGCTGGAGGGCCTGCTGGACGGGGGCGCCCCGGAGGGGGTCGTGGTGGACACCGAGCTGCGCTGGTGGGTGCTGCGCCGGCTGGCGGTGCTCGGCGAGGTCGACGAGCCGCGGCTCACGCTGGAGCTCACCCGGGATCGGAGCGATACCGCCCTGCGGCACGCCGAGTGGTCGCGCGCCGCCCGCCCGGACGCCGGATCCAAGGAAGCGGTCTGGAATCTGCTGTTCGGCGACTCGCTCAGCAACGCCCAGGTCAAGGCGCTCGCCGGCGGGTTCTGGCAGTACGGGCAGGACGTGGTGCTCGAGCCGTACGTCGACCGCTATCTCGCGGCCGTACCGGGTTTCTGGTCCGAAGGCACTCCGCAGAACGCGCGCATCGCGACGCTGCTGCTGTTCCCGTCCACCCTGGTGCGTCCGGACGTGCTCGAGCGTGTCCAGGCGGTGCTGGCCACCGACCTGGTCGCCGGCGCGCGACGCATCGTGCTCGAGCAGTCCGACGACCTCCGCCGGGCGCTGCGGGCTCGTCAGGCGGCCCCCGCGGGCTAGCCTGACGCTCATGTGCGGCATCGTCGGCTACGTCGGCCAGCAGGACGCCTGCGAGGTGGTGCTCGATGGCCTCCGCCGGCTGGAGTACCGCGGCTACGACTCCGCCGGCGTTGCGATCTTGTCCCAAGACGGGGACCTGGCTGTCCGCAAGCGGTCGGGCAAGCTGGCCAACCTGGACAAGGTCCTGGCCGAGGACCCGCTCGCCGGGACCTTGGGGATCGGGCACACCCGCTGGGCGACGCACGGGCCGCCGACCGACCGCAACGCCCACCCGCAGGTGGACTGCTCGGGCAGGGTCGCCGTCGTGCACAACGGCACCATCGAGAACTTCGAGGTGCTCGCCGCCGGGCTGGAGGCACGCGGGCACCGGCGCGAGTCCGACACCGACACCGAGGTCGTCGCCCACCTGCTCGAGGAGAAGCTCAGACTTTCCGAGTGCGCAGGCGATCTCGCCGCCGCGGTCCGCAGCGTGTGCCGCGACCTCGAGGGCTCATTTGTCCTGGTCGTCACCCACGCCGACGAACCCGACCTGGTCGTCGGCGCCCGACGCAACCTGCCCCTGGTGGCCGGGGTCGGTGACGGCGAGAACTTCCTCGGCAGCGACGTCACCGCCTTCATCGCCCACACCCGCGAGGCCCTGGTCATCGACCAGGACCAGGTCGTCGAGTTGCGCCGCGACGGCATCACTGTGACCGACCTGGCCGGCGCCGTCGTCGTACCGCACGCGATGCACGTGGACTGGGACACCGCCGCCGCGGAGAAGGGCGGCTACGAGTTCTTCATGCTCAAGGAGATCGACGAGCAGCCCGAGGCCGTCCGGGAGACGCTCGGCGGACGGCTGGGGCCGGACGGGCTGCTGCACCTGGACGAGATCGCGCTATCGGACGACGATCTGCGGGGGATCGAGCAGGTCGTGATCATCGGCTGCGGTTCTGCCTACCACTCCGGCATGATCGGCAAGTACGCGATCGAGCGCTGGTGCCGGCTGCCGGTACAGGTCGAGCTGGCCAGCGAGTTCCGCTACAGGGACCCGGTGATCGGCCGCAACACCCTGGTCGTCGCGGTCTCGCAGTCCGGGGAGACCGCCGACACGCTCGAGGCTGTTCGGCACGCGCGCAGCCAGCGGGCCTGGGTGCTCGCCGTGTCCAACACCGTCGGCAGCTCGATCGCTCGCGAGGCCGACGCGGTGCTCTACACCCGCGGCGGCCCCGAGGTCGCCGTCGCCTCGACCAAGGCGACGATGACCCAGATCACGGCGATGTACCTCGTCGGGCTCTACCTCGCGCAGGTCCGCGGGACGCGGGATTCGGACGAGGTCCGCGCGCACCTGCAGGACCTCGAGAGCATCCCGGACCTGCTCACCGAGCTCCTGACGCGGTCCGAGGACGTACGGGCCGTCGCCCGCGAGATCGTCGACGCGACGCGGGTGCTGTTCCTGGGCCGGCACGTCGGCTACCCGATCGCCCTGGAGGGCGCGCTCAAGCTCAAGGAGCTGGCCTACATCTCGGCCGAGGGCTTCTCCGCCGGTGAGATCAAGCACGGGCCGATCGCGCTGATCGAGCAGGGCACGCCCGTCGTCGTGCTCGCGACCCGGCATGCGCTGCAGTCCAAGCTCATCAACAATGTCCAGGAGGTCCGCGCCCGGGGCGCGCTGACGATCGTGGTCGCGACCGACGGCGACGACAGCGTCACGCCGTACGCCGACCGCGTACTCCGGGTGCCGAACACCAAGTCGCTGCTTGCCCCGCTGCTGACCATCGTCCCGATGCAGGTCCTGTCCGCCGAGATCGCCCGGCTGCGCGGCCTGGACGTCGATCAGCCGCGCAACCTGGCCAAGAGCGTGACCGTCGAGTGATCGTCGGAGTCGGGATAGACGTGGTGGACGTGAGTCGTCTTACCCGTGCCCTTACCCGCACGCCCCGCCTGTGCGACCGGCTGTTCACCTCCGGCGAGCTGCTGTCGAACGGCTCGGAGTCGCTGGCGGCGCGTTTCGCTGCGAAGGAGGCCGTCGCCAAGGCCCTGGGCGCACCCGGAGGCCTGCGCTGGCGGGACGCCGAGGTCGTGAGCGCTGCGTCCGGACGGCCGTCGCTGCGGCTGCACGGGGGTGTCGCGGAGGAGGCGCTCGGGCAGGGGATCGCGCGCTGGCACCTGTCGATGTCGCACGACGGGGGGATCGCTACCGCCGTTGTGGTCGCTGAGTCATGACACCGGCAACCCAGCGCGCTCAGCGCCCCCGTACTGCCCCCTCCCTCTCCCGCCTGCCCCCACCAGCCTCCGCCTGCCTCCTCCAACGCCGATCAAGGCGAGATGCCCATGATCACGTGCCTGATCATGGGCATCCCGCCTTGATCGGCGAAGAGGGAGGGGGTGGCGGCGCAGAGGAAGGAGGGGGTGGCGGCGGCGCGGCAGGAGGAGGGGGTGGCGGCGGATGAGGACGGCGCACACGGTCGCGCAGGTGCGGGCAGCCGAGGCAGCACTGATGGCGACGCTGCCGGACGGGGCGCTCATGCAGCGCGCGGCGACCGGGCTCGCGGTGGCGTGCAGCGGCGTGCTGCACCGGACGTACGGCGCCCGCGTGGTCCTGCTCGTCGGGTCCGGCAACAACGGGGCGGACGCGCTGTGGGCCGGCGCGCAGTTGGCCGGGCGCGGTGCACAGGTGCGCGCGCTGCTAGCCGGTGACGCCGTGCCGGACGCGCTGCAGGCGCTGCTGGCGGCCGGCGGCCGGGCCGTCCGGGCGAATGGCCCGGCGACCAGCAGCGCATTGACCGGCGCCGACCTGGTGCTCGACGGGCTGGTCGGCATCGGTGCGAGAGGCCCGCTGCGCGCCGCGGCGGCGGCGCTGGTCGAGGAGCTCGAGCGGTCGCAGGCCGTCGGGGACCGCGCCAGCAGGCGTCGCGGTGCTGCGGACCGGGCGCGGCTCGTGGTCGCCGTCGACGTGCCGAGCGGGGTGAACGCCGACACCGGAGCGGTCGATGGACCGGCTGTCCAGGCCGATCTCACTGTCACGTTCGGCACGTACAAGCCCGGGCTGGTCGTCGGTCCTGGGCGGGCCCACACCGGTCGCGTGCAGCTGGTCGACATCGGGCTCACCCCCCATCTGCCGGCCGCCCCGGTCGAGGTGCTGACCGCGTACGACGTGGCGGGGCTGCTGCCCGTCCCGGACGAGGTGGCCGACAAGTACTCGCGCGGCGTACTGGGGGTGGCCGCCGGCTCGCAGCAGTACACCGGTGCGGCGGTGCTGTGCACGGGTGCAGCCGTCCGGGCGGGCGCCGGAATGGTGCGTTTCGCGGGGGCGCCGCACGCCGCTGAACAGGTGCGCAGCCGCTGGCCCGAGACCGTCGTGACCGAGTCGACCGGCGCGGGCGTTGTCCAAGCCGGCCGGGTCCAGGCGTGGGTCGTCGGCCCGGGGCTCGGCACTGACGAGCGGGCGGCCCGGACCGTCGAGGCGGTGCTGGCCCAGGACGTGCCGGTGCTGGTCGACGCGGACGCGCTGACGGTCTGCGCGCAGCACCCGACGTGGCTGCAGCGACGTACGGCGCCGACACTGCTGACCCCGCACGATCGGGAGTTCGCCAGGTTCGGCTGGGAGGTCGGCCCGGACCGGGTTGGCAGCGCCAGGGAGCTGGCCCGCGAGCTCGGCGTACACGTGCTGCTCAAGGGTGACGCCACGGTTGTGGTGGGACCGGACGGGCCGGCGCGGGTCAACGCCACGGGCAGCCCGGTCCTCGCCACGGCCGGGTCCGGGGATGTGCTGTCCGGCGGCGTCGGCGCGCTGCTGGCGCAGGGCCTGGATCCGCTGACGGCGGGCAGCGTCGGCGCCTACCTGCACGGCCGGGCGGGGACGCTCTCGGCCTCCGGCGCTGCGACCAGTGCCTCTGCGGTACTCGAGGCGTGGCCGGACGCCGTACGCGAGGTCCGGGCTGAGACGATGGTCGGGTGGCACAGCTGAGGACCCGTGCGCTGGTCGACACCGACGCGATCCGGGGCAACGTCGCGGTGCTCGTCGAGCGGGCGCGCGGCGCTCAGGTGATGGCAGTGGTGAAGGCCGACGCGTACGGCCACGGGCTGCTTCCCAGCAGCCACGCGGCGGTGGCTGGGGGGGCGAGCTGGCTCGGCGTCGCCTTCGTGGAGGAGGCGCTCGCGCTGCGGGCAGCGGGCCTTCGGACCCCGGTGCTGGCCTGGCTCTACAGCCCGCAGGAGGACCTGGCCCCGGCGGTGGCGGCCGGGATCGACCTCGGGGTGCACGACGTGTCGCAGCTGGTCCGGATGCAGGTCGCGGCGGCAGCGGTGGGCCGTACCGCGCGGGTTCAGCTCAAGGTCGACACCGGCCTGTCCCGCGGCGGCGCCACGACCGAGCAGTGGCCGGATCTGTGCGAGGCGGCGGCCAAGGCCGAGGCCGGCGGCGCCCTGCAGGTCACCGGGCTGTGGAGCCACTTCGCCTTCGCCGACGGCGGCCCGGACCACGAGGTCAACCTGGCTCAGGCGGCGGTGTTCGCCGAGGCGCTGGAGGTCGCCGACCGGGCCGGGCTCCGGCCCGAGGTGCGCCACCTCGCCAACTCCGCCGCAACCCTCACCGCACCGGCCACCCACTACGACCTGGTCCGGCCGGGCCTGGCCGTCTACGGCCTGTCGCCGGTGCCGCAGCTCGGCCGGCCGGCCGAGTTCGGGCTGCGCCCGGCGATGTCGCTGCGCTCCACGGTCGCGCTGGTCAAGCGGGTGCCGGCCGGCGCGGGCGTCAGCTACCGGCACCGTTACACGACCTCGCGCGAGACGACCCTCGCCCTGGTCCCCCTCGGGTACGCCGACGGCGTACCCCGGTCGGCGACGAACACCGTCGAGGTCCTGCTCGGCGGTCGGCGGCGGCGCATCGCGGGGACGGTGTGCATGGACCAGTTCGTGCTCGACGTCGGCGCAGACGAGGTGGCCGCCGGCGACGAGGTCGTGCTTTTCGGGCCCGGTGACGACGGGGAACCGACCGCGCAGGAGTGGGCGGACGCACTGGGCACCATCGACTACGAGATCGTCTCCCGCGTCGGCGCTCGGGTGCCCCGCGAGCACCTCGGGGCCTTTGCGTGAGCCGCCGCCTGGTCGGTGGCCTGGTCAGCGCTGTCGCGGTCGGTGCCGCAGCTGGTCTCACGGCCGAGCGCTACACGACCGGCCGGGCCCGGGTCGCCCTCGACCCGCAGGCGGGTGAGTCGTTCCTCGACGTGCCGGCGGACCGGGTGCGGGCAGTGGCGGCCGATGACGACGTACTCCTGCACGTCGAGGAGCTCGGTCCGGCCGACGCCGAGCTGACCGTCGTGTTCTGCCACGGCTACACCCAGCAGCTGGCTGTCTGGCACTACCAACGACAGGTGCTCAGCGCGGACGGGGGCTCGCGCAAGCTGGTGCTGTGGGACCAGCGCTCGCACGGCCGCAGCGGCCGCAGCAGTGCCGAGCGATCCACGATCGACCAGCTCGGCCGGGACCTGCAGTCCGTGCTGGCAGACTGCGCGCCGACCGGTCACATCGTGCTCGTCGGACACTCGATGGGCGGCATGACGATCATGGCGCTGGCTGAACAGCGACCGGAGCTGTTCGGCAGCCGGGTGGTCGGCGTGGCCCTCATGTCCACCTCCACCGGCAAGCTGGCCGATGTCACGTTCGGGCTGCCCGCGGCGATCGGGAGGGTCACCGGGGCGGTCCTGCCGTGGCTGACCCGCGGGATGCGGGCGCGGCCCCGGCTGTTCGAGCGGGGCCGCCGGATGGGCACCGACCTGGCCTTCGTGGCGACCCGGCGGGGCGCCTTCGGGTCCAGCGACGTCAGCCCGGCGCTGGTGGAGTTCGTTGAGCAGATGACGGCCTCGACGCCGGTGGATGTGATCGGCGAGTTCTACGACACCTTCCGCAGCCACGACAAGCTGACCGCGATCGAGGTGCTCGCGGACGTCGAGACCCTCGTTCTGGTCGGCAGCAAGGACGTGGTGACGCCCGTCAAGCACAGCCGGGTGATCGCCGAGTTCCTGCCCGCCGCTTTGCTGGTCGTCGTCGAGGGCGCCGGGCACATGGTCCAGCTCGAGCGCGCGGCGCTGGTCACGCTGCAGCTGCAGGCCCTGCTGCGGCGCGCCAGCAGGGCGCGCAGTCGTACGGCGTGAGTAGCCAGGCTGGCGCGCGGGCAGCGGCAGGGGTCCGGCTGGCGGCCGGTAGGGCGGCCGGTTGGGCCGAGCTGGCGGAGGCCGCGCGCGGCTGCACCGCCTGCCCTGAGCTGGCGGCGACCCGGACGCAGGTGGTCGTGGGATCGGCGCCGGCCGGTGCCCGCCTGCTCGTGGTCGGCGAGGCGCCCGGTGCCCAGGAGGACGCGACCGGGGAGCCGTTCGTCGGCCGGAGCGGGCAGCTGCTCGACCGGTTGCTGGCCGAGGCCGGGCTGCCGCGCGAGCAGGTGGCGGTGCTCAACACGCTCAAGTGCCGCCCGCCCGGCAACCGGGTCCCGACCCGCGGCGAGACCGCGACCTGCCGCGGCTGGACCGAGCGGCAGGTCGAGCTGCTCGACCCGGCGCTCGTGGTCACCCTCGGCCTGTCCGCGACAGCGTGGTGGCTGGGCCGAACGACCTTGAGCGCCGTACGCGGGCAGGTGCACCAGGCAGCCGGCCGCCGGGTGCTGCCGACCTACCACCCCAGTGCCGCCATCCGGTTCGGGCCCAGGGGTGAGCCGCTGCGCCTGCTCCGGGAGGACCTGGCCACCGCCGTACGGCTGGTGTCGTGAACGAGGTCGTCGAGCTCCCGACCGTCGAGGACACCCGGGCGTACGGCGTGCGGCTCGCCTCGGTTCTGCGCGCCGGCGACCTGGTCGTGCTGTCCGGGCCGCTCGGCGCCGGGAAGACCGCGCTGACCCAGGGGATCGGGCAGGGGCTCGGCGTCCTCGGCCGAGTGACCAGTCCGACCTTCGTGCTCGCCCGGGTGCACCGGGGAACGCTGCCGCTGGTACACGTCGACGCCTACCGCCTGCGGGACAGCGCCTCGTCCGCACTCGAGCTCGACGACCTCGACCTCGACGCCGACCTGCCCAGCTCGGTCACCGTCGTCGAGTGGGGCGACGGTCTGGTCGAGGGCCTGTCCGAGGACCGGCTCGAGATCGCGCTCGCCCGGCACGACGACGACCGGCGTACGGCGGTCGTCCGCGGCATCGGTCGACGCTGGTCCTGACGGTCGCCGGCGAGCGCTCGAACGAAACGCTTACACGAGTCGAACCCGGCCGATGCCGGCGGCGTCGAGAGTGGACACATGAAGCGCCTCCTGGCAGGCCTCGCCGCAATCGGCGTAGCACTGCTTCCCGTGTCCTGCACCTCATCGACGAGCGGCCAGCCCGGTGCCCTGCCGTCCGGGCAGCCGCCCAGCTCCCATCCGGCCAGCTCCCGTCCCAACGTGGTCGTCGTACTCACCGACGACCTGTCGTGGAACTTGGTGAGCCACATGCCCCACGTCCAGGCCCTGCAGAAGGCCGGGATGACGATGTCGAACCACTACGTCATCGACTCCCTGTGCTGCCCGTCCCGCTCGGCCATCTTCACCGGCGAGTACCCGCACGACGACGGCGTCTTCACCAACTCCGGCAGCGACGGCGGGTACAACGCCTACAACAGCAACGGCAACGAACCGAAGTCGTTCGCTCTCGCCTTGCAGCAAGCCGGCTACCGCACCGGGTTCATGGGCAAGTACCTCAATGGTTATCAGCCCACGGACAAGGTGCCTCCCGGCTGGAACGAGTGGGATGTCACGGGAAACGGCTACCCCGAGTTCAACTACACGCTGAACGAGAACGGCAAACAGCAGCACTACGGCAAGGACCCGAAGAGCTATCTCACCGATGTGGTGTCGCAAAAGGGCGGCTCGTTCATCGACTCCGCTGCCACATCGGGCCAGCCCTTCATGCTGGAGGTGGCGACGTTCGCCCCGCACGGGCCGTACACGCCGCCGCCGCGCTACGCGAACCCGGTGAAGAACGTCCCCTACCCCAAGACCAGCGCGTACGACGTGCTACCGAGCAATCCGCCGTCGTGGCTGAAGGGCCGCCCGCCACTGACGCCGAAGCAGCAGAGCCAGATCGCCAAGGCGTACAGCAAGCGGGTGGCGGCCGACCTCGCCGTCGACGACATGATCGGCCACCTCGAGCAGGAGCTGAAGGCGAAGGGGGTCGCCCAGAACACCTACATCGTGTTCAGCTCTGACAACGGCTACCACATGGGCGAATACCGCCTCATGCCAGGCAAGCAGACCGCCTTCGACACCGACACCCACCTACCGCTGATCGTAAGCGGTCCCGGCGTCCCAGCTGGTCGCTCGACCAACCAGCTCACCTCCAGCATCGATCTCGCGCCGACGTTCGAGTCGCTCACCGGCGCGGCGACCGGCGCCAACGTGGACGGGGTCAGCCTGGCCGGACTCTTGCACGGGCAGGCTCCGACGGACTGGCAGCAGGCCGTTCTCATCGAGCACCACGGCCCCAACAATGCCAACGGCGACCCGGACCGGCAGAACGCGAAGAAGGCCAATCCGCCCTCCTACGAAGCGGTGCGGACCGCGACTGCCCTCTACGTGCGGTACGCCAACGGCGAGCAGGAGTACTACGACACCGCGCACGACCCCCAGGAGTTCCACAACCTGGCGGCCAAGGGCGTGCCGCCGGCGCTGACGAAGGCCCTCACCGCGCTCGAGCACTGCCACGACGCGAAGGCGTGCCAGGCGGCGGCCCGGCTGTAGCAGTTCGCGTTGTCAGGGCCGTCCCGCCGGCCGACAGGGCAGACTCGGCCAGACCGCCCTCGAGTTCCGGAGCTGCCCCATGACCCTGTCGATCGCCAGCATCCTCGCCGAGTCCTCCGTGCGGTACGCCGACCGCACCGCCGTCGTGCTCGGCCCCCTGCGCATCACCTACGCCGAGCTGTGGGACGAGGCCAAGCGGTACGCCGCGGTGCTACGCAGCAAGGGGATCGGCGAGGGGGACAAAGTGGCTCTACTGCTGCCCAACACCCACCACTTCCCGCTGGCCTACTTCGGTGTGCTGGCTCTGGGCGGTGTCGCCGTACCGGTCCACGCGCTGCTTAAGGCCGAGGAGATCGAGTACGTCCTGACCGACTCCGGAGCCAAGGTGATGGTCTGCGCCGCGCCCCTGCTCGGCGAGGGCGCGAAGGGGGCCGAGCTTGCCGGCGTACCGGTGCTGGCTGTGATGGACGGCGGCGACGCGTCGGTGGAGCGGATCGACGAGCTGGCCGCCGGCGCCCCGGCGATCGAGGCGATCGTGCCGCGCGATGCGCACGACACAGCGGTGGTGCTCTACACCAGCGGCACGACGGGCAAGCCCAAGGGCGCCGAGATCACCCATCTCAACGTCACCATGAACGTCGTGGTGTCGGCCCAGCACAGTTTCGAGATCGACGAGACCGACGTCGTGCTCGGCTGTCTGCCGCTGTTCCACACCTTCGGTCAGACCTGCTGCATGAACACCTCGTTCTACGTCGGCGCCACCGTCGTGATGCTGCCGCGCTTCAACGGGCCGGCCGCGCTGGACCTGCTCGTGGACGAGAAGTGCACGATCTTCATGGGCGTCCCCACCATGTACGTCGGCCTGATCGAGGCCGCCAAGAGCAGCGACAAGCGGCCTTCGCTCAACAGCGCGCTGTCCGGCGGCGGCGCCCTGCCCGAGGCCGTGCTCGAGCAGTTCAACGAGCTGTACGACACGCACGTGCTCGAGGGCTACGGGCTGACCGAGACCTCACCGGTGGCGACGTTCAACCAGAAGGGCTTCCCGCCGGTCGCCGGCACCGTCGGCAAGAGCATCTGGGGGGTGGACGTCGAGATCGCCAAGGCCGAGGTGGAGGAGAGCATCGAGCTGCTGCCGACCGGCGAGCTCGGGGAGCTCGTCGTACGCGGGCACAACGTGTTCAAGGGCTATCTCAACAAGCCCGAGGCCACGGAGGCGGCGATCATCGACGGCTGGTTCCGCACCGGTGACCTCGGGACCAAGGACGCCGACGGCTACCTGCGCATCGTCGACCGCAAGAAGGACATGGTCATTCGCGGCGGCTACAACGTCTACCCGCGCGACGTCGAGGAGGTGCTATTGCGCCACCCCGCCGTCGCGCAGGTCGCCGTGATCGGCCTGCCAGACGCGAAGTCCGGCGAGGAGATCTGCGCTGTCGTCGTGCTGGACGGCGAGGTCAGCGAGGCCGATCTGGTGTCCTGGTCCAGGCAGCACCTGGCGGCCTACAAGTACCCGCGGCGCGTGTTCTTCACCGACGCCCTCCCCCTCGGGCCGTCCGGCAAGGTGCTCAAGCGCGAGCTCGTGGCGACCTACACGGACTAGCCTCGCCCAGGTGCTCGTCCTCGGCCTCGACACCTCGACGCCTGCGGTCTCAGTGGCGCTGGTCGACACCGGCCGCGGCGTGCTGGCCGAGCGGACTGTCCTGGACGGACGGCGGCACGGCGAGGTGCTCGCGGTCGGCATCCGTGCGGTCCTTTCCGAGTCAGGCTGGCGAGCAAGCGATCTCGAGGCCATCGTGGTCGGCCTCGGACCGGGGCCGTTCACCGGCCTGCGGGTCGGGATCGTGACGGCGGCCTCGCTGGCCGACGCGCTGGGCGTCTCCGCGTACGGCGTGTGCTCCCTCGACGGCCTGTACGTCGACGGGCCGGGCGCTCTCGCGGCCGTGACCGATGCCCGCCGCCGGGAGGTCTACTGGACCGTGTACGACGGCGGCGGCGCCCGCACCGACGGCCCCCACGTGACCAAGCCCGACGTCGCGGCCGCCGCGATGGCCGGTTGCCGGGTCGTCGGCGCCGGCGCGCTGCTGTACCGCGAGGCCTTCGCCGGGCTGGACGTGCGGGACCAGCCGACAGCACCTGCGGTCGAGCAGCTGGTGCGCCGGGTCGACTTCGGCCGGGGCCCGGAACCGCTCGTCCCGCTCTACCTGCGGCGCCCGGACGCGACCGAGCCGGTGCCCAGATGAGCGACGGCCCCCTGCTGCTGGAGGCATTCCCGCACGCCTACGACGCCGCGCACGAACGGCGGGTGCCAGGCGAGCCCAGGGGGGTCGTCTACTACCCAGGGGCGCGCCGCGACGGCGGCTCCGACGGGGCATGGCTGCGCATCAGCCCGCGCGGGCTGCCCGCCTGGACCGGCGTGTTCAGCTCCGACAATCTCCCGGGCCTGCTCAACGTCGTCGCCAGCTGGCCCGAGCCGCACACGATGTTCGTGGCGGCCGGCGGACCGCCCTACCTGGTGGACGTCCGCGACCCCGACCGGTGGAGCCGGATCGAGCGCCAGGTGCGTGTGTTCGAGCCGGTCGGGGCGCTGGCCCTCCTGCTGGACGGGCAGGTGCTAGCGGCGTACGACGCCGCCGGCCTGGCCTGGGAGAGCGACGGACTGGGCCTGGGCACGTCGTGGCTGGGCGTGCTCGACGACGAGGTGCACCTGCGCTCGGGCGACCTGCGGCACCGCGTGGACCTGCGGCACGGGCGGACGGTCACCGAACGGATGCCGGGATGAGCAGCGGCGTCGGGCTCACCCGGATGCGCTGGTGGCACCTTGATCTCGTGGTCATCCTGGAACGCGAGCTGTTCGGCCCGGAGCCGTGGACGGCGGGGACGTTCTGGTCCGAGCTGGGGCAGATCGCTACCAGGCACTACCTGGTGGCCACCGACGGCGCCCAGCTCGTGGGGTACGCCGGCTTCTGCGACTACCCGGACGAGGGGTTCGTGCAGACGATGGCGGTTGCGCCGGCCTACCAGGGCCGGGGACTCGGCAACCGGCTGCTGACCGCGCTGCTGGACGAGGCGCGTTGCCGCGGCAAGCGCACCGTGGTGCTGGAGGTGCGGGCCGACAACGAGGTGGCCCAGCGGCTGTACGCCCGGCACGGGTTCGTCCGGACCGCGGTGCGCCGTGGCTACTACGCACCCGGCGGCACCGACGCCTGGGTCATGACCAGGACAGGCTCATGAGCGACCCGCTGGTGCTCGGCATCGAGACGTCCTGCGACGAGACGGGCATCGGGATCGTGCGCGGCCGGACCCTGCTCGCTGACGCGGTTGCCAGCTCGGTCGAGTTGCACGCCCGCTTCGGGGGTGTCGTCCCCGAGGTCGCCTCGCGGGCGCACCTGGAGGCGATGGTGCCGACGGTGCACCGGGCGCTGACCACCGCCGGCGTCGCGCTCGGCGACCTCGACGCGGTCGCCGTCACCGCCGGACCCGGCCTGGCCGGCGCACTGCTCGTGGGCGTCGCCGCCGCGAAGGCCTACGCGCTCGCCTTGGACCTTCCCCTGTACGGCGTCAACCACCTCGCGGCGCACGTCGCGGTCGACGTCCTCGAGCACGGGCCCCTGCCCGAGCCGTGTATCGCGCTGCTGGTCTCCGGCGGCCACTCCTCCCTGCTGCTCGTCGAGGACGTCACGGTCGGGTTGACCCCGCTGGGCCAGACCGTCGACGACGCGGCCGGCGAGGCGTTCGACAAGGTGGCCCGCCTGCTGGGACTGGGTTTCCCCGGCGGCCCGGCCATCGACCGGCTCGCCCGCTCCGGCGACAGGGCGGCCGTGGCCTTCCCGCGCGGCATGGGCACCGACCCGTCGTACGACGTGAGCTTCTCCGGGCTGAAGACCGCGGTCGCGCGATGGGTGGAGCGGCACGACGGACCGGTACCGGTGGCCGACGTCTGCGCCAGCTTCCAGGAGGCAGTGGTGGATGTGCTGACCGCCAAGGCGGTGCGGGCGTGCCGCTCGTACGGCGTGGACCACCTGCTGATCGGCGGCGGCGTCGCTGCCAACAGTCGGCTGCGCGCTCTGGCGCAGGAGCGGTGCGACGCGGCCGGCGTACGCCTGCGGGTCCCCCGCCCGGGGCTGTGCACCGACAACGGCGCGATGGTGGCCGCCCTGGGGGCGCGCATGGTCGCGGCCGGCGTCCTGCCGAGCCCGCTGGACCTGCCGGCCGACAGCGCCATGCCCGTCGAGCTGGTCCGGTGCCGCTGACCCCCTGACCGCCTGCCCGGCCAACCGCTTCACCGCTGCCCCGCCGACCCCCTGACCGCCGACCGCCTCGACCGCCGACCCTTCACCCGTTGAGGGTCGGGAACGGCCGCGGCCCGCGCGGCCGGGTGGGGCGGTACCCGACCCTCGACCGGGGGCGGTGGCAGCGCGGGCGGGCTGCTGCTTGAGGGTCGGGAACGGCCGCGGTCCGCGCGGCCGGGTGGGGCGTAACCCGACCCTCGACCGGGGGCGGTGGCAGCGCGGGCGGGCTACTGCTTGAGGGTCGGGAACGGCCCCGGTCCGCGCGGCCGGGTGGGGCGGTACCCGACCCTCGGGCCCCCTCGTGGCGCGGGGTTGTGCCGCTGGCACTCGACTGGTTAGAGTGCCAATAGCGACGGGCGCCTGACCCCGCGACGGCAGGCACCCAGCTCGCGCCTCATCTACGCTCCACAGGAGGAACTGTGACTACTGCGACCAAGGTCGCCATCAAGCCGCTCGAGGACCGCATTGTCGTCCAGGCCGTCGAGGCCGAGACGACGACTGCGTCGGGCATCGTCATCCCCGACACCGCCAAGGAGAAGCCCCAGGAGGGCACCGTCCTGGCCGTCGGACCGGGTCGGTTCGAGGACGGCAGCCGCGTTCCGCTCGACGTCAAGGTCGGGGACAAGGTGCTCTACAGCAAGTACGGCGGCACCGAGGTCAAGTACGCAGGCGAGGAGTACCTCGTGCTCTCCGCCCGCGACGTGCTGGCCGTCATCGAGGGCTAGCTGCCCTGTTCGACTCAGCGACGCCCCGAGACCCCGCCCGGGGACCCGGGGCGTCGCCTGTTTGCCCTTCAGCACCACCGTCTCCAGCACCACCGAGAGGACCCGCATGAGCAAGACCCTGAGTTTCTCCGAGGACGCCCGACGCTCCCTCGAGCGCGGCGTCGACACCCTTGCCAACGCTGTGAAGGTGACGCTCGGCCCCAAGGGCCGCAACGTCGTGATCGGCAAGAAGTACGGCGGCCCGACCATCACCAACGACGGCGTCACCATCGCCCGCGAGGTCGAGCTGGAGGACCCCTACGAGAACATGGGTGCCCAGCTGGCCAAGGAGGTCGCCACCAAGACCAACGACGTCGCCGGTGACGGCACCACGACCGCGACCGTCCTCGGCCAGGCGATGGTCCACGAGGGCCTCAAGGCTGTCGCGTCCGGCATCAACCCGATGGGCCTCAAGGGCGGCATCGATGCCGCCGTTGACGCCGTGAGTGACGCCCTGCTGGCCGCCGCCAGCCCGGTGGAGACCCCCAGCGAGGTCGCCGCGGTCGCCGCCATCAGCGCCCAGGACACCCGCGTCGGCGAGCTCGTCGCCGAGGCGATGGACAAGGTCGGCAAGGACGGTGTCATCACCGTCGAGGAGAGCCAGGCCACCGGCCTGGAGCTCGAGCTGACCGAGGGCATGCAGTTCGACAAGGGCTACATCAGCCCGTACTTCGTCACCGACACCGAGCGCATGGAGTCCGTGCTCGAGGACGCCAGCGTCCTGATCGTCAACGGCAAGGTCTCGGCCATCGCAGACCTGCTGCCGTTGCTGGAGAAGGTCGTGCAGTCCGGCAAGGCCCTGCTCATCGTGGCTGAGGACGTCGACGGCGAGGCGCTGTCAACCCTGGTCGTGAACAGCATCCGCAAAACCGTGAAGGTCGCCGCCGTGAAGGCGCCGGGCTTCGGGGACCGCCGCAAGGCGATGCTGCAGGACATGGCCGTGCTGACCGGCGCCCAGGTCGTCAGCGCCGAGGTCGGCCTCAAGCTCGACCAAGTCGGCCTCGAGGTGCTCGGCCGCGTCCGTACCGTCACCGTCACCAAGGACACCACCACGATGGTGGACGGCAACGGCAGCCGCGAGGACGTCTCCGGCCGGGTCGCCCAGATCAAGCAGGAGATCGAGGCCAGCGACAGCGAGTGGGACAAGGAGAAGCTCCAGGAGCGTCTGGCCAAGCTGGCCGGCGGCGTCGGCGTCATCAAGGTGGGCGCCCACACCGAGGTCGAGCTCAAGGAGCGCAAGCACCGGCTCGAGGACGCCATCTCGGCGACCCGCGCGGCGGTCGAGGAGGGCATCGTCCCCGGCGGTGGCGCTGCGCTCGTGCACGCCGCCAAGGTGCTCGAGGGCGGTCTCGGGCAGACAGGTGACGCGCTCGTCGGCGTCAACATCGTCCGCAAAGCGCTGGACGAGCCGGCCCGCTGGATCGCAGAGAACGCCGGGCTCGAGGGCCGGGTAGCCGTCAACCGCATTCGTGAGGCGGGCCTGGCCAACGGCCCGCGCTTCGGCCTGAACGCCGAGACGGGCGAGTACGCCGACCTGGTCGCCCAGGGCGTCGTGGACCCGGTCAAGGTCACCCGCTCGGCTGTCCGCAACGCGGCGTCGATCGCCAGCATGCTGCTGACGACCGAGACGCTGATCGTCGACAAGCCGGCCGAGGAGGCCGCTGAGGCCGGCGGCGGGCACGGGCACCAGCACTAGGTCCGCACCCAGCTAGCGGCACACCAGCACCAGGCACACTAGCACGGCCCGGACGGGCCCGGCACCTGCCACGCGCAGGCGCCGGGCCCGTCCGTAGTACGGGACGACACCGGTGGCGGCCTGCCGTCAGGCTGAGCCGGTCAAGCCAGCCGACCGGACCTCGCCGGGTCGTCGGTATGCCGGCCCTGTGACAACCTCGGGAGGTGGTGCTGGACGCGGTCGTCATCGGAGCCGGTCACAACGGGTTGGTGGCGGCCACGCTGCTCGCCCGCGCCGGGTGGAGCGTCGAGGTACTGGAGCAGGCCCCGGTAGCGGGCGGCGCCATCGGGAGCGACACCACCTCGCGCGGCTACCGGCACGACTGGGGCTCGGCGTTCTACGGCGTGCTGCACGCCTCCCCGGTCTTTCGCGAGCTGGGGCTCGACCGGAGGGTGAGCTGGGCCGGCACCGACCTGCCGGTCGCGGTCCTGCACGGCCCGGGCGACCCGGCGCTGCTGTGGTCCACCGACGAGCGCACCGCGGACGGGCTGGGCCCCGACGGCGCAGCCTGGCGCGCGCTGCTGACCTGGTGGGACGCCCGCGGTCGAGCCCTGTTCGACGCCACCCTCGGCCCCGTCCCCTCCCTGGCGCTGCTGCTGGCCGGACTGCGCCTCGGTCCGCGCGGTGTCCTGCGTACGACCGGGCAGTTGCTGGAGCCGGTCGAGGCGTGGGCGGCGAACACCTTCGCCGGCGCGGCGGCCCGGATGCTCGTCGTCGGTCACGCCACCCACGGCGATGTGGGGGTCGATGCCGCGGGCTCGACACCCCCGGCGCTGCTGCTCACGATGGCCGCGCAGCGCTTGGGCATGCCGGTGCCCATCGGCGGCGCCTCGGTCCTCGCCGACGCCTTCGTAGCCGCAGCCCAGGACGCCGGCGTCGTGGTGCGCACCGGTGTCGAGGTCACCCAGGTGGTGGTGCGCGGGGGCCGGGCGGTCGGCGTGGCGTGCGCTGACGGCACCGAGATCGTCGTACGACGGGCGGTTGTGGCCTGCACGGCGCCGGACGTGCTGGCCCGCGACCTTGTGGGGGAGCAGCACCTGCCTGGCCCGTGGTTGGCGCAGCTCGCCCGGCACCGGTGGGCGAGCGGCTACTTCCGCGTCGACGTGGACCTGTCGGAGCCGGCGCCGTGGGCCGGGCCGGACGTCCAGGAGGCCATGGTCGTCCACGTCACCGGAGACGTCGACGAGCTCGCGCTGTCGCAGGCCCAGGTATCGCGTGGGTTGCTGCCCGCGGCGCCCCAGCTGATCGTCGGCCAACAGGACCGGGCGGACCCGTCCAGGGTGCCGGCGGGCGCCGCCTCGCTGTGGGTGGAGTGCCGGTGCCCGGCCCGTCCGTGCGGTGACGCGGCCGGTGACCTGGCGCCGGACTGGGCCCCCGGCTTCGCCGAGCGGGTCCTGGACCGGCTCTCGGCGTACGCGCCGGGACTTCGGGAGCGCATCGTGGACACTACGGTGACGACTCCGTTGGACCTGCAGCGGCGCGACCCGAACCTGCACGGCGGCGACGTCGCTGGCGGCTCGGCCAGCCCGGACCAGCTCCTGGTCTTCCGCCCGGTGGCCGGCTGGTCACCGTGGCGGCTGCCGGTCCGCGGGCTCTACCAGTGCGGGGCGGCCACCCACCCGGGCGGGGGTGTGCACGGGATGCCTGGGCGCAACGCGGCCCGCACCGTGCTGCGGGACGCCCACCTGCGACGGTGATCACGCGTCGCCGAGTCTGCCGGTCCAGCCGGGACTTGGGGCTCAGACTGCGGTGGCGTGCTCCGTGCCGAGGATCTGCTCGCGGTCGTGCTCGGACAGGCCACCCCAGACGCCGTACGGCTCCCGGGCGGCCAGTGCGTGCTCACGACAGGACATCAGCACCGGGCAGGTCGCGCAGACCGCCTTCGCGGAGGCCTCGCGGTTGGACCGGGACGGGCCGCGCTCACCTTCGGGATGGAAGAACAGCTCGGTGTCCTCGCGCCGGCAGGCGCCGAACATCTGCCACTCCCACTTCTCGAGCTGGGGACCGGGGAGGCGTGAGACGTCGGTCATGGTCATCCCTGTTCATCACGTAACGGTGGTACCGAGGGTGGCCTTTTGGACGCTACAACCGATTCACAAGTAGTTCAAGTCCCCAGAGGGGAGCTGGGCCTGTTCTCTGGTGTCCTCGGCAGTGTCCCCCCGGTGGTGAGCTACACCTTCCTCAAGTTGTGGGCCCGCACCGGCACCAGCATCCTGATGCGGTGGCAGCGGCCCAGGACGCGCAGGGTGCAGCGCGGCTGACCGTCGCCGCCGTCGCCCACCGGCTCGGTGTGGCGCCGGGCACGCTTCGGACCTGGGACCGCCGGTACGGTCTGGGGCCCAGCGAACACACTGCCGGGTCCCACCGGCGCTACTCGGCGGCCGACGTCGTCCGGCTCGAGCTGATGCGCAGGTTGACGCTCGACGGGGTAGGCCCCGCTGAGGCGGCGCGGGTCGCCCTGACCGCCGCGCCCGCACCGGTTGCACCGGCGGCAAGCGCGGGAGCCGGTCCGCTCGCGACGCACCCGCCCGTGGCCGGTCCATTGCCCGACCGCGAAGGCCGGTTGCGTCCCGGAAGTCCCGGAAGTCCCGGAAGTCTCGGAGGTCCGGGAGGCCCCGGAGGCAAGGTGCTGGCGATGCCCGGCGCCGACGCGGTCGCCCGGGGAGTGGGCCGGGCTGCGATGGCGCTGGACAGCGGCGCCGTGACCGCGATCGTACGGGCCGAACTGGCGGCGTACGGCGTGGTGCACACCTGGGAGCACGTGCTCGTTCCGGTGCTGGTGGCGGCCGGGAACCGTTGGGCTGCGACGGGCGAGGGCGTGGAGGTTGAGCACCTGCTGTCGGAGTGCATTGTCGCTGCGCTGCGTCAGCACGCCGGGGCGGACGCCATCGAGCCCGCGCGTCCGGTACTGCTGGCATGCGCTCCGAACGACCAGCACGTCTTGCCGCTACAGATCCTCGCCGCCGGCCTGGCCGAGCGGGGGATGGCGGCGCGCGTGCTCGGTCCTGCGCTGCCGATCGACGCGCTGCACTCCGCCGTACGCCGGATCGGTCCGTCGGTGCTGTTCCTGTGGGCGCAGCTGCGGACGAGCGCGGACGTCTCGGTCCTGTCGAGCTTGCCGGTGACCCGCCCGGCGACGGCTGTCGTCGTCGGGGGGCCGGGGTGGGACGTCGCCGAGCTGCCTCAGCGGGTGACCGCAGCCGGTGACCTGGCCAGCGCGTTGACCCTGGTGGGGCAGGCGCTCGGTCGGTAGCGCGGGCTCGTTTCAGGCGCCGGGCTCTCGGTACGGTCGGGGCGTGACCGGACCTGGGCCCCCCGAGCTTCGCGAACTGCTGGCGATCGGGGAACAGGCAGTGTTCCACGGCGAGCCGGTCGCCGCGGTAGGAGTTCTCGAGCAGGCTGTGGTGCTCGCTCAGGCGCACGGGCTCGTCGCGGAAGTCGCTGAGGCGGCCTGGCTGCTGGGCGTGGCGCTGGGCTCCCTCGGGCGGTACGGCGGCGCGCTCACCGTGCTGTCCCCGCTGGTCACCGCCGGGTCGGAGCCGGACGCGGCGGCCGAGCTGCAGCGGACCGGCGCCCTGTCCGGCTCAACGACCGCCAGCATTCACCGCCAGCTCGGCCGGCACGCAGTGGCGCGTGAGGCGGACCTGGCGGCGCTCGCCCTCACGGACGGCAGCGGCGAGGCAGCGTTCGACGCCCTGCTCGGCCTGGCCTTGGCCGCGGTCGGTCTGGACGAGGGCGACGAGGCCGCCGACCGGCTGGCGCAAGCGCAGGCGGCACTGCCCGGTGGCGGGAGCCGGTGGTGGCGCCAACGGGTGCGACTGGGCTGGACGACCGCGGAGGTGGCCTTGTTCGAGGGCCGCGCGCAGGACGCCGTCGGGCAGGCCGCGGCCGCGGTCCAGTGGGCGCAGGATGCGCGGGCCCCACGGCACGTGGCCAAGGGCCTGTTGCTCGTCGGGCTGGCGGAGGTCAGCGCCGGCAGGGACGAGGCGGTCGGCACCTTGCGCCGCGCGGCCACCGTCGCCGAGCCGCTGGCGGTGCTGCCCATCATCTGGCCGGTACGCGCGCTGCTGGGAGCCCTGCTGGCCGAGACCGACCAGCTCGCGAGCGTGCACAGTCTCGACGCGGCCCGTACGGCCGTACTCACGATCGCCGCCGATCTGCCGATGGCCGTCCGCAGTGCCTGGCTGGGCCGGCCGGACGTGGCGACCCTGCTCGAGCGTCAGGTGGGGGGCTCGCCGGCGTACGGCCCTGCGGGGTGGGCTCGGGCCAGGTGAGGCCGCGGGCTCACGTCGGCGGCCTGTCCTGCCGAAGCCTGTCAGGACCCCCACGACGAAGGCGACCCCGTGACGACCGTGCTCATCTGTGACGACCACCGGACCGTACGGGAGGGGCTGCGGCAGTTCGTCTCCGGCGTCCCGGGCGTACAGAAGGTCCAGACCGCGGCCAGCGGGGAGGAGGTCCTCGCGCGCTATCCCCAAGAGCGCCCCGATCTGGTGCTGATGGACGTCCGGATGCCCGGTCTGGGCGGTCTGGAATCCACCCGGCGGCTCGTTGCGGCCCACCCCGAGGCCAAGGTGATCATGCTGACGGCCGCCGACGATCGGGACCAGGTCGCGGCCGCGGTGTCGCACGGGGCCCGCGGATACCTGCAGAAGGACGTCAGCCACGAGGAGCTGTGCGCGGCGGTCGCCCACGCCCTGGATGGCATGGACCTGTTCGCCGTTCCCGTGCGCCAAGGGCTGCGCAGCTACGACGCACCCGGTCCCGGGGGCGTGCCTGCCCCGCAGCTGACCGAACGCGAACTTCAGGTCCTGACCGGGATGAGCCAGGGCAAGAGCAACGGCGCGATCGGGCGCGAGCTCTACCTGTCCGAGGACACGATCAAGACGCACGCGCGGCGGCTGTTCCGCAAGCTCGAGGTCAACGACCGCGCACAGGCAGTGGCCCTGGGCTTCCGCCGCGGCCTGGTCAGCTGAACCGGCCGGTCACAGGTGCAGTACTGCCTCGTGGTCGACATGGGTCGACCGCTCGAGCTGGAAGGTGGAGTGCTCGAGGTCGAAGTGCCCCCTCAGGCACTCGCCGAGCCGGTCCAGCACCTCGGGCGCCCTGCAGTCGGTCCAGACGTCGTCGTCCACGACGACGTGGGCGGACAGGACCGGGTTGCCGCTGGTGATCGTCCAGGCGTGCAGGTCATGGCAGGACAGGACTCCGGGGGTCTGGCAGATGTGCCTGCGCACCTCGTCGAGATCCACGCCCTCCGGGGTGCCCTCCAGCAGTACGTCCACCGCCTGCCGGAGCAACCGGATCGTTCTGGGAATGATCAGGATAGCGATGACCAGCGACGCGGCCGGGTCGGCGCGCTGCCACCCGGTGAGGGCGATGACCCCTGCGGCGACGATGACGGCGGCCGCCCCGAACAGGTCCGACGCCACCTCCAAATAGGCCCCGCGCACGTTGAGGGACTCGCCCTTCCCGCCGGTCAGCAGCAGCAGGCTGACCGCGTTCCCGAGCACGGCGACGACCCCGAACACGACCATGATGCCCGGAGCCGACTGCCCCGGGTCGAGGAGCCGGCGGACCGCCTCGACCAGGATGAACACGCCGAGCACGAGCAGCAGGACGGCGTTGACCACTGCGGCTAGGATCTCCGCCCGCTCGTACCCGAAGGTCCTGCGTGCCGTGGCCGGCCGACCGGCCCAGTAGACCGCGAGCAGGCTCAGGCCGATCCCGGCGGCGTCCGCGGTCATGTGTGCGGCATCCGCGAGCAGCACCAGGCTGTGCGCGAGCAGGCCGCCGACGACTTCCGTCAGCAAGATCGCCACCGTGATGCACAGGACTGCTGTCAGGCGACCTTGCTGCGCTGCTGCTGCGGTCCGGCCCCCATGCGCATGGTCGTGGCTGCCGCTCACGCCGGAGACGTTACAGCAGCGGCGTTACCGCGCTCGGCGTCTTTCGGCAGGTAGAGTCCCGGGGATTCCCCGACGCTCCTGCAAGGAGAATCCGATGACGCCGCTCGACGCCGCGGCCGCCGCGAAGTTGGCTGGGATGGGGCTGACCTTCGACGACGTCCTGCTGCTGCCGGGTGAGAGCGACGTCATCCCCAGCGAGGCGGACACCTCGACCCGGCTGAGCCGGCGGATTCGGTTGCGCGTCCCGCTGCTCTCCAGCGCGATGGACACCGTGACTGAGGCGCGCATGGCGATCGCCATGGCCCGGCAGGGGGGCGTGGGGGTGCTGCACCGCAACCTGTCGATCGAGGACCAGGCAGCGCAGGTCGACCTCGTCAAGCGCTCGGAGGCCGGCATGGTCACCAACCCGGTGACCTGCGCGCCCGACGACACCCTCGCCGACGTCGATCGGCTCTGCGCTTACTACCGCATCTCCGGGCTGCCGGTCGTGGACGCCGGCGGTGTGCTGCTCGGCATCGTCACCAACCGCGATACCCGCTTCGAGACCGACCAGGGCCGGCTCGTACGCGAGGTCATGACCGCCATGCCCCTGGTCACCGCGCGGGTGGGCGTGCCCAACGACGAGGCCCTACGCCTGCTGCAGGCGAACAAGATCGAGAAGCTGCCTCTGGTCGATGGTTCGGGCCGGCTGCGCGGGCTGATCACGGTCAAGGACTTCGTCAAGCGCGAGCAGTTCCCCCTGGCCACCAAGGATGCCGACGCCCGTCTGGTTGTGGCCGCAGCGGTCGGCTTCCATGGCGACGCCTGGAAGCGGGCGATGGCCCTGGTCGAGGCCGGCGTGGACCTGCTGGTGGTCGACGTGGCGAACGGCCACGGTCGCGGCGTCCTCGAGATGGTCTCCCGGATCAAGGGGGATAGTTCTGCGGCTCATGTCGATGTCATCGGTGGCAACGCGGCCACCCGTGCCGGCGCGCAGGCCCTCGTCGATGCCGGCGCCGACGGGGTGAAGGTCGGCGTCGGGCCCGGCTCGATCTGCACGACGCGGGTGGTCGCAGGAGTCGGCGTCCCGCAGGTCACGGCCATCTACGAGTCCGCGCTGGCCTGCCGGCCGGCCGGCGTACCGGTCATCGGGGACGGCGGGCTGCAGTACTCAGGGGACATCGCCAAGGCCATCGTCGCCGGCGCCGACAGCGTCATGCTCGGCTCTTTGCTTGCCGGCGTCGATGAGAGCCCGGGCGACCTGGTGTTCATCAACGGCAAGCAGTACAAGACCTACCGGGGAATGGGCTCGCTGGGCGCGATGCAGTCCCGAGCCGGCAGCCGGTCGTACTCCAAGGACCGTTACGCGCAAGGCGACATCACCTCCGACGAGATGCTCGTGCCGGAGGGGGTCGAGGGCCAGGTGCCTTACCGCGGGCCGCTGTCCTCGGTCGCCCAGCAGCTCGTCGGGGGGCTGCGCCAGTCGCTGTACTACGTCGGCGCCGCAAGCATCGCCGAGCTGCAGGACAGGGGCACGTTCGTGCAGATCACGGCCGCGGGCCTGAAGGAGAGCCACCCGCACGACGTGCAGATGACCGTCGAGGCCCCCAACTACAGCGTGCGCTAGGAGGTCTGTGCCCGACATCGAGATCGGCATCGGCAAGTCCGGCCGCCGGGCGTACGGCTTCGACGACATCGCGATCGTCCCCTCCCGACGGACGCGGGACCCCGAGGACGTCTCCCTGGCCTGGGAGATCGACGCCTACCGCTTCGAGCTGCCGCTGATGGGCAGCGCGATGGACGGCGTGATGTCGCCCGACACGGCCGTCGCCATCGGCCGGCTCGGCGGTCTCGGCGTGCTCAACCTGGAAGGGCTGTGGACCCGGTACGACGATCCGCAGCCTGTCCTCGAGGAGATCGCCGGTCTGTCCGGGCTGCCCGACGAGCAGGCCGCCGACCGTATGCGCGAGATCTACGCCGCGCCGATCGAGGCCGACCTGATCACCGCCCGGGTCAAGCAGATCCGGGACGCCGGGGTCACGGTCGCGGCCTCGCTCACCCCGCAGCGCACGGTGCAGTTCGCCCAGACGGTGCTCGACAGCGGCGTTGATCTGTTCGTCATCCAGGGCACCGTCGTGTCCGCCGAGCATGTGTCCTCGCGCTCCGAACCGCTCAACCTCAAGCGGTTCATTGCCGAACTCGACGTACCGGTGATCGTGGGGGGCTGCGCGACCTACCAGTCGGCGCTGCACCTGATGCGCACCGGGGCCGCCGGGATCCTCGTGGGCGTCGGCCCCGGTCAGGCCAACACCACTCGCGCGGTGCTCGGCATCGGCGTACCGATGGCGACCTCGATCGCGGACGCGGCGGGGGCCCGGCGGGACTACCTCGACGAGTCGGGCGGCCGCTACGTTCACATCATCGCCGATGGCGGCATGAGTACGGGCGGCGACGTGGCCAAGGCCATCGCCTGCGGCGCGGACGCCGTCATGATGGGCAGCGCGCTGGCCCGGTCGAGCGATGCGCCCGGCGGGGGCTGGCACTGGGGGCACGCCTCCCACCACCCGGTGCTCCCGCGGGGCACCCGCCTCAAGGTCGAGCAGGTCGGGTCGCTCGAGCAGGTGCTGCTGGGCCCGGCGGTCACCGACGACGGCACCACCAACGTGTTCGGCGGCCTGCGCCGGGCCATGGCCATGACCGGTTACAGCTCGATCAAAGAGTTCCAGAAGGTCGAGGTCATGATCGCGCCGGCCCTGCGCACCGAGGGCAAGGACCTGCAGCGGGCGTCCCGGGACCGCTGACGCTGGCGGCACCCCGGGGCCGCAGCACGCCGATGTATGCGCCGCGACCAGCGCAACAGCAGGTCGGCGACCCGTCGCGTCCGCCCGACACGCTCACCAACGACTCGCCTGCCGTTTGCCGGCTCCGCGAACCTGCTGTTGTGCTGGTCGCGGCTCCCGGCCGAGTGCCAGGAGCCGGGCATGACCCGCTACCGAAGCGCGTTATGCGGCCATGACCACTGCATCCTGGAACGGCCAGACCATCGCCAGCTCCGACGACATCGTCGTGGTGGAGGGCAACCACTACTTCCCACGCAGTTCGGTGACCGAGGGCGTGCTGGAGGAGACCGCAACCACGAGCGTCTGTCCCTGGAAGGGCACCGCGACCTACGCCTCCGTCGTGGTGGACGGCAAGACCAACACTGACGCCGCCTGGTACTACCCGGCGCCCAAGGAGGCCGCCAAGCAGATCAAGGACCACGTGGCGTTCTGGAACGGCGTGACCGTCACCGCGTAGCGACGTGGCGTCGTCGGGCCCGCGCTGCGGACCCGACGAGCAGTCCGCCGCCCAGGACAAGCAGTACGGCGGTCATCGTGGTCAGCAGCGGGACCCCGACGAGCAGCTCGAGGGCTCCTGCGCTGAGCACTGCGAGCCCGCAGGCGACGGCCGCGGCGGTCGCCAGCAGGCTCTGGCCGGACCGCGTAGCGGTCTTCTGCGACCGCTCCTGGGCCATATGCAGGCCGCGCTGTGGTGCCCAGGCGTACTCAGTGGCCAGCACTGCGAGCCCGACTACGCAGAGCAAAATCCCCGGTCCGGGCAGGACCAGGGCCGCAATCCCGGCCGCGGACCTCGTCTTCGCCGTCGACAGCGTGCCCGCGGTGCTCGCGGTCAGCAACGACCCGTTCATCGTCTACTCCAGCAACGCCTTCGCCATTCTCGGCCTGCGGGCGCTGTACTTCCTGCTGGCCGGGCTCCTCGAACGCTTCCACCTGCTGTCCAAGGGCCTCGCGGTCATCCTGGCCTTCATCGGCGCCAAGCTCGCCCTCCAGGCGGCACACGAGACGATCAGCACCTCGGTCCCCGAGATCCCCTCGCTGGTCAGCCTCAGCGTCATCGTCACGGTCCTCGCCGTCAGCGTCCTGCTCAGCCTTCGCCACCAGGCCCATGCCGAGCCCGATCTGGTGGACTCCGCCCCGCGCTAGGCTCGCTGGGATGACCGACACCGTCCTCGTAGTCGACTTCGGGGCGCAGTACGCCCAGCTAATCGCCCGCCGGGTGCGCGAGTGCCAGGTCTACTCCGAGATCGTGCCGCACACGATCACGGCAGCCGAGATCCGGGCCCGGGCGCCCAAGGCCGTGATCCTGTCTGGTGGCCCGTCGTCGGTGTACGCCGATGGGGCCCCGCAGGTCCCGCCCGGCTTCTTCGACACGGGCGTGCCGACGTTCGGCATCTGCTACGGCCACCAGGCGATGGCCCAGGCCCTCGGTGGCCGCGTCGCGCAGACGGGCACCGCTGAGTACGGGCGTACGGCGCTCGCGCTGACGGGGGAGTCGCTGCTGTTCGCCGGACTGCCTGCGCAGCAGTCGGTCTGGATGTCGCACGGCGACGCGGTGGCCGAGGCGCCCCCCGGATTCACCGTCACCGCAACGACGGAGGCGACGCCGGTAGCGGCGTTCGAGGACACCGCGCGTGGGCTGTACGGCGTGCAGTTCCACCCCGAGGTGCTGCACTCCGAGCACGGCCAGCAGGTGCTGCGACGCTTCCTGCTCGAGGCGGCGGGCTGCGAGCCGACGTGGACGACCAGCAACGTCGTGGAGGAGCAGGTCGCGCTGATCCGGGCGCAGGTCGGCACCGGGCACGTGATCTGCGGCCTGTCCGGCGGTGTCGACTCGGCCGTCGCGGCTGCGCTCGTGCAGCGCGCGGTCGGTGACCAGCTCACGTGTGTGTTCGTCGACCACGGCCTGCTGCGCAAGGGCGAGGCCGAGCAGGTCGAGCAGGACTTCGTCGCCTCGACGGGGGTGAACCTGCACGTCGCGGATGCCGCCAAGCGGTTCCTGGACGCGCTGGTGGGCGTCACCGACCCGGAGACCAAGCGCAAGGCCATCGGCCGCGAGTTCATCCGCGCGTTCGAGGAGGCCGCGCGCGAGATCAGCGCCGACGAACCCGTCGACTTCCTGGTGCAGGGCACGCTCTACCCCGACGTCGTGGAGTCCGGCGGCGGCGCGGGCACCTCCACCATCAAGAGCCACCACAACGTGGGCGGCCTGCCCGAGGACCTGCAGTTCGCCCTCGTCGAGCCGCTGCGCGCACTGTTCAAGGACGAGGTACGGCGGGTTGGCCTCGAGCTCGGCCTGCCCGAGGCGATCGTCTGGCGGCAGCCGTTCCCGGGCCCCGGACTCGGGATCCGCATCATCGGCGAGGTCACAGCCGAGCGCCTCGAACTGCTCCGCGAGGCCGATGCGATCGCCCGGTCAGAGCTGTCGGCGGCGGGGCTCGACCGGGACGTCTGGCAATGCCCCGTCGTACTGCTCGCCGAGGTCCGGTCAGTGGGCGTGCAGGGCGACGGCCGCACCTACGGCCACCCGGTCGTCCTTCGCCCGGTGTCCTCCGAGGACGCCATGACTGCCGACTGGACCCGCGTCCCGTACGACGTCCTGGCCCGCATCTCGACCCGGATCACCAACGAGGTGCGTGAGGTCAACCGAGTGGTGCTCGACGTGACCAGCAAGCCGCCCGGCACGATCGAGTGGGAGTAGCCGCCGCGGCCTGAGTGTGTGGCCGACCGCGCCCGGCAGGTTGCCGGTGATGGCAGTCAGGCCAGGTGGTGCCGCAGGTCCAGTCGAGGCGCGCGCTCGAGGACGTCCGAACAGCCGTCGAGCAGGCCATAACCGGCGTACGGGGGAAGGTGGTCTTCACGGTACAGGTGCTTGACGGCCCAGCGCGGCCAGGGAGCATCGTGGGGATCGCTCGAAGGACTTGCTGCCGGAAAGGAGCCGCGATGCTCGAGGTCACAGATTCTGCCGCCGACATGATCCGTCAGCTGCTCGAGGTAGCGGAGCTGCCAGACACCGGCGGCTTGCGCATCGCGCAGCGCGACGACCATCCGGCGCTCGCCATGCGGCTGACCGGGGCCGCGGAACCCGACGATGTCGTGCTTACTCAGCACGACGCGACCGTCTTCCTGGGACCGATCGCCGCGCTTCGCCTCGCCGGGCAGACGCTGGACGCCCGCGCGGACGACGGAGGCACGAGCTTCTTCCTCGGAGCCTGAGCTGCTCGGGCCCGCTCGTGCCCGCTCAGGGCGCTGCATGGTTCGTTGATCATCAGAAGCATCGATGCGTGCAGCGCCACCAGATCAGCCGGATGGTCATCGAAGCTTCCGATGATCAAGCGAACCTGGTCCGGCTGGTGGCGGGGGGCCGCCGGCGCGGCGGTCACCCTGGCGCGGCGGCCAGGCGGCGCGGCGGCCGGGCGCGGCGGGTCACCAGGGGAGCGTCGGGCGACCGGCTTCCAGGTCGAGTAGGAACTGCTTGCGGGCGAGCCCTCCGCCGTACCCGGTCAGGCCCCCGGTGCTGCCGACCACGCGGTGGCAGGGCACCACGATGCCGACCCGGTTGCGGCCGTTCGCCAGACCGACCGCGCGGCTCGCGCCCGGTTGGCCGAGCTCGGTGGCGAGCCGGCCGTAGGACCAGGTGACGCCGTACGGGATCCGGCGTAGGCCCTCCCACACCCGCAGCTGGAACGGTGTGCCGCTCATCGCGACCGGCACGTCGAACTCCAGCAGCGCGCCCGAGAAGTACGCGGTCAGCTGCTCGCGCAGGGCGGGGAGCGCGGTGTCGTCCACGCGCCCGCGGCTGGAGCCGTCGGGTAGGTGACGCTGGGTGTCCATGTACAGCCCCGCGAGCGCACCGTCGTCGGCGACGAGGGTGAGCGGTCCGATCGGGCTGTCGATGACGGTGTGGGTCCTCACGAGGGTCCTCCGGAACGGGTCGGGGCGAGCTCGGTCGGCAGGACGTTGACGGCGTGGTCGCCGACGGCCCACAGGTGCTGTACGGCGTAGGCCCGCCAGGGACGCCAGCGCTCCGCGTGCGCGACGAGCCCGGCGCCCGTGGGCAACCCCAGCTGTTGGGCGAGCACCGCGACACCGAGGTCGGTCGGCAAAAAGGCGTCCGGGTCGCCGAGGGCGCGCATGGCGATCGTCTCGACGGTCCACGGACCGATGCCGGGCAGGGCGAGCAGCTCCGCGCGGGCCTGTTCGCGGTCCGCCCCCGGGTCGAGGTCGATGTCGCCGTCCGCCAGGGCGCGGGCAAGACCGAGCAAGGTCCGGATGCGGGCCCGCGGCAGGGCGAGCGAGGCCGGGTTGACCTCGCTGACAGCAGCCGCAGTCGGAAACAGCGAGGTGAGACCACCTGCTGGGTCAACGATCTGCTCGCCGAGGGCGGCGACCAGCCGGCCGGCGTGGGTGCGGGCGGCCGCCGTGCTGACCTGCTGCCCGAGCACCGCTCGCAGGGCCAGCTCCTGCTCGTCCACTGTGCGCGGCACCCGCCGCCCCGGGGCCGCGGCGACGAGCGGTGCCAGCACCGGATCCTCGCCCAGCTGCGCGTCGACCGCTACCGGGTCGGCGTCCAGGTCCAGCAGCCGCCGGGACCGGGCGATCGCCACCGACAGGTCCCGCAAGTCGGTCAGGGCGAGCCGGCAGGTCACGTGGCCGGCCCGAGGGGACAGGGCCACCACGCCCGTACCGTGCGGCAACCGCAGCGTGCGCCGGTAGGCACCGTCCCGCCACTCCTCCACGCCCGGTACGGCGGTAGCGGCCAGGTGGCCGAATAGGTTGTCCGGCCACAGCGGCACCCGGAACGGCAGCCGCAGGATGATCGTCCCGGCGACCGTGGGCTCGTCCCGCCGGGACCGCGCGCGCAGGTCACCCGGCGTCGTGGCGAACACCTCGCGCACCGTGTCGTTGAACTGCCGGACTCTGCCGAAGCCTGCTGCCAGCGCGACGTCGGCCAGCGGCATCACCGTGGTCTCGACGAGCAGCCGGGCGGTCTGCGCCCGCTGCGCCCTGGCCAGACCCAGCGGACCCGCACCGAGCTCGGCGTGCAGCAGCCGCTCGAGCTGCCGTCGGCTGTAGCCGAGCCGGGCCGACAGGCCTGGCACACCCTCGCGGTCCACCACCCCGTCCGCGATCAGCCGCACCGCCCGGGCCACAACGTCGGAGCGCAGATCCCACTCCGGTGAGCCGGGCGAGGCGTCGGGGCGGCAACGCTTGCAGGCCCGGAACCCGGCAGCCTGGGCGGCCGCCGCACTGGGGTGGAACCGGACATTGGAGGCCTTCGGCGGTACGACAGGACAGCTCGGCCGGCAGTAGATGCCGGTGGTCACCACGGCGGTGAAAAACCATCCGTCGAAGCGGGCGTCCTTGCCCCGCACGGCGCTCAGGCAGCGTTCGGTGTCGGTGTGCATCACCCGAGCATCCACGCCGTACGAAGGTGTGTCTGGCGGGATCGCGACATCACCCTCACCTGTGCTCTCCGTCACACTGGGGGACTACGGTGCTCGACATGACACAGGTGCAGACCGTGCGCGGAGCCGTCGACAGCGCCGATCTCGGGCGGACGTACATGCACGAGCACGTGTTCGTGCTCAGCCCCGACGTGCAGCAGAACTACCCGCAGGAGTGGGGAGACGAGGACAGCAGGGTGGCCGACGCGGTCACGAGGCTGACCGCGCTGGCGGCCTCCGGCGTGCGCACCATTGTGGACCCTACGGTCATCGGACTGGGTCGCTACATCCCGCGCATCCAGCGCATAGCCGAGCAGGTGCCGGACCTCAACATCGTGGTCGCGACCGGCTGCTACACCTACGACGACGTGCCGTTCTTCTTCCACTACCGCGGTCCGGCGCTCAACGCCGCGCTGGGCGCGGAGGTCCCCGATCCCATGGTCGACATGTTCGTCGCCGACATCACCGACGGGATCACCGGCACCGGGGCGAAGGCCGGGATGCTCAAGTGCGCCATCGACCACCAGGGCCTGACGGGCGGGGTCGAACGGGTGATGCGGGCGGTCGCCAAGGCGCACCTGCAGACCGGGACACCCATCACGGTGCACACGCATCCGGGCAGTGAGCAGGGCCTACAGGCCGCGCGTGTACTCGGCGAGGAGGGGGTCGACCCGCGCCGCGTGGTCCTGGGGCACAGCGGGGACACGACCGACGCCGACCACCTGCAGCAGCTCGCCGACCTCGGCTTCGTGCTGGGCATGGACCGCTTCGGCATCAACTTGGACACGACGTTCGAGGCGCGCGCCGACATCGTGATCGAGATGTGCCGGCGCGGCTACGCCGAGTCCATGGTGCTGTCGCACGACGCGTCCTGCTACATCGACTGGCTCGCCCCGGGCGTCATGGACTTCCTGCCACAGTGGCACTACTTGCACATTGAACAGGACGTGCTGCCCTATCTGCGCGCCCACGGCGTCACCGAGGAGCAGATCACCATGATGCTCGTGACCACCCCCCGCCGGTTCTTCGAGGGGCCGCAGTGATGGAGCCCTTCGACACCAGCGGTGTCACGCGCGGCAAGGACGGCATTAAGCGGTACGACGAGCTGCCGGCCGATGTCGTGTCGATGCTGCGCGCCTCGGTGGAGCGCGCGCCGCAGGACGAGGCGGTGGTCGAGCTCGACGGGCCGCGGGTGTCCTACCAGGAGCTCTGGGACGCCTCGGCCCGGGTGTCCGGCGGACTACGGGCAGCCGGGGTGACCCGAGGCGACCGGGTGGCCATCCGCTACGCCAACGGCATCGACTGGGTCCGCGCGTTCTTCGGCACGTTGATGGCGGGCGGTGTCGTCGTACCGGTGAACACGCGCTTCACCGACAGCGAGGTCGCCTACGTCCTGGAGGACTCCGGTGCGTCGTACGTCTTCGAACCTGCTGCGGCGCTGCCCGACGGCGAGCCGTACGTCGAGCAGGGCCTGGCGCTCACCGATCTCGCGGCGATCTTCTACACCTCGGGGACGACGGGTTTCCCCAAGGGCGCGATGACCTCGCACGAGAACTTCCTGTCCAACAGCGAGAGCTGCCGGCGCTCGGTCGGCCTGCCGCGATACGACCCCGAGGTGCGCAACCTGATCAGCGTCCCGCTGTTTCACGTCACTGGCTGCAACTCCCAGCTCCTGCCGACCCTGCAGGGAGGTGGCACCGCCGTCGTGATGCCGGTCTTCGACGTGCAGCGCTTCCTGCAGGCCATCGAGCAGGAGCGGATCATCGTAGTCACCACGGTGCCCGCCATCTTCTGGTTCGCCCTCAGCCAGTCCAATGTCGGCGACATCGACCTTGCCCGCGTACGTTTCGCGACGTACGGCGGGGCGCCGATCGCGCCGGACCTCGTCCGGCAGGTGAAGGCAGGCTTTCCGGCGGCTAAGGTCGGCAACGGCTTCGGGCTGTCCGAGACCTCGAGTCTGTCGACCTTCCTGCCGGACGAGTTCGCTGCGACGCACCCCGACTCGGTGGGCTTCCCGGTGCCGGTCGTCGACCTCGACCTGCTCGACCCCGACCCGGAGACCGGCGTCGGGGAGCTGCTCATCCGGGGTGCCAACGTCGTCATGGGCTACTGGGGCAAGCAGCAGGCGACCCGGGACAGCTTCGTCGACGGTTGGCTGCGCACCGGCGACCTGGCCCGCATCGACCCGGACGGGTTCACCTACATCGTCGACCGGGCCAAGGACATGATCAACCGGGGCGGCGAGAACGTCTACTGCGTCGAGGTCGAGAACGTCCTGGCGGCCGCGCCCGGCGTCTACGAGGTCTCCGTCGTCGGCGTACCGGACACGATGATGGGCGAGAAGGTCGGCGCGATCGTCGTTCCGGTGCCGGGCACGAACTTTGACTCGAACGCCTTCCTGGCCCACGCCCGCGAGCACCTGGCCGACTTCAAGGTCCCGCAGTACGTCGCGGTGCGCGGTGAGGTGCTGCCGCGCAACCCCGGCGGCAAGGTCCTCAAGCCGGTCCTGCGGACGCAGACCGAGTGGGGGGCGCCGGTCCGCTAGCCCGGCCGGTTCAGCGGCCCAGGCTGTCGAGCGCGGTCATGTCTGCGGCGGTCAGTTCGAAGCCGTCGACATCGGCGTTGGTGGCGATCCGCTGCTGGTCCCGCGACTTCGGGATCACCACGATGCCGTGCTGCAGGTGCCAGCGCACAATGACCTGAGCCGGCGTACGGCCCAGCCGCTCGGCGATGTCGCCGATCGTGGCGTTGTCCAGGGCGCCGCCGCGCAGGGCGCTGTAGCCCTCGAGGACGACGCCGCGGTCCCGGTGCCCGTCGAGCTCGGCCTGGTCGAACAGCAGCGGGCTCCATTCGATCTGGTTGACGGCGGGCAGGACACCGGTGGCCTCGCGCAGCTCGTCGAGGTCGGACAGGGAGTAGTTGCTCACCCCGATGTCCGTGGCGAGTCCATCGGCCTGCGCCTGCACGAACTGCTTCCAGACCGCCACGCTGCTACCGCCGCCGGACGGCTTGGCGTGCACCAGCCACAGGTCGACCGACGGCACCCCCAGCTCGGTCAGGCTCTGCTGCAGGGTGTCCCGCTCCTGGCCGGCTCTGCTCGGTGGCAGTTTCGTGGTCACGAAGACCTCGTCCCGGGAGATGCCGCTGCCGGCCAGCGCGGCGCCGACCTCGCGCTCGTTGCCGTACATGGTGGCGGTGTCCAGGTGCCGGTAGCCGGCCTGGAGCGCCCAGGTGGAGGCCTCCCGGGCTTCGGGCCCCTTGAGCTGCCAGGTGCCGAAGCCGACCAGCGGCATACCGGCGCCGCTGGGCAGGGAAACGGTGCTCGACGGGATCGCGGTCATGCCCCGGAGGTGCCCCTGGTCAACGCTTCGCTAAACGCCGGCCCGGCGGCTCCGTGGGACCGACGGCTAACGTGCGCGCGTGGTCCGGGTAGCGGTCGTCTCAGGTGGTCTGTCGCACGAGCGGGACGTCTCGGTGCGCAGCGGGCGGCGGCTGACGGAGGCGCTGCAGCGCAGCGGGCTGATGGTCGAGGGCTGGGACGTCGACGAGCGCTTCATGGGGCTGCTGACCGACCGTCACGCCGACGTCGCGTTCGTCGCGCTGCACGGTGGGTCGGGGGAGAACGGCGCCGTGCAGTCACTGCTCGAGCTCGCCGGTGTGCCGTTCGTCGGCTCGACGGCCGGTGCCTGCCGGGGCGCCTACGACAAAGCGATCGCCAAGACCCGGATGGCGGATGCGGGCGTGCGCACGCCGCCCTGGGTCTCCCTGCCCAGCACCATCTTCCGTGAGGTCGGGCCGCAGAAGCTGTACGCACTGGTCGACTCCGTCATCGGCCTGCCCCTGGTCGTCAAGCCGGTCACGGGTGGCAGCGCCCTCGGGGTGACGGTCGTGCGCGACGAGGGGGAGCTGCCGGGAGCCCTGGTCCAGGCCTACGCGTACGCGCCGGATGTGCTGCTCGAGGCCCATATCGAGGGCGTGGAGGTCACCGTGCCCGTGGTGGACCTCGGCACCGGCCCGCGCGCATTGGCGCCGATGCTGATCGAGCTGCCGGAGGGCACGACCTACGACTACCAGGCGCGGTACGACGCGTCGTCCCGCGTCCGCTACACCTCGCTGCCCGATGACAGCGGGGTCTTGGACGTACCGGCCCTCAAGCGGGTCGCCGAGCAGGTGCACGGGCTGCTCGGACTCCGGGACCTGTCCCGGGTGGACATGCTGGTGCAGCCGGACGGCGTCGTACAGGTGCTGGAGGCCGCGGTGACGCCCGGGTTGACGGAGACCTCGACCTGGCCGCTCGCCGTCACGTCCACGGGCCTGGGGCTCGCCGAGGTCTACGCCACGCTGGTCGACCGCGCGCTCATCCGCGGCGGCTGAGGCCGGGCATCCGACCGGGGCGGGCGCTGCGCCCCACTACCCTGCTGCCCATGCTGACCGCGCTGCTCGACGGTGCCGTGCTCGCCGAGCGGACCGGCACCGGTGCGGCTCGCGTGCTCGCCCTGCACGGCTGGGGTCGCACCCGCGCGGACCTGTTGCCCGCGGTCGAGGGCCGGGACGCGCTGGTACCCGACCTGCCCGGTTTCGGTGCGAGCCCGCCTCCCCCGACCGCCTGGGGGTCGCGCGAGTACGCCGAGCAGCTCGCTCCCCTGCTCGCCGAGGGCGGCTGGACGGTGGTCGGGCACAGCTTCGGCGGTCGGGTCGCCGTGCAGCTCGCCGCCGGGTGGCCCGAGCTGGTGTCCGGCGTCGTCCTGACGGGTGTCCCGCTGCTGCGTCCGGCCGGGTCCGGGACAAAGGCCCCGCTGGCCTACCGGTTGGCCAAGCGGCTCCACCGCGCCGGGCTGGTCAGTGACGACAGGATGGAGCAGCAGCGCCGGCTGCACGGCTCCGCGGACTACCGTAACGCGACCGGTGTGATGCGCGACTGCCTCGTGAAGCTCATCAACGAGGACTACCGCGACGTGCTGCCGCGGATCACGGCGCCGGTCGAGCTGGTGTGGGGGGCAGGCGATACCGCCGCGCCGCTCGCCATGGCACGCGAGGCACAGGGGCTGCTGACGCAGGCCTCGCTGTCTGTCAGCGAGAGCTCCGGGCACCTGCTGGACGCAGCGCTCTACGCCCTGCTCCGCGAGAAGACAACGGCGCCGGCGTGAGCCTCGTCGTACCCGCCGCGGCGTTCGTCGTGGCGCTGGCCGGTCTGCCGAGGTGGCTGCGGGTCGCGCAGCGCGAGCACTACCTGGCCGGTCGCGCGTCCTGGGCTTGGCAGCTGTGGGTCTCGCGTTCGCGGGCGTCCCAGGCGCTGGCCGCGTTGACCGTGGTGCTGCTGCTGACCGGGGTCGTCGTCGACCTGACGGACGCTGCGAGCGCCGCCACGGTCTTGCTGCTCGTGGCAGCCGTCCTGCTCGCCCAGGTCGTGCCACTCGGACTGCCCTACCGCGGCCGCACCTCGCCGCTGAGCTGGACCCCTCGCGTACGCCGGCTGGCCGCCCTCACCGCCGTGCTCCTGCTGCTGGGCGCGATCAGCGGTCCGATCGTCGCGGCCGTCGTGAGCGTCCTGCTCCCGGTCGTCCTCGACCTCGCGCTGCTGCTGCTCGGGCCCCTCGAGACCCGCTTGTCCCGGCGCTTCCTGACCCAGGCCCGCGAGCGGATGCAGCGGGTGCGCCCGACGGTCGTCGCGATCACCGGCTCGTACGGCAAGACCACGACCAAGCAGTACCTCGCCCACTTGCTCGCCCAGCGGCACGCGACCCTGGCGAGCCCGGCCAGCTTCAACAACGTGATGGGCCTGTCCCGCGCGGTCAACGAGGGCCTGGTGCCCGGCACCGAGGTCTTCGTCGCGGAGATGGGTACCTACGGGCCGGGCGAGATCCGGGCCCTGTGCGAGCTCTTCCCACCCGACATCGCTGTGCTGACAGCGATCGGCGAGATGCACCTGGAGCGGATGAAGGACCGCGAGGGCGTGCTGAAGGCCAAGGCTGAGATCACCGAAAAGGCGCGCGCGGTCGTTGTCAACGCCGACGACGATCTGCTGCGCCGGCTGGCTGCGGAGTGCGAGGCAAGGGGCCAGCAGGTCCTGCGCTGCTCGGTCACCGACATCGCCGCCGACATTGCCATCGTCGATGAGCACCTGTACGCCGGCGGTGTGGATCTCGGCGGCGTGCACCTGCCCGAGTCCGTGCACCCCGGCAACGTGGCGTGCGCCGTCGGCGCGGCCGTGGCGCTCGGAGACGACCCCTCGACGCTGACGGGGCGCCTAGCCAGCCTGCCGACGGTGGCCCATCGGCTCGAGCCGGTCGAGCTGCCCGACGGCAGCTGGATCCTGGACGACACCTACAACTCCAACCCGGCCGGCGCCCGTGAGGCCGTACGGCGGGCGGTGGCCCTCGGCGGCCGCAGCCAGGGCAGCGTGCACGTCGTGACGCCGGGGATGGTCGAGCTCGGCCGAGTGCAGGCCGAGCGCAACGCCGAGCTCGCCCACGACGTCGCGGCCAGTGGCGTCTCGACCCTCGTCGTCGTCGGCCGCACCAACGCCCCGGCGCTGCATCGGGGAGCTGCCGGTACGGGCTCGACGCAGGTCCTCGAGTGCGCCACGCGCGAACAGGCGGTCGCCCTGCTGGGGACCAGGACGCGCGCCGGTGACGTCGTACTGTTCGAGAACGACCTTCCCGACCACTACCCGTGAGGTTCCCCTGTGGCTGACGGCTCCGTCGCGGTCGTGTTCGGTGGCCCGTCGCCCGAGCACGACATCTCCATCCTGACCGGCCTACTGGCGGAGCGGGTGCTTCGCGACGCGGGGGTCGACGTCACGCCGCTGTACTGGACGCGGACCGGCGACTGGGTGCTGTGCCCGCCGGGTCAGGAGGGCAAGGACTTCCTGGACGGTGCGCCCAAGGGCGGTAGGGAGCTGATGCTGCAGATGGGCGCCGGCATCCTGGCGAAGAAGGGCCTGGGCGGGGCGAAGCCGCTGGCGCTGGACGCCGCCCTGAACTGCTGTCACGGGGGCGCCGGGGAGAACGGCGGCCTCAACGCCGTCTTCGACCAGCTCGGCATCCCGCTCACCGGTGGCCCGGCGCCACTGGCCGCCCTGGGCATGGACAAGCTC